>Ga0114922_10007163_pt1 | contig 10220 bp, 9 predicted proteins | sample AartaG_FD_100975 | JGI IMG/M metagenome (GOLD analysis project Ga0114922, IMG submission 100975) | Deep subsurface microbial communities from Aarhus Bay to uncover new lineages of life (NeLLi) - Aarhus_00045 metaG | ecosystem: Environmental > Aquatic > Marine > Oceanic > Sediment | place: Aarhus...
GGATATAAAATTATATGTACAAAAGCGCCTGCGATTACAAAAAAACCGCAGGCGCTTCAGCCAAGAAAATTATATTAGTTAGAGGGAGAGAAGAAAAAAATGAAGAATTGGATTCGATATATACTACTCGAACACACTATCTGGGTTATATTAGCAGCAGTATTTATTTCTTTTGTATTATTTGTACCAAATTTTTTAAATTGGCGAATTATTTCTAACATACTTACTCATTCCGTTTTTATTGGTGTTTTAGCAATTGGAATGTCTTTTGCTTTAGTTTGCGGGCATATGGACATGTCCATTACTGCAAATATGGCTTTTACTGCAATGGTAGGAGCCGTTTTAGCAGGGACAGGAGGTTCAGCTTTAGGAATTCAATTAAACCCATTCTTGTCCTTGATAATCATGCTTGTAGTTGGATGTATTGTTGGATTTATAAATGGTTTAATTATTACTAAATTTAAATTAAATGCTTTTGTAGCGACTTTTGGAATGATGATTGTTATAGGGGGATTTACCACTTTTTTTACTAAAGGTCAGGCTGTTACTATATTACCGGATTTTTTAACTGCAGTTGGTGTCCTAAAAATGGGTCACCTTCCATTATTAGTATGGATTACTTTAGGTCTTTATATTATTTCGATTATTCTTGTGGGAAAGACAAAATTGGGTCGATATATGTATGCGGTTGGAGGGAATCCTGATGCAGCATATAAATTTGGAATTGATCCTAATCGTATCACCTTATTTGCTTTTATGGTTTCAGGTTTTCTTGCAGCAATAGCAGGTTGGTTACTGATTGCAAGGATGCAGACTGCAACGCCAGCTATGGCAGGAGATATGTTATTTGAAGTCGTTGCATCTTGTGTTATCGGTGGTGTGAGTTTATCAGGAGGAAGAGGGACCATTCTAGGTGTGCTTGGTGGAGTTATTCTTTTAAGTATGTTTAGAACGGCTTTAAACATATTAGATGTCAGCGTATATATCGTTGAAGTTATTCGCGGTTTGTTAATTTTAATTGCAATTATTATTGATTCTTTAAAGATAAGATTTCAGAGTGCTGCCGCAAATGTTGTTCAATAGTATTATTAGTTATAATTCGTGAATTTAAAGAATTTTTATACCTGGAAAGGGGGATATTTTTCTATGGCAGAAGAGAATGTTTTAGAAATGAAAGGGATTTATAAACACTACGGGAGTGTTCAAGCATTAATCGATGTTGATTTTTCCGTGAAACATAATGAAATTGTGGGATTAGTCGGTAGTAATGGTGCAGGAAAATCAACTTTAATGAAAATGGTAGCAGGTAATTTCCCTCCTACAAATGGGGAGATATGGTTTGAAGGTAAACAAATTTACCTTCATAGTCCTCACGATGCCCGAAATATAGGGATAGAAATCGTATACCAGGATCTTGCATTATGTGAAAATTTAGATATTGCGGGGAATTTCTTTTTGGGAAGAGAAATTACAAAAGGACGGTTTAATTTTTTACAGGAAGTTGAAATGAGAAAAAAAGCATTTAAAGCACTAAAAACCATTGGAATTACAACTTTAAATCTAAATAACATTACCAAAAAAGTGCAATTTTTATCTGGTGGTCAGAGGCAGGCAATTGCAGTGGGTAAAGCTTCTTCATGGGGTGCAAAATTAATTTTGTTGGATGAACCGACTTCTGCATTAGGACTAAGAGAATCTCAAAATGTTTTAAAATTAATTAAACAAATTAGGAAAGAAAGAGGAGCCTCAATAGTCATTGTTAGTCATAATCTGCAGCATGTTCTGCCTGTGTCAGATAGAATCGTTGTCTTGCAGCATGGTAAAAAAATATATGATTTTAATCCAAAAAATGTTTCCTATGACAAGATTGTGGATATGATTAGCGAAGTGGATTCGATTAAAATGGATTCTGTTAAAACGAAATAATAAGAAAATATGATACATAAATTTTTAATAAAATTTAAGGAGATTTATTTCAATGGCAAAACTATTTGATAAAGAATATTCCAAAAAAGTAATTTTAGAAAGTGTAGGAGATATTTCTCAAATATGTGATATAAAAAAGGTTAAACTGGTTGGTGGAAATCGTGAAGGGGTAGATGCTGTATTATTTAAAACCGGGGGTGGTTTAAATTTCTCGGTTTTACCTGGTCGCGGTATGGATTTTTCCGATGCAGATTATAAAGGAATCCCTCTCTGTTGGAGTAGTAGCGTTGGAGAAGTAAGTGGAGCATTTTATGAACCTGAAGGTGGACAATGGGATAGGACATATCATGGAGGATTGTTCCATACAAGTGGAATTACCACTGCTGGGGCTCCAAGTGAAGATGAGGGAGTCGAACTGGGTCTTCATGGAAGAATTTCCAATACGCCTGCTTATAATTTTTATATCGATAGCCATTGGGAAGGAGATGATTATTGGGTCTGGCTGTTAGGTAAAGTGAGAATTACAAGTGGATTAGGAGAGAATCTTCTTTTAATTAGGAAAGTGTCAGCAAAAATGGGAGAAAATAAAATTTACCTTGAGGATATCATAGAAAATCAGGGATACCAAAAAACACCGCACATGATTTTATATCACACGAATTTTAGTTTTCCTTTGATTAACGAAGAGACTGAATTCATTGCTCCTATTAAAAAGACAAGAATAGTTAATGAGGAAAATATTTCTGAAAGTACAAAATATTCTGCTCCTCAATTGGATTTTCCGGATCAGCTGTTTTATTTTGATGTTGCGGCAAGAGAAGATGGATTAACCAAATACGCGGTTATAAATCGAAATTTAAATGAAGGAAACGGTTTGGGAATTAGCATAGAATATTCTAAGAAAGTCTTACCCAATCTATTAGAATGGAAAAAATTAGATAAAGCCCATTATGTCGTAGAGATTGGTCCTACCAATGCCATGTATCCTGCCGGCGGAAGAAAGATGGAAAGAGAACAGGGAACATTAAAATTTTTGCAACCAGGTGAAAAAGTTAAATATAAAATAGGATTTGAAATTTTAGATACATCCGAAAAAATAGAAAGTATTATTCAGGAAATTAAATCAATTTAGTGAAATATGATATAAAATAATAAATAAAAAAAGGAGGTGAAAATGGTGGAGAAAGCAAGGATTGCTTTTATGTACGTTGCTGATAATGCAGATCCGGATAAGCATCGTATTGTTGCCCCTTCACCTGACCATGTAGAAATGAATATAGTTGCAGTGAAAGATTTTGAAGAGGCTAAGGAAATTGCTTTAAAGTTGGTTGAAGAGGGAATTAAAATTATTGAGCTTTGTGGAGGATTTGGCTATAAAGCAACAGCAAAAATAAAGGATGCAATAGGAGATACAGCAGAAATTGGCGTAGTTCGCTTCGATAAACACCCGGGTTTAAATAACAAAAGTGGTGATGAAATTTTTTAATTTAAAATAGTCATGATCAATTTAATGATCATTTTAAAATTGTTTAGAATTTTTAATCGAAACAAATATCATGAGGAGGTCATTTTATGACAAAAAATGAATTATTGGATAAAGTTGAAAAAATTGCCTATAACTATGAATATAAATATCATGGTTGCACCCAATGTGTTTTAGGTGCTTTTAGGGATATATTCGGAGAAGAAATTATTACTGACCGAGTATTCAGAGCAGGTTCTGGTTTATGTGGCGGAGTCGGTTGTTCAGGTCATGCTTGTGGTACAGTAACCGGAGGCATGATGGTTATTAGTTTATTTCACGGTAGAGATTTCCAAAATTTTCAAGACGAAGATAAAATGTTAGAAGGCTTTAAGCTGGGACAACCCTTGATTGATAAAACCGAAAAAGAATACGGCAGCATTAATTGCTATGATATTCAAGATAAGTTAACCGGAAGGCATTACAATTGCTGGTCAGAGGAAGAACAAAAAATAGCAGAGGAAAATGGTTTACATGCCAAGATTTGTCCGGAAGTTGTAGGAAAAGCCGCTCGTTGGACCATGGAAATTCTGATTGATGAGAGTCTAGTGAACCCGGCAGATTATTAATTTAAAATAAATGTTAAATTGAAAAGTTCATCTATGAAATAAAAATTCCAATTAAAATGAAGTGTAAAGATAGAACTTTAGAATTGGCATTATACAAAAAAAGAAAGTATTTAAAAAAGAGGTGGAATGATGAAAAATGGATATTGGGGTAAGGTTTTACGTGTTAATCTTATGAATAAAAGTTATCAAGTAGAAAATGTAGATGAAGATGTATGGAAAAAATTTGTTGGTGGTTCGGGGTATGGAGCAAAGGTGTTGATTGAGGAAACTCAACCAAAGATTGACCCTTTATCTGAAGAAAATAAAATTATTTTTGGTGTTGGTTTATGGCAGGCAGTGAAAGCCCCCGGTAGTGCAAAGTGGAGTGTTGTAACAAAATCTCCTTTAACGAAAACTTATCTGGACTCTGCCGGTGCCGGTCATTGGGCACCTTTGTTTAAAAAGGCCGGTTATGATGCATTAATTATTGAAGGTAAAAGTGAAAAACCAGTTTATATCAATATCAACGATGATAAGGTTGAATTTAAAGATGCTGTTCATATTTGGGGAAAAGATACTATCGAAACAACTGAACTAATCAAAGAAGAAATGGCTAACAAAAGAGCCAGCATCTTAAACATTGGTCCAGCAGGAGAGATAATGAATCCCATTGCTTGTATTACCTGTGATGGACATAGTTTCGCCGGCCGAGGTGGAGCCGGTGCTGTGATGGGTTCTAAAAATCTAAAGGCAATTGCTACTTTTGGTACCAAAGAAGTTCAAGTGTTCGATCCAGAAAAAGCAAAGGAAATTGCTAAAAAAGTTTTTAAGAGTATCTCTAATAATGTTGGTGGCCATGGAGAAACCTACGGAACAACCCAGTGTGTAGGACCCAATGAAAAATCGGGAGATTTACCCGTAAAATATTGGACTCAGGATACATGGCCTGAAGTCGAAAAAATAAGTACTCCAAGATATAACGAAGTATTAAATGTAAAACCACATTTTTGTGCTAATTGCCCGGTAGGTTGCCATCGACACATCCAATTAAAAGAACCCAAAAAATGGGCTTTAGAAGGAAACGGTCCGGAGTATGAGACTTTAGCTACTATGGGAGGTTCCTATCTTTGTTCGGATTTACCCGCCATCTGTAAAGCTAACGATATCTGTAACCGCATGGGTGTGGATACTATATCTACCGGAGCTTGGATCTGCTTCTTGGCCGAATGCTGGGAAAAGGGTTTAATTGACAAAAATGATACGGATAGTATAGAGATTGAATGGGGAAATGGGGAAGTTTTGGTAGAATTAACTGAAAAAATTACAAAATTAGAAGGAATTGCTTCTTGGTTTAAGAATGGTATTGTCGGTGCTGCTGAGAAAATAGGACCCGAAACAAAGGATATCATTGTTCAGGTAAAAAATTTAGATTATCCTGGCCATGATCCCAGATTTTCTGCCGCCTTAGGGGTGAATTACGCTACCAGTACTCGAGGGGCTTGCCATGTACGGGGACCCGTCTTTGACCCAATGCATTTGTTCTATCCGGAGATATTCAAGGGAGATTTTGCTGAAGATAATCAGGAAAATATACCCAAGAGAACTTTCTTAGTACAAAATATCAACGGATTTTACAATCAAGTTAGCCTATGTTGCTTTATGGGCGCCTTTGGAGGCATGAAATTACAGGATGTTTTGGATATCATAAATGCCATTACCGGATGGGATTGGTCAACAGAAGATTTAATCGAGGCCGGAAGTCGTGCCTTTACCTTAGAGCGTTTAATAAATGTCAGGGATGGGTTTGACCGGAAAAGCGATACCTTGCCTAAGAAAATGACCATACCGGCAAAAGAAGGCGGACGGGCAGGTAAAATCTCTCCTGACTTTGAAAACAGTTTGCAAAAATATTACGAAATAAGAGGTTGGGACCAGCAAGGACATCCTACCAAGGAAACCTTGGAAAAGCTTGGACTAGAAGAATATGTTGATTATGTAGTGTAATTTTGTAAATAAAAATAATTAGTGAATAACAAAATATAGGTAAAAAATTTATACTTAATCTTTTTATATCTATATTTTATTATTCTACTAAAAAATTTAATTTAAATAATTAAAAGGAAGGAATGAAATAATTGAAAGCTTTAGTTAAAACTAAAACAGGGAAAGGACATTTAGAATTAATCGACGTAAATGAACCAAAACCTAGAGTGAAAGAAGTGAAGATTAAAGTGGAATATGCTGGTATTTGCGGCACTGATATTCATATTTATTATGACGAGTTTCCTACAACCCCACCCATAACCCTTGGTCATGAGTTTAGTGGTACCATAGTCGATATTGGTGAAGAGGTAACAAGATTTAAAATTGGGGATAAAGTAGTGGCTGAAAATTCCTGGTCTTCATGTGAAATATGCAGTCTATGCAGAAAAGGACGTGACACGTTATGCCCGGAACGTGTTTGCATTGGTGTAAGCCAAAATGGTGTGTTTGCAAAATATGTTTTATATAAGGAACATCTTATTCATCTAATTCCGGAAAATGTAGATATGTTATCAGCGGCTTTAACTGAACCTATGGCTTGTGCAGTTCACGGCGTTGTAGAGAGATCACGCGTTAATTCAGGAGATATCGTTATAATTTCAGGACCGGGACCTATTGGTTTATTTTCAATGCAGTTAGCCAGGAGTATGGGGGCGATTGTGATAGTAACCGGAATTTCCTTGGATCAAAAAAGACTAGATATTGCTAAAAAATTAGGAGCTGATTATGCTGTAAATATTCAAAAAGAAGATATCAAAAGTTTGATAAACACAATAACAAATAACGAAGGTGCTGATGTCGTTCTTGAATGTTCGGGTGCAGAGTCGGCGGTAGACCAAGGAATAGATTTACTAAAAAAATGTGGTATTTTTACCCAAATTGGCCTGCATGGCAAACCAATTAACATTGATTTTGAGAAAATTTGTTTTAAAGAGTTAGATGTTTATGGTTCTTTATCTCAAACTAATTTTGCCTATAAGCGGACTTTGGCATTACTTAGCGAAAAAAAAGTAAATTCAAAGGCTTTAGTAACACACATTTTTCCACTTGAAGAATGGGGAAAAGGATTTAAGATTGCAGAACAAAAAGAAGGACTGAAAGTAGTCCTAAAACCATAGATTAAGAAAAATGTTTTAATCTACTTAATAAAATAAAGCTTATAATTTAATTAAATTAATAGATTGGAGATTATTTAACCAGGTGCAAGATGTAAAAACAGATAACATAAACATTAAGCAAGCTCAGATTTCCCCGAATCAGGTAAAAAATAATAAATATACACAAAAAAATAATTTTTTTCAGAAAATATTGAAAGCAAGAGAATTGAGTCTGTTTTTTCTTGTTATTTTTTTCGTAATTTTACTATCGATATTAACACCTAATTTCTGGTAAATTTCAAACTTTAAATCAATTGCCCGTGGATTTTTTTTAGAAGCAATTCCATTGATTGGAATGACTTTTTTGTTGGTTTCCGGTGTTTTTGATTTATCTGTTGGTTCTGTCATGGTTTTAAGTGGGTATGTAATTGCCGCTTTAGTTGTTAAAGATGGACTATTGTGTAATAAAACTATAATTGTTTCTTTATATTAATTTGGCTCTTTTCGAATATTGATAAAGAAATAATTACTATATTTATTAAGTCATATAGTCTAAATTTCGCAGAAAAAATCCACATTTGAAAAAAATTAAATGAATAAACTAAAATTGGATAAAATTTTTTAGAAATCGTTTTTTATTTCATAAAAATACTTGAAGATTAATTTAGCTAAGTTTTTACCATATCAAATAATTATTTGTTTTATATTAGCGAAAGTAGGTAAATTAAAGAATGATACCTTGACTAAAATTATATTTATTTTAGGTTAAATTTACAAAAAAATCAGGAAGTGGTATTTTTTCATAATTATATTTTTGACAAATATATAATATTATGTATAATGTATACTAGAAACAATTTATTATTAGACACATTTAAATCTAAATATAATAAATAGAATAGTTCAGATTTTAGGATAGAAACTAATATTATAAAAATAATGTAAGATATTGCGCTAAAAAGTCTGTCAAATGTTAAAACAAAGAAAAAAAGAAAAAGTTTAAAATCTATAATCAACCTGTTAAAATGAAAAATTATAAAGTAAATAAAAGTAGTCAAAATTTTAAATTTAATTTTTTAGAAAATTAGTTATTGAAGATTTTAAAGAAAAAATATAAAAGTGCAAGATCGTTGAGCAAGCTTTCTGTTTATATGTTCAGTATTTTTTTCAAATTTATAATGTTTTACAAGGATTTACTAATCATTTGCTTGTAAATAATACTCAGTATTTTTAAATAAAAACTTATTTACCACCGGAACAATCATAACAAAAAGGTTTAAATGATAAATTATAGCCATTTATTAGAATTTATTTTAAAAACATCGTTTCATTTTTAAGTTAAGGGAGGAAAATATGCAATTAAGTAAGGATTCAGAAAAAAAATTAAAAAATTTGGCTTGTAAAAGTAGACTGCTAACAGCTAAAGTATTTCACGAAAGTGGTATGGGGGGACACTATGGTGGTTCTTTTTCATCTGCCGATATTCTCACCGCACTCTATAATGGTATTTTAAAGGTTGACCCCAAAAATCCCCAATGGGAAAGAAGAGACCATTTTATCCTAAGCAAAGGACACGCTGCCGCGATGTTGGCTTCTGTTTTAGCCTTTAGAGGTTTTATTAATAAAGAAGATTTAATGAAGTATGACCAATTGGATAGTGCCTATGGTATGCACACCACCTTAAAAATCCCCGGTGTGGAGTTAGCAGCCGGTTCTTTGGGTCACGGTTTAAGTTTTTCCCTGGGGATTGCCTTGGAAAAGAAATTATCCAATAAAACATCCCGTGTCTTTGTCCTGCAGGGGGATGGGGAAATCAATGCCGGTACCGTTTGGGAAGCCGCCATGTCTGCTGGAAAATATCAGTTGGATAATCTGATTACCATTATTGATAGGAATATGTGTAATATGGAAGGAAATACCGAAACCATTATGCCCCTTGAACCACTGGAAGATAAATGGAGAAGCTTTGGCTGGTCTGTGAAAACCGTGGATGGGCATAATGTCAGTGAACTTTATGATGCCTTAAGTTCCGTTCCATTTGAAAAATACAAACCCACCTGTATTATTGCCAAGACCGTCAAGGGCAAAGGGGCAACTTACATGGAAGGAAAATTTAATTTCCACCATACCAAAATAAATGATAAAGATTATGAAACTTGTGTTGCCTGTCTAGAAAAAAATTTATGTGAATAGGAGAAGCTTCAGATGATAATTAAAGAAAAAGGTTATTCGATCGATTTAGATAGTTATAGAGGATTAGTTGATAGAGAGATCACCGGAAAATTATTGGTAGATATGGGAGAACAGAATAAAGATGTCGTCCTGGTGGGAGCAGATGCAGTGGCTACTTGCGGGGGGAAAGCTTTTCGTGACAAATTTCCGCAAAGAACTTTTGATTTTGGTATCGCAGAACCCAACATGGTCTCAGCAGCTGCCGGTTTAGCCAAACAGGGTAAAATAACAATTTGTGGGATATACGGTTTTTTAGTAACTCGCGCCGCCGAACAGATAAAATTGGATGTCTGTTATAATCATAACCCTGTGAAGATATTTAGTAGTGCCAACGGTTTTGATTTGTTTGCCGGCGGTTTTACCCATCATGGTATCGAAGACATTTCTATTTTGCGCAATTTTCCGGAAATTACCATCATCCAACCAGCCTCGCCCTTAGAGACCATTGTTGCTTGCTTTAAGGCTATTTTAATCCATAATGGGGCGGTGTATTTAAGACTCAGCAGAACCGTACGTGATGAGATTTATAAAGAAAATGAACTAAATTTTGAGATTGGTAAAGCGGTGACCTTAAGACAAGGAAAAGATGTTACCTTAGTTGCTACAGGAGGAAGACCGGTTAAAGCTGCTTTGCAAGCAGCAGATAAACTTTCTTCAGAAGGCATTAGTTCAAGAGTATTAAACATACATACCATTAAACCTATTAATGAAGAAGCCATCTTGAAAGCCGCCCAGGAAACCCAGGGTTTTGTCACCGTAGAAGAAGCCAATATTTCAGGGGGTTTGGGTTCTGCCGTTAATGATATCGTCAGTGATAAAAATCCGAAATTTGTCAAGAAAATCGGTATTCCC
>Ga0114922_10007164_pt1 | contig 10219 bp, 6 predicted proteins | sample AartaG_FD_100975 | JGI IMG/M metagenome (GOLD analysis project Ga0114922, IMG submission 100975) | Deep subsurface microbial communities from Aarhus Bay to uncover new lineages of life (NeLLi) - Aarhus_00045 metaG | ecosystem: Environmental > Aquatic > Marine > Oceanic > Sediment | place: Aarhus...
CATTCTCCTCTCTACCAGAAGATAAATCGTCAACTATCACAACTTTATAATTATTCTTGATAAGCAAATCCACAATGTGTGAACCGATAAAGCCCGCCCCACCTGTAACTAAAACGGTGCTCTTTTCATTTTCACTCACTTATTCTTCCCCCTTCTTCCACAAAAAGTTTCCCAAAGGTGCCAGGCACCTTTGGGAAACTTTTTACATTAGAGCGCTAAAACAAGGGCGATTACGCTGCAGATGGCGCTTGTTCCCCATAAGATAAACACGACATTTTTATGTGCTATCCCCCGAGCTAAAAGTCGATGGTGGAGATGCCCTTTATCGGCCTGGAATATAGGTAGATGTCCCCGGTATCTCCTCCAGATAGCAAACAAGGTATCAAAAATAGGTAGAGCCAGAATAATAATAGGAATTAAAATAAAAAAGGCATTCCCACTATTTAATACCCACAAAACCCCCATAGAGGCTAATATGAAACCGGCAAAAGTACTACCGGAATCCCCCAAAAAGATTTTGGCCGGGTAAAAATTAAATTTTAAAAAAGCCAACATACTCCCCGCCAAGGCAATTGACATAAGATTAAGAATTTCAAAATTCTGTCTTAATCCTAAAATAAAAAAAGTTATTAAGCTAATTATTGAAACTCCGCAGGCCAGTCCATCCAATCCATCTATTATATTGATGGAGTTGGTAACTCCGACTATCCAAAAAATTAAGATGGGATAAAGAAGATAACCTAACAGATCAAAAATTTTTAATTGATTAACTATAAAAATATTTATTAAATCACTGTTATATGTAATCACTATTAAGGCAGGAACCATTTGAATAATGAATTTATGCTTGGGAGAAAGGTCTACTATGTCATCTACCACTCCTAATAACAAAATGATTACCCCACCTATCAAGAGGGCTTTAACCTGTCCTTCTATCTGCACTACAAAGAGCAGACTCAGTAAAAATCCAAAAAAAATAACTATCCCTCCCAAATTAGGGATAGCTTCCTCGTGTATTTTACGATGACCGGGTATGTCCATCATATTTTGTTTTTTTCCTACACGCGCCATATAGGGAGTCAAAATATAAGAAACTATAAAGGCAATAACACCAACTTCTAAATATTTCAAATAGATATTCTCCTGTTTATTATTAATTCAGCAATTTGCCTATGTGCCAATTTACCGACTGGCCAATTGACCAATTCTCCAATTTACCGATCAATCAATTTAATCAATTCATTAATTCATTAATTTACTAATTTGTTAATTTATTTGGCTAATTCTTTCTTTAAATCTTCTATGCAGGCTACCGGCGAAGGGTCAACCTGATTTAATATTGCTAAATAATAGCTCGCCAGATCGCCTAAGAAAATTAGTGAAAACATGCGTGCCATTTTCCCTTTACCTTTGGTAGGGCAAACTATAAACTCGGCTACTTTGTCTTCGATAATCTTGCGGGTAATTTTCCGTCTTTGCTCTACCCTTAAAAGACCTTCTTTGTCTTGAAAATAAATAATTTTAACCTGTCGGTTTATGTTATTCTCTGTTTCATAGCCCACTATTTCGTTATGGTCGAGTTCGGGAAATACATTCCAAAAACAGGGCCATTTACTATTTTCGTTTATCTGGGTCTTCCAGCGCATCGCCACTGCCTTTAATAATCCTTCAGAACCGTAAACCAGGGGCAAATACTGATACAAGCCCATGGCTACTTTTTTAGCAAAATTGTTTTTGAGCGGAGATTTAGCACCATATTCTTTAGAAAGCTCCTGTAAGATATTAAGTGTTTCTTCTGTTTCTTCGTGTCTTTCTTTTGTTATGCCTATTCTTTCTAAAACTTTTAATATAGGAAAAAATAGATAAGAAATGGCCGCTCGAGGCTGAATCCCTGCTGGAACTTTAATTACCGGGAAGTTATTCTCTCGGGCAAGGACCGCTAATTTGCCCCCTGAAGTTAAAGCTATAACTCTGGCTTTGGCTTCCAAGCATCTCTTTAAGGTAGAGAGAGTCTCTTCGGTGTTTCCTGAATAACTGACCGCGAGAACCAAAGAATCTTCATCTACAAATTTGGGTATATCATAACCGCGAATAACCACGATGGGGATTGATAATTCATCGGTTAAATAATCAGATAGTAGATCCCCGCCGATGGCTGAACCACCCATTCCCAATACCACGATATTTTTAAAACTCTGGGCAAGGGTAGGAGCAGATGGAAAGTTAGCAGGAATAGTAAATTCTTCTCCTAAACGTAAAGCATCTCTCATCTTCAGCGGAAATTTCTCTAACAGCTCTATCATGTTATCCTGATCCAGCTCAGAAAAATCTCCATCTAATATATCTATATTATCCTTTTTGTTTTTTCTTGACTCTCCCATAGCTCATTCCTCCCCATGTTTTAGCCTATCTTTCTATATTTCATAACATACCACATAACCTTTATTCAAGCAAGCACAAAAATGACAAATTTTGTACCAGAAAAGTTAACCAAAGGTGCCTGGCACCTTTGGTTAACTTTTGGTAAAATTGGTGCCAGGATCCCCTGGAAATGTCCATCTAAAAGGTTTGGGGTTCAGCTAAATAATCTTCAAATTTAATGGCACCAGCTTTATTATTAACATTATCCCAATAAGCCCAATCGCTTAAAAGATTGGTGTTACCATTTGGATTGTTAGGATATTTAGGTCCATCGTCATCTCCCCACCAGTTATATTTAGCGAAAACATTGTGATCGGTCATATTATAAACCCCTTTTGAGGTAGTGTTACCGAAAATATTATTCTTTCCGATTCCGTCTTTCGTTCCTCCTCCTATATCCGGGTTAGTAGTATCGCTATATTGTTCGCCTACCCTTATACCATACCCATTAGAAGTAATCTCATTACCCCAAATTAATAATGAAGAGTTATGCCGACAAAAAATGCCAGAATCGCAATTATTATATATATTATTCTTTTTTACCTCAAGAGATGCATCGTTAGAAGCCTTGATTCCACAATTGTTATTCCTAATGATATTACTCTCCATAATACCCGGACCTGCTCCTGTAACTTTTATTCCGTTCAGGGAATTATGACATATTTCATTATTATAAACATACATTCCTGAGGGATAATCATCGCTTGTCCCATGATAGAAAATTCCACTATCCTGGTGATTTTGAATTAAATTTTCTGATATTTCAATAGAAGAAGACGAGTCACTATAGATTCCTATATCTGTATACGATTTTCCATCAATAATAAACCCGGATATGGTGACATCATCAGCTGTAATGGTAATTAAATTTCCAGTAAATTCAGTTCCGGTAATAAGCTTAGATCCCTCTTCAACCCCTTGTAAGGTAATCCCTTTATTCATTATCAACTGTTCATTATAAGTTCCCGCAGCCACTATAACTGATTTTCCAGGAGCAACTGCATCTATTCCCTCGGTTATGGTATTAAAGGGATAAGTTTGGGTTCCATCTTCTATTCCGCTAGTGTTCTCTTTATCTACGTAAATGTTGGGGTCATATTCTATTGTCGTTAGTACTGCGGAGCTTTCATTGCCGGCAGCGTCACGGGAAGTAATTGAGATATTGTTGGCTCCTTCGGTTAAGCTTAAATAATAACACCAATCCGTAAATGAATTAAGAGGTACAACTTCTACTCCATTAATCCATATAGAAGTATTGGCTTCCTTAGTGCCCGAAAGGGTCTGAGGTGAAACATTCGTCGGAGAAACTACAGCGTCTAAAGTAGGTGCTCCTGGTGCACTAGTATCTAATATAATAGTAGTAGTAATTGGCGCACTTTCATTTCCGGTTACATCCCGGGAGGTAATTGAAATATTGTTGGTTCCTTCGGAAAGATTATAAGAATATGACCAGGTGCTATCGGAATTTACAGATATTACCTCCACTCCGTTAATCCAAATTGAAGTATTAGATTCTTTAGTTCCAGAAAGAGTTTGGGGTGAAACGTTTGTTGAAGAAAGCACGGCACCTAAAGTTGGTTGGGCAGGATGGGTAATGTCATTTATTGCTATGTTCCACTGCATATAATCTTCCAATTCTTTATCACTTACTGATACTTCTACTATTTTCTGACTGTAATCTCCATAACTGGCAGAATAAATCCAGCTGCTTTTTGAATCATTTCCTGAAACGGTAAAGCTTGATACTTTCTTTCCGTTTAACAGCCATTGATAACTTAATATTGTGTTTAAGTCAATATCGTGAGCTTGGATTTCAAATTTAACCGAACTTCCCTCATTGATTTTGATATTTATATTAGTAGGAGAATAAGAAAGGATTTGGGGTGGATTATTTACATTAATAACTTCAATTTTAAAACTCTGAGTAGCGCTCTGTTTGCCGTCAGAAATTTCTATGATTATCTGGTGAATTCCTACCTGATTATTGGTCGGTGTCCAGGTTAATAAACCACTTTCGCTATTAATGCTCATACCCTCTGGTTTAATAATAGAAAAATAGGTCAGAGTATCCCCATTAGGATCACTGGCTTCTACCTGATATGAATATAGCTGATCTTCTGTAGCAGTAATAATAGGTTCAGAAATTATAACTGGTGCTTGATTTAAAAAAGGAAAGATTCCCTCCAAATTTAAACAGCCCACCATTAATATTACAACAATTAATCCAAATAATAATACAAAAAATTTCTTCATTCTTTAATATATATCTTTCTTCAAATTTTTTAATTTTCAGAAGAAATCAATTTTATGTCACAAAACCATAAATCGCTTTTTTGCTTTTTCATTATTTTTTATGTTTTGACTTTTACGAACCCACTCTTTCCGACTTGCCTTTATAATAAACAACTGAAATTAATTATACACTACTTCTTTATAAAACTCCAACAAAATTTTATTTAAAAAAGTTTCCCAAAGGTGCCAGGCACCTTTGGGAAACTTTTGAGCAGCTTTTATGCTGGGATCCCTTGAACTATTTATTTATAAAAGATATAATAATTACATTATGGCAAGAAAAAATAGGACGGAGATAGAAGATAAAAATGCTATTTACCATATAATTGGTAAGGGTGTGGAAGGAACTGACATATTTACTGATGATATAGATAGAAATAAATTTCTACAACTTCTACAAAAAATAGTTAAATCCCATAAAATTCATATCTTCTCCTATGTGTTAATGGGTACTCACTTTCACCTACTTCTAAAAACAGAAAAAGCAAATATATCTCAAGCCATGCAGTTTTTAAATTCCTCTTATGCCCACTGGTTTAACTTAAGACACATTAGAAAGGGTCACCTCTTTCAGGACCGATACAAAAGTCACCTTGTCCTAAATTCTCTTTATCTATATAGTGTGGCTTCTTATATTAGCCTAAATCCGGTAGAGGCCGGATTAGTGGATTACCCCGAAGAATACCCCTGGAGTAGTTTTCAATATTTTCTCTCTACTCAAAATCAAAACAAAAATGTTCCCTCTTGGCTGAATATTCGGGAATTATTAAAACTTTGTCAAACCAGTCCAGAAAATTTTATAAATTTCGTGAAAGAAAATATCAAAAAAGATAACCAAAAAAAAATCCTCCAAAATGTCACTAAAATAACCTCAAATCAAATACAAAATAAATCACCCAGAAATATAGAAAATATATTAAGAAAAACAAAAGAACAAATTGGAGACATAGAAACCAATAAACGATTAAAACATTTACTTGTATATTTACTAATAAAAGAGGGTTGCAGAGTAAAAGATGTAGCAAATTCTCTACACATAACCAGTCCAAGTGTTCTAAAAATATGTAAAAATGTGGATAGAAATTTAATCTCTGATCGTATAGCTCTGGCTAAATCATATTAAGATAAACCTATTTTTATAGAAAAGTTTCCCAAAGGTGCCTGGCACTTTTGGGAAACTTTTTGGAAAGAAGTATGAGAATATGCGAAAAAAAATAATTTTTTTTATTTATATCATTGTTATAATATTTTTAGTAATATACTCGCCATTAGTTATGAGTATGGAAGCTGTTCGCTATGACCCTGGCCTAAAGTGGCAGGTTTTGGAGAGTCCTCACTTTTCAGTCTATTTTTCTGTTGCGCAAAACAATAAACAAAATAATGAAGACTTTAGTTACAATAATGAACGATTAGCTCAGGAGATAGCTGATATCGCCGAGGAAACCTACCACCAGATTAATGCTCAGCTTGACCCTCCTAAACATCATCACCTGCAAAAAATAGCCATAATTATTGAAGATTTTTCTGATTATGCTCTGGGTTTTGCCACCTCTTCTCCACATCGAGTAATCCGCATCTCTCTGACCGCCCCCACCGCCAAATCTTTTGATATGAAATTTATAAGCTGGCTTAAAATGGTAATCACTCACGAATACACCCATATAGCTCATTTTGAGATGACTTCCGGACCTACTACTGCCCTGCGCGCTCTTTTCGGTCAGATACTCGCTCCTAATGCTCTCCAGCCCATATGGTCAATCGAAGGATTGGCAGTTTACAATGAAACTAAATTTACCGCCGGAGGCCGAGGTATTGATTCTCGATACGATATGTATCTTCGCATGGCTGCCCTTGAAGATAAGTTTAACACCTTAGACCAGATAAACGGTTATTATCTTACTTCCTGGCCTGACGGTACCGCACCCTATATTTATGGCCAATCTATTATCCATTTTATTGCTCAAAAATACGGGGAAGAAAAAGTCATCGCTATGAGTAAAATTTTCTGTGAATACCCATATTTAGGATTTAACCATGCTTTAAAAAAGGCGATAGGCCTGAACTTGGAAGAACTGTATCAAAGCTGGAAAGATAATTTAAAAGAAAAATATCAACTCCAGACACAAAAAATTCTCTCTCAAAAAAATCTCACTTCTTCTCAGCAATTAACTAAATACCATTATTGGGTCGATTATCCGCGCTGGATTTCCACTCTCGCCCCCGATGGAGACAAAATAGCAGTCAGAGTCTTTACTCCCCATTCCTATCCCTTAATTCAAATTATCGACCCTTTAAGTCCTTCTCTTCCCTTAACTCCCCGTTCTACTAAAAATCGGACTAAAACCCAGCCCCTGATTAAAAGAACTTATGGCCGGGATTCTTCTTTTAGCATATCTCCTGACGGTTCTAAAATAATTTATTCTAAATTAGACGATTATGAACAATTTTATAAATTTTATGACCTTTATTTATTTGATTTGAAAACAGAAAAAGAGACCCGCTTTTCCGAAGGACTGCGGGCTCGCGATCCCAGCTGGTCACCTAACCCAGATAATCCTCAAATCGTGGCAGTAATTAATCAATCAGGAACAAATAATTTAGCTCTAATTAATTTACCTTCCCCAAACTCATCAACCAATGAAAACCAACCCACCAATAAACCAATTACCAAAGAAGACATTGTCTATCTAACAGATTTTCGAGATGATACTCAATTATCTCAACCCTCCTGGTCTCCCAAAGGGGACAGGATAGCCCTTTCTGCCTGGCGCCAGGGTTATCAGGATATATATATATTAAATATTGATCCCGAAAATATCTGTAATTCTATTCTCCAGCCCATCTTTTGCGCTAAATCCATTGACCTTAGCCCTTGCTGGTCTCCCGATGGCAAGTATCTTTTCTTTTCCTCAGACCGCACCGGGATTTATAATATTTTTGCCTTTTCGTTCACCGATAAAAAACTCTATCAGGTAACCAACGTCCTGGGTGGAGCCTTTCAACCCGCCATCTCTCCTAATGGCACCCAGCTAGCCTTTATTTCCTATCACGCCACAGGATATGAACTGCATCTTATGAAAATGAACCCTAACTCCAGCCAATGGACAGAAGTAAAAATAGAATATATTAAGCCCCAAATTATTGCCACACAGCAAGATACCGCTTGGCCAATGCAACAACAATCTAATAGTTTAAACACTTCTTCAAAAAACAATTACCCTATCCATCCTTACAGTTCTTTATCCAGTCTCTGGCCACCTACCTATTGGATTCCCGCTGCCCAGCTCACTGAAAACGACCTGGGAATTGGTTTTTCTACTGAATTAAAGGATGTGCTGGGGTTTCATTCTCTTCCTTTAAGTGTTACTTATGGGATAATCAATAATAACCTAAACTACAACTTCGATTATTATAACTATAGCCACTTTCCTATTATTAATTTTTATATATCTGGTAAAGCTGTTTTTGCTTCCCAAACCACAACCTCCTGGTGGGAAGAAGGAAAGACCGGAATAAATATTTATTTCCCATTTAAAGGATATACTGGCTCCGCCACAAATTCGCGCTCTTATAGACAAATCTTTTCCTTCGGTTATCAATATGAAAAATCTACTACTACAGCTGACACATCGTCTTCTATAAATAATAACCAAGAGAAAATCAGCAGCCTGAGACTAGGCTACTCCTATTCTGATGCAGAAAAATATGGATTCTCTATCAGTCCCGAACTAGGCAACTCCTTCTCTCTAACCTACGAACATGCTGATAAAGCCTTGGGTAGTGATTACACTTTTGATAAATTGCTATTTGATGGCAGAAAATTTATTCCTCTACCTCCCCTTCATCAGGTACTGGCTCTTCGCATAGTTGCCGGTACCAGCTCTTCAAGTATATTAGAATCAGGTTTGGATGAGGAAAAATTTAAATTAGGAGGTAACTATTCTGCGGATAATCTTAGCAATACCGATATGAATACCTTCTCTCTGCGGGGTTACAAACCTGCCACCCTCGAAGGAAATAATCTTCTCTTAACCAGCTTGGAATATCGCTTTCCTATAGCCAACATTGAGCACAGCCTAAAACTTGGACCCCTCTCCATCTTTTTAGAAAGACTTTCCGGTGCCTTCTTTGTTGATATTGGAAATGCCTGGGAAAGCGCCAGCTCCAGCAACAGTATAAATATAAATACCGAAAATAATGAAATTAATTATATCTGGCAGGACTTTAAATCAAGTATCGGAGCAGAATTAAAAGCAGATTTTAATCAAAAATACGATTCCCCTTTTACCCTAAGATTAGGGGCAGCCAAAGCCCTGTCCGACCCCAAAGGATATGATATTTTCATCACCTTAGGCTCTTCTTTCTAAAAAAGTTTCCCAAAGGTGCCTGGCACCTTTGGGAAACTTTTTATCTCTACAATAGGCCGACTTTGCTATGGTCGCCCAGGGTGAATTCGTATACTTGGGGTAGATCTTTAGAATGGTAAATTTCCACGCCTTTTCCGATCAGGCATTTTTGCATCCGTCCCTTTATATATTCCAGTTTGCTCTCTTCTAAAATTACGCTGCACTCGATTTCACTCTTTCTTATCTCTACCCTCTCAGAAATAGATGTAAAAGGACCTACATAAGAATCGACCACTATGACCCTTTCTCCTATTATCACCGGACCTACTATCTTGGAATTCATAATTTCTGACCCTTTTCCGATTTTTACTCTTCCTGAAATCTGAGACTTCTCATCCACCTTTGCCTCACCAATGTCCCTCTTAATATCTTCCAAAATTAAGCGATTAGCTTCTAAAATATCATCCGGTTTACCCGTATCTTTCCACCAGCCCCCAATAACTTCAGCTCCAACCTTAAAGCCATTATCAATCATCCATTGAATCGCATCAGTAATCTCTAATTCCCCCCGGGCAGAAGGTTTTATACTCTTAATAGCCTGACGAACATTTTTATCGAAAAAATAAACCCCTATTAAAGCTAAATTGCTGACCGGGTCTTTAGGTTTTTCCACTACCCGTACGACTCTTCCCCCTTCCAGCTCAGCAACACCAAATTGCCTCGGGTCATCCACTTCAGTCAATAACACAAAGGCATTGTAATTTCCTTTAATAAATTTATCCGCATAGTTTTCTACCCCGTTCTTCAGGAGGTTATCACCTAAATACATTAAAAATTTATCTTCTCCCAAGAAATCACGTGCTACCGATACCGCATGAGCCAACCCTAAAGCCTCCTTCTGTTCGATATAAGAGATATTCACTCCCCACTTACTGCCCTCTCTAAGCTCTCTCTTTATATCCTCACCGGTCTCACCAATTATTATCCCAATATCTTTTATTCCACAATCCTTAATTGCCTCTATCGCATAAAACAATACCGGTTTATTGGCAATGGGAATTAAATGCTTAGCACTCGTATGAGTTAGCGGTCTAAGGCGAGTGCCTTTTCCCGCACAAAGAATAATTGATTTCAATTTACTTTCTCCCTCCTCCTATTCC
>Ga0114922_10007165_pt1 | contig 10218 bp, 10 predicted proteins | sample AartaG_FD_100975 | JGI IMG/M metagenome (GOLD analysis project Ga0114922, IMG submission 100975) | Deep subsurface microbial communities from Aarhus Bay to uncover new lineages of life (NeLLi) - Aarhus_00045 metaG | ecosystem: Environmental > Aquatic > Marine > Oceanic > Sediment | place...
CACCTATACCCATTAAAAGCATAGTGAGATACATGGGATGTCTGGAATAACGATACAGTCCTGTGGTGATTGGCTCATCATCAAGTGGAGTGGTCGCAAACTTCACCCAGACTGTCAACAACATGATTAATCCCACCAAAGCGATAGGAAGACCCACGTAAAACCATGTCGTCCCTAATTTCAACGGCAGGAAAATGGAGTACATGATGGGTAGAAACATAACCACTCTGGAAAAACCGAAGAGCCTTTTCTCAGTCTCATTCATATAATCAGGCTCGCTTTTTGACTCTGCACCCTTTTCGCTCTTTGAAGCTCGACGTTTCATAATTAGCATCAGTATCGGAAGGGGTAATAGAGCACAAAGCTCGAAAATCCAGGCGTTCCACAAACCTATGTCAAAAGCTGGTATAAGCGACATGATTCACCTCCCTTAATTCGCTTGCCCCACTTCAACTTTCGACCGTTGGGCACAGCGTTTATTGATCAGATTGCAGCCACGATAACCTTCCTGGCTACTTAAACACATCTTCTCAGGGTTCCCTTTAGTAAAGGTCGTGCACCCCCAGCATTGCAGGCGAGCAAAGCTATACCACTTACCGCGATTCTCCTGACGGATTTCAGCACACAGTTGCAGAGTCGTCTCCCTAGGGATAGCATCCATATAATAAGCTCCCTATTTAGACTATTCCTGACTCATCCACTTGTCAATACCACGCCACCCTCACTGACAATCTCGCCACCCAGGTATAGTAATTACACGAATCCTCTGGAGGACTATCCGATGTCCAGCGTTTTGCAACTCACTCCCAGTGGCGCCACCGTAGCGTTGGGCTCATGCTCGATGCGCACACATTTCTGGGGCTATTTCACGGCGCCAGCCTTTCTCAGTTCTTCCACTAGCTCCCCGCTGTAGCCCAGTTCCTGCAAGAGCTCCTCGGTATGCTGCCCTAAGAGGGGGGCAAAGTCTCTGAACTGGGCCGGGGTCTCGGAGAGCTTTATGGCGAACCCGAGCTGCTTCACCTTTCCCTGGGTTGGATGCTCCAGCTCCATGATCATGTTGCGATGGAGTATCTGGGGATCCTGGAGTACCTCATCGAAGGTCAGGACTGAGGTGACGCAGGTATCGGCCTTCTTCATAATCTCAAACCATTCGTCCCTGGTCTTTGTCAGGACCTTATCCCTGATGGCGGAGACCGCCTCATCGTATTTTTTCCCGGTGGCATGATGATGCGGGATGAGCTCCTCCAGGTCCAGGGCGCGGCAGAACCGCTCCCAGAAGTAGGATTCCAGGGGGCAGGAGACGATGTATTTGCCGTCCTTGGTCTGCCAGGCGTTCTGTATGAGCTGACCATCTCGCCTACTGGGCATAGGGCCAAGTGTCATATATTGTCCCAGCAATATAGCTGCGAAGCTCAGGGCGCTATCGGCGAAACTCACATCTACATACTGTCCCCGGCCAGTCTTCTCACGGCTTATGATGGCGCAGAGGGCGCCGATCACTGCATAAAGGCCCACGCTGGTGTCAGCCACCATCACGCCGCTGGTCATTGGCCTGTCCTCCATGTCGGTGTTGGATGCCAGCGCACCAGCTATACCGGTGTAGGTGGGATCGTGTCCAGGGAGGTCCCGGTAGGGGCCATCCTGGCCGTAACCCGAAAGGCTGCAATATATAATCTTCGGATTTATCTTGGAGATTGTTTCATAGCCTATCCCCAGCCGTTCCACCACTCCCGGACGGTAGCTCTCCCAGATAACATCCGCCGTGGCCGCAAGCTTGTAGAATACCTCCCGCGCCTCGGGGACCTTCAGGTTGAGAGCGATGCTCTTCTTGTTCCTGCCCAAGATATCCCGGGCCAAATATTTTTCCTCCTCCTCAGGGCTCAGCCCCGGTGGGATGAAGATGTCACGCGTCATCCCTCCACGCTCCACCAGTTCCTCGACCTTGATGACTTCAGCACCCATATCAGCCAAATACATGCTGCCCAGAGGCCCCGGCGCCAGACGGGATAGGTCCAGAACTCTGATTCCTTCTAACGCTATCATTGCTTCCCTCCTTTGATAATGATGACATGATACAGCAAAAAGCCGCGGCTTTCCATAGCAAATCTCGATAAGGGCGCGCCTAATCAGCATCCCGTGCAGGCCTGAGGAAATAGCCTGCCCGCAGCCAGGTTCCTTCCGAAGAACGGAGCTCCCATTTCACCCTACATTGACAATCTCGCCATTTAGGTATAATAATTGCAGGAACCCTACGAAGATCATCCTATGTCGAGAAAGCTAACGGTAATTCCTGAGCAGTGCTCCGGATGCGGCATCTGTGAACTTGTATGTGCGCTCAAGCATTTCGGAGTGAACAACCCCAAGAAGGCGGCGATAAGGGTATTGACTACATATCCTCATCCTGTCGTGAGAATGCCTATTGTGTGCAGCCAGTGCAAGGTGCCCGCATGCGCGCAAGTGTGTCCTGTCGATGCCTTACGCCAGGTCAATGGCGTCGTGCAATTGGACGAGGAGAACTGCGTCTCCTGCTACAAATGCGTGGAGGCATGCCCTTTCGGAGCTATCTATGCACATGAAGATTGTGACCTGCCTATCAAGTGTGATATGTGCGGAGGAGACCCGGAGTGTGTCAGGCAATGTCCCAAGGGAGCGCTCAGGCTCATACCCGAGGCCGCCCTGGGTGAATCCAGGCGTCTCAACAACGTCTTGAGCTATACCCAGATGAAGGAAATTGAATTCTATGAAAAGGGCGAAAAGAGGGTCATCCGCTATGCCGAGGTAGGGAAAGAAGAGCTATGAGTATAAAGAGCGGATATTTCAAGAAACACCTGCATGTAGACCTTACCAAGGGCAGTATTGAGCGCTGTGACATCTCCGATGCCTTCCTCGAAAGGTACATCGGGGGGCGTGGCTTCGGTGCCAAGCTGATCTGGGACAATCTGAAGAGGCATGATTTCCGAATAGCTCCCCTGGGCCCTGAAAACCTCCTGGTTGTCGCACCTGGCCCCTTGACCGGGGTCTACCTGCCTGCCTCGGGCAAAAACTCCTTTGTCTCCATCTCACCGGCTACTGGCCTCTATGGTGATTCCTCTATGGGCGGTGCCTTTGGCATCGAGCTCCGGCAGACGGGAACCGATATGCTCTCCATTAGCGGCAGGGCACCGGATTTGTCCGTCCTTTTCATTGATAACGCTGAACCGACAATCCTTCCCATGCCTGAGTTGAAAGGAAAAAGCTGTCTGGAAGCAGAAGGAATGATCAAAGAGCGGCTCGGTACCCATGCTGTCCATGTTGCCACCATCGGTTTAGCTGGCGAGAACTTGGTGAAATTCGCCTGTATCAACGCTGATTGGAGCCGTAATGCCGGCAGGACCGGGATGGGAGCCATCATGGGATCGAAGAACCTCAAGGCAATTGTCGTGCGTGGACAGAGAGACCTTCCGGTCCATGATGTGGCAGGGCTGGTGGTGGAAGCTGACAAAGCGTTCAAATACATGAAGGAACACAAGTATTTCAAACTATGGCAGCAAGAAGGTCTTATGAACGTCATCGAGTATGCCAACGAGAAGGGGATTCTGCCGACATACAATTTCAAGGATAGCGTTTTTGCCAGGCACGACCAGATCAACGGCGCAACAATGCTCGATCACTACAAGATAGGTGACAGTGCGTGCTTTTCCTGTCCCATGTCTTGTGGCAATATTTGCCTCGTCAAGAGCGGGAAATATATGGGCACGGTAGTTGAAGGGCCGGAATATGAAACGTGCGCCATGCTGGGACCAAACCTGGGCATCGACAATTTCGCTGCCATACTTTCTGCCACCCGATTATGTGATGAGCTGGGAATGGATACGATTTCTACAGGCAACATCGTGGGAGCCGTAATAGAAGGATACGAGAAAGGAATCCTGTCACTTGCCGATCTCGATGGGCGGGAGATCGCCTGGGGGGATGAGGATGCGATCTTGGAACTGATACAAAAAATCGGCCACCGTCAGGGCTTAGGTAACATTCTTGCCGACGGCTCGCGCCAAATTATCGAAGAATGGCCCGAAATGGACAGGATTATCCTCCAGGTCAAGGGACTGGAGCAGTCAGCTTACGACAGCCGCGCCAGCATTTCCATGGGGCTAGCGTATGCTACTTCAGACATAGGGGCGCATCACACACGGGCGTGGACCATTGCCAAGGAAATGGAAGAGGGCCAGAACTGGTCCGATGACGAGAAGGTTGACACTGTCATCTATCACCAGAAACTGCGCCCGTTGTTTGACATGCTCGGTGTCTGCCGCCTGCCCTGGATCGAACTGGGGCTGAGCGAGTTACACTACGCTAATTTCTATAAATATGTGACTGGAAAGGAAGCATCCCTCGAAGAGCTTCTGGAGCTCTCGAATGATGTATATGACTTAACACGGCTGATAAATACTCGCCTCGGCATCAGCCGCAAAGATGACAATCTCCCCTACAAGGTCTGGGCTAATCCTCCTCTCACAGGTCCAAATGTGGGTAAGGTGATTGACCGGGAAGATTTCCAAAAACTTCTTTCCCTGTACTATCAGAAGCGCGGCTGGGATAAAGACGGTATTCCCCCGGCTGAGTCAGAAACCAAGTTTGCAGACTAGCTTCTGCGAGGGTGTGGGGGATGATTGTGGCATTGCTGGAGTGGGGTGACTATGTGTCATGCCCACGTACTTTATAGCCTCTTGGCTCACCAGACGCGATTCCATCGTTTCCCTGCATTCAACCTGAGTAGGCTGAGAAACGAGCTGCAGGCTATGGCAGCGCCTAAATACGGTCCAGCCCCTCGATGAAGAGCTCGAATTCCTCATCCTTAATGGGAACGGTGTTCTCCTCGGCGGGGAAGACGCCGCTGTTCACTTCGTCTTTGAACTCCTTGTAGGCGGCGACCGCCTCATTAAAGAAATCGCGGTACTTCTTGGCATGTCGCGGAGCAGGATAGCGGCTGAGGCCGAGAATATCGCTGGCCACCAATTCCACACCATCAGATCCGGCACCGGCACCAATGGAGATCACGGGGATTCGCAGCCGCTTCGCTATCTCAGCTGTGACTCTCCCGGGCACTAACTCTATAGTAAGCATGGCGGCCCCGGCTTCCTGATACGCCAATGCATCCTTGTAGACCTGGAGCGCATCTTGTGAGGTCTTGGCAACCCCTACGTAGCCACCTCTCCACGTGGTGTACCAAATCGGTGTAAGTCCAACATGGGCAAAAACCGGAATCTTCTGCTTCGCAACTGCGGCAACTCGATCCGGGGATACCCCTAACATAAGAACTATGTCAGCGCCCGCGGCCATGGCAACCGTCGCCCACCGTATCGCCTCCGCGTCGCTGGGACTTACCGTGCTGGGCAGCAGAAGAGGATTGAGCAGAACTTTTGGCGCGGCTTTCCTCAGTTCCTTCACGGTCATCGACATATTCTGCATCATGCGCTCCTCATTACTGCCCCAGCCCCAGCACCTCAGAATATGTATACCTGCGGCCTCAGCTGCTCTGGCTATCCAGGGATCACTTGTCGCGGTCATCATTATTGTCTCTTTGCCTTTGAGATTCTGCACATCGTAGACGGTCAGCTTATTCCGTCCGGGCATCATAGTCATTATACTTTACCTCCCGATTGATCTGGCCAGCAGCCTAGCTGATTCGCCAGACTTTGTCAAGAAGGGTGTGCTGACTGTTCTATTTGAGCCTGGTTGGGAGTATAATTGCTTACGAAAAAGGAGGCAACAATGAAAGAGCTACGAGACTACAGTGGGGATTTTGACCCCAATCTGAACCTTCAGGATTTCTCCAAGGACGCCATAATTGAGTTGCTTATGCAAACATCCAAGCTGTATATGCAGGTCTGCGGGTTTTATGACAACGAACTTAAAAAGTCAGTGGGCTTTGATGAGGCTGACCGTATTGGCTATGATGCCTGGCTCAGGCACATCCCCTATTCGGTGAAATGGGTCGCACAGGCGTTTAACATCCAGGGGAATGATGTTGATGCTGTCTTCAGGGCCCTTCAGTTCCATCCTGGCTGGGGACTGGTTTACAAATGTGATTACGAGTTGAAAAATAAAAATCACGGCATAATGACTGTTATTCATTGCCCTACTCTGGAATATTTTGAAAAGACCGGTCAGTTTGAGAACTGGGGGAGACGCATATGTGAGGTATGGGACCCAGCTCAATTTCAGGAGTTTGCCAAGCTCTTCAATCCAGCCATAAGAGTTAAGACTTTAAAGCTACCTCCACGAAAGAGCAATGATGAAGTGCCCTGTATTTGGGAGTTCAAATTAGAGAGCTAGTGCTTGCCCACAAGAGCGGTCCTTTGTAAAACCTCCAGCCATCATCAAACTTCGCTGACCTGAGGATTTGATTAAATGGCTAGAAAAGGAGGTGCCTCGGTCTCGGCAGGAGACTCGAGGCAAAATGAAAAACGAAGTGAAAGGAAAAGGAACACGTAGAATATCACAAAAGAAAGAATTTGTCAAACTTCACTTAACTAGCAAAGTAAGAACACAAAGATAATTTGACACAGTTTCCCAATAAATCTACACTGTCAACAACCTGCTATGAGGTTTGGCAGCGATGATATGCCCTACATGTAAGAGCGATATGATAGTGGTCGAGCATAACAAGATTGAGCTTGATTATTGTATTAACTGCCAGGGGGTGTGGTTTGATTCTGGAGAGCTTGAACTCCTGCTGGAATCCATGAGCCTTGATAGCCCTGACACATTCCTCAGTAATATCCTCGACTCCGCAGGAGCTGAATCATCGGAAAAGAAGCGAAAGTGTCCCATCTGCCGTGAGAAGATGAAGAAAACGACCATAGGCCAGGAGCCTGAAATACTCATTGATGTCTGCCAGCAGGGAGATGGGCTGTGGTTTGATGGTGGTGAAGTCGGGCAATTGATAAGACAGCTGGCTGAGAAGTCATCGGAGAAACAAGGTTCTCAGCAGCAGGTCATGACTTTCCTGGGAGAGGTCTTCGAGGCCCGGGGGTGAATTGCACAGGATAGATACAGGGGGACGGGAGAATACTATCTAAAGTAAACTAAATACAAAGCAATATGGAGGTGTTGCATGTCACTAGGAATTATAATCATTATCGGCGTTGTCATAGTCCTTGCCATAGTGTTCATTGCGATCTATAACAAACTGGTCAGGCTGCGCAACCAGGTCAAGAACGCCTGGGCACAGATTGATGTCCAGCTAAAACGACGCTATGACCTGATTCCCAACCTTGTAGAAACAGTCAAAGGCTACACGAAACACGAGCGTGAGACGCTGGAAGCCGTAACCCAGGCTCGTAACCTTGCTCAGCAGGCGGCATCCTCTGGAGCAGGCACGCGAGCCAAGGCTGAGGGTGCGCTGGACGCTGCTTTATCCCGGCTTCTGGCAGTGGTTGAAAGATATCCGGACCTCAAAGCGAATCAGAACTTTCTGGCTCTTCAGGAGGAGCTCACCTCAACTGAGAATAAGATAGGATTTTCCCGCCAGTTCTACAACGATTCAGTATTAACATACAACAACCAGACACAGGTATTTCCCTCCACCCTGATAGCCAGCATGACCGGTTTTAAGGCCGACGAGTTCTTTGAAGTTACCGAGGCCGCGGAGAGGGAGGCGCCCAAAGTCAGTTTCACCTGATTGGTGATTACATAGCCTATGTGGGAACAGATAAGGTCTAACCAGATAAGGTCGACCATACTTGTGCTGGGAATGGGCTTATTGCTGGTCGCAATCGGCTACGTCCTGGGCCTATACTTCTTCGGCAATGCCATCGGAGGCTTGATTATCGCCTTAATAGTATGGGCAGTGCTGAACCTGGTGGCCTTCCTCCAGGGGGACCATATCCTGCTGGGGATTTCGCGTGCGAAAAAGATCAGCCGTGATGACCTCCCGCGTCTCTACAACGTAGTTGAGGAAATGAAGATTGCCTCTGGATTGGAGAAGATGCCCGACATCTATATAATCGACGACCCGTCGCTTAATGCCTTCGCCACCGGGCGAGACTCCAACAAGGCTGCTGTGGCCATCACCTCCGGACTGCTACAAAAACTTAACCGCGATGAACTCCAGGGTGTCATTGCGCACGAAATAGCTCACATAAAGAACCGTGACGTGCTGTTGATGGTCATATGTGGTGTCCTCCTGGGGACCATTGTCATTCTGGCCTGGTATGCAAGTCGAATCATGTTCTTTGGCGCGGTGGCTGGAGGCAGGAGGAGTTCCTCCGGGGGAGGTGGCGGTGGGCTTATAATTCTCGCCGTGGGCATTGTACTGATGATACTGGCGCCGATTATGGCCCAGCTAATCTACTTTGCAGTCTCCAGGAAGAGGGAATATCTGGCTGATGCTTCTTCAGCCCTTTATACCAGGTATCCGGAGGGACTGGCGTCGGCACTGGAAAAACTGGGTGCTTCAACCGCCCAGTTGAAATCGGCCAATAAAGCCACAGCCCCGATGTATATTATCAATCCCTTCCGTAAGAAGGGTATGTCGGCTAGCAACCTCAGCAGCACTCACCCACCTCTTTCGGAAAGAATACATATCCTCCGCTCGATGGCCGGGGGAGCCTCTCTCGCGGACTACGACCAGAGCTACCGGCAGGTTCATAAGGTCGGCGGGGGCGTTTTGCCTGACCCCGCCCTGACTGCCACGGGAGCTGTTGGGCTGCGGGCAGCAACACCGGAGGCAGTGCAGGAGGAGCCAAGCAAGGTTGAAAGGGTTCGTGAGACCTCAGACCTGATGTGGCGGGGCAGCGACTACAAGACCATCACATGTGATTGCGGCACCAGGTTGAGGGTGCCGCCCAAATTCAAGGCATCCAGCGTCAGGTGCCCGCACTGTGGCAGAATCCACCGGCTTTGAGCGGATGGCTTATCGGTAATTCGCTCTGGTTACATCCACAAATCTTGGCTCACCTGCGATTTATAGCGAGGGCTTTGAACAATCGGACAGTGCGTCATCGGCGACACAACTGCGGAACAAAGTGTGAGCTACAAAGCTCCCAGGAGGTAAAATATGTCCCTAGAGGCAGAAAACGATGCTAAAACTGCTCTTGATGACCTGTATGCCAGAAGGCTGGCCAACCAGGAGAATATAAAGCGCTGGTATTATGAGGAAAGGGCAAAGAGAACCGTAGAAGCTCTCCAGAAGCATGGCTTCACCGCCTTCTATGTTGAGGAGCGACAGAAGGCCCGGCAGGAAATACTGAAACTCGTCCCTGATGGGGCCACCGTGGGGGTGGGAGGCTCTATAACCATTCGGCAGCTAGAGGTCCTGCCGGAGTTGGCAAAAGCGGGACACCGCATTTACGACCACTGGGTGTCCGGTCTCAGTTTTGAAGAAGTGCTGGCTATCCGGCGCGCTCAACTTACCTGTGACGTTTTCCTCTCCAGTGCTAATGCCCTCACCTCGGATGGCCAAATTGTCTGTGGCGAGGGCATAGGCAACAGGGTTTGCGCTATGACCTTCGGCCCTCCGAAGGTGATTATAGCAGTCGGGGTCAACAAGATAACCAGAGACCTGGATGAGGCACTGAGGCGGGTCAAGGAGGTAGCGGCGCCCCTCGCCCTGAAGGAGACCGGGGTGGCTCTACCCTGCCTTAAGACAGGCTATTGTCATGACTGCGATTCGCCGCAGCGGGGCTGCCGCATCACTCTCATACTGGAGCGTAAACCTTTCTTCACCGATACCACCGTGATAGTTGTCGGAGAAGCTCTGGGGTTCTGAGGACCCAGAGCTTGTTTGGCAACTCGAATCGTCATTGCGAGCGAAGCGAAGCAATCTCACTTGAATTTGAGGAGATTGCCACGTCGATTGCGGCTCCTCGCAATGACACCCCAAAATTCTGGTCGGAGAATCCCCTGATATGGTACGAAAGTCACCTATTGACAAACGTAGGTATGATGCACTACAGTTAGCTAACCTAGTAAGGGGGTACAAGGTGATTAAAATAATACAGAAGCCTGTTTGTTTAATACTGGCCTTGGCGCTGGTATTCTCGCTGGCGGCGATAGCATTGACTTTCGCCGCTTCTTCCGCAGCCAGCGCCCAGGATGATGGTATGGTGTTCTGTCAGACGTCCGTGGCTAACTACACAGACACAGGGTGGGGGGCTAACACCACCCACAATTTCTCCGTCCCCACGGGGGCAACAGGCGGTTATGTCCTGGTTGAGTTCAGGGGGGACTTTGAGG
>Ga0114922_10007166_pt1 | contig 10218 bp, 1 predicted proteins | sample AartaG_FD_100975 | JGI IMG/M metagenome (GOLD analysis project Ga0114922, IMG submission 100975) | Deep subsurface microbial communities from Aarhus Bay to uncover new lineages of life (NeLLi) - Aarhus_00045 metaG | ecosystem: Environmental > Aquatic > Marine > Oceanic > Sediment | place: Aarhus...
CCGGCGCCGGGAATGTCCATCGTCTTGACCATCTCGGTGATGATGGGCATCAGGTCGGACCGGGCGGCGATGATCAGGACGTTGGTGTTCCGCTCGGCCTGGACCACCAGCGTCGGGTGCGTGCGGGCTACCTTGCTGGAGACGGGGGCCGCCTTCTCGCGCAGCACCTTCAGCTTGGTCACGTAGGCCCTCGCCCCTTCCACGCCGGGCGCGCGGGCGGGCCCTTCAGCGAAGACACCCCTGATCAGCCCCGCCAGGGCCACCGCGTCGGCGTGGGCGAGCTTGATGACCTTGACCTCGGTGAACTCGCTGGTGGGCTGGGCGTCGATGTCCTTGACCAGCACCATGGCCAGGGCAACCGTCTCCTCGGTGCCGGAGAGGACCAGGGCGTTGGTCCTGGCGTCGGCGGTGACGTTAAGGACGTTGGTCAGCGCCTCGCCGACGACGCCCTCGGGGACGGCCCTGCCGACGGTCGGCGTTCGGGGCCTGCCCGCCAGACCCCTGCCCTGGGCGAAGATCTCGCGCAGCAGGTTCATGGTGTTGATCGGGTCGGCGTTCTTGAGGTGGACGATCTGGATCTTCAGCCCGGCCGCCACCGGCAGCGTGTCCAGCAGCGCGACGATCTCCGCCATCGCCTGGAGGTTCTCGGCCGTGGAGGAAATGATCAGGCTGTTGGAGCCCGGCTGCCCCGACCGCGCGGGGTCGGAGGTGATCTTGATCGGCTTGGACAGGTCCAGCAGCGGAAGCCCCTCGTGGCCCTTGACCATCCGCAGCAGGCGGACCTGCTCCTGGAGGGCGCGGGCCTCGGGGGTCTGGATCCGGCTCGTGCCGGGCGTGAGGATGTCGGTCAGCACCGCCGCCAGCGACGGCGCGTCGGCGTTCTTCAGCGGCAGGATGATCACGTCGGCGGCCTTGAAAGCCGGGACGGCGTCGAGGGTCTTTACGATGCTGGCGATCTCGTCCATCACCGGAGCGGCCGTGGCGACGACGATGGCGTTGGACCGCGCGTCGGCGGTGATGTTGATCCGCTGGGTCGGCCTGGCCTGCCGCAGCGGCTGGATCATCTGATTGACCAGCGGCAGGATCTTCGTCGCGCTGCTGTTGACCAGCGGGAAGACCTTGTAGTCGATCTTCGGCACCACCTGGAGGCCGTCGAGCTGCTTGATCAGCCCCGACACCTCCTCCATCTTCTCCTTCGAGGCCGTGACCACCACGGCGTTGGTTCCCTGCAACGGCATGACCACCACTCGGTCCTCGGGGTGCCCCGGGCGGACGGCAGCGCGGAACAGGACGTTGAGGGCCTGGGCAATCTTGGTGTTGGTGGCGTTGGTCAGCGGGAAGACCAGCACCTCTTGCCTGGCGGAGGCGGCGGCCTTTTCCATGGCGTCCACCAGCGTCTGGATCGCCTCGAGGTCCTCCTTGGAGAAGTTGTTGAGCAGCACGGCGCGCTGGCCGCTCAGGACGGTCGCCTGGGGTCCGCCGGCCGGCCTTCCGCCGCGTCCCCGGGCGATGCGCGGGGCGGCGCCGCTGCCGTAAAGCTGCTGGATCGCCTTGAGCACGTCGTTGGGGTCGGCGTCCTTCAGCGGGATCACCTGGACCTTCCCCCGGGCCGGGCTCATCGCGTCGATCTTGTTCACCAGTTGGCTGACCATCTGGAACGTCTCGTCCGAGGCAGCCACGATAAGCGAGTTGGTACGCGCGTCGGCGGTGATGGCCACCGGCTCGACCGACTTCCGCGCCCGGCGGAGTTCCCTCGCCTGGGCCTGGAGCAACTGGTTGACCGTGTCGGCGGTCGTCACGGCGTCGGCCTTCTCCAGGGTGATGACTTGCACGGTGGTGGTCTTGTCCATTGCGGCGGCGTCGAGCAGCTTGGCCATTTTCATCAGCTCGTCCACCTCGGCCTTGGTGCCGGTCATGACGATGGCGTTGCTGCCCGCGTCGCCGGCGACTGTGGGCGGCTGTGTGGCCGCGCGGCCGCGGGCCTGCCGGCCCACCACCTGGCCCAGAACCCGCGCCAGGTCAGTCGCCTTGGCGTTGGTGAGGATCATGAACTCCATCGTCCGCGTGCCGGTCGTCTCGCTGTCGATCTCCTTGATCAGCGATTCGATCTTCTTGAGGTTCTTCGCCGAGGCGGCGACGATGACGGTGTTGGTGCCGGGCTCGGCCGTCGCGACGACCAGGTCCGAGGGGCTCACCCGCCGCCCGGGCAGCGGGCGGAAGGCCTGAGTGATGGCGCGGGCGACCGTGTCGGCCTGGGCGTGCGTCAGGGCGATCACCACCCGGCGGGCCTCCCCGGCGGAGTCTTCAACGTCCAGCTTGCCGATCAGCGCGGCGATGTCCTTGGCCTGCTCGGGCTGGGCGGCGACCATCAGCGTGTTGGTGCGGTCGTCCACCGAAATAGTCACCGTCCGGGCGGCCGGGTCCGTCGCCCGCGGGCCGTAGAAGCGGCTCAGCGAATTCGCCACCTCAGCCGCTCCGGCGAACTCGGGCTGGAAGAACTGCACCCGCGACTTCTCCTGCTTGCCCGCCTCCAGCTCGGTGACCATCTTGCCGATCATCTCCACGTGCGACTCCGAGCCGCTGATCATCAGCGTGTTCGTGTTGCGGCTGTAGGCGACCGCCGGACGCGGCTCGTTGGGCTTCCGGGGCCAGGACCACAGCATGCGGTTCAGCCCGTTGACGACCTCCCGGGCGTCCGTCCGGGCGAGCTTGATCGTCCGGAACGTCGCCTTCTTGGACGTCTCCTGGTCCAGCTCGAGGATCAGCTCGGCGACCCGCTCGTGGTCGCTGGCCGAGCCGCGAATGACGATGGCGTTGCTGCTGGCGTCGGGGCTGATCCGCAGCGACCCGCTGGGGGCCGTTCGGCCGCGCCGCGCTCGCCCCGTCGCCGCCTGGGTCAGCGCCTGGGTCAGCGCCGTGGCGACCGAACGCGCGTCCGAGTACTTGATGCGATAGACCTTCACCGTGGCTGCGTCGAGCTTGCTGGCCTCGTCCAGCTCCTTGATCGTCTTCTCGATCAGCGGAAGCTGGTCCACCCGCGCCGATACGATCACCGTCCGGGAGGCCTCGTTGCCGGCGACGGCCATGGCGGTGGCGCCCTGGGCTGCGGCCGCCGCCCCGCCCCGCTGACGGGTGCCGCCCGTGCGCGAGGACCTGAAGATCTGCGAGATCGAGTTGACCACGTCGGAAACTTCCGCGTGCTCGATCTTGAAAATCTTCACGGCCATGGCCGCGGGCTGTTGTCCCTGGTCCAGCTCCGTGATCAGCTTCACTACCACCTCCATGGCGTCGGAGGGGGCCACGACGATCACCGAGTTGGTCCTCCGGTTGGCCGTGATGGTGACTCCCGCTGAGTCGTCCACCCGGGCCACTCCATCGGCCGTGCGCAGCTCCAGCATTGTGCGGACGAGCTGCTTGCTCTTGGCGGTGGTGGGTTTCTTGCCCTTGGCCGGGGCGGCGGTGGCGCCGGCTATCTGGAAGAGTTGGCTGATGTTCTGGGCCACCTCGGTGGCGTCGGCGTGCTCCAGCGGGATAATCCGGATCTCCGAGCTGACCTCCGGAGTCAGGTCCAGCTGCTTGATCAGCTTGCCGATCATGTCCATCTCGACGGGCTTGGCGCGGACGATGATGCTGCGCGTCCGGGGGTCGGCGGCGATGACGACCTTTGGCTTCGGTGCCACTACCGGGGCGGCCGTTGGCTGCTGCTGCCTGCCCCGCCTGGGCTGCGCCGGGGGCTTGGCCTGGGGCTGCTTGGGGTTGAACAGGGCGTTGAGCGTCTTGGCCAGCGAGACCGGGTCGGCGTTCTTGACCTTGAAGACCTCGGTCTCGGCCTCCTCGGTGGCGGACGTCTGGGCGAGCTGCTCGATCAGCAGCTCGATGTCGGTCATCTCGGTCTGAGCGGCGGAGATGATCAGGCAGTTTGATCCCTTGTCCACGGCGACGATGACCGGCGGCCGCCCGGCCGGCTTGGCGGCGGGCTGCTCTGCCTCGGCCGGAGGCGTCGTGGGCTCGGCGGGCGCCTCGGCCGGCTTGGCCTTCTCCGGGGCCAGCAGCACCGTCGGATCAGGCGCCGGGAGAATCAGCATCCCCGCGTCCAGCCCGCCGCGGGCCCGCGGCGGGAGCTTGTCGGTGATCTGGACCTCCCCGCCGCTGACCTGCTCGTAAACCCGCTTGAGGACCTCGGCGATCTTCTCGGCCCGCGTGCCGCCCGAGATGGGTATGACGCGGACCTGAATGTACGTGTCGATGGCCACTTCGTCGAACTTGCTGACCACCGCCTCGATGGCGCGGAAGTCGGCATCCTTGGCGATAATGGTCAGCCCGTTGGACAATTCGTCGGCCGCGACCGTGGGGCGGTCGCCCTTCTTGCGGTCGGCGAACATGGCGTCGATCTTGTCCACCAGGTCGAATGCGTTGGCGTGCAGCAGGGGGATGTACTGCATGTCGCGGATCACCACATCAGCATCCTGGTCAAGCTTCTCCAACAGGGCATCGACGACGGCGAAGTTGGCCTGGCTGGTCGAGATGATAAGCGAGTTCGTCCGCTCGTCGGCGGCGACGGAGAAGCTCGCCGGCGGGGGCGCCCCCCGGCCCCGGCGGCGCTGCTGCTGGACGATCTGGCGGAACAGCGCGTCGATGGTCTTGGCGACGGGGCCGGCCTCGGCGTTGACCAGCGGGAAGACCCGCACCTGCGTGCCCACGCCCGCGCCGCCCTCGTCGAGCTGCTTGATGAGCGTCACGGCCTTTTCCACGTCAAGCTTGTTGCCCCGAACCAGCAGGGAGTTCGAGTTGCCCTCGGGCACGACGACTGCCCCGGGCGCGGCGCCCCTGCCGCGCGGCCCGGCCTGGGCGGCCAGGGCCTGGTTCACCGCCGTCGCCAGCGTGGTGGCCTCGGCCTTTGTCAGGGGGACGATCTGGATGACCGTCTCGGCGCCCGCCTCGGCATCGAACTCCTTGACCAGTTGCTCGGCCAGGGCGACCACCTCGGGCGGGGCGTGAACCACGATGGAGTTGGCCTTGTCCTGGGAGGCGATGCGAATATCGACAGTCGGCGCTCCCCGGCCTCGTCGGCCCACCTGCTGGCGCAGAATCCGCTCCATCACCGGCAGCAGATCGGCAGCCTTGGCGCGCCGAAGCGGGAAGATCCGCATGACCGACGTCAGTTGCCCCACGGATTCGTCGAGGCTGGTAATGAGCTTCTTGGTCTCGGCGATCTGCTCGGGCCTGCCCGTCAGCAGCAGGCTGTTGGAGGGCGCGTCGGCGGTGACGCGAACGACGTCCTCGTCGTCGGCGGCGCGGCGCCGCGGGCCCCGGGCGGCCTGGCCCTGGGCGGCGTTCAGTGCCGCGGCCAGGTCGTCGGCCTTGGCCTTCTTCAGCTTGACGATCTCGATGGTGACGGCGCCCTCGCCCGCGCCCTCCACGTCCAGCTCCTTGAGCAGCTCGGCGATCCGCTCCAGCACATCACCGCCGGCGGAGACGACGATGGAGTTGGACGTCTTGTCGGCGCTGATGCGCGTGGGGACGGCCCCGCGCCGGCCCCGCCCCATCTGCCCTACCGTCGCGTTGAGCACCCGGGCGACGTCCTCGGCCTTGGCGTGGGTGAGCTTGAACGGCTTGATCGTCGCCTTCTGCACCGAAGGGCGGGCGTCGATCTGCTTGATGAGCTTCTCGGCGAAGGCGACGTCCTCGGTCTTGCCGGTCAGCAGGACCGCCCGGGCGGACTGCTCGGGGACGACGATGACCATCTTGCCCGCCAGGCCGGAGATGTTCACCGGCGGCTGGCCGCGGCGTCCCCGCCCGGCGGGGGCGGCCTGACCGGCCAGCGCCGCGTTGATGGCTGTGGCAAGCTCCGAGGGGTCGGCGTTGGCCAGCTCGACCACCTTGGTTACCTGGACCACCGTGTCGGGCGAGTCGAGCTTGGGCACCAGCTCCTCGATGATCTTCATGGTCTCGGCCGGGGCCGTCACCAGCAGAGAGTTAGTCCGGCCATCGACGCTGATCTGGAAGTCGCTGCGCCCGCGCCGGCTGGCGCTGCGCCGCTGGGCGGCGGCGATGTCCGCCTGCACCACTCGCTGCAGCGCTGCGGCCAGCTGGTCGGCCTTGGCGTGCTTGAGCGGGAAGAGCTTCACGATCGTCCTGGCGGCGCCGGCCGTCTCGAGCATCTGCTTGATGAGCGCGTCGATCATCTTGAACTGCTCGCCGGTGGCCGCCACCACGAGCTGGTTGGAGTTCGTCTCAGCCTCGAACCGCGGCTGCGGCTCGGACGAGCCGCCTCGGCCGCGCGCCCGCCGACCCGCGAAAAGCCGCCCCAGCGACCGGGCGATCTCCTGGGCGCTGGCGTTGGTCAGCGCGTAGCAGCGGACCTCGATTGTGGCGGCCTCGGCCGGAGGGACGTCGATGGCGGTCAGCATCTTCTCGACCTGCTGGATGTCCTCGGCCGTGGCGCTGACGAGCAGCGAGTTCGACTGATTGTCGGCGGTCACGATCACCGGCACGGGCTGCGGCCGCCCGCGGGGGACGCGCCGCCGGCGCGGGTCGAATACCTGAGAGATCACCCCGGCCACGTCCGCGGCGCGGGAGTGCTTCAGCGGGAAGATCCGCGTGGAGACGGTCACTTGGTCGAGCCCTTGGGTGAGCTTGTCGAGCGTGGCCTTGATGCGCTGCCAGTCTCCCGGGGCGGCGGCGATGATGAGGCTGTTGGTCCCGCGGTCGGCCTCGATGCGGATGGACTCGTCGGCAGCGGGCCGCCCGCGGCGTCCGCGGGCCTGCGGGGCGAGCACCTGCATAAGGGCGCGGGCGGTCTCGCGGGCGTCCCCGGCCGTGAGGCGCACCACGTGGACTTCCTTCCCGCCGTTGACGATCTGCTGGTCGAGCTTCTCGATCAACTTGGCGATGCCGTCCATCTCCGCCACCGGGCCGTTGACGATAAGCCTGTTGGTCCGGCTGTCGGCGGTGATCAGGAAATTGGTGACTACTCTGCCTCGCCGGTCGCGCTTGCCGAAGGCGCTCTGCACGACGCTGATGAGGCTCGAGGCGTTGGCGACCTTCAGCGGGAAGATCCGCACGCCGGCGGAGACCGCCCCGGCGTCGAGCTTCTCGATCAGCTCGTCGAGCTGCTTCATCACGTCCGGGGCGGCGGAGATGATCAGGCGATTGGTGGCCGGGTCCGCCACGATCCGGGCGAGCGACACCCGGCGCGTCCGCGGCCGGTTGCGGGAGTCGCGCTCCACCACGGTCTTGTAGCCTACCGCGCTGGCGAGCGTCTTGGCCAAGTCCTCAGCCTTGGCGCTCTTCAGCTCCACGATGCGGATGGCGCCCTCGCCGATGGGCTCGTCCACGTCGATCTTGGCGATCATCTCCTCGATGAGCTTGTGCTTGTCGGTGGCGGCCAGGACCACCAGCATGTTCGAGCGCGCGTCGGCGGTGACCGTGACGGTTTCAGACGGGTCGGGGGCCGCCGGCACGTACCGGCGCCGCTGCGCGTTGTACACATACCGGCGCGTCGCCGCGCTGCCGAAGAGCGCCTGGACCAGCTTCGCCGCGTCGGCGGCAGGGGCGTTCTTGAGCGGGTAGTATTTCAACTGCCGTTCCGTCAGCGAGCCCTTGTCCACCGTCCCCAGCAGCCGCTGAATCCGCCGAATGTTGCTCACCGAGCTGGTGATGATGATGCCCTTGCCCTTCTCCAGCGGGCTGAGCGTGCCGTAGCGAGGAACCATCCGCGCCACCAGCGAAACCGCCTGCGAGGCGTCCAGGAACTGAAGCGGCACGATGGTCGTGATGATCTGATCTCCGGGCAGCAGCTTGGCGTCGTCCATGCCCTGGAGTATCTTCGTGTGAAGCGGGACCTCCGGCAGCGTGATGAGCCTGAGGTAACGCCCCTTGTCCACCAGGCGGACGCCGCTTATCAGCAGCACCTCGTTGACGATGCCCATGGCCTCGTCGAAGCTGTAGGGGCTGGCGTCGAAGTAGGTCAGCGTGCCCTGGACGGCATCGACATTGCCCAGGACGGGCTTGTTGGCCGCCCGCGCCATGAAGCGGATCACGTCGCGGTAGCTTTCCCGCTTGAACTGGAAGTTGATCTTGGGCAGCGCCGGCTTGGGCGCGGGCGCCGCCGGCTTGGGCGCAGGCTCAGGCGCCGCGGGTTTGGGCGCGGGCGCCGCCGGCTTGGGCGCAGGCTCAGGCGCCGCGGGTTTGGGCGCGGCGGGCTTGGGCGCGGGCACCTTGGGCCTGGTTGCGGTGGGCGTGGTGGTGGTCGCCGCGGGCCTGGTGACTGCGGCGTCCTTGCCGGCAGTCTGTGTTGCGGGTCCGGCCATGCCGGCCGACACCGCGAACATTGCAGCCGCGAGCGCTGCCATTGCCATTCTCGTCCGCGATCCGAACATGATCTGCTCCCTCATGCGCATCCGTGGCATCATGTCTGCTTTGCCTTTTCGGGTAATTCAGCCGCCGCCTTCCCGGCGGGTGACGTCTTCGCCGCCGGCCTGGTGGTTGGCGTCTTGCTCTCTGGTTTCGGTTTCAATTGGTCGGGCAAATCCTTTGCTTTGAGGATTCGCCTCTCCCCGAGCGTCTGGCCGAGTTCCACGGCCCAGTAACCTCGGCCGATCTTCAGTATGACTCGCCCGGTGGACATGATCTTCGGCTTGCCGGGCATTGGCAGCAAGCGGTAATCCACCATGGCGATCTGCCCCACGGGCAGCTTGTCGCCCACCTTCAGCGGCTTTTCGATGTCGCGGCCCGGCATGGCCACGTGGACCTCCCGCTTCATGCCGAAGGCGGGCAGCCCGGTCACCACGAGCTGGTCGTGTGAGGGCCCGACAGGCTGGGGCGGCGCGGGCTCGGGTGGCGCGGGCTCGGCAGGCCGGGGCGGAGGCTCCGGCCCGCGGACCAGTTGCACGTACGGCAGGAAGATGTGCCGGCGTGCGATTACGTTGTACTTCGCCCGCTCGGGCGAGTTCAGATCGGGCTTGGCGGCCTTGGTCGTCGGCTCAGCGGGGCGCGGGTCAACCGTCACCGTCTTGGGCAGCTTCTGCTGCAGCACAAGCGTCGAGTACCGCAACGAGAACGGCACCTCCCTCTGGCCGCTCTGGGGCTGGCTGATAGTCAGGTTGCTCAGCCGGTGGAGGTGCCCGTCACGGGTCAACAGGAACAGCAGGTGCGTCACGCGCTCCAGGGACGCCCGCCCCCCAATGGTGCAGCCGATCTCCCAGTAGCAGTTCTTCGCCGCCCGCCCGGTTATCGGCCTGACGGGAATCTGGCCCAGGCCCGCGTCGCGGACGAGCTGGTCCACCCGCGCCTTGAGCAGCACCGTTGCCCGCAGCAGGTTGTCGTGGTAGGTGCGGTCGCGAACCTCGCGCCATTGCCGGACGTATCGTCCGTACCGGTCATTCTCCGAGGCCAGCTCGGAGTTCTTCTTCCGCAGTTCCGTCGCCTGATCGTCCAGGTTGCGAGCGGGGGCGATGAAGAGCTTGTACACCAGGCCGTAGAGAATGAACACGGCCAGGACCGAGCCGGTGCAGATCGCCAGGATTTTCTCGCGGCGATTCATCGCGTGCGCCTTCTCTGGTTCGGGCGGCGGCGCGGTGCCCGCCTGGCGGGCGAGCCGGTGCCCTGGCTCGACCGCTGCTCCGGCCGCCCGGCGACGTCGTCGGCGGGCCGGCCGACGGCCCTACTCGTCTGGATGATCGGCTCGGCCTTGGGCAGGACCACCATGTCCATCCTGAACTGCATGCCGTAGCCGTACTGATCCCGCGCCGGACTGGTGCCCCTGGGCAGCACCTCATATCCCGGCAGGGCCATCTGCTGCTTGGCGAAGTTGCTGATGTCCCGGTTGTCCCTGAGGCGCCCGGTGAGCGAGATGCCGTTGCCCGAGTTGCACCGCAGGGCGGTCAGGTACACCCTGTCTGCGCCCGGCAGAGAGTTGGACAGGTGGGCCAACTGGTCCAGCCAGTTGATGTCCGCGCCCTGCCACGTGTCGATGTCGGCCATCCGGCGCTTGACGTTCTTGAGGCCCTTGTTCTTCTCGTCGAGCTTCTTGTTGCGCTTCTGCAGCTCGCTCACGACTTCCTGCCGCTTTGCCAGGTAGGAGTGTCGGGCGAGCCCCACCACGGCGAGGAACACCACCACGCCGCCGGCGATGGCCAGGGCGCGGGTCTTGCGGGTGTCCCGGGGTGGTGCGGGGCGCTTGGGGTTGACGAAGTCGAACGGCAGGGCGTCGGCCGC
>Ga0114922_10007167_pt1 | contig 10218 bp, 8 predicted proteins | sample AartaG_FD_100975 | JGI IMG/M metagenome (GOLD analysis project Ga0114922, IMG submission 100975) | Deep subsurface microbial communities from Aarhus Bay to uncover new lineages of life (NeLLi) - Aarhus_00045 metaG | ecosystem: Environmental > Aquatic > Marine > Oceanic > Sediment | place: Aarhus...
CATCCACACCGGCCTGGATATCATCCAGTGGCCTCTGGTTTCAACCAGCCAAAAAAATCTACGCCCGATAAAAAGCTTTCACCTTGTTCAGGCTCTGCTGCACGCAGGAATTCGTAATTTTAGTTTTTTGGGCATGGTTCAATCCTGGGTGGCAGCCTCAAGCGCAGCTTGGGGATGGCAAAGCTCCAAAAGCGGTGCAACCATCCCCAAATCCTTCGGATTTGAGGCTGCCACGCGCTACGGAGCCACAAATCAATGTTACCCGGAATCTGACTTATTTGAACCATGCCGTTTTTTTTTAGAAAAAGTAAACACTTGCTCTCTCCGATATTTTGATGGTAGGCTGTATCTTGTAAAGCTCGAATTGGGACTTATGGGGGGTTTCTATATATGGTTGTTATAAGAAGAAACAGGTTCATGAAACAACGCAACCAGGATATTGTTTCTCGATGGGAGGGTAATCCTCTCATCAATATCTACGATTTGGACTTCAAATGCTCCGACATCCACAACGCAGGGGTGTTTTCTTTCGAGGATGAGGTACTTCTTCTTGTTACCATCGAACACCTCTCCGGACAGCGATGTATTCACTTGGCTCGCCCGGACGCCGATGGGCATTACCAGTTAGACCGCAAACCTTTTTTGGGGCCGTCCGCACATGCTAAGTATAGACAGCATGAATCACGCGGCGTACAAGACGCCAGAGTCACATTCCTTGAGGGAACCTATTACATCATGTATAACTCAGTTGGTGACCATGGGTTTAGACTGGCTCTTGCCAGGACAGAGGATTTCAACAGTGTTGAGCGTATAGGCTTGATTTCCGAGCCGGATACCAAGGCTGGTGCGCTGTTTCCTGCGAAGATTAGGGGACGATACGCCCGCCTGGAAAGGCCCCGTGACGGCAGCAGCATATGGGTAACATACAGTGACGACCTTGTATACTGGGGTGGCTCTGAACTTGTGATTTCTCCGCGTGAGGGCTTCTGGGACGCAAACCGAATTGGGGCAGGGGTGCCGCCTATTGAAATAGACCAGGGTTGGCTTGTTTTATACTATGGCGTAAAGGACACTTCCTCCGGACCAATCTACAGGATTGGAGCCGTAATACTCGACAAACAGGAGCCAACGTATGTCATCGCACGGACAAACATTCCAATTCTATCACCGAGGAGAAACTACGAGAGAATTGGGGACGTGCCAAACGTCGTCTTTCCAACCGGCGCGGTCATTGATAGTAATGGCTATCTGGATATCTTCTACGGTGCCTCCAATAGTTGCATTTGCGTCGGGACAACCACTGTTGAGAAAATTGTCGAGAGCTGTATTGAAAGTAAAGGGGAGTATTAAATGATAAACACAGGCCTTCAAAGACAGGATCTGCTGCATCGTTGGGAGGGTAATCCTGCGATTACCGTGAAAGACGTTCCATTCCGTGCTAACACGGTCTTCAACGGTACACCCGTTGTCACCGAAGATGGAGTTTATCTGCTTCTCAGGGTGGAAGGCCAGCAAGGCTACTCATTTTTTGCTCTGGCAAGAAGTTCTGACGGACTTCATTTTATAATTGACGAAGAACCTGTAATGCTGCCGGCCGGCGAGGGACATTTCGCATTATATGAGAAAAAGGGAATTGAAGACCCGCGAATAACAGTCATAGATGGAATATGCTATGTGATGTATACGGCAGTAGGTATTTGTGGCCCGAGAATAGCCCTCGCTAAAACAGACGACTATGTCAACTATGAACGTATCGCACTGGTTTCTGAACCGGGCAATAAGGATGGGATTCTCTTCCCAAGAAAAATCAATGGACGATACGCTCGCCTGGACAGGCCAATCGGAGCTGGTAGAGGAAGCATTTGGGTTTCATATTCCCAGAACCTTATCGACTGGGGAGACTCCGAGGTCATAATTACTCCACGGCCCGGATACTGGGACGACTTTAGAGTCGGAGCCTCGGTTACACCAATCGAGACCGAGCAGGGTTGGCTGGAGATTTATCACGGAGTAAAGATGACCTCCGCGGGGCCAATCTACCGAATAGGAGTAGTACTTCTTAACCTGGACGACCCCTCAAAAGTCATAAAGCGAGGTGACCAGCCGGTCCTTTCGCCGAGGGAAGAATACGAGCGTATCGGTGATGTCGGCAATGTCTGTTTTGCTTGTGGAGCGGTTCTGTCCGACAACGGCGATATGAAAATCTACTACGGAGCGGCAGACACCTCAATTTGCATCGCTTCCTGCACCCTCGACCAAATCCTAAAAGATGGGTTCTAACACTGCTCCCTTGACAGCACGGACCTATCTTCACCTGAAGCTGAAACAAAGATGACAGAGGACGAAAGACAATAACCAATCACCAATTTGGGATTGACATTGTCCGTGGTAGGCAATAATGTATCGATAGGCAATTCGGGCCACAGTTGGCATATAGTACACACGCCTCCTGGTGAACACTGGTGCCGTTGTTCAAGTGTATTAGGGGCGCTGAGGTTTATATGGCTGTGCTTTCTCTGCCCTTGATGCGATGGGGAGTCTGCGCCCTTGGGGCAATGGCTGGTGGAATACTTACCGGAGGCTTATGGTATGCCTTTGAGCTGCCCGGCCAATACATCTGGGCGGGTGCTCTTGCCGGCGCCATCGCAGGCGGTATGATTTCATTTATCGTATTCAAGCTCGCCGTTGTACTCTTTACCAGCTTCGGCGGCGGTGCACTGATAGTAACAGCCGTCCTGGCCATCCTCCACCGCTATATGGTCCCGCCGGAGCGGGTTCAGGGCCTCGTTTTTAATTACCATTGGTTTCTGCCGGTTGCCCTTCTCGTGCCCACGGTGGCCGACATCATCATACAAAACAAATTCGTTAAAAGCTCCAAAGACTGGCACATTTAGCGATAAGCCGCCAATTCAGATGTGACAAAAAACCTCTGACAAAAAAAACCGTCATTCCTGCGTAGGGGCAATCCAATGTGGTTGCCCGAATTTGTATCGACATTCTGAGCGAAGCGAAGAAACTCCTCCATTCGTAAATCGTAATTAATAATTGCCTTCTCCATCCCTCCATGCTAATATTACCATGAATCTGGCTATAACAAAGGCTATGGAGAAAAAACAAGCTTTGTGGAATTTCTTTTGACGGGAATGGGGAGTTGTGGTATTGTCTTTTTTGGAAATTGAGTTTTATGTTTCAGGGTTTGAGGATGGCGAAGAACAAAAGGTGTTCAGGAGCAAGGCAAAAGAAAAAACTGCTAGCTTTCGATTTGTGCTGTGGTCTAGGAGGTCTCTCCCTCGGAGCCTTTCATATTGGGGTAATACCAATAGCTGCTGTCGACCTGAATGAGAACGCTCTAAGAACATATCGGAGCAACTTCCCCCAAGCTGAAGTCATAAATGGCGATGTAGCTAAACAAAGCGTTATAGACAAATTCATCGAAATTAAGTCAAGATACGAAAAGACGACCTCAAAGTTTCTGTTAATCTCTGGCCCACCTTGTCAAGGCTTCTCTGTTGCAGGGCGGCGTCTGGTAAAAGACGCGAGAAATAAAGTGATGATTTCTGTCGCAAAGGCTATCTTCGCAATCCAGCCTGAGGGTGCTCTGGTAGAAAACGTTGCATCGGTTATGTCAAAAAAACATTCTAAGACAATTCGGCAGTTCGTAAAAATACTGGAAAATGGCGGTTATTATGTTTGCCCAGTTGAGCTTAACTCGCTCGATTTTGGTGTGCCACAAAGGCGCCGAAGGATGATTTTTTTCATTACTCGAAAACCTGCTGATAGAAAGACTTTTGAAAAAGAATTGGAGAAACTGAGAAGACCTTATCAAACAGTGGGCGAAGCGCTAGGAGATCTCCCGCCTGCAGTGGTGAGAGACGATTGTTACAGCGACATACAGGTAAATCAAGGTTTCTTCAATCATTTCGCTATGCAGCACTCGGGAAAAGTCAAGAAGAAGATCGCGGGTCTGAAGCAGGGAACAGGGCCTTTGTCCTATCGGAAACTTGATCCGTCTAAAGAAGCAGGTACTTTAATCTCAGGTCACAGGGCACCGCCAGCACATTTCAACGAGCCTCGCAGTATAACTGTTAGAGAGGCAGCTAGGCTACAAGGATTCCCTGATGATTTCAGAGTCTGTGGAAAGTTTGGTGCACAGATGCAGCAGGTGACAGATGCCGTACCACCACAGTTGGGGCAAGCTGCTCTCAAAACATTACTCAAAATAATAGGGTGAGTTATGGATCCAACACAGAAAAAAGAAATAAATGTGCTTGCAAGAAAGATAGCTGAGAACGCTAATGCAGGAAAAATCACTACAGAGAAACTATCAACATCAACATTGGTCTTCAAGCGCATAACCGATGGTATTTACCGCCAACCTTCATCTGCATTACGCGAATTGATATCGAACGCGTATGACGCCGATGCCACCCGTGTTGTTATAGAGACGGACGCGCCAAGGTTTGAGACAATTATTATACGTGATGATGGTATCGGACTTACCGATGAAGCTTTGTGCTGGATGATCAAATACATTGGTGATAGCCCTAAGCGAGATTGGGATGGTGTGAAACTGGGAGTCGTCAAAAAAAACAACCCAAACCTTAGTCCGGGGGGACGAAAATTGATCGGAAAGATAGGCATAGGGCTTTTTGCTGTATCTCAATTAACAAAGGAATTCCAGCTTATCACGAAAACAAGTGGTTCGAGCCACCGAACTATAGCTGACGTTGTTTTGGCTACGCATTCAGAAGAAGACTTGGACAGGCCAAAAGATAAGAGCAAGAAGAAAAGGCCGTTTAGAACTGGGACAGTTAAGATATGGAGGGTACCGGCTTCTGACAAAAGCGCACACGGGACCGAAGTCATATTAAGGAACTTACTTCCTCGGGTCTGGGAGGAGCTTTCGAGCCGTGGGATATGGTCATTGTGCATCCCAGAGTATTTTAGTTTGAAAGATGAGGAGGGAGAACCACGCCAGCCACCGCGCTATCACATTGGATGTGTGCAGAAAGATTCATATGACATAATACGCGAACAGGCTAGACTCCCATGGGATCAAAAAGATTCGCCTAAAAGAAAATTCGAGAGAATGGTACAGGCTTTAATGGATGAGTATGATACTTCAAAAACAAACCCAAGTCTTGAGGAGACTTTCGACAACTATCTCAAGCTGCTCTGGATGTTAAGCTTACAGGTTCCAGTCGACTACTTAGAAAAGCATCCATTTGACATTACTAAACATGACGGTATTAAAACCTTTAAGCTTGGCAATGAAAAGAAATGTCAAGCAAAGGAAATTAATCTCTTGGGAAGCAAGAGTATTCGCCAGATTATGAAATTGACCTCACCTGAGAGAGGACGAACCAAAAAGTTCAGAGTTATTGTGGATGGTGTAGAGCTCCTCAGGCCTATATCTTTTAGCAATTTACCAATAACAAGCCATGCGATTCACTATCCGCTTCTGTTTGTGGGGAAGGACAGACCAAGCCTGGACAACATACCTGAAGACATTCGAGGTGGAAAACTTGCTTTCGAAGGTTACTTGTTCTGGAATTCCAAAATTGTACCCAAAGAGCATATAGGTGTGCTTGTTAGGATTAATGACGCAAGCGGTACGCTCTTCGATGAAACTTTCATGAAATATCCTACCTCCGAGCAGACGCGATTGAGGCAAATTACTGCCGAAATATTCATAACTAAAGGGCTTGACGCTGCTCTTAATATTGACAGGGAATCTTTTAACTTTGCCCACCCGCATTATCAGTATGTTTCGACCTGGGTGCACAATTCACTGCGGCAGTTCGCCACAAAGCATAAAAGCATTGGGAAGAAGATACGTGAGAGCAAACAACAGAAAGAAAGTATACAAACCATCGATGCCTTTGAAAGATTTGTGCAGAAGCGGCTTCGGGAGATTAAGGCTGATAGTGATATTGATCCGATGTCTGTAGACTTTATCAAGGAACCCCTGGATATCCATCAAAAAAGAAAAGCTGGTAAGCTCGTATTTGACTATAACCGGGTTTTTGCAGAATACGTACATGGTAGGCGCAAAACAGCCAAACAAATATCCGAGCAAGCTCAGTTTGAAGCTAAGATCAAAGCCATTGCCAGAATTTTGGGCGCGTTTGAACTTTTTGACAATTTGACGTATGACCAACAGCAGGGCTTACTCACAGAGATTGTAGCCATTCTTTCTTTTGAGGAAAAGAAATGATGGCTCGCGAACCTGACCAAGTTCTTCATGATGGTATCTTCCAATCGGCCACACCACAGCACGTACCTCCTGGAAAGATACAAAAAATCCTGAAAAAGACGTGGAAGCCTTGGCATATGCCGCGTAAACAATGGATTCGGTTGCGACAATGGAATGTCCAAATAGGTCAGCTTATCGACGCGCTTAATTTAGTGGATAGGCCTTTACGCTACTTGAGCCTGCCGGGAGAGGACTTTCTTGATATCCGCGTTGTCCGTGAGTTATGTGAGAGAAAGAGTGTACAGCTTAAATGCCTCGGTTTCGATAACGGTACTTACTTACCCAAGACTGAAACTGAACGTAATATTTCTAAAAACGAAGTATTCCAGTCATCAATTATCTATCCAGGTTCAGATGTCAAAAAAGACGATTTTGCGAGAATATCTGACGAGAACTCTCAGGCCTATAAAGTCGCCAAACATCATGGGCCTTATGATATAATTAATCTCGACCTTTGTGGCTCATTCTCAAGAAGACAAGGACGTCCCTATTATGATGCCCTTTGTAATCTTATCGACATACAAATAAAGGAGCGGAGCCAGCCGTGGATGTTTTTCTTGACCACCCGTGCTGACGTTGGACAGGTGAACACTAATGACCTTCCCAATTATTGGCGGAACCTAAGATATAATGTGCTGCGGAGTGATATTTTCAAGGACAGACTTGAAAGTCTTCTGGGAGATCACTTCGAGCATATAAATGGAAATTTGCAGCAAGAGCTAATTAGACTCGAACGCACGAAGTTTGGAAGACTTTTTGCTTTGTGCATAGCAAAGTGGCTACTACGGCTTATGTCGAGTGGTTCCCCACTCTGGGTCACAGAGATGCTCGACAGCTACTGGTACCGTGTATCTTATGCGAAGGCCCCAAATATGCTCTCCCTTTCTTTCCGGTTCCGCCAGGTTACAGATACAAGGCAGGACCCGACAGGCCTTGCTGAGACCCGAAACCCTCAGAATGTTCAGGTCGACGAAGCTGAGCTTGCTATTTCAGCGTTAACAAAAACAGAATCCCTAGTAGATATTGATAGACTCTTGATAGAGAATCCTGCTTTGTACAATAAGATGGTTGAGGAGTCTAAGAAGCTTCTGGGTTCTGCACGCTATCTGATCAAAGATTATCCCAGATGGGCCGAGACAAAGCAAAAGTCTATGATCAGAAAGTTAAGGAATTGAAAAAACCTAAGTAAGAAACGCAAATTTAATTTGATTGTGATATTGATTGAATTTTAGACGAAGATGGACGTCCTGACAAAAAAGCAACGGTCCTACTGTATGTCACATATCAAGAGTAAAGATACGTCTATTGAGAGAATTGTGAGGTCTGAACTTCATAAAAGTGGTCTAAGATTCCGCAAACACGTTAGGGATTTGCCGGGAAAGCCCGACATTGTCTTGCCCAAGTACAGGGTAGTCGTTCACGTAAGAGGGTGTTTTTGGCACGGGCACGATTGTAAGGACGGTCACATTCCCAAGAGCCGCAAGAAATACTGGAAGCCCAAGTTGAACGGGAATAAGAGGAGAGACAGAAGAAATGATAGGAAACTCCGCCAACTTGGGTGGTCCGTACTTACGCTCTGGGAATGTAACTGTGATAAGAGGCATCGACTCATGAGACAAATCCAGAAGGTCCAAAAGCATCTGCTGAAGAGGAAGCTGCTCATGCAGTAAAAAAGTTTATTTTTGGGTCATTTTTGCTAAGAAAGACAGAATTATTATGCTTTTTATCCATAAAATCTCTAATAAACAGCCAGTCTAAAGAATCCCTCTTTTGCCGGCCTGCATATTCTTATGCGGGCCATCCCCGATGGCCCAGCGGACGCTGGCCGCAGGCTTCACAGATGCTTGTATCGAGAAAGCCGCTGCCAAGTCCGCACCGGCTGGCAAAAAACTCTGTGCCCTCCGTGGTCTCTGTGGCTATATTCTTTTGTGCCTTTTCGTGGCTATATTCTTCGTGCCCTTCGTGCCTTCGTGGTGAGTTAATATAGGTAAAAATGCGCGACCAAAAGCTGCCATAGTTAAAACCAAAATCCAAAAAAAATAAAAAAATTTAACTCCTTTGTTACCAACAACTTAATCCTGTAAATCCTGTCAAAAAGAAGCCGATTTTCGCATCAAACGCGCACATTCGTGCATTTATAGAGGGACTTCTGTTTTTGCAGCCCTCATTTCGGGACTGTCCTCCCGAAGCCTTTGTTTTGAAAACTTGAAATTAGGATTTTGATATTGTTTCGGATTTCGATATTAGGATTTCGGATTTCAGTCTGCCGGATAACTCCTTACCCAATATGATGATACAGTCAAAAACCAATAATCATTTATCAATATCGAAGTCGCAGATCCGGCATCTGTTTGACGGAATCCGGCCTTCCTTGGACGGAATCAATAATCATTTGGCTTTCGGCACCTCTACAACTGTAGTGAGCGCACTACAAATCGCTCATTTTATGCAAAACAAACCCAATTTCCAAAAAGCCAAATTTTACGCTACTTATGAAATGACAAGCGTTTACGAACAAAAGGACACTTGGTGGAGTGGGAAAAACAAACCCAATTCAAACCCAATACAAACCCAATCAAACCCAATTAAAGCCAATAAAATGCCAAAACAAACCCAATTCAAACCCAATACAAACCAAATTTCAGAGGCAAAAAAATGCTCGGCCGAACAAAGCCAACAAAAAGTAGTGCCACGTTAAAGGCGCTTAAAAAGGAAATTAAATTCCCCACAAAGAAGGCCCCTTCGGCGGATGAGACGGCAGATGATAATAAAACCATAGACTATGTAACCACTGAGATTCAGGTTTTAAGACTCGGCGATATTTATATCCTGGGGCTGCCCGGAGAAATTCTGGTCGAAGTAGGCCTGGAGATAAAGAAAAGAGCAGGATTGGAAAATCTTTTCATTGTTACATTGAGTAACGACACAATCGGCTACGTCTGCCACAGCCGGGCATACGAAGAAGGAGGATATGAACCTGTTTCGGGAACAAACTTAGCGAAAGGTGCCGGCGAGATTATGATATAAGGAAGCATTGGACATCATTAATCAGATGAAACAAAGCAAATAGTATCTTTTCAAATTGCCATATAATTTTTCTGACTACCTGTGGCAGTCCTATGGACTTCTTATCTTCATTTGCTCTTCGGCGTCTTGTAGCTCTATCGTTGGATTGCCTGAATCACTTTCGACGGTCTTGAACTTTGCAGGCTTTCTATTAGTCCGCTCTTCATACTTGGCAAGACGTGCCTTTTCCTCATCTGTGTAGTTGTATTCCTTCTTTGCCAGGTCCTTAGTCTTTTTCACCGGTTCTTTCTTTGCAGCTTTTTTTTCAGCGCTTTGCTCTTTACAGTCTTACTCTTTGCCATTTACTGTTTCTCCGCTTTATTTGTTTGAATTAGTGCTTTAATTGCCGCTTTGATATGCTCCGGCAGTTCAGGCCAAGCCTTGATAATCTGGGTAAGTTCGGGGTCAATTTCTGAGTCAGAAAACAAGCCAGAAACAAGCTCTTGATTTTGAGGGGGGGGTAAAACCGCGTTTTTGATTGGGCGATGCGGGGCTCGAACCCACGACCTGCTGATTAAGAGTCAGCTGCTCTACCAGTTGAGCTAATCGCCCTAATTGGTTTACGCTACACAAAGCCGGGCAGTATTGCAAGAAGATTAAGGGAAAGTTTTACTACTTTGGCTCCGATGAACAGCAGGCTTTGGAGCGCTATGCCAGGCAGGCGGCTTGTCCGGATGTCGTTCAAGGGGCGGAGAGCTAAATCAGCCGACGAAATCCGGGTTAGGCGTAGGCATTTTTGCGTCCACGTTTTTTCGCCAGTCCTTTAGCATTTTGTGCATTGCGTCTGCCTTGTCCGGCATTTTCACTGCAAGGTTGTTTTTCTCGCCGATGTCCTCTTTAAGGTTGTAAAGTTCGGCGTGGTTGTCTTCATAGAATTCGATGAGCTTATAATCGCC
>Ga0114922_10007169_pt1 | contig 10215 bp, 5 predicted proteins | sample AartaG_FD_100975 | JGI IMG/M metagenome (GOLD analysis project Ga0114922, IMG submission 100975) | Deep subsurface microbial communities from Aarhus Bay to uncover new lineages of life (NeLLi) - Aarhus_00045 metaG | ecosystem: Environmental > Aquatic > Marine > Oceanic > Sediment | place: Aarhus...
ACGATCGTTAGGCCAGGCAGGTTCGTGGTAGATGACGAAAACGACGGGCTTTGTGTTTTTGTCCAGATCCTTTTCGAGCCAGTCGAGCGTCTGATCGGTGAAGCCAACATCCTGGCGATGCTTCTCGCCATCGAAATACATGTCGATCTGCACAAAGTGGGCGTTGCGGTAATCCCAGGAGTAGGCGGTTTCTTCGGACCCCTGCGGGCCGGGGGTGACCTTGCCCTGAAGTTTGTCACGGTAGAACTGCCGGAGCCAGAGCAAGTCATGCTGTTCGCGCTGGACCTCGTGATTTCCAAGACCGGGATACCAGACGACGTCCGGACCGAACTCGGCAACCATTTCGTCATAGAAATGTGACGCCAATGTACTGTGGTCGTCTTCGAAGTAGTCGCCGGCGGTAATATGGAAGGCTCCGACGCCTCCGACTTTTTCTTTCATCTGCTTTAGGGTGTGTCGCCACTTCGATAGGCCGGACCGCGGATCGCCGGTCAGGGTGAAATGGAACGAAGCTGCCGTTTCCTCACTATCCGAGACCTTCTGGCAGCATGCCGATCCGCCACAACCCTGCAAAACAACCGCCGTCAAGAGCACTAAAGACCATATCGCACGTCGAATAAACATAAAAACCTCCTTAATCTGGGATTACCATTTACACTCTTAAAAAATATAATTTCTTAGTTCGATGCCAATAATTCTACAAAACGTTATGTGAACTGTCAACTTCTACTCATTATACCCCCACACCATAAGATTCTATTACAAAAAAATGAGCGTAGTTGGGATAACAATGACAGACTATTGAGACTGTGGGAGAGTGCCCTCTTTACGTTTCATTTACAACCCCCCACTCAAACGCATAGTCTTGGTTCTCAAAGATAGCCATGTCAATAGTGTTTTGGCTCAAAATGGGCATTGCGCCAAAGTGCGCCAGTTTTTTGCACAGGACTATGTTAGAAATTGCCTATTTGAGCGCATCCGTCCGGTTGTCTATTATGGATTCTGCTGTCTTTCCGAAGAAGCAAAATCCCCTATAGCAATTATCCAGTCAGATCGGTATTTTGCATTCCACGTTTGCTTCTTTTGGATGAATTGCCCGATCAAAATCTCGCTGTATGGTTTCTTTGTATCCACAGCAATAGCTTTCTGAACCTCGGGCATTACAGACAGATCCATCTCGATTGATGCAGTATTCTCCTTGTAGAAGATGTAATGCGTCTTCTGGGAATCTTTCAGACAAACACCATCTGTGATGGTATTATCACGAACCATGTCTTTTAGGAATCGATTACTGAAAAACTCCGAATATGTCTTGAGCTGTTCAGGGTGGGGATATAGTTTTGAACCGAGTTCGCTTTCCTGTCCATTTAGGCATCCCCAGATGTTGGCTACTCCACCAGCCATAGTCGAACGCCACGATCCTCTGCGAGTCATCTCCATGTTGTAGTCTTTGTGTTTATATCGGCTTCTCTGGCGAATACGAAAACGGTCTTCGGAGAATGAGGGTTTGTTGGGTCGCTTCTTCATTGTCTCAACATACGTTTTGTAATCTGGACGATGCTGCTCGTAACCCGAATAGTCCAGCCCCTCATAAATTTGTGTAAGTCTATTACTATGTGCACGTGCTCCAAGTAGATGCGGCCACCCGAAATGTTTACGCAGGTAGGTATGCCAACGCTTCAAGTCGTCTTCACTCACCCATTCCCAGTTGTCGAATCCGTAACCCATCGTCCAACCAGGCAGTGGTCCGAGTCTAGCAGCGATGTATCGCTGAAGCCTCTGGTCTACAGAGGCATTCTTGCCCCATCGTGTAGGAGTCCATTTTCGGGAATCGTCGCCCCATGCCCAGATATGCACCATACCACTTGCCTCATGCACCTTCGTAATGAGCAATTCCAGCGCCTCGAAGGTGCGACGGTCAGGATTTGGGTCGGTGCTATTAATCTCGCTCGAAGACTTCTTATTGATATCGAACCAATGGCAGCTTCCCATCACGTGAAAGCCGTTAAAGCCGTGCTCAATGAAAAACTTTTTTATGTCTCCATCGATTTTGTCTGCGTTTCCGTAGAAATATTTGGGCGAAGCATACATCAACAGTTGTGGCACAAATGCTCTGTTTGTACCCGTCCATCCCCACTTATTACCGAAGTTGGTTACAAAGCCGTCTACTTCGGGATTAGGCTTAATCGTCACTATACCCTGCTTTCCATCCAAGTCTTCATCCTTGCTGGATGTCGTAAATGTCCAGAGACCAGGACGAGTGCCAGTGAAACGAAACTTCCAGGTATCTTTGCCATCATGAAACATTTCAGTTGTGTGTTCTTCAGCAGTTTTCGAATGAACGAAAACAACAGTCGCAATCAAATCATAGGGATTGCCTTTGAAAGTAGGATTTTCAAAACTCCATTCGAGTGGGATCCACTGTTTTCCTGTTTTATTGAATTGTTTAGGCTGATCTTCTGCGTATGCGTTTGAGTGCATGACATACGGAGTTGATGTAAATGAAATCATTATTAAAATAATCAATTTCCGTTGCATTTTTGCTTTCCTTTCCGAAGTCGTCACATTGCTTCGGTCAAATTTCAGTGCACATATTTCACATTATTGAAACTAATATCGCCTGTCCTTATTATAGATGCACGACAAATGATTGTGTTACAAAAAACATGGGCGGAAGTTGTGATTTTTTAAACAAATCCTTTAAATTCCGCTCTCAACTCCCCATCAACCCTCCTTTTCCTTGTCCCCGATTCTATACCGCCCCAAACCCTGCGCCAAACCAAATCTCCACTCCGATTATCGCTCAAAGAATTTGCATAAATCCCGCATTTCAGCACGTCTCAATAGGTCGGTTAGAATCGAAAAAATTAGTATTTGTTGCAAAAAGGGCGTTATTATGGACCGTAGAGTCACAATTTCATTGTTTTACATCATATTACTGTCAATCGGGCTAACCGCAATACCGGGCCAAGCCGAAGACGTTTCGCTTTCAGACATCCCCCAGGCCGTCAGGCAAACCATCGAGCGAGAGCTAAAAGGCTTTAAAGTTGATAATGTCGAACGAGATGAGGATGACGGAAAAATCGTCTATGAACTTGACGTCGAAAACAACGACCAAGAGATACAACTGAAAATTACCCAGGATGGCACTCTTTTGGAAAAGCAAGAGCAACTCGATGATAACGACCTGCCCGAGGCTGTTCTCAATGCGGTCAAGAAAGCCTTCGGTGACATCGATATCGATGACGTCGAAAAGAGATACCAACTTGGCCGAAAGCCATATTACAAAGTCGAAGGAGAGAATGATAAATTCGAGGCCGACCTGGAAATCGCCGAAGACGGAACAATCCTCAAAAAGGAAATCGACGAGAAAGGCGATGACGACGACCTGCCCGGCGAGTTCAGAAGAATCAGACGAACCGTCATACAGCTTATAGATCAGTTACAAATAGTCGCCCTTGGAGATTCGCGCACCCAGAAAGGCATCGATCCCCAATATTTCCTCGGGGAGGAAAATCAAAAATACCCACTCGCAATAACTTTCGGTTCCTGTGCAAAAGGAATGGGTGCGGTTCAGCTACTCTGCGAGGACTATTTCGCCCATGGCCGAAAAATGAAGTGGGTAATCTACGGCCTGTCACCCCGCATATTGAACAAATATTACCGCTCAGGCGGATGGGATGATAACGTCAAAGAGTGTGACATATACTATACCGACAAAAACATATGGGCAACGATACCAAAGGTCACGAGAATGATTCCGTTCAGCGAGGTTGATATCGATGAAGGTTCACAATGGGGATTCGACGGAAACGAGAGGATCAAAAAGGATATCCTCAGTGACAAAGACGAAAGGAGAAATGCTTTGCGTGAACTCGAAGGCAAGGGCCGCTACGAATTCGATCTCGAACGCCTCGCCATGCTCGAATCGTCGATCAAAATTCTGGGCGAAAATGGAGTTAATATGCTTGCCTTTAGCCCGCCGATGCATCCGATATCAGCAGGACAGCCGTGCACCGACGACGACGGAACCAGTCGCCAGGCCTACGATGAATACGTGATGAGACTGAACGCTCTCGACAAGAAGCATCCGAACTTCTACTTCCTCGACGTAAACAAAAAAGGTGAGCACGGATTCGAGCACGAGTGTTTCAGCGACTTCGACCACCTCACCATTCGAGGTGCAAAGAAACTGTCTATAATGCTCAACGAATTCATGGTCAAGGTTGACAGCCTCGCTAAAGCAATGAACGCAAAGAATTGATAGTATTAATCAATACTGCAGCAATCACTGCAAATCCAAGATTCTCAAAGCCTCTGTACATAATGGACACTTTCATTGATAAAGAATACAAAATCGTTGAACTCAGACCATACCACAAGACAAAACGTGCGAAAGCCGCCGTTTACAAATTACAGACCTGCGGCGAAGTTTGGCAACCCATCATATTAAAGGAGGAAAGGTTATGCGTAAAAAAGTTGTGTTGATGATTTCGTTTGTCCTGGTTTTTGTTTCGTTCGGCAGTTGCTTTGCAATAGCAGAGGGGCAATCTTCTGAGCAGGTTGAACTAGAAAACCAAAAGAATGACGCATAACCAAATACTATCTCTCAAACTCAAGCTTTGTCCACCATCAGACAAACCTCCCTGTCACAATTTCTCCCCCCCCTTTTTCTTCACGACAATTTCTGCGTCCCAAATGCGTACCTTTTATTTACCCACCTACTACTTATCCAGTGCTACCCTATTGCCACCTTAGTCTAATTCTTGTATAATTTGGAAAAAAGCGTCAGATTTGTGCCCATAAGCTGTTTAGTGGCAAGTGGTTATGGTGGGTATATTCTGGAATGAGGTACTCTTAATCAGCGGGTCGTGGGTTCGATTCCCGCATCGCCCAGTGACACCATCGCGAATTTCTTTGAAATTTGCATCCGAGCAAGAACAACGTATATCAAATGAGGGCCATAATTATAAGATTAATAGTTGTCTTGGCTGTGGTGACGACGGGGCAAGCAACTTTAGGAAACACAAACGAAGGCTATCATTTCGCATCCAAGACCGCTCTTGGTGAAACGGTCATTGAAAGAGGCATCTCGGCAAATCAGTGGAAATCAACAGACCCGCAATCTTCGGCTGATTTAGCGCCTCTGCCTCTGGGAGATGGCGAGGTTAACATTTTGGATCTCCAAGCCATGGCAGAGTATTGGCTTGAGCATATTATTGGTAGTCCCTGACGTAGAATCTCTCCGGGGTACAGACCCCTGGGGATTGCAACAAGCCTTTCCTGAAGTCAAACGCAGACCGATAATCCTCTCCGAAACTCAGAGCTGTTACTTCATGCCCGTCCGGATGCCGGGTGAGCGGGCTGGGATGCGACGCCAAAGCGGACGGTTGGATAACAGTCAGGCGTTGCTAAAGCCGACGGCAGAACTTTCCGACAATCAGCAGGTGGTATGAATCACTTGGTTTCAAGAACTTTGCTTAGGAAAGTTCATCATGGCGGGAGGCAAGACGAAACGCCGAAGCGCAGGCAAGCGTAGAATTGTCACTTTGCTCGTGGTAGTCGGTGTGCTGCTCTTCAGCACAAGCGCTGCTGGCGGCAAGTCAGCGGGCAGGAGCAAGGAACGGTTCTGCCGAACGCTGCGGTCAATGGCGCGCGTGTATATGGCCTATGGTGAGTACGGCAAGGCCCAGATGCTTGCTGAGCAGGCGGTGGCACTGGCAAAGACAGCGAATATTGCAGATTCTGAGCTTTATTTGTGCTTTATCGACCTGGCATACGTGTACGAGAGGCAGGGGCGCCTGTCCGATGCCGAAAGGCTTTGCCGGGAGGGTCTGCGACTTCAGCAGCAGGTGTATTTCAAAGACCATCCATACGTCGGCTATACATTGAGAATCTTAGGTTCGATATATCGGGGCCAGGGCAGATATGGCGATGCTCAATCCGTTATGGAGCGTGCATTAAGCATAATGCGAAAGTACCACCCGACCGACGACCAGGCGATTGCCCCATTCCAGGTCGATATGGCCAAGACCATTGCTGCACAGGGTCGCTTTGCCGATGCAGAAGCCTATTATGAGCGGGCCCTGGTTTCACTTAACAACAGCTATGGTCCGGACCATCTTTACACGGCCGGCGTGCTTGGCGACCTGGCAGGGCTGTATGTGGAGCAGGGGAAATACGGTGACGCTGAGGAGTTGATTGAGCGGACGTTTCTGATTCAGCAAAAAGTATACGGGCCTGAGCATCATCTTCTGGCGCCGACATTGCTGACGATGGCCAGAATCTTCGAGGCAAAGAAGAATTACGACGAGGCAGAAAGAATGCTTGGCCAAGCCTTGGGCGCCGTGGAGAAAAAACAGGGGCGAGAAGATCCCTTTGTGGGAAGAATCCTGAGCGCTTTGGGCGAACTGTATATTGCCGAGGGGAAATACGAGCTTGCTGAAGATTTTTGCCGCCGAGCGGTGGAGGTTCTTCATGATACTGCGGGGCCGGAGCACTATCGCACGGCCATTGCCTGCAATAGCCTTGCCAGGCTCTGCATCCACCAGAGAAAATATGCGGAAGCTCAAACACTGTGTCTCGACGCGCTTGAGATACTCAAGAATACCTTTGCCGAGAATCACCCGGAAGTGATGAAGGTGCGTGCAACGATAGCTCAATTACGTCAAGAGGCCGGGAGCACTTTAGAGGTGGCGAAATTGCCGCAGCGAATCGCAGGAATGCGAGAAGATGAGCCGGTTCCTCCAGCGTTGATTGAAACGGTTAAGTAAAGAAAACAAGCCGCCGGAAAACTGTCGCCCGGCGGCTTGTTTATCAAACCCTAATCACAAAGCAAATCTTATCAGAGGCCAAGTTCAGCCAATCGTGCCTCAATGTAACCTGCAAGAGCTGCATTGCCGCCGGTGGTAACCGGTGCAGTGTACTTGCCGGCAAAGGCGACGGAGTCCGCTGCGGAGTAGCCCAGTTCGCTATTGAGCAGTCCGACGTACAGGGCCATCGCATCAAGCCATTGTCCTGCGGCGGCATAGACAGTACCTGCTTCGGCGTTTGTCACGGCTGCCGCAATCAAGGTCATTTGCTCGGGTGCAATTGGTGCGCCCGGAGTGACGTATTCATTAACGACGCCGGCCAAAGCGGCAATGCTTGTGCCGTCAGCGTCGGCCAGGATTGTAGCGGCATCCTTGAGCGTGGAACAAACTTCGCAAGGCTGAATGTCGGTGCTGAACGCAAAGGTATTGGCTACATAGACCTGGATTTCTTCTGCGGGAACACCGAGCTCATTAGCCAGCCACGCCATCAGAGCGGGACAGCCGCCCGGAGCGAATTCCTGCTCTTCAGGCTCCTGGCCGGCCTCTGTATAAAGAGGCGCCGGCGGTACGGGATTTTCGAGGACCCATGCTCTGCCGTCGGTAATACCGAGATTACCGAGTCCGGCACCGCGGAGAATATAGTCACCGCCTATGAAGTCCTCTACCACCGCCGGGTTGTCGGCATACGGCAGAGTACCGTTATTAACAGCCTGGTATAACCATTCGGTTATGCGTGAGGACACCTCCAGCCTGTCGATATTGAAGAAGTAACCCTCACCGAATAACTCTTCGAGGAAGTCGCTCAACACGGATTTATGTGCTTCGGGGTCTTGCATCAAGTTGCAAATGTAGTCATCCAGCGACTCATAGTCTCTGGCCTTTACAAATTCATCTGCCATCAGCTCAACGTCTTCAAGTGTCAAGCCTTCAAAATCCTCCATTATTGTGCAGGCGAATCTCAGGATGAGCTTGCCGAACACGCATCCTGCATCGATACAATCCTCACACACGGTGAGGTCAAAGTTGTCCAGGCTAAAGGTATCGAAGTCTCCGAAGGATACGGTGTCGTAGGCATCTACAACCATCGTTCCGCCGTCTTCGACGTCAATTGCTCTGCCGTCAAGCTCGACGTTGCCCTGCGTACTTGCCAGATAAACCGCAACGTCAATCGGGTCGCCTTCATCTCTGGGGATTCCACCAATGATAGTATCCGGAACATCGAGGAAGCCAACCGCCGGACGGTCGTCAAGAGTTAGCGGGTCTTCAAAATACCCGTCAACAAAGTCTGTGAAAAGCTCTTTGAAGCCTTCACGGTCCTCAAAGTCAAACTCGGCTTCACCCAAACCACCAAGAAACTCCCGAACGGCTGAGCAAAAGGCATCATGGTCTGCAATGCATCCACCAAGTTCGTCGAAAAGCTCATCAAAGATATCGAAGTATTGTCCATAGCTTTCAACGCCCGTAAAGTCTATAAAGTCCCAAATATCTAAGCCGCCGGCATCGTAGTAGTTTCCACGAGCTATCAGCATGCTATCCGGACCCAACTTCAAGTCTTCGCTGCTCATAACCACAATCGCTGCTTTGCCATCATCGTAAGGCAGGTCCACACCAAGGCATTTATAATGGTCGGAATTTCCGACAATGCCGATGTTCAGCGTGTCGTTTTCCGCGGTGGCGCCTTCGGTGTAAATTTTGCCGATGTCGGCGATAACTGATACGCCGCCTGTAGGTCTATCATACCACCAATCCAGACAACATTCGCCGTCGCCAGGCCCATCTCCAGAAGCCACCATTTGCGGAGGTCCATCATCTATCTCTGAGCACCATCCGAAGGTGGTCAAATCGCCGCTAATCTGGATGTCACCAGCCGGAGCGTAAATCTCGAGGTTGCCCTCGCACGTGCTGGCAGCCGGCAGACAGCCTAACAGCGGACACTCCGAATCGCGATTATTATTAAGGCTTATGGCGTCTGTACCAGCATTGTTGCCGTACAGGAACAGGTTGCCGGGCGTCGTCTTCCATACCCAGCCGTCGACAGTAAGTGTGCCGTTCTCAGCCTTGACGACCTGGTCTCTGCGGCTATAGCACTCACCCCCGAATAGTTCAAGGTTGCTGTTGGCAGTCACGTCTGAGCCTGCGATAATATCGCCGGTGGCATGTGTCTCGCCATCGAGCGTGATGCTTCCGTCGGCCTCGACGCAATCGTTGTAGAGCCAGATTGAATCATACGCCCAGGAGGATAGCACTATGTCGCCGCCCGCCTCAACGTCACCGTAGATTTCGATATCATATACAGCCGTTGCAGTGAAATTTTCGCCAATGGTAGATTTGTCGTGCGTGTCGGTCGCGAGCTCGATGTGTCCGCCGGCATTTAGAGTTGCATTCTCGGTAACGTTTATGTTGTCGTATAGCTCGATGTCGTCGGTCTCAGAGGTCATATCCAGGTTGCCGACTGATGTCACCTCACCGTAGACGTTGGTGAAATAACCCGAACGAGTGACTATATTTCCGGTTTCGGGGTCGGTGGTTGTAAGGGCCTGCGCGGCGTCAATCTTGTTGCCGGCGGTCAGGTTCATACTGCCGGCCTCGATATTGCCGTAGGCATAAATGTCATCGCCGGCGTCGAGTACGAGGTCGCGGCCTGCCGAAACGTTGCCGGCTGAACCGCCCGCTCCGGAGTCGAGTTGGTTGTAAGCCCCCAGTATGATGTCGTCTCCAGCCTTAACGTGCAGTGATGCATAATTGCTGCTCGTCAGGTCCTTACCATTTTTCAGGTATACATCACCGCCGGCTTCGAGCTGGTTTTCACCGGAAGCAGCAGTGTAAAGAACGTGAGTGTCGCTGTTAAGCAGGATATCCCCGGCGGCTTTAACGTTTCTGCCCCAGGATTCCCAGTACATCCAAATGCCGTCACCACCTCCCGTCATTGCTACCGAGCCGCCGGTGCTTTCGGCGTTTCCGTGCAGACGAAGAGGACCACTGGAGTTAAGCGTCATATCGTCGGTGGATTTCAGATTGCCGTACAAACCGGCGGTTCCACCTGCCAGAACAGTCAAAGCGCCGTCATCCACCGTTACGTTGGCTCGCATCGTGATGTCTGAACCGGCGTCAATGGTGAGGTCGCCATCCGTTGTCTTCTTCAGATAAGGCTCAACCGCGTCACCGCTAATCACTTCCGACGAATTCACCAAGATGGCGCCGCCGTCGGCATACATCTGCTGGTTGCCGACGCCGTCGAATTCGCCGTTGACCCAGGTACCGGTGGTGCCGCTGCAACTGCCGACCTTGATGTAGCTAAGCGCCCCCAAGTCGCCTGCCGCCGTGAAATCATCTTCAATAATCAGGCCATCGATTAAAGAAGAGGCGCACCAGCCACCAGTATAGTCAAGGTCGATACCTTCGC
>Ga0114922_10007170_pt1 | contig 10214 bp, 10 predicted proteins | sample AartaG_FD_100975 | JGI IMG/M metagenome (GOLD analysis project Ga0114922, IMG submission 100975) | Deep subsurface microbial communities from Aarhus Bay to uncover new lineages of life (NeLLi) - Aarhus_00045 metaG | ecosystem: Environmental > Aquatic > Marine > Oceanic > Sediment | place...
TCCGAATGCCTGTAAGGGATATCTCTGTCATCGGACGAAACACGCAAGGGGTCCGGTTGATCGTGATGGAACCAGGGGAACGGGTGGCCAGGGCCGCACGGCTTGCGGAAAAGGATATGTGATAGGATTTGGGATTGCGGATTGCGGATTGCGGATTTACAACTTTAGGCACTTTAGCTCACTTTAGGCACTTTGTTAATGACTAATGACAAGTGACTACAAAGGATAGATAAAAGGTATGAAAATCGGTGTCATTGGAGCCGGCGCATGGGGAACCGCGCTGGCCAACCTGCTGGCCAATAAGGGATTTGATATAGCCCTGTGGGTGTTTGAACAGGAAGTCTGCGCGGACATACTTGAAAAGCGGGAAAACAAGGTCTTTCTGCCAGGGATTCTCCTTTCTTCGAACATTCGGCCGTCAAACGATCTTGATCAGGTAGCTGCAAACAAAGACATGTTGCTCCTCGTGGTGCCCTCACATGTCTTTCGGTCTGTAGCAGTACGGATGGTGCACCATCCTGCAGAAAAGACCCTCATCGTCAGTGCCACCAAGGGCATCGAAAACAAGACCCACCTGACCGCATCGGGCATCTTGAAACAACTTCTTCCCCCAAGGCTTCAAAGTCGGATCGCGGTGCTCTCCGGCCCGAGCTTTGCCAAGGAGGTGGCCAAAAAGATCCCGACTGCCGTCACGGTGGCGGCCTTTGCCCACGAGGTAGCCAGAGCTGTGCAGAATATCTTTGCCACCCGATACTTTCGTATATATACGAGCCATGATGTCCACGGTGTGGAACTGGGCGGCGCGCTCAAGAACGTGATTGCCATTGCAGCAGGTATTTCAGACGGACTTGGCCTCGGATATAACACCAGAGCTGCTCTGATCACCAGGGGTGCGACCGAGATCCAGCGTTTGGGGATAAGACTCGGGGCAAATCCAAGAACCTTTATGGGCTTGGCAGGCATCGGCGACTTAGTACTGACCTGCACCGGGAAATTGAGCCGCAACTGGACAGTTGGTTGTAGAATCGGACAGGGGATGAAACTTGAGGCGATCTTGTCCGATATGCGTACGGTGGCCGAGGGTGTCGAGACCACAAGATCAGTTTACAATATGTGTCGAAAGATGGGGGTGGAGATGCCGATCACAGAACAGATCTACCGCATGTTGTACGAGGATCTTGATCCGAAAGAGGCACTTCAAACCCTCATGACCAGGGACCTGAAACATGAGCTGGATGAGGAATGATTCCGATTGCGGATTGCGGATTGCGGATTGCGGATTGCGGATTTACAACTCTAGGCACCTTAGTTCACTTTAGCTCACTTTAGGCACTCGGTTATTGACTAATGACAAGTGACCAATGACCAATGACAAGTAACCAATGATATCCCACAAAGGCGAAGGGCATCGAGAGCGACTCAGGGAAAAATTCCTGACCTCCGGACTTGACGGATTCCACGATTACGAGGTCATAGAGCTGCTCCTTACGTTGGCCACCCCAAGAAAGGACTGTAAAGATCAGGCCAAGGAGGCCCTAAAACGTTTTGAGACCTTACAAGCAGTCATTGAAGCGCCAGCCGAACAACTCCAGGAGATCAACGGCATCGGCCAAAAAAACATTTTCGGGATCAAGCTCGTCCGGGCCGTTGCCGAGCGCTACCTTCAAAAAAAACTGATCAAGAAGGACCCGATCCGGTCTTCAAAGGAACTTTTCGAATATCTTTACCATAGCCTTCGAGACAAAAAGCGGGAAATCTTCAAGGTCGTCTTCCTTGATGCACAAAACAAGATTATCGCTATAGAAGACCTTTCTGAGGGAACGCTCACTGCCAGCAGTGTTTATCCCAGGGAGGTCGTGCAGACCGCGCTCAGGCATCATGCGGCCGGCCTTTTCCTTGTACACAACCACCCATCAGGAGAGCCAAAGCCATCCCGTGAAGACAGGCTCATTACCCGCGAGCTGATTCATGCCTGCCGGGTTATGGGAATCACGGTCCACGAGCACCTGATCATTGGCGACAACACCTATTTTAGTTTTGCGGACCAGGGCTACATTGCGGAGATGAACCGCGAATACGAAGCCAGTATCCGATCACACGGTTAATGAACTCAATTCATAAAAACACCAGTCTTAAAAAAAGCAGGATTCATATTTAACCCGAAGTTCCTTGGGCCTTGGTGAACGCCACGATCAAAATGGAGTGTTTGGTGGCAGACCCATCAGTATGACCACATCGTGGGCTTGGAGGTCCAGCTTGAGGCCAGCCACTAGGTGCGTTGATTTCGTAAATATTCCGTGGCGAAGAAAAACATCACCAATTCCTATTGTTCAGTAATAGCCCTATGGAAAATTAGCTCATTCGTGTCGCAGCGCTTCGATGGGGTCCAGGCGTGCGGCCTTTCGGGCGGGGAAGTAACCGAAAATAACACCGATCGCGCCGGAAAATGCAACGGCTATAACCATGATGACCGGATCGAATATGAAAGGAACCCCGAGCATGGGAGCCCCGATTGCGCAGCTTGCGAGTCCGAGGACAATTCCCACGACGCCTCCGAGCGAGGAAAGCACGATCGCCTCTACCAGAAATTGCCTGAGCACATCACGTTCCACTGCGCCTATGGCGAGCCGGATGCCGATCTCCCGCGTCCGCTCGGTCACTGATACCAGCATGATGTTCATAATGCCAATCCCGCCGACCACTAGGCTTACCGCGGCCACTGCGCCGAGTAGCGCGGTGAGCACACGGGTTGTGCTCGTAACCCTGGTGACAATTTCTTTCATATCCCGCACATGAAAATCATCCTCTTCGGTCGGCGAGACACGGCGGCGCTGGCGCATCAGCAACTCGATATCCTGCTTGACTTTCTCCGTTATGTCACCGCTTTGCGCCGAGACATAGATGGCGCTGATATCCTGATTTCCAGAAATGCGCCGCTGAAATGCACGCACCGGGACAACAATGAAATCGTCCTGATCCCGGCCAAAGGTCGACACCCCCTTGGATTCCAGAACACCGATCACCTGACAGGGAAGCTTTCCCAGGCGGATCGCGGCTCCCAGGGGATCCTGCGTACCGAAGAGTTCTTTACGCACTATATTGCCCAGGATGCAGACCGGCTTGCCGGCACGCAGGTCACTATCAATAAATTGTCGCCCGGCTTCGATCGACCACTGCCGCGCTTTGAAAAAGGCGTTGTCGCTCCCGGTGACCGAAGTGGTCCAGTTTTCGTTGCCGTAAATGGCGAGAACGGTTTGGGATGTGACCGGCGCTACTGCCGCCACTGCCGAGACTTCCCGGGCGATGGCCTCGACATCCTCCAGATCAAATGGGTCAGAGGGTGCCCGTACCCCGCCATGGCCTCTAAACCCCTGGCCCTGTCTAACGTGGAGTAGATTGCTGCCCATGCTTGCGATCTCCGCCGTGACCTGTGCGGTGGCCCCGCGCCCGAGGGTAACCATCGTGATAACGGCAGCGACTCCGATGACAATACCCAGCATGGTAAGCGCAGAACGCATGACATTGCGGCGGATCTCACGAAACGCCAGTAGGATTGCGTTCCAGAGCATTAGACCTTCTCCTGGTTCCGTGTATCGGACTCTACAACGCCATCAACGAAGTGGACGATGCGTTGTGCATAGGCCGCCACATCCGCCTCGTGGGTAACCATCACAATGGTGATCCCCTGCTCGCGGTTAAACCGAGTGAGCACATCCATGATTTCGTGGCTGGTTGTAGTGTCCAGGTTGCCCGTGGGTTCATCAGCCAGCAACACCGAGGGCTCCATAACGATGGCTCGGGCAATGGCTACCCGTTGCTGTTGACCGCCGGAAAGCTCACCGGGCGTATGTGCTTCCCACCCCTTAAGGCCCACCGCCCCAAAGGCCTGCAGGGCGCGCGCATACCTTTCAGCAGGTGGCATGCCACGATAGATCAAGGGCAGCTCCACGTTCTCCAGGGCCGAGGTACGGTTGAGGAGGTTATAGCCCTGAAAAACGAAACCCAGATAGTGGCGACGCACTAGCGCGCGCTGATCGCGGGAGAGTTTTCCAACCTGGACCCCCCTGAAGAAATAGGCCCCGGACGTTGGGGTATCCAAACATCCCAGGATGTTCATGCAGGTGGATTTTCCGGATCCGCTTGAGCCCATCACGACAACAAATTCGCCGTCGTCAACCCGAAGATCTATGCCACGCAGCGCTCTCACCGCTGCCCGGCCTTTCCCATAGACCTTGGTCACCCCGCTGAGCTCAATTACGGGCTGATCCCCGCCATCGTTTACTTTCACTGGAATGTTCAAGTTCATCCACCGGGCCTGATAATGTCGACCAACAGCGGGAGGCCGGGTTTGACATTGCCGGCTACCACCTCGGTCATGCGTCCATCTGATGACCCAATCGTGACAGGGATGGCAACGGGTTGTTCATCTCGTAACGTCCACACGCGGTGCGCACTCTTGTCGGCGTGTAAGACTTTGCGCTGTTTTGCCGGCCGATGCCGTCGCCCTGGCAAGATAGCACGGAGCATACCGCGGCCACGTTCTGGGGTCTCGGCCTCGGGCACTGGCGGGGTAAACCGTAGCGCACCATTCGGAACCAGAATAGCATCTTCTACTGTTTTGGTGATGATTTCCGCCGTGGCAGTCATCCCCGGCCGCAACAGCAGCTTCGAGTTATCAACGGTCAGTAGCGCCTCGTAGGTCACGACGTCCTGCACCACTTGCGGGGCATAATACACTTTAACAATGCGTGAGGGAAAACGACGATCCGGATAGGCGTCGACGGTGAAGGTCGCATCCTGTCCGGCCTGGACGTTCCCCACATCGGCCTCGTCGACATCGATATGTAATTCCATCTTGCTGAGATCCTCGGCCAGCGTGAAGAGCACCGGGGTCTGAAATGAAGCGGCAAAGGTCTGGCCGGGCTCCACATGGCACTCCATGACAATCCCGTTGATTGGTGAGCGGATGACCGCCTTCGCCAGATCCGTCCGATCCTGGCGGAGGGTAGCCTGGGCCTGGGACACCTGGGCCTTCGCGCCAGCTTCCCCGGCTTCCGCGCGCTTAAACGCTGCTTCGGCTGCGTCTAGGTCGTGCTGCGAAGGCAGTTTCTTTTTGCTCAGCTCCCCGAGCCTCTTTAATCGCTTCAACTCATTGCGGGTTTCCAAAACGTTTGCCTCCGCCTCGAGCAACTTGGCCTGTGCGGATTCCAATGCGGCTTGAGACTGTAGAACCCTGGGTTCAAGTCGCTCGGTGTCCAGTTTCGCCAGAACCTGCCCGGCCTTCACGCGGTCGTTGTAATCTACCTCGACCGTTTTGATGATGCCGGACAGCTCGCTGCCTACCTCGACCTGGTTCGTCGGTTCCAGAGTGCCGGTAGCTGTCACGGTGATGGTGAGATTTCCTCTTTGCACTTCGGCCGTTCTGTACTGTATTGAGTCGCTTTTGGCAGTGAAAAAGAACATTGCAGCACCCGCTGCCAAGACCGTCACAATTGCTGCAACAACCCAAAATCTCACCCTCTTACGCCCGGATGTTTGTTGATCAATCCCTAAGGTCTGGACAATATCAGCGTTTCTTTTCGAAACCATCAATCTTTGCTCCTTAACTCAAGCACTACTTCTCAGCATCAGGCGCCAAGGGTTTCCATCCACCTCCGAGTGCCTTGTACAGCATTATTAGATTGGATGTGACCTGGCCCTCACTCTCTGCTAACTGGCCCTTGAGTGATAACAATGACCGCTGCGCATCGAGCACGCTTTGAAAATTGGTCAGCCCCGACAAATATTGGCTAAGTGCAAGATCCACAACACGTTGCGAGGCTTGTGACGCTTCTATGAGGGACTGCCGTCGAACCTGCTCTTTCGCATAGGCGACAAGCGCATTTTCAACGTCCTCCAGCGCTGTGAGAATCGCAGCCTCATACTCGAGCAACGCCTTTTCCTGAAGCGCATTTTGCACCTCGATATTTCTTCGTATGCGCCCAGCATCAAAAATAGTCCATGTAACACTTGGGCCGGCTCCGTAGAACCTGGCGCCGGTCGAGAACAACTTTCCGGGTGACAAGGCTTCGAAACCGATTGACCCAAGCAGGGTGAATTTTGGATAAAGCTCGGCGGTGGCCACGCCAATTCGAGCCGTTTGAGCCGCGAGTTCCCGCTCGGCGTGCCGAACATCGGGTCTGCGCCGCAAGACGTCCGCAGGTACTCCAACGGCGATCTCGAATGACGTTACCGGGATAGGTTCTCGCCCCGCCAGTTCATCGTGCACCGAGCCCGGATTCTCTCCCAGTAACACGGCAAGCCGGTTCTTGGCCTGCTCAAGCCCGATTTCTAACGTAGGTATCTGCGACCGGGTGCTCTCAAGATTCGCTTTGGCTTGTTCTACATCAAGTTGGCTGGTCAGGCCGGCTTCAAAACGTGACCGGACAAGGTTGTAGGTCTCCTCCTGTGCATCGCAATTCGCCCTCGCTGTCAAAAGCCTGGTCTGAAACGAACGTACCTCGACATAGTTCAGGGCAACTTCGGCCACCAGGGTCACAAGCACGTCACGCAACTGCTCTTCGCTCGCCCCCAGATCTGCTTCGGCAGCCTCGATAGAGCGCCGAATCCCGCCAAACAAATCCAGCTCCCAACCTGCGTCGAAGCCCGCGGCGTAGAGGTCTCTCTCGGTACCGCTACCTGTTTCTTCGCTCGTACGCCTCCACTTGGCAGAGCCTGTGGCGTCGATAGTTGGGAAGCGACCGGCCTCGCTGATGCCGCGGCGGGCGCGGGCCTCGCGAACACGATTCCTTGCTTGGCGCAGATCCAGATTGCTCTCGATCGCGCGTTCAATTAGGTTCGTCAACGTGGAATCATCAAGCGTCGACCACCAACTGGCCAGCGTCTGCGTATCTACACGCCCGGCACTCGGACCACCCTCCAACTCAGCGTTCCATTGTGCGGGTGCCGACACCTCGGGAGGGGCGTAATCCGGTCCGACGGTAGCGCATCCAGCGAGCAGTACCATCATGAGCCCTAATGCCGGTGTTATTGGGTTGATAATGAAGCCCACGGTGTTATCCCTATGATCGTATTAACTAGTTCAACTTTTTACTTATTTGTGGAGGGAAACTGTTCGTGAATCATCCTGTCTTTGATAGGTCCTTTGCGTTCCTTCTCTCCTTTCATTCGATGCACTCGACGATCACGAAATTCTGTTTTGAGTTGCCGGTATCGGTCAAGACCCAGTAGTTTTCGTACCTCAACCAAAAACCTAAATCGTTCGTTGGTGAGATTGGTGCGGGCATCTTGAAATTTCTTGAACCGATCCATGCAAGCAGACTCATCAAAATTCTGTTGGTCGAGAATCACCTCCAGTTCAAGCCCTTTCTTTTGCACATTGTTTTTGAGATCAATCATTTGCCGTCGGCTTTGCACAAACAGGTCGTCAAATTTTTGCTGTTCCTCGCTGGTCAGCTCAAGCTTTTTTGCCACTTCTGGCATTCGCCACCACTTGCCGTGAGGCATCTTTAATCCTCCCATACCACGAGGTCCCCTCGCAAGACCAATACCTGATGCTGCCAAAACACAAATCAGAGTAAAAATCGTTACTTTTTTCATTTACACCTCCTTACTCATTTTGAGTTACTCTACGGGTCTTTCTACACGGCATTTTGATTTATTTCCAAAGGAGAGACAAACATCAGAAATTCATCAAAATAACCAACATCAGACTCTGCGGAAACATCCGGGTAAACATCAACTGCAGCGTATTCTTCCAAGGCATATATTTCAGCCATCAATTGCTCGTCTTGTTTCGTTTCCCACATTATCTGAGACATCATTTTTTCTTGGGAGGTCGTAACAAGTGCATACCACCAAATCCCAGCTATCAACAGGACAGCAGCAAACCCGGCAACAAAGGAAGGTCGCCAGGACCATAAACTGCGAGGCCTATAAAAAGGAAGTCGGACCTCTCGTCGAGGTAAAGGGGCGAACTCGCTTGCCATGCGACCCAGAGTGCTTAACTCTTGTTCAATTTGCTGTTTTTTCCCTTGGCATACAAGACATGTGGAAAGATGGTTTCGCACAGTGGCAGGCAAGTCGTTTTCATCCACCACAGAACGGATGACTTGATCTTCATTCAGATGGAGGTTTTTGCTGTTCACAATAGTCCTCCTTTCAGCAAGCCATGGAGACCCGGGTTCTGTCTGAATTTTTTTAAAGCCCTGTACAAATGGGTTTTGACCGTACTTTCACCCTTTTTCAGGACCCCGGCAATTTCCCTGATCCCCAGGTGATCCACAAATCGCAGCATAAACACTTCCCGCTCCCGCTGTGACAGGCTGTCTGTAAGCTGACGGAATTGCAAATGAAATTCTTTCAGCATCATGGTATTCGCAGGATTGTTGTGATTCTCTGCCGTAGCTTGGGCAGCAGCCTCCAATTCTATTGTCGTGCCGAAAAAAGACAGTATGCTTTTTTTTCGTCGAAAATCCCTGACCCGGTTTAAGGCAATGCGGAACAGCCACGGCCTTATCGAGCCCGCGTCTTTCAAACTGGACAGGCTTTTTGACATTTGCATGAAAATCTCCTGGGTTAAATCCTCTGCGTCCATCCGTGAATAGATCCGGTAATACACCATGCGGAAAACATCCTTATGGAAATGATCCACAAGTTGTTCCAGCGAGGCCCTATTACCGGCTTTTGCTTTTTCTACCAGCTCTGTAACGTGGTGATAGGTATCTGCCATCAGAGTTGGACTCTATTCCCCAACTTACTCCAACAATTCAGTCTATCCGCCTTATATGACGAATGGCACCATTTTTTAGTCTACAAAGATGAAAATATTTTGTGGCTTTTGTCAAACTCTGGCTCCAAATCCTGGTGAACCAACATATAGAATAGCATTCTTGAGGCCGCAATTACCATTCCAAGAAACAGCGCATGTGATTAGTTTAAGCATTGCCCAGGAAACTTAATTGGTCTACATTGTGGTTCATGATCTTACTTACCAGCCTGCTCCACCGAGAAAACCTCAAAGACATTATCCTTCGATGGATGTCTAACGATCTTCTGGAGGAAGATTGTGAAGCGGTCAAAAGGATCGTTAACTTTAACGTCCATATCGTTAATCTCTATTTGGACCATTTCTGCAACGATCTGTTCAATTTTCTCTCTGGCGGAGAGTCCTGGACTTTCGAAGTCACTTCAAAGGGAGAACTCAAGGACTTTGTCCTTGATGTTGCCCCCTATAACAATGAAAGGCTGGATTATATTAGAACCAGGTACGGAAAATATCCGGAGGACTTTTACGGATCTGTGCCTTTTCGCGGCAAGGTATACTGCTCCGGCAGTAAGGAGCATCCAGCCTATCTCGGTCACTCGAGAATCAAGAGGTTCCGAAGGGTGGCGGAAAAGACCTCGCGGCGTATGGTTAACATGATATTTGACCAGATCAAAAAGAATGCCGATGCCCTGGCAGCCGAACGAGCCTCACAGCTCGGCATCCCGAAAGAACTATTGATTACCCCTATTGAAGTGCAGAGAGAAGAATTCGCTCACGCAGAAAGGAGGTTCCTGAAACAGCTAAGAAAGGGCATGTTCCCTCCGGATGAAGAGATGCTTAACTCAGCGAGGATTCATGATCTTGCAGGTGTTAAAGCCATCATTGAGGGTGATAGAATCCCGATTCTCGAAAAATTTTTCCATGATATGCCAGGCTACAGTATCGCAGAGAAAGAAAAACACTTCGGCAACTACGACGATGTGAATTACATAATTGGCGTTCAGTTGGACAAAAAAGAATTGATTAACAAAGCTCCCGACAGCAGGGTTGTTGACGTCCTCTCAGCTCGAGGGATGGATAGAGGCACGATTATTGACGACTACAGAACCTTTGTGGAAACCGCTGAAGATTATGTCTATCTTGAGCTCATCACCAGCAACTATCCCGAGATGATCGAATCGGAGTTCGGCCGCTCCATGCACGAAGAGAGAATTCTTGCCCAGAGGGAACAGGCCGGATACAGGTCGTCGATTGCAAGAAATGTCAGGTACATTACAGAGTATCTCTTCCTGTTCGCCATTTCCGGGAAAAAATCCATTCACCAGCTTCCGGTCAGGCTGTGGGAAAAAACCATGCCTGATACGTACGACCACGCCATAAGGGAACTCTGGGACATCCCCACCATGCCGGTTCTATAGGATGGAAAGGAGATCTCCCGCGACAACCA
>Ga0114922_10007171_pt1 | contig 10214 bp, 6 predicted proteins | sample AartaG_FD_100975 | JGI IMG/M metagenome (GOLD analysis project Ga0114922, IMG submission 100975) | Deep subsurface microbial communities from Aarhus Bay to uncover new lineages of life (NeLLi) - Aarhus_00045 metaG | ecosystem: Environmental > Aquatic > Marine > Oceanic > Sediment | place: Aarhus...
TTAATAACCCTCTTTACTCATCATAAGGCAATAGAATTCATTCCCATACATTTTGGGTGACATTTTCTGTGGAATAATATATAGTGTTTCATTCAATTAACTCCGATTGTTCAGAAGGAATAGAGTAATACTTTTCTCTGAATCACATCACGAACCTGATCCAGCAGTTTCATATCACACACTCACTTTCAGTGTTTTTCATTCTCAATATTAGGCGCATTATTGGCAAATATTTTGAATCTATTTAATGATTTCAATATCAATTTTTGTTTGCAGTAATATAACACTGCAAATAGGCAGTATAATCCTTATGTTGGGTTTTTGAAAACACTATTTCAATTGGAGCAAGATTTGAACTGGAAAACTCCTGAGGATCTCCCCATAAGTCCTCCTGAAAAACTTACTCATAGAATCATACCTAATAACCTATCGGCTGATGTTGTTGAAAAATGTATAGATGATCTGATTCCCAGAGGTGGTAAAAAGCTGGATCAGATTACTGTAAGCTTGGAAGATTATCTATCTAGGGTAGCGATGCTTAACCGTAAAATCCAAGGAGTAAAATATAGAAAAAGCTGTTGGGACAGAATTACAGATGAACATTTGGTGAAATTCGAAAAAATGGATCATAAAAGCCCAAAGAAAAACATTGAAGGGGTAATTCCAAAAAGTGGAAAGATGACCTACACATTTTCACTTAGGGATATCAGATTGGAAAATGAATTTGAGGTCTTAGTATATTCAGTTCACAGTTCTATAACCATGTTAACAAGATTAATTTCGGCTTTTCTGAGTGGCAAAACAGATCTGCACAGCCATTCGAAGCTGCAAAAAAGTTTGAATACAACTGAAGATTGGCCAGTGTTGTCTGCAATTGTTAATAAAGCATGTCATGAATGGATAGATGACTTAACCGAGAGACGTGATGCCGCTACTCATTATGTTTCTCTAACCGCTACTTCTTCTGTGACCATCGAAACCGACAAATCCAGTGGCACAAAGGTTCAAAGAAATCGAGTTTCCATACCAAAACAACCACTCAAATTTGTCTCAGTATGGTGGGATGACATCCCGGTTTTAGGAGGCACATTACACTCTTCTACAATGGTTACAAATAATGACGGAAGCATTATTGAAGCACACGGTTTTTTTGACGTTAGGGGTGATTTATTGGTACGACGAAATGCTAATCTTCCGGAACTTCCCGAGCTGATTGATGGCAGGAAATATACTTATAATCTGATAAGAAACTATGAAAACTACATAGTGGAGATAGCTAGCGAGTTGGCGAAAAAGATTTGCTGAAACGAATTACTACAGCCCACCTCCCGTATGCACAAGGACGCTTGTATACCCTTGCCCGCGTTGCGGGCTGTTGGGCAACAATGATTACTAAAACAAGGCAGGTAAATCTCCAATACTTTAAAATGGTGCCCTCAACATCAACAGAATAAAAAGTTTATCGATTCAAGTGGTTTGATAGCCAATGAATTCACTTATCCTTCCATATGATGCTTTTCTTAGAACAGTAAAACAACACGTTGATGACGCTCATGTATTTTTATTGGGAGCAGGTGCTTCTATAAGCTCAGGGGTGAAATGTGCTGAGGATTGTATCTGGGAATGGAAGAGAGATCTTTTTGTTTCAAAAAATGCGAATTTAGCTCATCATTATAAGGAATACAAAACCGAAGCGGTAAGAAATAGTATTCAAAAATGGCTCGATAATGAAGGATGCTACCCAACCTTGAACGATCCAGATGAATATTCTAAATATGCTTTGGTTACCTATCCAATTGATGCTGCCAGGAAAAAGTATTTTGAAAATATTTGTCGTGGAAAGGAGCCATATATTGGATACAAGTTATTGTGCTTACTAGCTCAATCAGGAATGATAAACACGATTTTCACAACTAATTTTGATGGCCTTGTTGTTAAAGCAGCACATCAAATGGGACTCACACCTATTGAGGTAACACTGGGTACAGCTGATCGAATATACCGCCCTGCTAGTTATAATGAATTGCTATGTGTCGCAATTCATGGTGATTTCAAATATGGTCCATTAAAAAACACATGCACTGAATTGGATGCTCAACATGATACGTTTGTTGATGTGCTGACCCATCAATTACATGATAAACATTTAATAGTATTAGGTTACAGTGGGCGCGACCATTCTTTAATGGATGCACTTTCAAAAGCATATTCAAAAAAAGGAGCAAGTTTTCTATTTTGGTGCGGTTATGGAGATGAAATAAAGCCTGAGGTAGAGAAGCTACTAATTTCAACCCGCAAAGGGGGAAGGGATGCATATTTTATCCCTACAGACGGCTTTGACAATACGATGATTCATTTAGCAAATAATTGCTTTGAAAACAAGCCAGAGCTTAAGTCTAAAGTGGGGCAAACACTGGAGGCTATGCAAGATGATTCATCTGATAAAACACCTTTCACAATGGAGGTAAAGCATACAAATACAATTATCCGCAGCAACTTGTTTCCCTTATCTGTTCCGAAGGAAATTTTTCAATTTGAAATCAAATTTGATGAAGATGAAACGCATTGGCGAACCATAAAAACACTGGTTGCAGATTCTACAATAATAGCAGCACCGTTAAAAAAAATGGTATATGCTTTTGGTACGATTTCTGAAATTCATGGCGCATTTGGAGCTAGGCTAAAAAGTGAGATTATACGTACCCCTGTAGTCTTTAATAAACTAAAAACTGGGAGTGTTTTAAAGAATTTATTCAGAAGAGCGATTATCAATGGAATTTGCCAAATATATTGTCTTGAAACAGATGGCTTTGAAAGAATATGGCGGAAGAAAGACAATAAAATCATTGACTTGGATGATACCTCATTCGAGGTATTTGATGCCGCTAAAATTTCATTGTTTTTTGATCATCGATATACATACATCAGCTTAAAGCCTGCTTTTACGGTTGACTATCCAGAGAGCTTGTCAAAGGAGGTAAAACGCGAAATAGCACGTAAATATTATGATGGGTTATTTAAACTACAGCCCAACCAAAACTTTGATATATTTCTGAACAAATGGAAGAAAATTCTTTTCCATGAAGGTCAGCGTTTAAAATTCGAATACCCTTACCAATCTGCAAGTGGTTTTTCTTTTCAGATAAGTCCTGACACAATGCACGTTAATTTGATGAAAGCAAGGACTGATAGTGGACTGAAAAATTTCCCAAAAAGTTTTAACAAGAATACGTTAGTACATGATGGGATTATTTACTTAGAACCCCAATTAGAATTTATTTGTAAGGAAACGAATAGAATAACAAAGGATTTTCACCCTATGAGGGGATTGGTAAATAACCGTCCTTATGATTTTCTGTTGAATGGGACTGTCTTTGATAGTGAAATTAATCTTGGTGTCATATGCCCTTTATCGTTCAGCGATAAGCTATTCCAATTCTTAAACCGTCTAAACCAACTTCGCAGCGCAGAAAACTACAATCCTGATTATTTGCTCGACTATCCAGGTTTCTTAGCAGCATACGGCGTACCTCTGAATGTGCCTCACGCTAAAAGTGAACATTGGCAAAATTGCACCTTGCCTGAGAATGTACAAGATCCAAAAAAAACTGCTTTAGAGTTACTTGCAACTATTAAGAAGTGCATAGATCGTCTGGAATCTGTTAGTAAAAAGTTGGTAATAACAATTTTTATCCCATTATCTTGGAATCCTTTTACAAAAATCGATGATGTACACGAAAAATTTGATTTGCACGATCATATTAAGGCATATGCTGCTCAGCGAGGTATTGCAACACAGTTTATCCGTGAAGATACATTGAGCGATGAACTTGTCTGCCAAGTTAATTGGTGGCTGTCGTTGGCTTTTTATGTAAAAGCGTTAAGAACTCCTTGGATACTCACAGGCTTAGAGACAAACACGGCTTTTGTTGGCATTGGTTATAGTGTTAAAAATAAAATGGAAAAAGAAAAGGTAGTTTTAGGATGTAGCCATATTTACAATGCGAGTGGCCAAGGGCTAAAGTACAAATTATCAAGGGTCGAGGATTGCTATATTGACCATAAAAACAATCCCTTCCTATCATATAATGATTCCTATAAATTTGGGGTTTTTATTAGAGAATTATTTTTTAATGCAATTGGCGAATTGCCTAAAAGAGTTGTTGTGCATAAAAGAACTCACTTTAAAAAAGATGAAATTAAAGGCATTGTTGATAGTTTAAAAAAGTCTGGTACAGATCAAATCGATTTAATTGAAATTAATTTTGAGGAAGATGCAAGATTCATTTCTTTGAAATTAAATAATGGCAACTTTTCACCCCATCCATTCCCTCTATCTCGTAGTACTTGCTTTCTTCTGGATAGCTCATCAGCCTTACTTTGGACACATGGTATCGTCCCGTCTGTGAAAGCGGGTTATAGAAACTATTATCAAGGTGGGAAAAATATACCACGCCCATTAAAAATCAAAAAGCATTATGGAGCAAGCAATATTAGCACAATTGCCACTGAGATCTTAGGATTAACTAAAATGAACTGGAACAGTTTCGACCTATATTCCAAACTGCCAGCTACGATTCAAACATCAAATGAGATTGCACGAATAGGTTGGTTATTAAGCCGTTTTGAAGGAAAAATCTACGATTACCGTAATTTTATGTAGAAAATTAAGTAAAGTCTGCTCTTGTCTCATGTTAACTCGGTAAGCGTTTCGGGAAATACGAAATGAAATGTTTTGTCGGCGTCACGGATAATGATTGTGTTGCATTTCTCTCCCAACAACCGGGAATTGATGAGGTGCATTTCTGGCAGCCCGGAGGAACAGGCCGATTCAGAGCACCCGTGAAACTAGCTTCATAAAGCATTTAGCACGCATCACATTGATCGATCAATAATATGAAATTTCTTATTGATACTAATATTTTTATTCCCCTCGAACCAACCCGCCCTTCTGAAGTTGAGGGTGGCACTACTAAAGCTGCAGAATTTGTGCAACTTGCAGGTATTTCCGGGCATCAGTTATACGTTCATCCTGCTAGGCGTGAAGATCTCAGACGGGATATGGATATGAATGGGGTCAAGGAATGGGGTCAAGTCTGCTCTTGGCTCATCTCTATATTATTGATAATGGAAATAGAGGGCATCCATAATTGAAAGGACAAGGAGTAAGGTAGCCATGGCCCGAAGACTCAAGGGACGAATTGAGCGGCTGAAGCAAGAGCTTAAGGTGAGTCAAGAGTAGATTTGACCACTTCTCTTATGTTGGGCCTGTATAAGGAGATATTTAATGTCTGAACCTAAATTCCTTCAAAAATACTGCGAGAATGCTCTTGCAGTTCTTAATAGCCAGTTTGCAGCAACAAAAGTGCTACGTCACAATGCAACAGCAGGCGCGGCTAGAGAGCAATTGATAAAGGATTTCTTATCTAATCATCTGCCAAGATTGATTACTGTGGTATCTGGCCAGATAGTTGATGCAGATGATAACTACTCAAAACAGCAAGATGTGGTCCTTGTCTTAAATAGTATGCCGCGTCTTCCGTTCGCTAGTAGTAATGACCTCATTTTTCAAGAAGGGGTAGTTGCGACCATTGAGATAAAGACATCCCTTGATACGGCCACTCTGAATGCCATCGGTGAAAATATCGCTAGTGTTAGAAGTCTGCTCTCGCGTAATGTAGCGTCTGCCGCGATGGGCATTACCCATAATTGGCCGCTTAGCCAGATTCTTACTGCTATCATCACATACGGCGGTGCCAGTCTTGAGTCACTTTCCAAACCACTACTTTCTTTGGATGAAAAATTAAAACCTGACCTTTTACTGGATTTGAGCAAAGGCCTCTTGGTCCGGAATAATGGTCTACTTCTACCAAAGCAAAGTGAGCATGAGTATTTGTTGGTAAACGACCCAGCTGAAGGCTTCAAATTCTTCTTGACCTTTCTTACTGAAATCACAGGGACATTGTCGTCAAGGGGAATACTTTGGCGTGGGTATTGGTGAAATTGCCCAACAAGACGGTGCAGCCAATCGGCCATAAAATCGGCCTCTGGCTGACCTCAACGTTATATGGATTAATGAAAAAATAAGTCTAAAAGATAGATTTGATTTATTAAATTTACCAATGAATTATTAACCCAAAAACTAAAAAGGTTTACTGAAATATGATTTCAAAATTTAGCCTATACGATCTTATAGCAGTGGCAATACCAGGGATTCTCTTTCTTTGGGGAATTTCTCTGTTTTCAGGTTCAATAAATATTCCCCTCACAGGTGGGCTTGCCGAAACGTCTGTCCTGGTGGCTTTGGGTTATGTGACTGGTCTGATTCTCCAGGGGATTAGCCAGGGAATAACAGAAAAGATTTTGCTGAAAGTCTGGGGTGGTTTTCCATCCGCAAGATGGCTTCTTCCAGATGACAATAAGTTCAGCAAAGAATACAAAAGCAAAATCAAAAAGACTGTTGAGGATAAATACTCCATCAAAGCTGATGACGAACAGCCCAAAGAGGGGCAGCTCAAAAGAAACCAGGAAATATTCTATCTTTGTTACAACGCGCTTGATAAGGAAAAGCTTAGCGACAGGCCTCAAATATTCAATGCACATTATGGCCTATTCAGATGCCTTCTCACGACCTTCACTTTGATCTTTCTCTTTGACCTGGGTGTTCTCTTAATCGGTGAACCACAAAAGAAGCCCGTTATCTATGGTGTTCTGATTTTCGCCATTATTGGTGCGGTGGTAAGCTATTTTCGCACAAAGAAAAGAGGCGAAGATTTCGCTAAATCAATCTATGACCTGTTTTTGGTACGATTTTCAGAACAGGGATAACCAGGGAGGGCAATAAATGTCAAACACAGCAAAAGATGTAATCATTCCAACTGAGCCCAATATTTTCCGAACAATATTCCTCTACGTTGGACAAGGGGATTCCACACTGCTAGCAGTCCCTGAAGGTGATCAGTATAAGTATGTGTTAATAGATTCAAATTATGATGAAGACGCTGGTGGTATAGATATTATCAAACTCCTTGGGGACCTTTTTGACGAAGAGGCCGGGGGATTAGATGTCTATATTAACACTCATCCCCATAAAGACCATCTTGGAAAGGTCAGGGAAATCTATGAACAGATTGGTATTGACCAATTATGGCATTCAGGGCACAAGCCCGGGGGCGAGCACAAGGAGACCTATGATGACCTAGAGTTTGTAATCAAAAAACTTGGAGAAGAAAATGTATTTTGCCTTCGCGGCAGCAGGGAAGAGAATAAACTAGATGAAGAAGAAATAGTGCTGGGCGACATACATTACAACATATTGGCTCCCGCTGACTATGTATCTGATGAAATAGAAGGAGAAAAACCAGAGGACAGATATGCCAGGATCCATGAACAATGCGGCGTTATTCGGTTCAAGTATGGGAAAGATGAGAAACAGATACTTATCACCGGAGATGCGAATTATAAGGCATGGAAGGACCATATCACTGACTACCATAAGGACAGGCTTCCTTCTACAGTATTGAGTGCAGCTCATCATGGTTCAAGATCCTTTTTCTGGAAAGATGCGGATACCGATGAAGATCCTTATAAGGGCCACTTGGAAAACATTAAGCCAACCTATGTCACAGTCAGTGCTCCAAAAGAGAAAGAAAGCAAGCATGATCACCCTCACAAGGAAGCTATGGATTTATATAAGGAGGAGGTAGGCGATGATAATGTATTCCCTCTAGGTGAGAAAAGAGAATGCATAATTGTGGACATAAAATCTAATGGAGACATAGGCCTTTATCCTGATGATGAGTTGGTCAAGGAATATGGGAAAAAGAACGGTGGCAAGGGTGATGGCGGCAAAAGGATAGCAATTCCGCCCCCAGTCAGTAAAATCGATAAGAAACCGATGGGTGCTTGATGGAGTGGTTCGCTCGCCATACTAGCTGGTTGTATAGAGAGACCAAGGAGCTTTCAAGCAATTCCATTTACAGGGAACAGTACCAGGTAATAGGCGAAACACTCATATCCAGCGGCAATATTATAGTTCATAAAAGCAAAACAGAATACTTTCCGATTTTAATCGTATATCCTGAATCCACGCCCTATATCCCCCCGACGATATACATTCTAGATAATGAAATAAGCGAAGAAACAGCCATTGAATACTCGGGACTGTCGCCTGAAGAGATAAAGCAACGTGTGAAGACTAACATCCGGTTTTTCAATAGGCGTCACCAAAATGAAGACGGCAGTGTATGCTTTGTTGAAATGGGTGACTTACATGCCGAAACTCCAGAGATATATCCTATTGAAGATATAATTAAGAGGCTAAGGATATGGCTGTCTGGAAAAATTCCAAAAGACAGCCTGGAAGTTGAACTATTTCATCATTTTCCTAACAGGACTTATGAAATCCAGTATCTTCTCCCAGATTTGTTCTTCGATGAAGAGATAGTAAAAGGAAAATTCTATGCAGGACTATCCAGCCTCATTCCAGCCAACTTTCTTCCTAATAAAATTGTTAAAAAAACATACATGGGCGTGATGATATATGGTGAGACCCAGGCCGGTGTTTCGCTTCCTCCCAAGACTTATGTAAATAAACAGCTTATTTTGTTCACTGCCATTCCTGATGTCAAATCCTTAATACTAGACGAAAATAGTCAGGAAAAGACCAAAAAAATACGCGATGGTGAATTGATCGAAGGACACTGGTGGGAGATTTCTATTGAGCCGGTACCATTTTCAACCGTAAGTGAACTTGCACGATACATTGACAACGGTGATGAGGGCAAAGGAATCGATGAACTGGTAGATAACTTAAAATCCGAACTGAGTTCATTGCATGAATTCATTTACGTTGGCCTCAGGTTTCCTGGAAGGTTGAGGGAAACAGACTGGCAGATGTTCAGACTCAACAAAGGAGGTCGTAAACCACTTTTTGGAGGCGGAAAAGAAGAGCTGAAACTGAGGCTGCTCGACTGCTCTATTGAAGCAGTGTATCAAGAGTATTTCACTGATGATTATTTCCATATGCGGAACATGGGCAGGGCTGAGAGAAGCATCTTAAAGGATACGGCGGTATCCATTATCGGTTGCGGTGCGCTCGGCTCTGAAACCGCTGATGCACTGACCAAGGCTGGAGTGGGAATAATCCTATTGGTAGATAAAGAGGACATGAGGGCACACAATGCCGTCAGACACAATCTGGGCATAAACAGGACGAGCATCCCTAAAGCACTGGGAATGGCGGAACAGCTCGTATTCCACAATCCATTTGTAAACATTGAATGTAACTTTTCAAATATCCTCCTCACTAAGATTGAAGACTATTTTCCAGAAAAAACAATCGGGATTTCCACAATAGCGGATGATAATATAGAAGCTTATCTAAATCAACAGGCCGTTGACCATGGAAGGACGGTCTTCTACTGTAGAGCTTTACGTGGTGGGAAGGTGGCACGCATTTTCAGGGTTATTCCGCAAAAAGATGCGTGCAAGACTTGCCTGGGTCTCTATCTCAAAGATAAAAACCCTAACTTCCTGAATATCCCAGAAGATGAGAGCCTTCCGGCCATAACAAACGAGTGCAACAACCCAGTAAGGCCTGCAAGTGCGGCCGACATGAAAATGATTTCTGGAATCTTTGCGAGGATTATCATCGATTTTCTACAGGGCAAAAATACAGACAACAATCATTGGGTATGGAGTTCTGAACCACTGGAAGGGTTATGGTTTGAGGCTTCAACATATGGGGTGATACGTACAGTAAGCATACCGCCACACCCAAATTGCCATGTGTGCCAGAGGCTGGAAGACACAAAGATTAATATTCTTAAAGATGTACTGGATTTCATAAAACGGGAGTCAGCTGAATCTGGTGATATCGAAATAGGAGGGGTGTTAATTGGGCACAGGATGGCCAATGGTGAGTATGCAATTTTAAGAGCAAGTAAGCCCGGTCCGAATGCTGTAAGAACCATAACCCGCTTCGAGAAGGATGAGGAATACTGTCAAAAAGAGCTTTTGGATGCTTTTAACGAACTCGGAGAACAAGGCCTTTATTTGGGAGAATGGCATTATCATCCTTCGGGTGGCAGCGAACCTAGCGGACTTGACATTAAGAGCCTAACAGAGATAGCAGCCCAAGACAACTATCGAATAGACAAACCCATAATGATAATCTTATCACCGAAACTGGAATATGCGATTACAATTCACAA
>Ga0114922_10007172_pt1 | contig 10213 bp, 7 predicted proteins | sample AartaG_FD_100975 | JGI IMG/M metagenome (GOLD analysis project Ga0114922, IMG submission 100975) | Deep subsurface microbial communities from Aarhus Bay to uncover new lineages of life (NeLLi) - Aarhus_00045 metaG | ecosystem: Environmental > Aquatic > Marine > Oceanic > Sediment | place: Aarhus...
ATCGGGGTGCTGAACGCCGAAAGTGAAAAGCTGGACGCCTTCACCGAAGAGGACCGGCAGCTCTTCTCTACCCTGGCCGACCAGGCCGCCCTGGCCATCGAGAACGCCCGGCTGTATGCGGCGGTCACGCAGCAGCGAGAACAACTGCGCGCTCTGGCCATGCGCCTGGCAGAGGCCGAAGAAGCTGAACGGCAGCGACTGGCGCGAGAACTGCACGACCAGGTGGGACAGGGCATTACCGCCCTCGGTATCAACCTGAACATCGTGCGAGCGCAGATGCCCCAGGAGGTAGCAGACCTGGTACGTTCCCGTCTGGACGATTCGCTGGCACTGGTGGAGCAGACGACCGAACGCATTCGTGGCGTGATGGCAGATCTGCGGCCGCCGGTGCTGGATGACTATGGCCTGGTAGCCGCACTGCGTTGGTACGGTGCTCAGTTCGCCTCGCGAGTGGACATCGCCGTCACTGTGCGTGGCGAGGAGTTCATCCCCCGGCTGGCCGTGTCCGTCGAGAACGGTCTGTTCCGCATTGCCCAGGAGGCGTTGACCAACGTAGCCCGGCACGCGCAGGCCACACAAGCGACGGTGACAGTAGAGGTAGACGGAGAAACCGTGCGCCTGGTGGTCGCCGACGATGGCGTCGGCTTCGACCCCGCGCGTGTGACCGGGCCTGATGAACGCCGGGGCTGGGGGCTGCTCACCATGGCCGAGCGGGCCGAGGCGGTGGGCGGTAGTTGCCGTGTCGAGTCTCACTCCCAGCAGGGCACGCGGGTCGTCGTGGAGGTAGCGCGATGAGCATCACTGTCTTCTTGGCGGACGACCATGCCATAGTTCGCGACGGACTAAGCCTCTTACTGGGGGCACAGCCAGACATCAAAGTGGTCGGCAATGCAGCCAACGGGCGCGACGCGGTGCAGCAGGTGGCACAACTCCGTCCCGACGTCGTGATCCTGGACATCGCCATGCCCGAACTGAACGGCATCGAGGCGGCGCAGCAAATCGGTAAAGTCTGCCCATCTGCCCAGGTTATCATTCTCTCGATGCACTCCACAACCGAACACATCTTTCGAGCGTTGCAGGCCGGAGCGCGTGGTTATCTGCTGAAGGAATCGGCCGGCATCGAGGTGGTTAAGGCCGTCCGCGCTGTGCTCGCCGGCCAGCGCTATCTGAGCCAAAAGATCTCGGATAAAATGATTGACGACTATGTGCGCCAGCGTGAGACCGTCAAGGCCAAGAGTCCGCTGGCGCGCCTCAGCCCGCGCGAGCGGGAAATTCTGCAGCTCGTCGTCGAGGGCCAATCGAGCGCAGAGATCGCCGAGATCCTGTTCCTCTCCCCCAAGACTGTCGAGACCTACCGCAGCCGCCTGATGCAGAAGCTAGGCATCAGCGACCTGCCCAGCCTCGTCAAGTTCGCCATCCAGCACGGACTGACCCCGCTGGAGTAGTTTCTGGCAAGTTGTCCGACTCTCCCCACATCAACAGTCAAACTCTCCCGACAGACAATCAGCGCGGTTTCTGGCAATATTAAGATAGAGGCACCAGCAAAGATTGGGCTGGTGAATGCTTGTCTCTTTGCCCAGAAGCACGAAGGATGTAGTTTGACACAGCATAAGATGAATGAGATGAGGACAAAAATGAATCGTCAGCTATCCCCCGATCATCTGGCACTGCCGCTGTGGCTGCGTCGCTGCTTCCAGCGGCTTCAAGCGCGTCTGTCCCCCGGTTCCAAACGACGTAGCCGTGGGCAAGGGATGGTAGAATTTGCGCTGATTCTGCCCATCTTGCTGTTGGTTGTAGTAGGCATCATTGAGTTCAGCTACATCTTTGCCGTCTACACCGGCCTGTTCAATGCTGCCCGCGAGGGGGCGCGGCATGGGGTCGTCAACCCTCGGGATGTATCGGGCATTGTCTCCAGCGCAAAGGACAAAGTCTTTCTGGCCGATCCCGCACAGGTGAATATCACTGTGGCATACGACAAAGGCCCCGGTACTGCGGTGTTTACCAACACGACGGAGGTTCAAATCGGGGATCGCGTGTTGGTGCAGCTTGATTATGATCTCGAAACGCTCACTCCTGTGATCCAGCCCTTTGTGTCTACGCTTCACGTCGAGACGGAGTCTGCTCGTACCGTTGTCACGTTGGGAGAGATAGGTTTGGCTGGCGGTGGCGGTGGTGGCGGTGGTGGCGGTGGTGGCGGTGGTGGCGGCGGTGGCGGCGGATCCGATGGTGATGGGGATGGTGTGGCCGATGACATAGACAACTGTCCCGATGTTGCCAATGCTGATCAAGCCGATGCCGATGGCGACGGGATTGGTGATGCCTGCGAACCCTCCATCGCCATCGTCAAGACCGCTGACGCTGAGGAGGTCTACGCCGGCGATACGGTCAATTACACCTACCAGGTGACCACCGGTGACAGCCCGTTGCTGGACGTAGCCGTGAGCGACGATAAGTGCGGCCCGGTGACCTTTGTGAGCGGCGACGACAACGGCGACGGCAAGCTGGATCCAGACGAGACCTGGACCTACACCTGCTCGGCTGTGCTCTCTGAACCCGGGGACACCACCAACACAGCCGAGGCGACGGGCACCGATTCGGAGGGCGGGGAGGCGAGCGACAGCGCCGAGGCCACAGTGACGGTCATCGGCCTGGCACCGTCCCTGGACCTGACCGTGGAGGTGAACCCACAGGTGATCTATGGCGGTGGGACAGCACTCTTCACCTACACTGTCCGGAACACTGGGAATGCAGACTTGACCAACGTGACGGTCGAGGATAGTTTTGACACTACCATCATTCCTGTGGATCTGCCGAAGGGCGACCACGTGTTGTGGCCGGTTCCTTATTTCATTGGTGAGACGACAACGAACGGTGTCACCGCTATGGGTACTGACCCGCTAGGCGATACGGTGTTCGACAGCGAGAGCATCACGGTGGTCGTGGAACTCTATCCCATCGTCATCCACGAACCTCTCCACGAGGGTGCTACCGTGGTTACGGGCACTGCCAACGCCGGGCAGACCGTTCGCATCCGCGACCTGATGAGCGATACCTTTCCTTTTGTGTCTTCGAGTTATGACGTCCAGGACGGAAGCTTTGAGTTTACGGGTGAGCGGGGATTGGTGGCCGGCCACGTCATCGCAGTGGAAGGGTACGGCAAGTGGGCCACAGCCGTCGTCCGTCGCATAGGTCAGACTCGTCCGATCACGATCAGCTCCCACGAGGAGGACCATCTTTGTCATGGCGGCACTGTGATCAATGGCACGGCCGAGCCCAATCAGGCTCTCACGCTGTTCATTGATGGTGTCGAACAGGGCAGCACGACGGCGGATGTCAATGGTGACTTTACCTTCACTTTGCCTGGTAGTCAGCCTCTACAGGCTGGCCAGAGCGTCGTGGTCAGCGGGTATGAAGAAAGTGATTCGATTACGGTCGAGCCGTGTACCACCGACGCCTACATCACCATCTCGCCCCAGTGTGGCGGCCCCGGCGAGACTGTTGCTATCACAGTGCGGGGATATAACTGGACCTACAAGAACAAGAATGACTATATCAATGTCAAGTGGGAGGGCACGGAGCAGGACCCAACAGTACAGTCATATCCGTCAACGGAGTGGGAGAAGGTGATCACGGTGGATGTGCCAGCAGGAACGGGTGAATACGAAGTGCGTGCCGTAAATAAGAATGGGAATCCAGATGTCTCTACCACCTTCGCCGCCCCCTGCCCGAAGCCCAACCTGGTGGTCACCAATTTGAGCCTGATCAGCCCCACCGGGACTATCTCCACGCACCAACCGCTCGACTTTAGCGTGACAGTGGAAAACATCGGCACCCGGCCCATCAACAGCCTGTTCTGGGTAGACCTCTATTCCGCCGAGCCGCCTACTCAGACGGAAAGCCTCACCTGGGGAGCAGTGAGTGCCTTGGGTGTTACCAGCGCCACGCTCACTATCACCCTCCAGAGCGGTTTCGAGATGACCGGCACCTACCAAATCTGGGCGCTCGCCGATTCCTGGTACCAGGTGAGCGAACTTGACGAAGATGACAACGTCGGCGGTCCGATCATGGTGACTGTCTCTGAGGAGGGCACGCCGCCGTCGCCTCCACCTGCTGGGACAGCGACCATTGAAGGGGAGACCTGGATATTGTTCTCTGGTCCCCCCGTGGAGCACGGGCGCGCCGAGGTATGGTGTGTGGATGCAGCAGGGGATGAAGTCGCATCTACCATCTCAGACGATAGCGGCAGATACAGTCTCTCCAACCTGCCAGACGGCACCTATACGGTGATGGCTGAGACCTGGATTGACGGCGTCCGGTACTTTGGCACGAGGAACAACGTCCAAGTCAGTGCCGGCGAGGTCGGTGTGGCCATCGTCATCATGCGCTAAGGACTAAGGGAAGAGGTGTATGCATGGATCTCCTCAGCACAAGACTGCGGCCTGTGGTGAATCGGTGGGCACAGCCAACGAGCTGGCCGCTGGCGTGGCTCCTGGCGCTGTTGATGGCGGGGCTGATGGTGAGTGTGGTCGTCGCCGCGGCGAGCGACCCGGACTGGGATGGAACCGTGCCGGAGAACATCTCGCATAGCGATCAGCTTAGGGCCTGGCAACCGGACATTGCGCTTGATTCGTCGGGGCGGGTGGTCGTCGTGTGGAGCGATCAGCGGTCTGGAGATCGCAACATTTACACCATCAGTGACGATGGGGGGACGTGGTCTGAGCCGCAGGTGATACGCGAGACTGCGGAAAGCTCGTGGTATCCCGACGTACTGGCCGTTGGAGATGAGATCTTTGTCGCCTGGGTTGACCTTGACACCACAATCTACGAGGCGGGGAAGACAGCGATTGGAACCTGGGAAACACGCCAGATTCCGAGCCCTGTTTCACTATTCGGTACGCAGGCGCGGTTGGCTGCTGGTGCAGGGAGATTGCACATCGTGTTCAACGCAGGAGAGACCGTCTCGGAAATCTACCATGCCTCGCGAACGCTGACGGAGACGGCTTGGCCGACGGCAAAACGTATCTATACGTCCACAGCATGGGGTTCGTGGTTGCCAGCGCTGGCCGCCGGCCCGAATGGGGAAACACTGCACGTGGTCTGGCAAGATCACCATGCCTTGGGAAAAACGATCATGTATATGAGCGGGACGGTGAGTGCTGCCGACGTGGACTGGTCGTCCGCCATCACGCTCTCCACGGGGATCACGTCGTCGCGCTGGTCCGACATCGCAGTAGATTCCAGTGGGACCCCGCACATCATCTGGGGAGAGCAGGGCGGGGGGGGGTATGATGAGCAGTATGTACGCTACACGCGCTATGCCAGCGGCTCGTGGATTGAGCCTGCTGAGCGCATTGATCCCATTCCTGTGCAGGCCAATAAGGACAGTCCGAGCTACATCGCTCCCTGCCTGGCCCTGTGGGAGAAGGGCGACCAGGAAACTGTCTGCGTTGCCTGGTACGGTTTCCGGGCGGGCGATCCTCAGGCAGAGGATGTGTTGCTGAGATGCTCTCAAGATGGAGGGGATACGTGGACGTCAACACAGACAGAGAATGTGTCGCACAGCTCGGAGGAAGGGTGGGGGATATCCTTCATGCAGTCCGCCGTGTTTGATGCGTCGGGGCGACTCCACGTGGTGTGGCAGGAGCGTGCCGGCGAGAATGTGAGAGACGATTACGAGATCTACTACTCTCGTGCCATGAGCCGGGTGTATCTACCGCTCGTGATGAGGAGTGGGTAGCGATGGCGAACGTGAGCAAGCGATTCTGGTTGCTGGCGCTGGTGGGGTTTGGAGTTGCCTGCCTGCTGCTGCTCGGATACCTGCTGTGGGGCGAAGTTCTTGGTCTGGTGCCGGCGGACGCGCCGCCCACGCAGGTGCTGATCGCTCTGTGGGACGCCTACGGGCAGGCCCGTGCAGTGGCGCAGGCGGAGGCGGAGGACGCGCAACTGGTGTCGGCCTCCACGCAGTGGCAGGAAGTGAGCGAACAAGCGCTGTTGGTCGGTGCCAATAATTGGTCGTTCACGTTTTACTCACCGGCGAGCAGCAATGTCCTCGATATCGTCGTGAGCGGCGGGGCGGCGCGAGTGGTGAATCAGACGCGCGTGTGGGTCGCTCCAAAGGCGCTGGCCGAGGGGGCCTGGCAGGAGGGACCGCGGGACGTGTTGCTGGTGTTCCTGGCCTACGGCGGCAGTGTGTTTCTCGACGAGCATCCGCAGGCGATAGTTGACCTGCACCTGGCGGAGGGTGACGAGGGGAATCCTGTGTGGTCCATCGTAGCGCTGGACGCCGGAGATCGGGGTCTGCTCGCGCTGCTGGTGGATGCCGAGACCAGGCAAGTTCTGTCTGACTGAGCTGGATTTGGCAATTGGAGGTGTTAGCATGAAGTGCACACAGAAACAGAAAGGGCAAAGTCTGGTCGAGTTTGCGCTGATCCTCCCTATTCTGGTCATCATTCTGGGAGGGGTGCTCGATCTGGGCCGGCTCTACTTCGCCTACGTGGCAGTAACCGATGCCGCGGCGGAGGGGGCGACCTACGCCGCCATCCATCCTGGCGATACCGACGACATCTGTGCGCGAGCTCAGACCGCCAGCAGTGGGGTGGTCGAGATTGATGAAGGCATGGTGGAAGTTGATTATTCAGCCCTGACGTCGGGGTCGCCTATCACCGTGACTGTCAATTACTCCTTCACGGTGACGATGCCTGTGATCAACGCGATGGTCGACGATGGCGTGCTGATGCTGCGCGCCGTCGCTACCGAGGCCATTCTATCCGGTGATTTCTGAGTGAGTTAAGGAGGTGCGAGATGATTAGTATTAGACGTGCAGAGCGCGGGCAAGCGTTGGTTTTGATGGTCTTTGCGCTCATGGGGCTGCTGGTCATAGTCGGGTTGGCGCTCGACGGTGGCATGGCGTATCTCGAGCGCCGGCGCATGCAGAACGCCGCCGACGCCGGGTCGCTGGCCGGTACGCGGCTGCTGGCCGAGGCGATATGCGGCGACACTGAGGCCACCGATGCGGCTATCGCCAGGGAGGTCAATCGCTACGCCGAGAACAACGGCGTGGAAGATACCGATGGTGAGGCCGGCAATCAGATCAACGGGAATGTGGTGGCTGACTATGTGAAACTCGTGCAACTTGAGGATGGCAGCTTTGACGAGGTGGTGTTGGGAGGCGTGGGCGACGGCACCATACCGGAGGGCGCCCTCGGCATCTCGACGTCGGTCGCGATCACCAACTCGACCTACTTTGTGTCGTTGATCGGCATAAATACGGCCGGTGCAGCGGCCGACGCGCTGGCGGTGACCGCCCCGCCGATTATGGCCGGTGGGATGAGGCCATTTGGGGTACCCCTCCAGCTCATGCAGGATCTGGACCCGGATGACCCGACCAACAACTGGTTCAAGGTCAGCTTCAAGCACAACGGCGGCGACATTGAGTGGGCGGGGAGCAACACCGCCCAGCACCGGGGCTGGATGAACATGGGCTATGTCTGGAACCAGGGGGAGAACCCTGATTTCCCTCGCGCCGTAGACCAGAGCGCCAATGCCAATGTTCTGAAAGGGTGGATGGAAAACGGCTGGCAGGGCGTGCTCTACGCCGACTGCCTATGGAGCGATGGCTGTGGCTACGGGGACTACATCCACGCCAAGCCTGGTGCCAATTCAAGCGCCATTTGCAAGGCTCCTGAAGATACACTCATCTTTATACCAATCTATGATCAGGTTCTGGACTGTCCGACAGAGGTCCCCGATCCCAAACCAAATTGCCCGACGCAGGGTAGTGGTTACGTTTATCACATCGTCGGTTTTGCGGGTGTGGAAATCACCGGCTGCCAACAGGGTCAGGGTGAGATTGTGGCAGAGGTTGTGGAAATACTCGTGGGCGAGGGGATGCCGAGCCTTGGCCAAGGGACGGGCTACGGCGAGGGACAGGCCTGCCTGACACACGTCCAGGTGGTCACGCTCTGGGAGTAGTCGCTGCGGGCATGACTTAACGGGGCCGACTCCAATGGGGTTGGCCCCGTTCCTGCTATCACTGGCGGCGATGGTCACTTGTGCACCCTGGCCACCTGCAAGTACAATCTCTCAATGCGTGTGACCATTTCCTGTAGCGAGAACATCTCTTCCACCCGTTTCCTGCCTTGCCGTCCCATCGCGTTTGCCCTGGCGGGATCGTTCAGCAGGTCAATCACACGCCTGGCCCAGGCTGTTGTGTTGCCCGGTGGCACCAGGAAGCCGGTTATCCCATCCACGACGATCTCCGGGCAGCCGTTGACGGTGGTCGCCACGACCGGCCGCGACCAGGCCATCGCCTCCAGCAGGGTGTGAGGCGCGCCCTCCCAGCGCGAGGTCAGGCTCACCACGTCGGCGGCGGCCATCAGCCTGCAGGCCTCATCGCGCCACCCCAGGAGGTGCACGTGTCCATTCAGGCCGAGTGTCTGGACGCGCTTGTCCACTGCCTCTCTCAGCGGCCCTTCACCGACCAGTGCAAATTGGGCCTCTGGGCGCTCCCGAACTATGTGCGCTGCCCCCTCCACAAAGGTAAGCGGGTCCTTCTGCGCTCTCAACCCTCCCACCTGCATCACCACTGGCCGCTCCTCGTGCAGCCCCAGTTTCCGGCGCAGGCTGGCGGCGTCAACCGGCCCTTCGACTGCGCTCAGGTCAATCCCGTTGGGTATGGTCACGACCTTGTGGGGTGGGGTGGTCCACCGGATCAACCGTTGCCGATCCGACTCGTTGACCGAGACGATTACGTCGGTGATGTGTGCCAGGATGCGCTCGATCAGGACGTACAGCCAATGCCATCTCGCCCGCCGAATGTCAATGGTCTGAGGTGTGTAGACTATGCTTCGCGCCCCCGCTATCCGGGCCACGACGCGGCCGAGCAGCCCGGCCTCCTGGCTGTGAACGTGAACGATGTCAAAGCTCTGCCGGCGAATCAGGCGGGTCAGGGTGACGACCGCTCGCGGACTCCACACCACCTTGCGCAGCGGGAGTGGCACGACTTTGACGCCGGTGTGCCGAAAAGCTGCCATGCTGCGCTGTAGGTTGGTGGGTAAGACGACCGTGACGCGGTGCTTGCACCGATCCAGCCCGCGGGCGAGTGAGAGCACGTGCGTCGTCTGGCCCGCCGGCATAGGTTCGTAATAGACGAGCAAGATTCTTAGCATCTGTCACTCTTGCGAAGGTTACGAACAGCCTCGGCAGTGGGACGATCCTCGGCGGGCAGAGACGTTTTTGACTTGAGAGCCTGCGCCGAACCTGCGCCAGGATCTATCCTTGTTCAAACCAGCGCCGAACGACGGCGTCGCCAACGGTCTGCCGGCTGCGTATCTGTCGCCGCTTGCGCAGGGCTGACGGACACGCACGTATCAGATCCGGTATACCCAGCAGAACTCCCGGAGCGACCAGGGCGGCGTAGGCCAGGCGCGGCAACTCTGCCGCCAGAATCCGCGCCAGATCGGCCAGGAGGTAGTCCCAGGCGTCGTTCTTGATCGTCATGAGGTAGCGATTGCGCAGCGCCAGTCTTGGCCCACGGCTATCTTTGGCAGCGCGCCCCTTTTTGCGCAGTGTGTCGCCCCAGCCACGGGCGTGTACGGCGACCGCACGCGGCACGTAGACACAGCGCCAGCCACGCAACTGGGCACGCCAGGCCAGGTCGGCGTCCTCGTAGTAAGCGAAAAAGTCCTCGTCCAGGTATTCCCTGCCCGGCGTGAGCCTGGTCGAGCGCTCCAACGCCAGGTCTTCCAGCATAGCCCGCCGGTACAGCGCGGCGGCGCCGCAGGCGCCGAACACGTGAGACTGCGTGTCGTACTGACCCTGATCGGCCTCACCCTGACCGCGGTCGTAGGGACGACGCCGCCGGTCAATGAAGAGCCCGGTCGAGTCCAGGACTGCCGGATCGTCAGCTCGCAGTAACTTTGGCGCAGCCATCCCAACACGCTCGTCTCGGCCCATAGCGCGCGCCATCTCGGAGATGAAACCGGGCTTGACCGTGACGTCTGGATTTAGCGAGAGCACGAAGGTAGAGTCCGTGCATTCTGCGGCCTGGTTGAAAGCCGGCGAGAAGCCACGATTGTCGGGGAACGTCAACAAGCGGACGTCTGGATGGTCACGGGCGACCCAGTCCGGCGAACCATCCGTGGAGCCGTTGTCCGCGACAGTGACGTCGAATTGAGGGCTTGTCCTGAGCGCAGTCGAGCGGTCGCCACGACCG
>Ga0114922_10007173_pt1 | contig 10212 bp, 6 predicted proteins | sample AartaG_FD_100975 | JGI IMG/M metagenome (GOLD analysis project Ga0114922, IMG submission 100975) | Deep subsurface microbial communities from Aarhus Bay to uncover new lineages of life (NeLLi) - Aarhus_00045 metaG | ecosystem: Environmental > Aquatic > Marine > Oceanic > Sediment | place: Aarhus...
GCCGTCGAGAGCCTGCGCGTGCAGCGCGGCCTGAGGGACACGATGCGGGAGAGCATCGTCCGCTCGGGACGTTACATTCCACACTACCTGCGGACCTTCCGCGAGATGGAGTTGCCCGCGGAGCTGGTGGTGCTGCCCCACCTCGAGAGCGCCTTCCGCTTCGACGCCCGCTCCAGCGCCGGCGCCGTCGGCATCTGGCAGCTGACCAGCCAGGCGTCGAGGCGGCTGCTGCACATCAACTCGGCAGTCGATGAGCGACTCGATCCCTGGCGCAGCGCCGAGGCCGCCGCCAGGCTGCTGGCGGAGAACCACCGCAGCCTGGGGAGCTGGCCGCTGGCCGTCACCGCCTACAACCAGGGCCTGACGTCGATCCGCCGCGCAGTCAGGACCACCGGCTCGCGTGACCTGGTAGAGATCATCGAGCGCTACCGCAGCCGCTCGTTCGGCTTCGCCGGCCGCAACTTCTACGCCGCCTTCGTAGCCGTCGTCGAGGTGGTCCGCAACTACGAGCTCTACTACGGCTCGCTGCCGATCGAGCCGGAGGAGCGGGTGGAGAGGCATACGCTGCGGCGGTCGGCCCCGCTCGAGCAGATCTGCCGCGAGCTGGGCATCCTGCCCCGCCAGCTGGCGTCGATAAATCCCGCCCTGCGCCGGCTGGCCTTCAACCCCTCCACCAGCTTGCCGCGCGGGCTGGTGCTCAATCTTCCGGCCGAGAGCGCCGGCGCTAACTGACCCTCACAATTATTATTTTTTCGGGATATGCGCGACTCTGATATAGTTATGTCCCGCGAGACCAGTTCGGCCTGCCGGCGGGAGGGGGACGATGATTGCATTGAACAAGATTCTTTTTCCAACCGACTTCAGCGAGTGCGCCGACGCGGCGCTGGCCTGGGCGGTCTTGCTGGCCACGAAATTCGAGGCGGAGCTGACGCTGTTCCACGCCGTGGTGCTGCACTCCGACGACGTGGGCGACGAGGTCTACTCCCGCTTTCCCGACCTGGACAGGTGCATCGAGTCGCTGATGGACGAGGCCGGCGGGCGGCTGGGCAACGCGGTCCCGAAGGGCGGCAAGCTGGTGGTGCGGCAGCAGGTGCGGCGGGGCATAAGGTCTTCCGACGAGATCGTCGGATACTGCGCCGAGGGCGCCTTCGAACTGGTGGTCATGGGCACCTACGGCCGCAGAGGGCTGAGCCACCTGCTGCTGGGCAGCGTCGCCGAGCGGGTTGTCCGGCTCGCGCCCTGTCCGGTGCTGACCGTCCACCACGACGCGGAGCATCCGGCCGACATCGCCGAGCTGCGGCGCGTCGTGCTGCCGATTGACTTTTCCGATCCGAGCCGCCTGGCGGTGCGCTACGCGGTCACGTTCGCGCGGACGCTCGGCGCCGAGCTGGAGGTGGTGCACGTGTTCGAGCGGGGCGTCCACCCCAGCTTCTACTCCATCGGCAGGGAGTCGGTCTTCGAGGTCGATCCGGGGCTGCGAGAGCGTGCCGAGGAGGCGATCGGCGAGTTCATGCGCGAGGCGGGCGCTGAGCTGCCTTACCGTAGCGTGCTGCTGGAGGGCAAACCGGCCGCCGAGATCGCAAAGCTGGCCGGGAGCGACCGGAACACTATGGTCGTTCTTGCCTCACACGGCGCCGGCGGTCTTGAGCGGGCGATGCTCGGCTCGACGGCCGAGAGGGTGGTGCGGCTGGCCGGCTGCCCCGTGCTCACTGTGAAGCCGGGCGAGCACGATTTCGTTTCCTAAGTACTACGAATCTAAGAGCGTGCGGCGGATGCTGTGATCTACGCTTCGCCTGTCATCGGCGCAGGGATAGTCCAGCCGAAGATTGGCCGACAGGAATGTCGGCCCTCCTGATAAGTGGTCTATAGATAACCGAGAGGGCTGTCGACCCTCCTGAAGTGGAGATAGCGTGGCCGATAGGAATACAGGCCCTCCCAAACCAGGAGCGTGGGCCCACGCCGCATCGGCGGACGTGTCCGCCGCGGCGGAGCGGGCGCTCCCGTCCGCGGCTCCGGGCAAGCCGTAACAATCACATCGCGCACCGACACAGCGATTCTGTGGTTGACCTGTTTTGCATGAAGCAGGTATTATTCCTTAAACAACGAGCCGAGTCCCCACAACCTGGGCGCAGGTCCGATACCTAATCGGGGTCCCGACTGGCGGGCGACAGCTTCACCCGGTCCTTGTCGATGCCGTGTTGCCTGAAGTGCGGCCGGGCTGGGAGAGTGCGTGGGGGGACCGTCGGGAACGCGGCTCACAAGGGAATAGGAGGGGGTAAATGAAACCTTTTCTGAAGCCGTTATTGATCATCATCGGCATCATCCAGATCGTGCTCATGGGCCTGCCGCCGCTGCTGGCGTCTCAGACGACAGCAGATCTGTTCGGCGTCGAGCACGCCACAAACTTCGAGGAGTGGGCCAGGTGGTGCGGCATGGCGAACATCATGTGGGGCCTGCTGCTCATCGGCATCAGCGTCGACCCGGTGCGGAACAAAATCGTGGTGATGTTCTCCATCATCTTCTACCTCTTCTGCCTGGTCCTGACACTCATGATGATGTTCTGGTTCGGCGAACTGAATCCCGCGCTGTGGACCTGGTGGATTCCCGTTGTGTTCCCCGCCATCTTCTTCATCCTGCTGATCGTCTACTACCCTAAAGAAAGGGCCGTCTGATACGCGTGAGTAGGGCCTGATTCGCGAGCACAATCGTTTCGACATCTCGGAGGGCGCCGGGCCGTCCCGGCGCCCCCAGTTTTTTCGCCGGGCGGGCCGGCTAACCGGTTTCTTTTCCCATAAGATAATCGGATAATCCGAAGCTGGATATTGAAGTGGTTCACGATCGGAAGGAGGGGCTTATGATCACGATATTTTTACTCGCGTTCTGTCTGCTTCTGCCGCTGCCCTGCGCCGCGCAGGATGAAGAGGAAGCGGGGGCGGGGGCGAGAGCGGAGCGGAGCGAGTGGACGATAGACGACGTAGTCAACCTGGAGCTGGCTTCGGACTTCGAGGTTTCGCCGGACGGCGCCTGGGTGGTGTGGGTGAAGTCGCGTCCCGACAGCGAGAAGGACAGCCACGTCAGCGACCTCTACCTGACGAGCCTGGGCGAGGAGCGCGAGATCCGGCTGACCCGCAGCGCCGACAACGACTGCTCCCCGCGCTGGCGGCCCGACGGCCGGCGCATCGCCTTCCTCTCGACGCGCAAAGTCGAGGGAGGGGGTGACGTCAGCGGGGCCCAGGTCTGGCTGATCGACCCGGCCGGGGGCGAGGCATGGCGGCTGACCGGGCTGCAGCACGGCGTCGGCGCCCTCGCCTGGCTGGATGACGAGCGGCTACTCGTGCTGGCGCGCGAAGACCGCTCGCTGCGGGAGCAGCGGCTGAAGGAGCGCAAGGACGACACGATTGTGGTCGAGGACGAGGGGCACTTCACGCCTTACCGCCTCTTCGAGCTGACGGTGGAGGGCAACCGCCTGCGGCGGCTGAGCGACAACGTTCTGCCGATCCGCAGATTCGCCCTTTCGCACAACGGGCGCTACGCGATAGCCGTGCAGGCTACCAGCCCGCACGACGCCGACCCGGCCGTGAAGCCGAAGTACTTCCTTCACGACCTGCAGGAGGGCTCCAGCGTCGAGATCTTCGAGGACCCCCTTTTCTACCCCTTCGCCTTCGCTTGGGCGCTGGACGACTCCGGCTTCTATTTCCAGCGCATGCACACCAGCGACTACGTCAATGCGGGACCGGGCGCCGAGTTTCTGTACCGGTTCGACCTGGAAAGTATGGAGTACGAGCAGGTCCCGCTCGCGCACGATTGGGGTCTGGGCCGCGGCTTCGGCGTCACCCGTGACGGCTTCGTCGCCTCCCTGGCCGCGGGCGCCTACATGCGCTTTGCCCGCTACACAAGGGGCGAGGACGGCTGGAGCCGTGAGTGGATCGAGCACGAAGAGGAGGACAACCTGTTCTCGCTCACCCTCGGCGCCGACGGCGAGACGGCGCTGGCCGTCTTCTCCGCCGCCGACAGCCTGCCGCGCCTGATGAGCGGGCGGCTCGAGGGCGCGCGGCTGGCCGAGCTGCGCCGCTTCACCCGCATCAACACCCACCTGGATAACAAGCGGTTGTCGCTGGCCGAGGTGGTGAGCTGGACCGGCGCCCTCGGTGACGAGGTCGAGGGCGTGCTTTACTACCCGCACGACTACGAGGAGGGCCGCCGCTATCCGCTGGTGCTGATGATCCACGGCGGGCCGACCGGCGTCGACACCGACTCCTTCCGCGAGAGCTGGTCCGCTTACCCGAACCTGATGGCCGGCAAGGGAGCCTTCGTGCTGCGGCCCAACTACCACGGCAGCGGCAATTACGGACAGGCCTGGGCCGAGTCGCTGCGCGAGCGCTACTACGAGCTGGAGATCCCCGACATCCTCAACGGCGTCCGGCACCTCGTCGACGAGGGCCTGGTTGATCCCGACAGGCTCGGCGTGATGGGCTGGAGTAACGGCGCCATCCTGGCCATCCAGCTAATCGTCGAGAGCCCCGAAATGTTCCGGGTGGCCGCCCCGGGCGCCGGCGAAGTCAACTGGATCAGCGACTACGGCAACTGCGCCTTCGGCCCCACCTTCGACAACTACTACTTCGGCGGCCCGCCATGGGAGCGCCCCGAGTACTACGTCGAGAGGTCGCCCTACTTCCGTCTCGACCGGGTGCGGACTCCGACCATCATCTTCTTCGGCACCCGCGACACCAACGTGCCGACCGAGCAGGGGTGGGAGACCTTCCGCGCTCTGCAGCTGCTGGGCAACGCGCCGGTGCGCTTCCTGCTCTTCCCCGGCGAGCCGCACGGCCTGCGCAAGCTGAGCCACAAGCGGCGCAAGATGCGGGAGGAGATCGCCTGGTTCGAGCGCTACCTGTTCGAGACCTACGAGGCGCCCAACGAGGCGTTCAGGGAGGGCTCGCCGCTCGACCTGGCGATCAAGCTGCGGGAGGTCGCCAGCGTGGAAGGGCACTACGGCGAGGTCCACGGCGATCTCCTCGTCCCTGAAGTAGTGGCCAGCGGCGACATCCGCGTCGGCCGCTTCGAGGTGACGCGCGCCCAGTTCGCCGCCTTCGATCCGGAGTACGAATACGAAAGCGGCAGCGGCAACTTCCCGGTTTCCGGCGTCGGCTTCGAGCGGGCGCGACAGTACTGCGCCTGGCTCAGCGAGGCGACCGGCGCCGAGTGGCGGCTGCCGACCGTCGCCGAGGCGGAGGCGCTGCTGCGCCGGGCGCGCGGCAACGCGGCCGGTGAGAACACGCTTGATTACTGGGCCGGCTACGCCCTCAATCCCGACGACGCCGCCCTGCTCGCGGTCAAGGTAGGGGAGCTGGGCGGAGGCCCGGTGCTGCTGCTCGAGGTCGGCAGCAGGAAGCCATTCGGCGAAGAGGTGATCTTCGACCTCGGCGGCAACGTCGCCGAGTGGTGCCTAGAAGAGGACGGCGGGGGCGAAGTCCGTGGCGGCTGCGCTGTCCTGCCGCGCGACGAGCGCGCGCCGCACAGGAGGCCACCCGACGATTACATCGGCTTCCGGGTGGTCAGTGTCGGTGCGGTGGTGGAGGACCCCTGATCGACCCTTTGCGGTCGAGGGAGGGGAGGGCGTCAAACCTTTTGTTTTCAGGTGCTTGTGCGGCTCGCGCCCTCCACTTAATTGATTCCTTAAACGGGCTTTGATATACTTCCGGATTATGGGGAAGCTGTCTTCCGGCCCCGGATGGGTGTGCTTTATTGCGGTCCCGCTCCTGCTGGTGGCGGGCTGCGGCCAGCAGGATTCCCAGGGGCTGCGTTTCGTGGAGCGGGCCGAGGGTTCCGGCGCCCCGGGGCGCGACGAGGCCGACGCCGAGGTGCTGACACTGCGCAGCAGCGTCAGCAGCTCCGGCCAGGCCGGCGAGCGGTTCAGGGTCTGCCTGCTCCCCTTCCGCAACTCCGGAGGCGATCCGGAGGTGGAGGATTTCCGGGAGTTCATACCGCGGTCAGTGAAGGACCTGCTCAACTCCTACAGGGATCTAGACGCCATCTACATGGCCGAGAGCGACTACGCCTCCCTCCTCGCCGAGACGGGCAGGCCGCCGTTTGCCGCGCCGGACGCGCAGGTCGCGGAGGCGATTGTCGAGCGCCTCGACGCCGACCTGATCCTCTGCGGCGACATCAGCAGGATGGCCGACGAGACGCTGCTCGTCGAGCCGTTCGCGGTCTCGGTGGAGGGCGGTTTCCGGGTGAGCCCGCTCGAGCCTGTGAGTATCGAGTTGAGCAACTTCTGGCGCTTCCCCCGGGAGTTGACCGACCGGCTCGTCGGTCTGATCGAGAGACGTCGGCAATGACTCGTTTCGCCTTTCTTGTGTCGGTTTTCTTACTGTTGATTACGCCGGCGGCCCGTCCGGCGGCCGATGAGGTCGGCTCGGCAGATGCATTCGCACTTGCCTCCGACGGGGTGGGCGGCATCTGGCTTGTGCGGGGCGGCGGGGGCCGTGTTGCCGCCTATCGTTGGCTAGGGGACCGCTGGCTGCTGCGCTGGTCGCTGCCCAGCGTCGGCACCTGCAGGTCGCTCAGCGCCGTCGTCTCGCCCGAGGGCGTCTTCGTTGCCTGGGTGGAGGGGGAAACCGGCGGCGGCGTGGCGCTGGCCGTCGCGGGCGAGGCGGGACCGCGGCTGCTACGGCCTGCGGCGCTCCAGGGTGCCGTACGCCAACTTGACCTTGCGACCCTCAAGTCCGGCCGGCTCGGCCTGCTGTTGATCGAGCGGGAGGGGCCGGCGGCGCGGACGCGCTGGCTGGAGCTGGAGACGGAAGGCTTCGACGCGGTCCGGGACCTGGTGCTCAGCCGGGCCGACGCTGCGGCCTTCCCGGCAATCCTGGCCGGTGGGGAGCCGTGGCTGGTTTGGCAAGAGACGCGGGGGGGCGAGCTGACGGTGGCCGCCTGCTCCGTCGGGGCGGAGATAAGAACCAGGGTGCTGCGCTTCGCCGCGGACGGATTCGCCGGGGCGGCAGCGCCGGCGCTCGCGCGCGACGCCGAGGGGCGCCCGATCATCGTCTGGCAGGGCACCGGACCCGGCGGCGGGGCGGTGCTGCGCGCCCGCGAAGTCTCGTCGGAAGGGTTCGGACCGGACTTGATCTTGCCTCTGCCTGCGCGGGTGGGCGGCGCCCTGGCTCCGCGCACGGCGGTTGGCGTGCAGACCGAAGTCTGCGCGCAAGGGTGGGGCGGACGGTTCTGGTGTGGCCTGAGCTACAGCTTCGGTCGGCGGGGCGATGTGGCCGTCGATGTCCGAGCCGACGCCACAGACGATATCCGCTATCCGCGGCTGGCCCTCGACGGCGAGGGCGGGGAAGTGTGGGTCTGGCCACGGGAGGGGGTTCTAGGGGGCGAGCTTTCGGCCCGGCGCGACGACGAGCTTTCGTCTGCACCCCTGGCGCCGCCGGACATTCAGGCTCCAGTCGAGGGGACGATCCGCATGTTGGCCTTCGGCGACAGCATCACCGCAGGCAAGGATGAGGATCACTACGATGAGACAGGAGAATGGTTGACGGCGGGCTACACCGTCTACCTGCAGGATAGCTACTGCGAGCGCATCGCGGCGGCTGAGGTGATCCAGGAGGGCATAAGCGGCGAGGACTCGGTTCAGGGGCTTGTGCGCCTGGCCAGTATTCTCCAGCAGTACCCTGATGTGCATTACGTCCTCATCCTCGAGGGGACCAACGACATAAACGTAGTCGGCCTGGCGCCTGAGACAACCGCAGCCAATCTAGGCCAGATGGTCGACATAGTTCGCGAGGCTGGCGCCATCCCGGTGCTGGGCACACTGCTGCCGCGCTTCGACACTGATGGCAGCAGGAGGGCGCGGGCCGAGGAGATAAGCGACGCCATCTACCCGATGGCACGTCTGCGGGGCGTGACGCTCTGCGACTTCCAGGCCCTCTTCCCGAAAAGTCAATTGCTATTTTCCGACCTGAGGCTGCATCCGAACCAGGAGGGCTACGAGCTGATGGCGGGGCTCTGGCTCGAGGCGCTGGTCACCTTCCTTGGTGATATCGACCGCTCTTTCATCGTCGACGACGAAGACCTGCTCCTGCTCAGCGCAGTCCTGCAGGCGCAGCGCGGCAGCCTGCGCTACAACCCCGACGCCGACGTCAACGACGACGGCGTGATAGACTTCCGCGATCTCTCCGCGGTTCTGTCCAGCGTGGGGCGGGAGTTCTGATGAGGGCCGCCCCATCGGCGCACCGCGGAGAATCTGGCGAGGAATTAAACTTTTCGCCGGGGATTACGTCTTAACATGTGTGGGTTGCATTTACCTTAGAAACGATTAATCGGGAGACAGGAAAGCAATGCGGAGGACAGCGATTGCCCTGGCGATCCTATTCGGTCTGATTTTGGGCTCGGCGGGACCGGCCAGCGCACAGATAACCTATGACCCGAACCGTGAGGATTATGTACTGCTGGCTCTGAACCAGGCATATATCCAGCTCGGCCAGACGGCGAGGGCGTTCCTGCGGGTCAGGGAGCAGTTCGACACCGGGCTGGTTTCGGCCGAGGAGTACGAGCGCTCGGTGACGACCTTCCAGAGCGCCAAGATCAACTACGACATGGCGCTGATGCGCATCCTGAGCAACGCCTCCTACGTCATCGTCACGCGGGCGGTCAAGCGGGTGATGAACGACGGCCGCAAGATCGTGTCGATCACGGTCAGGAACGAGGCCGGCGGCTCCTTCGAGCTCACCAGGCTGGTTACCTTCGGCGCCCGCGAAACGCAGTTGGTCGGCGACAGCGGGACCGGCGCTGCGAATCCCGGATTGGGCGGCGAGCCGCCCGGCGAGCAGGACGCGCGCCCGGAGGGCTCCCTCGGCGAGGAGGTCAGGAGCTACGAGCCGTTCATCGAGGATGCCCTGCCATTCGTCGAGGGCCAGGGGCTGACGTTCAGCGACCTGATAAACATGCTTGAGATCAACAACATATTCGTCTCGCTGTCGGCGCGTTCGGAAGCGAGCGAGCTGGTGATGATCTCCGAGCCCTACGAGAGCCGCATCAGCCGGCTGCGCCAAGGCGAGGAGGCTACGCTGGAGTTCGAGCTGCTGCGGGACGTGGAGAGCTGCACGATCAACATCAGCTACGGCGATACGCAGCTGCAGAAGCCGGTCTACCTGCGACTGGAGAGCACCGCCGGCGGCGTCGAGATGACGAGCGAGAATCCGAACCTGCAGGCCGACCTCGACGGCACCGCCACCTACAACATCAGCCTGCAGCTCTTCTCCAGGGAGTCGACCAACTTCGCGCTGCGGCTGGCCGGCCTGCCGGAGCAGATCGACTACAACTTCATCGATCCGGAGAACAACAACCAGCAGATCACCACGGTAAACTTCACCGAGGGCCGGGTGCGCAAGAGCGTGCAGCTGCAGCTGACGATGCCGACGCGGGCGAGCGAGCGCGTGCAGGTGGACCAGAGCATCCCCTTCGACGCCCTGGTGCTCAATGCGAGCGAGGCCCGCGCCTTTGACGCCCTGGAGCGCGAGCACGGCCGCTACATCTCCCAGGAGGAGCTGGCCGAGCTTCACGCCGGCACAGCGGAGATGACGATAACGCCGCTCGGAGTCGGCCGCATCGAGGTCAGCGCCAGCACCTTCTACTACCCGATCCAGCCGGACGAGCGTGTGGAGATGACGATCAACGTCCGCAACACCGGAACCGGCACGCTCCGGAACGTCGCCGTCGACTCCGACCTGCCGAACAACGAGTGGACAGCCGAGATCGAGCCGGAGCTGATCCGCGAGCTCGAGCCGGAGCAGGAGCAGAGGGTGAGGCTGATCTTCGCACCGCCGCCCGAGGCCACCGTGGGCGAGCACATCCTCAAGGTCAAGGTCGAAGCGAGGACGCGCAACCGGGTGATCGAGGCCGACGACAAGGAGGTGACCGTCGAGATCAAGGAGAGGCCGGACATCTGGGGCCGCCTGATCCTGATCGTGCTGCTGATCGGCATCGTCCTGGGGATAGTGATATTCGGCATAAAACTCAGCCGCCGGTAAACCGTGCGCAGGTCCGGCGAGTCTAAAGGGAGAACGCATAGGAAACGTCGGGAGCGAGGCCAATGATCGAAGCCACTGATTTGACCAAGCGTTACGAGGACGGCCTGCTGGCCGTCGACCACCTGAACCTCAACATCGAGGAGGGCGAGATCTTCTGCCTGCTGGGCGCCAACGGCGCCGGCAA
>Ga0114922_10007174_pt1 | contig 10211 bp, 9 predicted proteins | sample AartaG_FD_100975 | JGI IMG/M metagenome (GOLD analysis project Ga0114922, IMG submission 100975) | Deep subsurface microbial communities from Aarhus Bay to uncover new lineages of life (NeLLi) - Aarhus_00045 metaG | ecosystem: Environmental > Aquatic > Marine > Oceanic > Sediment | place: Aarhus...
AGCTTCTGGAACTCCTTGAAGGAAATCATCGGCCTCTCCTGTGAAGGTTGGTCTGGGCCTCGCACCTCGGGCGCGCCGGCCGCGGCGCGGGGCGCGCGCGTCGCCTTCTCCGCCTGGGCCCGCGGGAACAGCGGCGCCGGCCGGGCGATCTGCTGGCCCGCGGGCAGTAGGCCCCACTGCCGCGCGTGCTCCCACCGCAACTCGCCTTGCGGAATGCCGAGCTGTCTTCCGATTTCGTCCGCCGTGTCCGGCATGACGGGGGCGATCAGCACGGAGGCGATGCGAATCGCCTCGGCGGCCGAGTACAGCACGCGGTCGAGGGCCTCCCGGTCGCCGCTCTTCGCGAGCGACCACGGCGCCTTATGATCTACAAACCGGTTAGCTGCGGCGAGGAACGCCCAGATCGCCTCCAGCCCCGTGCGGTAGTCCAGCTGCGCAACCGCTTGCTCCCACGCCTCGGCGGCCGCCTCCGCGGCCGGGTGCAGCTCCGGATCGGGAAGAGCCGGGGCTGGCAGCCGGCCCTGCCGGTAGCGAGCAATCATCGGCAGCACCCGGTGCAGGAGATTGCCCAAGTCGTTCGCCAGATCGTCGGCGTAGCGGCCGAGCAAACCTTCGCCGGAGAACTCGCCGTCTTGGCCGAAGGGGACCTCCCGCAGCATGTAGTACCGGAGCGCGTCCACCGCGCGCTCGCGGGTGCATCCCGTCTCCGCCATCACCGTGGCCAGCACGGGCCCCGGCCGCGGCACCGCTCCCCCGCGGGATTTCGCGATCTTCTCCCCACCCAGAGTCCAGTATCCGTGCGCCACCACGCACTTCGGCAGTGGTAGGCCCACCGACATCAGCATCGCGGGCCACAGGGTCGCGTGGAACCTGGTGAAGATATCCTTCGCCATGATGTGCACGTCCGCGGGCCAGTACGTCTCGAAGCGGCTCTTATCATCCGGGTAGCCGGCGCATGTAAGGTAGTTGATGAGGGCATCGGTCCAGACGTAGACCACCTGGCCTTCGGAGTCGGGGATGGAGCTGGGCAGGGGGATGCCCCAGCTCGAGTGGCGGGTTACGCAGACATCGCGGAGGCCGCGCTGGATGAATGCGACGGCCTCGTTCTTGCGGAAGTCCGGCAGCAGAAAGCCCGGGTTTCTCTCGATGTGCTCGAGGAGGCGGTCGGCGTACTTCGAGAAGCGGAAGAAGTGGGTGGGTTCGCTGACCCATTCGACCTTGCGGCCGCACTCGGGGTTCGGGCAGCGCCCGTCTACCAGCTCCTCCTCGCGGAAGAAAGTCTCGTCGGAGACGCAGTACCAGCCCTCGTACTTGCCCAGATAGAGGTCTCCGCTCTTGTAGAGCGCGTCGAAGAAGGCCTGCACCGCGCGCCGGTGTCGGTCCTCAGTGGTGCGGATGAAGTCATCGTACTGGATGTTGAGGCCGATCCACTCGCGGCGAAATTGGTCGGCCATCTGGTCCACGAACACCTTCGGGTCGAGGCCGCGGTCCTCGGCGGCGCGGACGTTCTTCTGGGCGTTCTCATCGGTCCCCGTAATGAAGAGGACATCGTCGCCGCGGAGGCGATGGTAGCGCGCGACGACGTCCGCGGCGATGGTGGTGTACGCAGTGCCGACGGTCGGTTCGCTGTTGACGTAGTAGATCGGTGTGGTGACGTAGAACTTCACCCGTGAGCGCTCCGGTTGGCGGAAGTGCCAGGCCCCGCCGCGCGGCGAAGCGGTCCTGTGCGCCGGTTTGCGAACGTGCCCCGCGCTAGAGCTGGCAAGTGGAGCAAGTGCCTGAGCTGCACGTGGAGCAAGTTGAGCCAACGCTGGTGCTGCCGCCCTCGCCCTTGCTCCGGGCGGAGAACACCGACATAAGGCGGCGGAGCTTGCCGGCGCCGCACTCGGGGCACTTCAAGCCCTTGCCGTTGCTGCCAACGGGACAAAGGCGCTCGAAGACGTTCTCGCACTTCTCGCATCGAAACTCGTACAGAGGCACGATACGGCCCTCCCACGTCTGACATACCCAGACGCATGGCTCACTATATCACCCCTCGCTTGCGAGTGTCAACCTGAGGCGGGAGGAGTGTGATAGCCTAGCGGCAATGTCGTCGTGTAACTGCCCAGCGAAAATGTCGTGTTGAGAAGGGTGCAGGACTCCACTGTTGGCTGTAAGACAACAGAAAGGAGCACTACACCCATGCAGAGACTTACCAGCTTCCAGCGAGGAGCCCTGTCCAGCTGGCGAGGGTGCTGCGGCTCGTGGAGACACAAACCCCTATGCGGATTTGCGCGCAGCTATTGACAGCAGCTCGATAGGCCTTCTGCTACTCGGAGAGGCTCTCAATCTGGGCCGTATGGATACGGTCTGCCCGCCAGACACGGATAGCCACTGGATCGCCCTTGTCCAGGCTGTCAACCACGCGCTTGTAGCTCTCAACGTCCTTGATGCGCTCTCGGTTTATCTTTGTGATGACGTCGCCTGTGCGCAGGCCGGCGCGAGCGCCGTCGCTAAGCGCGTCCACGGAGCGGACTCGCACGCCGCCGGCAAGGCCCATCTCCTGCGCATCTTCCTCGGGCAATGCCTGCACCGTGAGGCCGAGCCTGTTGCTCTCCTCGGCGCTCGGCTTCTTCTCGGCGATTTCGATTGCCAGCGCTTCAATGGTCACCTTGCGTGTGACCGCCTCGCCGTCGCGGATGACCTCTATCTTGACCGTCGTCCCCGGTCTGGTCATCTGCACCATGCTGACGAACTGGTCTACGGACGTGACCTCCTTGCCGTCGTACCGCACGATGACGTCTTCGCCCTTGAGGCCGCCGTGGGAGGCGGGCGTGTCGGGCTGGACTTCTTCGATGAACACTCCGTCCTCAACATCGTAGACGCTCTTAAGCGTCGGAGTCAGCGGTGACACAAGCACACCAAGCTGTCCGCGCACGACGGGTTCGCCGCTCTTCAGGGATTCAATGACCGCCTTCGTCTGGGCGTTGATCGGGATTGCGAACCCTACCCCAATGTTGCCGCCCCAGGGCGCGTTGGTGAAGATGGTTTGGTTGATCCCGATCACTTCGCCCCGGATGTTCACCAGCGGCCCACCGCTGCTGCCCGGGTTGATGGGCGCATCGGTCTGTATCAGATCTCGGAACGGGCGGCCGGGAATGCCGGACTGGAGTTGTCGGTTCATCGCGCTGACGACTCCCACGGTGACAGTAGGCTCGAACGTCAGTGCCTTGTCGAAGCGGCCGCTGACGATGCCCCCGCTGTCAATGTCGCGGGTGCCCCCGAAAGGATAACCGACGGCCATCGCCCAGGAGCCCGCTTTGGCCTGGTCGGCATCTCCGAGTTTCGCGGGGCTAAACCCGCGATTCGCCTCTATCTTGATCACTGCCAGGTCGCTCAGCTTGTCGGTCCCGACGACTTCAGCAATGTGCGAACTCCCGTCGGCGAGGTGCACGGTGACTCTTGCCGCATCCCCAACGACGTGGTTGTTCGTGACGATGTAACCGGCGGCGTCGATAATCACGCCGGACCCCTGCCCAATCGGCGGAACGCGCGGGACTGCGCGGGGCCTGCTGCGGGGGAGGGGGGCATCGGGCCCGAAGAACTCGCGCCACCATTTCTCCGGGAAGCCAAAGGTGCCGGGCCCCTCTTCCTCGATCTCCTCTCGCACGACCTTATGCTCCACTTCGATGAAGACAACTGCCGGTTTGACCGTCTCAGCGATCCAGGTGAACCCGCGCTCGACCGCTTCGAGAGTTGACAGATCGGCCGGGGGCGCGGCGTTGGCCGCGTTGCCGGCGGGCCGCCCCAGCCATGTGAATGCCCCGACTGCGCAAAGGAGGATAACGAGCAGGCCGACGGTCCAAGCTGCTCTACTCCAACCTCTTCTGGGGCGTTGTTCACTCATGTACATCGCACTCCTCCCTGGAGATTTCGCACACCTTACTGGCAAGAAGTTCCCGGCGCGCGCAGTGTGTCCCTGTCAGTCCAATTAGACACGCGAGCCCGCTTCAAGGTTCCGCAGGCCCATTCTCTCCCTCTTCGGGCGTCCGGCGTTTTGTCCGCTGTGAGAGCGCGTCGGTCAGATCATCGCGCAGGTCTTCGAGCAACTTGGACGCCCTGGCGCCTCTCTGAGCCACCGCCACCCTGGCCTCGGCCAGCAGGTCCTGGAGCCGACGCCGCTGCTCGCCTGCAAGCTCGCGGGTGTCCTCCATCAACTCGCTCAAGCGGTCGAGCTCGGCCTCGGCCCGCTTCAACTCGCCCCGACCGAGCGCTTCTATGGCATTGCGGGCATGCTCGATCATAGACTCACGCTCGTTTTCCCGCTCTTGCACCATTTGAGACCGGATGTCTTCAACCGAAGATCGGAGCTCGTGTATCTGCCAGATGGCATAGGCGTTGGCGGCCACAAGCGCCAGCAGGAGCAGGGACAGCAGACAGGATCTCATTCAGTGCTACCTCCGGATTCGGCAAGAGGCATCGTCACTCGCCTCCGCCTGCGAGCTCGATGGCCAGCGACTCGAGCGCCAGGTCCAGATTGGCGTTCCGTTCAATGGAGCGCTTCGCCCCAAGGATACGTTCGATCGCGTACTCCGTTCGCCGGTCGGTTCGTGCGCCAGCTCGTTCCCGAAGCGCGGACTCGTAGTCTGGATTGAGGAGGGCAGCCCCCTGCCGCACTGCCAGCAGATCGCGGTACCACGACACCATGACATCGAGACACCAGGGCAGCTCGGCGCGCACGGCGCGCTCCTTGAGCGGCGACGTGGTCTGGTCCCTTACATCCTCTTCCTGCGGAAGTTTCGAACCCACCTCGACCTGAGCACGCGCGAGGTCCGCGGCCTGCAGCCTGATCTCCTCGGCTGTGCGAAGGCTCGCGGGCAGGCCCCTTGCCTGCACGCCCGCACAGAGATCGAGCAGGTTCCTCCGCGCGGCGAGAACCTCCGGGCGCTGTGCTGCGCGGATGGCCCAGGCGACGCGGCCTCCAGAGAGCCGCGCTAACGAGGCGGCCTCAGCCGGTTCCACTCCCATCTTGACCAGGTGCCGTTCGATGGGAGCGATCCCCGCAAGCTGGAAGGCAATCTGCTGACAGCGGGACGGGATGGTCGCTGGGAGCGCAGCCGGCACAGAGCTGACGAGTATGGTCACCGCGTACCGGGGCGGCTCCTCCAGCACCTTGAGGATGGTGTGGATCGCGAGGGGCGCGGTGCGCTCGGTGGGATCAATGACGTAGACCTTATAGCGGCCGACGACTGGCCGAAGGTTGACGTCATATACGAACTCATCGCGGATCGTGTCGATGGGAATGACGGATTGACCGCTGCCGTCTGCGGGCCTCAGGAAGCGGACATCGGGGTGGGTGCCGCTCGCGATCAGCCGACAGGAGCGGCATTCGCCGCAGGCATGGCCGTCCTCACCCGGGCTGAGCGCCTCGCAGTTGAGATACTGGGCGAAGAGCAGCGCGGCGGTTGACTTGCCGACGGACTGCGGGCCGTGGAAGAGATAAGCGTGCGCGACGCGCCCGCGCCGGATCGCGTTCCGCAGGACTGTAGTCGCTCTCTGCTGTCCAATCAGGTGGTCAAGCAGCAAGTGTGGTCAGTCCGTCAGAGCTTCTCAGAGCGTTCGACGTCCAACACAAAGACCGTGCCGCCGCCGACCTGGACCTTGACGGGATTGGGGATACAGGTGCCGATGGGCTCGATGGTGGGCGGAAAGACGTTCACTAGCTGTTCTCGCGTCTTGGAGTGCGCGCCGATCACCTGGATGACATCGTCCACCTGCTCCTCGTCCACGCCGATCAGGAAGGTGACATTGCCCTCGCGGAGCAGTCCGCCGGTGCTGGCGATGTTTGTGAACTTGTAGCCGCGCTCGAGGAGGGCGTCGGTCACCTTGCGGTGGTCTTTGTCTTGGACGACCGCGATGATTAGTTTCATTGCCCCTCCCTGCCGCCCGTCTTGGGGTGCGGCCGGCTGTCCAGCAGCCGCCGCACCAGGCCGCGGATCTCTGCCTGAACCGCGACAACTTCGGCCGACCCGTTGACCAGCTTCATGCGCTCCGGCTCGGCGCGGGCAAGATCCCGGAAGCCCGCAGCGACCCGCGCCATGAACTCTTCGCCTTCTGATTCTAACCTATCCAGCCTCGCCGCGTCCAGTCGCGCGGCCGCCGCGGGTATGTCCAATACGAGGCTCAGATCGGGAGCCAGACCGCCCGTGGCAAGGTTGTTCAGCCGACGCAGCACCTCCAGATCGAGCCCGCGGCCGTACCCTTGGTAGGCCAGCGTCGAATCCGCATGACGCTCGCAGACGACGATCTGCCCCCGCGCGAGGCTGGAGCGGACGACCTCGACGATATGGATTGCGCGATCGGCGAGATACAAGAAGAGCTCAGCCTCGGGTGTCAGAGCCCGCTGGGGGGCCAGCAGCAGGTCTCGAAGGCCCCTCCCTGCCTCCGTGCCACCCGGCTCGCGAGTGGCAGTCACCTGATAGCCCTCGCCCTTGAGCCACTGGACGAGCAGGCGCGCCTGAGTGCTCTTCCCCGAGCCGTCTATCCCTTCGAGTGTGACGAACAGGCCGGCCACCACTACCATCCCATTGACACTTGGGTATCCGACGCGTCGGATACCGCCTTGCCGTAGCGACCGCCGCCCCCTGCCAGCAGCGGAAGAGTGCCTTCCCGGGCCTCGATTATCAGCTCTGCGAGCTTCGTTCCTACAACCAAGCGCAGATCGTCAGGAGAAGCCTCGTGGAGCACTCGCATCTCGGTCCCAAAGCGGTTCAGCAGCTTTCCGAGCGTAACCGCACCGACCCCTGGCAGGAACTGTAGAGGGACCTGGTAGTGATAGGGCGGCCGGTGCTGGGGCGGGCGAGGCTCCGGGTAGTCGGCTATTTCTGCGATGCGGTCGAGCACTCCTTTGACGATGTGGGTTCCGCCGCAGCGGGGACACGACAGGGCGGGCGGCTCGACGAGCGCGATCTCCTCGCAGTCAAGGCAGAAGGTGCGGTGGTACTTGCCGAGTCTCGGATCGAGGCCGTAGTTCGCGACGACCTTTCTGCCGCCGGACCGCTGTAGGGCGAACAGGACTTCCTCCATGGTCGCCTCTTCCAGCCAGAGCACATTGTACTCCCGCGCGATCTTCGGCAGAGAGTGGGCATCGGAGTTGGAGAGAAGAGTCAGCGGCGCGAGCTCGGCGATGCGATCGGCAAGGTAGCTGTCTGCGCTCAGGCCCAGCTCCACGGCGGCGAGCCGGTCCAGCCCGTCTTCTCCGAACATCTCGCCGAGGCGGGACACGCACCGGCCGTACGGGCTCTTGTGAGGCGTAAAGGCATGGGCGGGCATGAAGACGCCGCCGGCGGTCCGGGCCATGCGAAGGAGCTGGCGCGCCGGCACGCGACACCGCTGGGAGCTGAGGTCGAGGTTCGTTACCAGGCGCCGGAGGAAGCCGACGAAGACTTTGAGCTGCTCCCGCGTTGGGAAGTACGAGACATGGTGAGAGGCCGCCCCGTCCTCTTCCACTGTCTCCAGCTCGCAGCCGAGCAATACAGTGGTGGTGTCGCGGTAGCGGAGTCCGCCGCCCGGCAGCTCCACCATCTCGCCGCTCGCCACAAGCGCATCGATGTCCTCGATCACGGCCGGACTGCCGCAGTCAACGATCCCCGCGAGGGCGATGCCCTTGCGCTCGGCGCACTCCTTCGCGATGTTCTCGAAGGTGAGGTCGCGGGCGGCGGTGATCTTCACCGGCTTCCCGGTGCTCGTCCGACCGATATGGATGTGCAGATCCGCGTAGAACTCGCGCATTGCCTCGCTCAGATATCGTCGTCACAGCTCAGCGCGGCCGCAGCGTGTCGCGCTGGCGGCCCGCGACCGCACCAGTCCGCATACCCGATCGAGAAGCCGTTTGGCCTCCCGATACTCATACCGCCCGCCAGGGATCACGAAGTCGGCATGCTCGCGGGTGGGCCGGCAGAACTCGCGGTGCCGATAGCGCACCGAGTCAAGATAGAAGTCGCAAATCTCATCCAGGCCGAGCCCACGAGCGAGGTTGCGCCGGACGCGCCGCACGATGCGTTCGTCGGCGTCCGCCTCGACGAACAGCTTGAGGTCCATCAGCTTGCGCAGCTCCGGATCGTAGAGAACGAGTATGCCCTCGACGATGACAACATCCTCCGATCCTTCGCGTGCATCGGCCAGGTCGCCGCGAAGACGAGGGAGATCAAAGGACTCCGGATGGTTGTGGTCCGGCCACGTACGGCCTCCGTCCGGGCTCGTGTGGCGAGGCACTCGGTCGTCGCAGTGGAAGTACCGGTCCTGGTTGATGATCGATACGGACAGGGGCGCCAATCGCTTCCGAATCCGCTGTGCGATAGCGGATTTGCCCGAAGCGCTTCCGCCTCCGATGCCGATGACGAATGCCGCCATGTCCGCAGGCTCACCGCCCAGTGTGGCCGAAGCCGCCTGCACCCCGGCCCGTCTCATTGAGTCGGTCCACCATCTCGACGCGCACGCGAGTCACGGGGGCGACCACCAATTGTGCAATGCGATCGCCGCGCCGGACCTCAAACGGCTCGCCGCCTAGATTGATGAGAATGATCCCGACTTCTCCCCGGTAGTCCGCATCTATCGTTCCGGGGGCATTGAGCACGCTCACTCCGTGCTTTGCAGCGAGGCCGCTGCGGGGCCGCACCTGCGCCTCGTGGCCCGGCGGAAGCGAGATGCGAATGCCAGTGGGCACCAAGGCGAACGAGCCCGGCGCAAGCGTGACCGGTCCGCTGACGGCGGCCCTGAGGTCAATGCCCGCGGCCTGCTCGCTCATATAGGAGGGAGACGGCAAGTCGCGTGCTTCGGGAAGTCGCTCGATTCGCAGAACGAGGTCTGCCACGTGTGCTCGACTCGCAACCGTGCTGCGCTTAACTTCTGGTCGAGAGGCGTGAACCCTGCCCGCGGATGAGAGCGGAACGACGCTGCGCCCCCGCAAGAAGGCGCGCCGGAAGGGAGAGGCTAGCGGACTCGCCGGGCGCCCACCAGCCGGCGGCGATAGTAACCTTCGTCGAGTCGGCTGACTGCAACCCGGCCCTTGCCGCTCGACGCATGGATGAACTTGCCGCCGCCGATGCAAATGCCGACGTGCGAGATGCCCGGGCGGGTCGTGTGGAAGAAGACCAGGTCGCCCGGCACCAGCTTGTCCCGAGATACCGGGGTGCCCAGCCTGTACAGAGCCTTCGAGTTGTGCGGGGCATCAATCCCGTGCGCGCGCAGAACCCGCACAACGAGGCCCGAGCAGTCGATCCCGCGGGTGGTCAGGCCACCGTACCGGTAGCGGACACCCTGGTACTTCATCGCCGTCTGCACAAACCCCTGATTGCCCTCGCCATCAGACTCAGAGGTGTCGGCGCCGGCGGGCACCTCCAGCCGAATGCCCACCCGGAGCACTCTGTCCGCGCGCAGCCCGTTCGCCTCGGCCAGCGCGTAGACGTTCGTCCCGTAACGGTGGGCGATGATCCAGAGATTGTCACCTCTCTGGACAACGTACCAGTCTTTCTCCGAGGCTTCGTCCTCCGCGTCTCCCGGCGAGCCAGCCCCTGGAATTGTCAACTGCCTCCCCACGCGAAGCACGCCGTGCGAACGCATATCGTTCGCGGCCGCCAGTGCCGCCACACTCGTGCCGAACCGACGCGCGATCAGCCAGAGGCTCTCCCCAGACCGAACGACATGCACCCGCTCGGCAGGTTCCTCTCGCTCGGCAGCATCCTGTTCGGCCTCCGCAGCCGGTGCTGGAATGATGAGCTCGCGGGCTACGCGCAGGATGCCGTCGGGACGAAGACCGTTGGCTCGGGCGAGACCGCGAACCGTGATGCCGTGATCCCGCGCGATCGTCCACAGGCTATCGCCGGGCTGCACTGTGTGCCGGACCGAATCCGCCTCCGAGGCCGTCGGCTCCGATCGCTCCTGTGAAGCGGGCCCTGCCGGAATGACGAGCTCCCGCCCCGGCCGGATGACCGAGTCCTTGCGGAGGCCGTTGGCCGCGAGTATAGCAGTCCAGGATGCGTCGAATCGCTGTGCAATCAACCATACGGAATCGCCGCGCTGCACTTTGTAGGAGGTATCGCAGGTGCCGGGAGAGGCAACAGATGCGAGTAGGAGCAACAACGCCGCGCTGGTGGCGATCAACACTCGGTCGTTCCGCATGATTCCCCTGTTTCCGTGCCGCGTCTCCGCACGCGCGCAGCCGGATTCCGCCT
>Ga0114922_10007175_pt1 | contig 10210 bp, 8 predicted proteins | sample AartaG_FD_100975 | JGI IMG/M metagenome (GOLD analysis project Ga0114922, IMG submission 100975) | Deep subsurface microbial communities from Aarhus Bay to uncover new lineages of life (NeLLi) - Aarhus_00045 metaG | ecosystem: Environmental > Aquatic > Marine > Oceanic > Sediment | place: Aarhus...
AAATGCATGGCTCAGCACTTACTGGATATGACTTAAAGTATGTATCCGAAGATACAAACGTGGATATGGACCTGTTCTTCCAGCCAAATATAGATAAGACAATAGATCAGGCGGATCATCCTCTTAACTTTACCACATATGAACACTCCTATGGCACTCTTCACGGTTCGATACTTTTAGATGGTAAAAGATACAATGTCACTCATGCTGAGGGATACATGGATCATATGATCGCTGTTAGTAACGGCCGATGGATAAGGGATATGCATGGGTGGAGTTGGTTCGAGGTGACAACAAAGAATTACCAAGCTGTTGCTTATGCCGTTAGGGGGCCGGATGATGGCTATGATAATTATTCGTATAAACACTTAACATTGCTAAACACGCATACTGGAAAGGTACTTGCAGAGTACTCAGCCGATGAAATAACGATCACAGAAACTGATTGGATAAATAAGGGTCTTAACGGAAAAAGACCGTCCATGGTTGTATACTCAACCCCGGATCTGAATGTTACCGTTAATGCTGAAATCGTCATCGATTCCCGTTTCAATCCTATTACTGCAATAGGACTTGTTGATTTCATGGCTTTTCAACCAGACGATGCCGCGATCCAATACAATGGTACTATTGAGGAAGGAAGCGCGTTCTATGAGTATTTTCCTAGTGGATGGGTGCATTACGCATTTGTTAAAATGTTACGGAGCTTTCTTTAAAAAAGGTGGTGCAAATTTGGTATGAGCCTCTGGAAGCATGCCTAAACATCCTCTAATCGCAAATTTAGCCATAAATTCAGACCCTTTCATCTATAATTTTTGTTATAAACATCTAAAGCACATTTAAGCCTATTTTATCAGACATAGAAAAAGGAGCGCATAAAAACTCGATATGTTTAAAGAAACGCTTATAAATGTAAATTAAGGCATTGTGGTAGGCGATTCCAGAGGCTCGTAGTATTGGATTTTGGATTTTCTCCTGAGCTAAACAAAAACGAAAAGAACCTGCCACAGTGTTAACTTTCTCCTTTGGAGCACTATCCCGCGACCTCGAGTTTAGTGTATCGGAAATCCGGTGGTGAGCATGCATGAGAAAATATTTATCATTAATTTTTGCCCTATCCAAGCGTGGACAAAATTTATTCTTTAGAAAGATCTTCGCTAAGAGCAAATTCAACTGAACTATATTATAGCTTGATATTTTGCTAAAGCCTCCAAAACAAACCCCGTGGTAATTTCAGCAGAACCCGTGTGCAATGGTGCCCAACCCCAAAATGCACTGTCCCAACTACCATCATGATTTTGATTCTCCAATAAATATTCGATTGATTTATCTATTGCTGTTTTCGCTATACCCTTATCCGATTCGTTTAAAGTGTCATAAATGTTTAATAAACTAAGTGTAGCTAATGCTGTTTCAAAATCATTAGTAACAATAGTTTTTCTTCCTCCAATCATTTCAAAATTGCCCCAACTTCCGTCTGTCTTTTGTCTATCAAGTTGCCCATCATTATCATCATCGGCAAGTATATATTCTTTAATCTTATTAATATCAATAGAAGGATTGCCTGTAATAGGTGCACCGCCATCTTTATATGCTCGCGATACAAAATAAGTAAAAGTAAAAGGGGAGGGATAATATAATGAAACAATTTCAGCTCCCGCCCAAGGTACCGGAAAGATAGCGTTTTTTCGGTTTTCATTCATTTTATCGCTAGCATAATTAATATAATCAAAAACTTCCGGTATTTGATTTTGTAGATCCTGGGTAGTAAGTTGAGTTGAATAAAAAAATAAAACATTTGCATTTACAACCACATCATAAGCTTCTAGTTTATAAAAGAGGCTCAGATTTTCTTCATTAATCCACGTATTAAAACTGTTATACTGAAGTTGAATGGGTAGAACTCCAATTTTGTGGGTTATAAAACTATCCCTTAATTGATAATTTATAAAATAATCAGTAGCAGTAGTAGGATAATATTCATCTATATTTTCACCACTTTCATACAATGCTTGTAATATCACTGCTATATTATCAATATCTGGAACACCATAGATTAGAGTTTTGCCCTTTGGATTTTTGGGGATATCAGACCCATAATAATACCGCCAAACTGCACCCCCCGTATCAACGCCTCGCACATTTGGGTCATCATAGTTATCAATTTCTTTATGTTGTTTCATAAAAGCAATAGCATCTTTTTTCATAATATTAATCTCATTCAATTTTGATGAATTTAAAGGAAGGTTTTCCAAGAAACTCAATGAATGATATACAAATGGGGTTCCAAAATTAATTTTTCTATAAACTTCACCTGACATATTCCTATTTGAAGATTCAAATAAAGCAAATTCGCCTTTTTCTCTATGTGGATCCTTCCTCGTTGAAAATAAATATGAGCTGCCCTGTTCTATCGAGTGCTCGAATGTATCCATTAATCTGTCATCATCTGTATCTGTATCTGTATTTGTATCTACTTCAGACGCTTGATGGTTTGTGCTCTCTACACTCGCACCTATTGAAATTACACTAAATACGGACACTATAAGACATGATATTACAAAAGCGGATTTCAATCTTTTTATTTCTCTCATAGAATAACCAAGTATATATCTGAGTTTCGGAGTATAAAAAAGCTTTTTGTTTTTTATTATTGAAACTTAAGTTACAAACTACCATGCTTAATTACTAAGTGCACCGAAGGGCAGAGGAGGGGCGCTTTATAAATGCCCAAAAGAAAAGGAGGTGAAAAGAGAAAGATGAACAAAACAAGTAATAAAAAGATATTGTTAGGAATAACAATGAGCATATTGCTTGTGGTGATGTGTGTAGTGCCTGCATCAGCGGAATCATCTGGCATAGAAGCAGAGGTAGCAGATTTTACAGAAGGAGGACACTTGGAGACAGATTTCGATGTTTACATTATGGCAGAATGGTGGTACCTAAATGGAGTGGCAACATTAGTCTCGTCTGATGGTGAAAAAGAGGATGTTGGGTTCTTTGTTGTTCTGGCACATCAAGAATCTCCCAGGTTCAGAGGATTATCATCCATGCTTACCTTTTATGGAATCTATTTTGATGATAACATCACAGCCTTTGATCGTGTTAGGACCTTTATACCCAGAGAAGACGTTAGTCAGTACATAGCACTTCACACGCCTTATGTATATTACAGGTATCCAGACGGTTTAAAAGAAATGCATGGCTCAGCACTTACTGGATATGACTTAAAGTATGTATCCGAAGATACAAACGTGGATATGGACCTGTTCTTCCAGACAAATGTAGACAAGACAATAGATCAGGCGGAACATCCTCTTAACTTTACCACTTATGAACACTCCTATGGCACTCTTCACGGTTCGATACTTTTAGATGGTAAAAGATATAATGTCACTCATGCAGAGGGCTACATGGATCATATGATCGCTGTTAGTAACGGCCGATGGATAAGGGATATGCATGGTTGGAGTTGGTCCGAGGTGACAACAAAGAATTACCAAGCTGTTGCTTATGCCGTTAGGGGGCCGGATGATGGTTACGATGATTATTCGTATAAACACCTAACATTGCTAAACAAGCATACGGGAAAGGTACTTGCAGAGTACTCAGCCGAAGAAATAACGATCACAGAAACAGATTGGCTAAATGAGGGTGTTAAAGGAAAAAGACCATCCATGGTTGTATTCTCAACCCCAGATCTGAATGTTACCGTTAATGCTGAAATCGTCATCGATTCCGGTTTCAATCCTATTACTGCAGTAGGACTTGTTGATTTCATGGCTTTTCAACCAGACGATGCAGCGATCCAATACGATGGTAATATTGAGGAAGGAAGCGCGTTCTATGAGTATTCAGTTACCGGGTGGTTGACTCGTTTGATGGCGAAGTACAATATCTTGGATTGGATGTCAAAAATGAGGATATAACATTAAAAGGAATAGTTGACCATCTCTAACTATGCTCAATTTGACGAAGTGTTATAGAATGGAAAAAAATATTATTCAAAAGGCACCTTTTTTCCAAAAAAAGCTCTCAAATAGAATTTAATCCAGAGGGGCGGAACAACAATCAGCAAAATCGGTGCAAATATGTTGATGTTCTCTACCAAATAGCTCATTAGTACAACGGGCACAAGAAGATACGTTAGAAGTTCATGTATTCCTGCATATCTAATCATTGTATCCCTCTCTGACAGAGGGGTGTAAAGGAGCTTCCACAGTGTGTAGATAATCAATGTAGAGAGAATAGAAAAGCATATTACTGGGACAGGAAAGCCATATAAAAAGATGGATACACAGCCTGTTAGAAAGGGCATTAACGCAATTCCAATGTTCATTCCCTTGATAGAGAAGGCATAGGTAGTGAATACCGCGGGAATTCGTAATTCATCATCTATTGCCCTTACTCCAAGTAATATAGGCGTTGTTTTTATACCCTGCTTAGAATCATATTTCACATCCTTCACGTTCACAGAAACACTTACGTACTTCGTCAGTACAAAAAGCACTATAAAAATCACCAGCGGGGAAAGTACATTTGAGACGGTTAGTGCACCAAACAACCCAAAAGTGGAAACTCCTGCTCCTAATACATATTCCATTCCTGGCATATGCTTACTATATTTATTGTAAAGGGTGACCAGGAAAAATGAAAGCAGTAACGTTAGGAAGGACAGCGGGGTAAAAAAAAAGAGATAAGCGAGAATAATAGCTGCGAAAAACGAGAATATGATTAGAAAAAGCGCCCCTTTTCGAGACACTATGCCTTTGACAAGGGGTCGTTCAGATACATATTCCGATTTTTTATCTATTTCTAGATCAAAGTAATCATTTTGAACAAACCCAAAAATGTGGAAAAATATACCAATTATGAATAATCCAAGTAAGGGGAAAAAATCGAATTGTCCATTGCATAATGCACTAAAGACTACTATGAGTGGTATAAGAAAACTATAAGGGCGCATCAGTATTATGTAGCCTTTAATCTTTTCTTTTGTTGTATATACAGTATAACTTCCTTGTTGAGTAGAGCTCATAGCCACCTCACAGAACCGGACTTGAGGTTCTCTCTCATCCGGCTCTTTAGAAGAACCGCTCTATCGTTTTCTTTCATCTGTCTCTTGTCACCAAGTTCCCCTTCATGGTCATCATCGGCAAATATAAATATATATTCATTAATCTTATTAATATTTATAGGATGATGTTTATGGAGCGAGATATAGAGGGAGACGATGCAGTAGGAATAAATAAACTTAAGGAGGTAAATTCATGATTTCGACCGTTCTACTGTTTATATTAACCTGCATCCTGATATTAACTGTAATTCTTGAACAGACTTTTTTTTCTATACGAGCTCCAAAACTACAACCGGCAAGTTCTAAGCAACTTAAATACTTTCCACTTGTATCGGTTATTTTACCTGTCAGAAATGAGGAAAGGAATATTAGAACTTGCCTGAATTCATTAATTAATCAGACCTATAAAAATTATGAGATCATTGTGATAGACGGGAACTCCACTGATAATACCAGAGATATTGTTCTTGACATTAAGAATAAATCCAAAACATCTATCGAACTACTTTCTGAAGGTATGTTGCCTACCGGTTGGATTGGTAAATCTTATGCTAATCAAATAGGAGCCAATCATGCAAAAGGAAAATGGTTTCTATTCACTGATGCTGACACGGTCCACGCAGAGAATAGCTTACTATCTGCTATGCATTATGTTCAAAAACATGAAGTAGACTTCCTGAGTTTTGAATCGGATTTAGTTATGAAAACTTTTTGGGAAAAAGCCGTGCTATCAGTGATAAGACATATATTGTCCGTGTTTTTAAGATTTAAGAGGATTAATGATGATAACTATCCAAAAAGATTTGTTGCAAATGGGCAATACATACTAATTAAAAGTAGCGTGTACAAAAAAATAGGTGGACATGAAGCTATTCGTGACAAAATAACTGATGATTATTCTCTGGCTGGACTCGCAAAGGGGAAAAAATACAAAATCCGATTCCTCATTGGAACAGATTTCTTGAAAGTACGATTATACGCAAATTTTAAAGAAGTATGGTATGGATTCAGCAAAAATTTCTTCGCCGTTTTTAACTATAATTTAGTAAAAACGTCAACATTTGTATTATTTTATTCTATATTATTCATAATACCCTTTGTGCTAATAACTTCGGGAGCTCTTCTTTTGATAATCGAAGTTAACGTATATTCAAAACTGGTTTTTATTAATGGTGTGATTCAAGTTTCAATGTTAATGATAAGTCAAGCACTATTTAACAAATTCATCAAACTAAAATCAATCTACGTTGTTACCCTTCCTTTGGGTCTGATCATCTTTCTTGCTATTATGATAAATTCAATATTAAGAAAGATTTTGAATAAAGGATCCGTATGGAAGGACCGAATTTATCATTAACCTAAGTCGCTCATATTTGAATAAAGCGCATTAACTATTTCGCTGATACTTGGGAAAAGGACCTCAGATGGGGGTTCGTGAGAAACATACTAAAGAGGATTTTGAAAAAACCCCAAAAAACAGGGAAATATGCCCAAAAGTATATAAGGAATGGAACGAAAAGAGAGGTAAATCAAAATCCTCTAAAGATGTTCGACAAAAGGGGCTAAGTGAAGCTATTGCGATGCTGAGAATATTTTCGAGAAGAAAAGCAAGCAACAGAAAAGCTTTTATGTTATTTTGAGGTATTAAATACTTACCTCAAAGAGAGATGGGGGAAGTGGAAGAGAAGAGGGATAGGGTAACAAGGCATGACCTTAAGCATGACAGGCATACGGTTTCTCTACTAACAGACCTTTTAGTGTTTTCGCCGAAATATCGCGGGAATGTGTTACTCGGTGAAGTGGCGGAAGCCGCGGAAGAAATTATCGGGAAACCTGTAAAGAGCGGGATATTGGGGCTATAGACTTGGCAGTGAACCTTGACCACGTTCACCTTTTCATTCAAACTCTTTTAGAAAAAGCGTTTACGGAAAAACGCTTCGCAATCGGTGGGGCATGGCTGGGAAGTGGTGGAGAGTTATATACAGGGACAGAAGGGGTATTCTAGCGAGAAAAAAGATAAAACTTTTTAAGGGGTGTGAAGTACATCTCGAAAATGAGATGCCAAAAAATCGAAAAGCTTTTTATACCCTATAATAAATGTATCTTAAGTCACAGGCACTCGATATGTGCCAAAAAACAAAAATCCAAGATGCACGGGGTGAAAAGGGGAAAAAATGAAACTCGGAAAAGGGATATTAGTAGTACCCGTATTAGCGGTTATACTTTGTTCAGTTGCAAGTGCCGGTAATGTTCAAAGTGTTGAACCTGAGAAAGATTGGTGGCCTATGTTCCGCCACGACCCAGCCCATACAGGATACTCAACATCAACCGCCCCAGAAACATGCAACGTACTATGGAACTACACAACCGGAGACTGGGAGGAGTCTTCTCCTGCAGTGGTGGATGGCAGGGTCTACCTAGGCTCTTGGGATCATAAGCTCTATTGCCTTGACGCGGAAACTGGAGAACTAATATGGAACTACACGGCTGGAGGCTGGGTGGATTCTTCTCCCGCCGTTGCAGAAGGCAAGGTCTATTTTGGCTCTGGGGATCATAAGGTCTATTGTCTTGATGCTGAAACAGGAGAACTAATATGGAACTACAAAACTAGCTACCAAGTGTGGTCTTCTCCTGCAGTGGTGGATGGCAGGGTCTATATCAACTCTCGGGATCGTAAGTTCTATTGTCTTGACGCTGAAACGGGAGAATTAATATGGACCTACATAACCGGATTTTGGGGGTGGTCTTCTCCTGCAGTGGTGGAAGGCAAGGTCTACATAGGCTCTTGGTTGGGCAGGCTCTTCTGCTTGGATGCGGAAACTGGAGACCTAATATGGAGGAGCCAAGAGCGCATTTGGTGTGGGGAGTCTTCGGCTGCAGTGGTGGATGGCAGGGTCTACATAGGCTCCAACGATAACAAGGTCTACTGCCTTGATGCTGAAACGGGATCTCTTATATGGAGCTACACAACTGGGGACATAGTATTTTCTTCTCCCTCCATAGCAGACGGCAGGGTCTACATAGGCTCCAACGATAACAAGGTCTACTGCCTTGATGCTGAAACGGGATCTCTTATATGGAGCTACACAACTGGGGACATGGTATGGTCTTCTCCCTCCATAGCAAACGGCAGGGTCTACATAGGCTCCAACGATAACAAGGTCTACTGCCTTGACGCTGAAACGGGATCTCTTATATGGAGCTACACAACTGGAGCCGTGGTGGCATCTTCGGCTGCAGTGGTGGATGGCAGGGTCTACATAGGCTCCGGGGATGGTAAGGTTTACTGCTTTGGCGAGGGAAGAGATCGATAGAATAGGTTTCAATCCTTGTTTTAGTGGATTTAGCTCTGCGATGCAAATGTTCAAGGAAATCTCTCCCAAGTGGTAAGTTTTGGAGAGGGTTAAAAGAACATTATATTACCTATTACTTACCTACCGTGATAGTTTTAGTATAAAAAACCAAAAGAATTGGGGGCTGTATTCAAAATTTATGATCCGGTGAGGCATTTCCCTTCTTTTATATGGTTGCAGAATGTTCGCTAACGGACCGAATTTATTATTCCAAAGGCACCTTTTTTCCAAAAAAAGCTTTTACAGAGAATTTTATCCAGAGGGGGGGAACAACTATAAGCAAAATCGGTGCAAATATGTTGATGTTCTCTGTCAAATAGCTCATTAGTACAACTGGCATAAGGAAATATGTTAGAAGTTCAAGTATTCCTGCATATCTGACCATTGTATCCCTCTCAGATAGAGGCGTAGAAAGCATCTTCCACTGTGTGTAGATAATCAGTGGAGAGAGAATAGAAAAGCATATGATTGGGATCGGGAGACCATATAAAAACATGGATACATAGCCTGCTATAAAGGGCATTAACGCAATTCCAATGTTTATTCCTCTGATAGAGAAGGCATAGATAGTGAATACCGCAGGAATTCGTAATTCATCATCTACTGCCCTTACTCCAAGTAATATAGGAGTTGTTTTAATCCCCTGCTCAGAATCATATTTTACATCCTTGAAGTTCGCAGAAACTCCTGCGTGCTGCATCAGTACAAAAATCAGTACAAAAATCACTAAGGGGGAAAGCACATCTGAGACCGTTAGTGCTCCAAATAACCCAAAAGTGCAATGCGTTGCTCCTAATACATATTCCATTCCTGGCATGCGCTTGCTATATTTATTGTAGAGGGTGACCAGGAAAGATGATAGCAGTAAAGCTAGGAAAGCCGGTATAGTAAAAAAAAAGAGATAAGCGAGAATAAAAGAAGCGAAAAAAGAGAACAGAACGAGAAAAAGCGCCCCTTTTCGAGACACTATACCTTTGACAAGGGGTCGTTCTGATACATATTCCGATTTTTTATCTATTTCCAGATCAAAGTAATCTTTTTGAACAAACCCAAAAATGTGGCCAAATATGCCAATTATGAATAATCCAAGTAAGGGGAAAAAATCGAATTGCCCATTGCATAATGCACAATAGAGTACTATGAGTGGTTGACTGATGCCGTAAGGGCGCATCAGTTTTATGTAGCCTTTTATCTTTTCTTTTGTGCTTGACTTATGCATAACCTAAACTCCTCAGTCTTTTCATTATCTCCTCTTCTTCCTCCTCACTAATCACTGATTCTTTTTTCTTTTCCTCTATTTCTTCAAATCTTTCCTCCTTTTTAAAAATCTCCGATGAAAATGCCCCTTTTAGTACCCTTCCATGCATTCCACTTGGAATTTTTGATCCTGAATAATACAATATAGTAGGTGCTATATCCATTATGTTAGCATTTTTGAGTTCTCCTGGAGCTATATCCTTGCCGTATGCCATAAAAATCCCATAAGACCTATGATCTCCAGACCTATAAAGCAACGATTCGGTTACAAGCTTATTCGATACGAATTCTGGAAACGTCATAGTTGAATATTCTAAATCAGTAAATAGTATATCAGCGCATTCATTTTTATATTCCCCTTGAAAGACGTCCCTCCCAACGACTGGCTCTCCGAACATCTGATTATTATTTCTTGGGTCCCTTAAATCCCTAAGTTTCGAAATTAATTCTTTTACTAACTCTTCATATTCGCCCGCCTCCACAATACCTGATGGCTCTCTTCCTTTCATATTTACATATATCT
>Ga0114922_10007176_pt1 | contig 10208 bp, 10 predicted proteins | sample AartaG_FD_100975 | JGI IMG/M metagenome (GOLD analysis project Ga0114922, IMG submission 100975) | Deep subsurface microbial communities from Aarhus Bay to uncover new lineages of life (NeLLi) - Aarhus_00045 metaG | ecosystem: Environmental > Aquatic > Marine > Oceanic > Sediment | place...
ACTAATTGGATCATTGTTATACTTGGTGGTTCCGGATTGATAGAATTTTTAGTTCGGCGATATAGAAAGATATTTTGATTTGCAAATAAACAAGATTTATTATGAGTAATATAATTATGTGGGCAATCAGAAGCAATATTACAAAATAGAGGTGAAACATTTGTCTTATATCGATCATACAATAGGAGCTTATTTAAGAAGAAGTGTTTTTTTTCCATTTTATTGGAAGTATATTAAGCGATCTAATGTGGTGGGGTATTATCAAGAGTTAAAAAATCACCAATGGGATACTTTGGAAGCAAATAAGAAAATTCAGAAGAAAAAACTTTATAAATTGATTAAGTATGCCGGTCAAAATATACCTTATTACAAAAGGATTATCCGGGAATATAATATACAATTTTCGGAAGATACCATATTTGAAGATATCAAAAAATTTCCTCTTTTGACCAAAGATGTGATTAGAGAAAATTTTGATGAGCTCTATAAATTTAGAGACAAAACTTATTTCCGTAACCATACAAGTGGGTCAACCGGGGAACCTGCAATATTTTACCAGGATAAGTATTGTTTGGAATGGAAAACCGCAACAAAAATATTTTTCGATGAATGGGCCGGAAGACGAATTGGTGAACCCATGGTAAAGTTGTGGGGGGCAGTTCAAGATATTTTAAAAGAGGGTCAGGGAATAAAAGGGTATCTCAGGCAACAGTTTTACGGAGTAACAACTTTAAACTCTTTTATGATGACAGAAAAAAATTTGTATGATTACGTTCGGAAAATTAATAGAATAAAACCTCGCTTGATACTTACTTATTCCAATAGCATTGATGAATTAACCCGCTTTGTTCAGGACCATCATTTAGCCGTTTATTCTCCCGGGGCTATTATGACCTCAGCCGGCGTTTTATTTCCTGAAATCAGGAAAAGAGTTGAAGAAGTGTTTGGTGTGCCTCTATTTGATAATTATGGCTCGAGGGAGGCAGGAGGTATTGCCTGTAATTGTAAAAAAAATGAGGGATTGCATTTAATTCCTGATGTACACTATGTGGAAGTTCTGGATGATAATTCAAGAGAGGTAAACCTGGGAGAATCGGGAAAAATGGTAGTAACATTACTTACCAATTACACGATGCCGTTGATAAGGTATACAATTGAAGACCGGGGTATTTTATCAAAAAAAGTCTGTAGCTGCGGGAGGGGATTTCCTCTATTGGAAAAAGTAGAAGGTCGTATACTTGATATGTTTAAGAATAAACAGGGCGATTTAATTGGGAGTGGCTATTTTGTTTCTTTAATTTATTCGCGTGATTATGTAAAAAAGCTTCAAATAATTCAAAAAAAGGTTAATTACATCGTCATTAATTTGGTCTTAAGGGATAATCAAAAAATTCAGGACGTAAAAAAAGATTTTAAAAATATTAATAAAAAAATCAAATTAGTCATGGGGAACGAAACAAAAATTAAGTATAATATAGTTAATGAGATAAAACCTAGTAAAGCAGGGAAATATATGTGGTCCTTCTCGCAGGTAGAAGATTAAGTAAAAAATTACAATTATAAAAACTTAGAAAGATATAATATTGTGAATTGAGTAGAGCAATAATAGAAATTTTATAAGAAATGTATTTTGTAAAGTAAAATATTTAAAGTTGATAGAAATTAATATTTGAGGTACTTTGTATGAAGATTTTATACATTATTTCCGGACTTCCTACCGGCGGCGCTGAAATGATGCTGTATAAATTGCTTTCGGTTATAGACCGGGATATTTTTGAACCGGTTGTTATATCATTAACCGATTATGGCAGCTTAGGAAATAATATCAAAAATTTGAATATCCCTGTTTATAAGATGGAAATGAAAGCAGGTTTTCCTAATCCTTTTAAAATTTGGCGTTTTATTAAATTGATACGAAAAATAAACCCTGAAATAATTCAGGGTTGGATGTATCATGGGAACCTGACTGCTTTATTGGCTAAATGGGTTCTTCCTAATCGCGTTTTCCTATTATGGAATATCCGTCACACCCCTGATGATTTAAAAAAGGAAAAATCTTTAACTGCATTGGTCATTCGTTTAGGAGCGAAATTTTCGTCGCTTCCCGATCGCATTATCTATAATTCAAAAGTTAGTGAGCAGAAACATAAATTATTGGGATATGATAATAAAAATAAAAGTATTATACCGAATGGATTTAATTGTGAGCAATTTAAACCTCTTGATAATGCAAAATCAAAGCTTCTTCATTCGTTGGGTCTCAAGAAAGATACTTTATTAATTGGCCTGGTAGCACGTTATCATATAATGAAAGACCATGTTACTTTTTTACATTCGGCTGGAAGATTAAATAAAACGTATCCGGAAATCCATTTTGTTCTTGTGGGTGAAGGTGTAGACAAGAATAATCATTTGCTGATAAAATTGATTGAAGATTTAAGGATTACGAAAAAAGTACATCTATTAGGGAAACGTATGGATGTGGACGAAATAACTGCTGGATTGGACATTGCTTGTTCATCTTCTTCTTGGGGTGAAAGCTTTTCCAACGCAATAGGGGAAGCCATGGCATGTGGTATACCTTGTATAGTAACAGATGTGGGAAATTCTGCCTGGATAGTAGGAGAAACCGGTATGGTAGTAAAACCGGGAGATAGGAAAGCATTTACCGATGCAATGATAACATTAATAAAAATAAGCACTGAAGAGCGACTGGGATTAGGAAAATTAGCAAGAAATCGAATTAGAGAGCATTTTTCCCTTAATCTGGTGGTAAAACAATACGAGGATAAGTATCAAAGTCTTCTAAATATAAAGAAAACACTAATTTAAGAAGCTGGGAAAGAATTTTAATAAAATTAGCAACAATTAGGAAGTGAATTTTAATTTGGATAGAAAAATAAAAGTTGCACACATTATTGCCCGGATGATTACCGGAGGAGCCGATGAAAATACTTTATTTACGATGGAAGGTTTAGACAAAAATAAGTATGATGTTGATCTAATAACCGGAGAAGAGTTTGATGAGAGTATTTCAAAGAAGATCAAAGATGAAAATATTAATATTATTCAGATAAAAGGACTAAAATGGAAACTGAATTTCTTGCATGATCCGATCGTTTTGTTAAAATTAATAAAATTATTGAAAAGGAAACACTACGATATTGTGCACACCCATACAACGAAAGCGGGTATCTTAGGAAGAATTGCTGCTTATATATCCAGAGTACCGGTTATTGTGCATGGATTACATGGAAGTACTTTCCAGGCATTTAATAGCGGACTGCTCAATTGGCTGTTATTTCTTTTCGAAAGACTTACCGGCAGATTTACCGATGCCTATATCTCGGTAAGCAAAATACTTTCTGAAAACTATATTAAGAAAGGTATTGGAAAGAAAGAAAATTATTATACGGTGTATAGTGGGATGGAACTAGGTAAATTCTATCATGCTAGAGAAAAAATTGACTATGAAGAGAAACGTGAAGAATTGGCAATTAAACGGAAGGATTTTGTAATTGGAAATGTGGCAAGATTGGAATCAAGGAAAGGTCATAAATTTCTTATCGATGCATTTAAAAATATAGTAGGGGAGCAGAAAGATGGCGGCGTAAAATTATTGATTATTGGCGAAGGAAATAAAAGAAAATATCTGGAGAATTATGTTAGAAAATTAAATTTAAGAAATAAAGTAATTTTTACCGGATACAGGGAAGATGTGGAAGAGCTAATGGCAATAATGGATATTTTTGTTTTAACTTCTTTGCGGGAAGGTTTGCCTCGGGTACTGGTACAGGCTGCAGCAGTGGGAATACCTTCGGTTGCTTTTAATGTAGATGGAGTTTCTGAGATTATAAAAAATAATTATAATGGATTTTTAGTAAAAGTGAAAGATAAAGAACAGTTAGAAAAAATGATTGTGAAATATATGAATAATAAAGAACTTGTTTTACTGCATGGCCAAAATGGCAGGAAATTTATTGAAAATAAATGGACTATAAAAGGAATGGTTGATAGTATTGATATAATCTATCAGAAATTAATCACGGAAAAATTAGAAAAATTAATGAAATGAATACAAGATAATTTACGCTTTATGTAACTTTACCCGCAAGTGTAGTATTTGAAAATAATTTATAATATGACTAATATAGTGTAATAAGAAGTTTTTGGGAGAGATAATATGAGAAAAATATTGGTAACAGGCTCTGCTGGTTTTATTGGTGCCAGGGTTTCAGAAATGCTTCTCGAAGAAGATTATCAAGTGATAGGCGTGGATAACTTAAATGATTATTATGATGTAAATCTTAAATTTTGGCGTTTGGATAATTTAAAAAAATATGATAACTTTAAATTTTATAAATTTGATATTGAGAACTATGAAGAATTAAAATCGGTATTTCAATTGAATTGCCCTGAGGCAGTGATTAATTTAGCAGCGCGTACGGGAGTACGTCGTAGCTTGGAAAATCCATCTGTTTATCTTGCTACAAACAGCAGTGGCAATCTGAATTTATTAGAATTGTGCAGGGAGTATGAAGTTCAAAAATTTGTTTTAGCTTCCACCTCATCACTCTATGCAGGTCAAAAAATGCCTTTTCAAGAAAATTTGCCTGTAAATACGCCCATTTCACCTTATGCAGCTTCCAAAAAATCGGCGGAGATGATGGCTTATACTTATCATTTTTTATATGGATTAGATATCACGATTTTACGTTATTTTACGGTTTATGGTCCGGCAGGTAGACCGGATATGGCTGTTTTCAGGTTTATTAAATGGATGGTAGAAGGTCTTCCATTAGTGATTTTTGGAGATGGTCAACAAGAGAGAGATTTTACCTATATTGATGATATTGCCAGAGGTACCATTAGTGCTTTAAAATCTTCGGGATATGAAATTATTAATCTCGGTAATAATAATCCATATAAACTTTCTGAAGTAATAGAGTTGATGGAAAAATACGCTGAGAAGGAAGCTCAATTTAAATATAAGAAGCTTCATAAAGCTGATATGAAGGTAACTTGGGCAGATATAAAAAAGGCAAAAAAATACCTTAATTGGCAACCTCAATTTAGCTTAGAAGAAGGAATAAAAAGAACTGTAAAATGGACTAAAAATAATTGGGAGTGGATTTGTAAGATAAAAATATAAGATTTAAAAAAAAGGAGTAAAATTAGCTGCTGTCATGAAAAAAACGAAAGTACTTCAATTTTATCTTGATAACATAAAACCTTATTCAGACAAAATTCCTTATTTTAGAGAATTAGCTGAAATTGTTTGGAATCTTATCTGGAAATTAAAATTAACTTTAAAAAGCATATGGTTTTCCGTTGATATGAAGAAAATATATTGGATTAGTCCACAAAAAATAATTTATGGGTTGGAAAGAGATTATTTATTTTTACTGGAGAAAAATAAAATGCCAGAAAAAAAGCTTTTTAAAATTGGAGAAGCAGACTGGTATATTATAAAATTTGAAGACAAAAGCGTTTACCAGTCATTTTACCAACATTTTATTATGGGAAAGCAATGGAGTGAAACAGATTTATATATAAATGTATCAAACAAGACAAAAGGTGAAAAAAGTTTTTGGCGATACTCATCAATAAGTGATTTTTATAATAGATGCAAAATGTTTGATGAATTATATGATGATATAAAAAATAATGGTATTAAAACGCAAAGAGAATTGAAAAAAAATTCATTATTAAAAGAAGATAGGATAAGAGAAATTGAAAATGAAATGATAGTATATATTGGTTCTGAAGGGGAATTACTTTATAAAAATGGTCAACACCGTCTATCTATTGCAAGATTACTTAATCTCGATAAAGTGCCTATTCAAATATTGCACAGACATAAAAACTGGTTAAAATTCCGTAAGGAAATTTTCGCTTACATACGAAGAGAAATGAAAGGAAAGGCTCTTCGACCCTTGCTTCATCCTGATTTAAGTGATGTTCCATCATTATGGAGTGATAAGAGATTTGAAATGATTAAGAAAAATTTAATCATAAAAAAAGGAACCCTTCTAGATATTGGAGCAGATTGGGGCTATTTTTGTCATAAGTTTGAAGAAATAGGATTTCAATGTACAGCGATGGAATCTTTTCCAAAGAATTTATATTTTATGAAAAAGTTAAAGCGGGCGGAGAGAATAAATTTTAATATTATCAGCAAATCAATATTTGATTATAAGGATAGCGAAGACCTTAAAGATGATTTAAATTTCGATGTTGTGCTTGCATTGAATCTATTTAATCAATTTGTTGATATAGAGGAAAAGGATTTACACTCTAAGTTTGTAGAAATATTCGGGAAAATAAAGGCTAAAGAAATGTATTTTCAAGTGCCGGAAAACGGAGGCATGGAAAAAATAGGGAAAACTAATAAATGTAAAAACGATTATATTTCTTCTAAAGAATTGATTAATTATATTATTGAAAATACAAATTTTACTTATGTAAACAAGATTGGAGAAGAAAGAAATCATGCAATTTACAAACTTTACTAAAAAAATATCGATAAAAGCAAAGAAGAAAAAGAAATAAAAGGAGGGAAATATTTATGTTGCTTGGCATCCCATTAATTTCTTTTCTCGCAAGTTTTGTTTTATTCCCTGCCATGATTTTCCGTTTAAAAAAGGCAGGTATTGTAGGGAAAAATATGAATAGCAAAACAAAAGAAGAAATGGCTGAAATGGGCGGATTGGTCATTGTTGCCGGTTTTGGAGCTGGCATATTTACTATTATTGCTATTAATACTTTTTTTGACATCTTATTATCAATTCAATCTATTTCTATTTTAGCCGCTTTATCTTCAATATTTATAGTAACAATAATTGGCATCGTTGACGATTTAGTTTCTATGCCTCAAAATATTAAAGCTTTTATGCCTTTAATTGCTGCCTTACCTTTGATTGTAATTAAAGAAGGAAGTACTTTTATGAGGATGCCATTTTGGGGAAATGTAAATTTTGGTTTGTTATATACCCTGGTTATAATTCCTTTAGAAGTTACCATTGCGGCTAATGCGGTAAATATGTTAGCAGGATTTAATGGCTTAGAAGTAGGAATGGGAATAATAGTAATAGGAACTTTAATCATTATTGCTTATTTGATTGGGAATGTTACTGTCCTGGTCATTTTACTTGCTGCCATGGGAGCACTTTTGGGAGCCTTATATTATAACTGGTATCCGGCAAAAGTATTAATAGGAGATGTGGGTACTTTAAGTATTGGAGCAATTATTGCAGCGGCAGTAGTTATTGGGAATTTCGAGATTGCCGGAACAATTTTATTAATACCATATATCATAGATTTTTTAATTAAGGCAAAAAATCATTTTCCTTATAGTTTTGGAATTTATAGGGAGGGTAAGTTGTATTGCCCTAAAAGCGGACCCGTGGGGCTAGGACAATTGATCATGAAATTATCTAGAGGCATCAGTGAAAAGAATCTGGTGCTGATTTTAATGGGCATTGAGTTCATGTTAGGTGTAATTGCGATTTTAGTGTATGTGTAACATATGAAAGTATGAGATGAAATATATTAATTATAAACTAAATATAATGTTTGTTTATTAATAAGGAACAACAAGTAAAATAGAAGGTATTGGGAGAAATATATTGAACCATTCAAGATTGAATTCAAATAGAAAAATAAAGATTGCTCATGTTATCACTAACATGGGAGGTGGTGCAGGAGAGAATACTCTTTTTACGATTGAGGGTTTAGATAAAGAAAAATATCATATTCACTTAATTATGGGAATGGAATCAAGAGAAAATACATTAAAGAGAATTAAAAATAAAAAAATTAATTTGATCTTTGTTCGTCCTTTTAATAATCGGTATCATTTTTTATATGATTCAATTTTATTGTTAAAGCTAATAATATTATTTAAAAAAGATCATTATGATATTATTCATACTCACACGGCAAAACCAGGTATATTAGGCAGAATTGCTGCCCAAATAGCAGGAGTGCCCATTATAATTCATGGATTACATATGAATACCTTGGAAGTACCTGATTGCAAATTCATAAAAATAGTTAAAATATTTCTTGAAAAAATAATTAGTAAGTTTACTGATGCTTATATCTCAGTGAGCGAGATAGTATCTCAAAAATATTTAGAATATGGAATAGGTAAAAAGGATAAATATTTTACTGTAAAAAGCGGAATGGAACTGAATAAATTTTTAAACGTAAGAGAAAGCATTGATATTCGACAAAAATATCAGGAAATTGGGATAAATGGTGAAGATTTTGTTATTGGAAATGTTGGGAGATTGGTAAATTCAAAAGGTCATTATTTTCTTTTCCAAGCCATTAAGAAAATATTAGAAATTAGAAAGGATCAGCCTGTTAAACTTTTAGTAATAGGCGAAGGTAGAAATAAAGAGAAATTAATTAAATATGTGAAAGAGCTAAACCTGAAAAAAAATATTATTTTTACCGGATATAGAGACGATGTTGAAAAAATAATGGCACTAATGGATATTTTTGTTTTAACCTCTTTACGGGAGGGACTTCCGCGAGTTTTGGTGCAGGCAGCAGCGGTGGGAATACCTTCCATTGCTTTTAGCATTGACGGAATTCCTGAGATAATCAAGGATAATTATAATGGATTTTTAGTAAATCCAAGAGATATAGAACAGTTATCAAATAGAATTATCAAGTATATGGATAATAAAAATCTTGTTTTCCTGCATGGGCAAAAAGGTAGGGAGCTTGTTAAAGATAAATGGTCTATTGAAGAAATGGTTAAAAGAACTGAACAGATTTATGATACTTTAGTTGAAAAAAAATTAGAAATAAAATAAGATAATTTTATAATTTTTCTAAATAAAGATTAACAGGTAAAAGCGCGGATAATTATATTATTTATATACCATTCTAATTAAGAACATACAAGCACGATAGAATTGGGAGAATAATTAATTTATGCTAAATCCTCAAATAAGCACTATAATTCTAACTTATCACCGGGCTATTTTTTTTTGCCGATGACCATTCAATCTATTTTAAATCAAACTTATCAGAATTTGGAAACGATAATAATAGAAAATGGATCAACTGACAAAACAGAAGAAATTGTTAGAGGCTATAGAGAATCAAGGATTTGGTTTGTTACATATAAGGCGAATTTAGGCATATCTGTTGCCCGCAATACTGGCATAAAAATTCTAAAAGAATATATATAACCTTCTTAGATTCCGATGATGAGTGGTTTCCCGAGAAATTATCTTGCCAAATGAAAACCTTCCAAGAGGAAGATTTGAAATGCGGTGTTGTATGTACCAGTGGATATATGGTCAAAGACGATAAAGTGTTAGGTGTAAAAGCAATTCCGGCGGATTTAGATAATTTTTATGAAAAATTTCTTTTTGAAAATATTACTTGGACTTCCAATGCGTTAGTCAAAAAAGAATGTTTTAAAAAAGCAGGTTTATTTGATGAGAATTTGGAAAGTTGTGAAGATTGGGATATGTGGATCAGGATTGCGAAATACTATAAGTTTATTTTTTTAGAAATGCCCTTAACCAAGTATGTAATTCACTCAGGTCAATTATCAGAAGATTTATTAAAGAAAATCAATGCCCGGAAAAGGTCTCTTTAAATTTCTATAATAATGAATTAAATTTTAAGAAATTTCAGAAATTATCACTACAATTTGCTTGTGGTATAAAAAATATCGGCTTGCAAAAAGGAGACAGGGTTATTTTAATGTTGCTGAATTGCATCCATTTTGCAATTGCTTTCATTGGTTTATTAAGGGCAGGTGTTATTGCTGTACCTATAAATCCGCAATTTACCTCCACTAAATTGGTGTATTATTTGAATGATTTAGAGCCTAAGTTAATATTCACCTTAAATTCTGTTAAGGATAAAGTTAAAAGAGCCATCTATCTTTCTTCTCCTAAGGCAAAAATGGTAATAATAAAACACACGGATATTTTTAATTATTTAAAGGGTTAAAAAAAGTTTTTCTGATACGGTCAGGAATATAGAATCTCTTAGTTTCTATGATTCTTTAATGAATCAAAACAAATTTAAAGGAGTAGACTTTAATTTCCCAAAAAGACATTGCCGTAATTCTTAAGGGAACCAAAGGTGCAAGCACCTTTGGTTCCCTTTTTATAGTTTGGGTTGGAATGGGGAGTTTGTGGTATAATTAGAAAAATATTATCGGCTTTGGAGTA
>Ga0114922_10007177_pt1 | contig 10206 bp, 8 predicted proteins | sample AartaG_FD_100975 | JGI IMG/M metagenome (GOLD analysis project Ga0114922, IMG submission 100975) | Deep subsurface microbial communities from Aarhus Bay to uncover new lineages of life (NeLLi) - Aarhus_00045 metaG | ecosystem: Environmental > Aquatic > Marine > Oceanic > Sediment | place: Aarhus...
ACCAGGAGCTCCCGTTGAGCCTCCAGGACCTGGTGGATCTCTCCGAGCGGCTCTACGGCATTCTCAAGATAGGTGCGCAGACTTATGAGATCACTTAGGTCCCTCAGGTTTCCGTACTCCACATCTTCCAGGCTAACCAGGGAAGATAGATCACCCCCCACACCCTGCTCGAGGTAGTTTTTGGCACCGTCTGTTCCGATTTCCGTCAGCACCCCTTCCATGCGGCTCTTGAAATCCTTGACAGCTCTTCGCAGTTCGACGATCTCATCCTTGAAACTCTCCAAAGAGGCTTCGCTGGCATTGAGATTGTTGGAAACTTTGAGAAACTGATCGTTTGTGGTCGTGAAATGGGTGGTCATGCCTATGAAACCGACCAGTAGCACCGACAGCAGAAAAACAAAAAAAATCAGCGTAAAAACAGATATTTGAAAGTTGAAGATCCTCTTCTCCGAGTGTGGGATGAACATCACCGTAAAGCGCTGTTTTCCCTTTTGATGGACTTTCTTGAAGAAGGACAGAAAGCGTTGCCAAAAGATCCGCAGCCTCTTGCCCAGGCTGTCCACGATCTCGTTTTCAATTTTCTTATATTGATGTGCCGGCGACACTGAAATCTCCCCTCTCTATCATCGACCTGTTGTATGTGTTTGTGAACGGGTTATCTCGATCGGGTACAATTGCCTAAACACTACCATGTGCCCTTTTGTTTGTCAAATCACTTTTGAAGTGAATCATTATTGACTCACCCGGCCCGTACATGCTATCCTCAAACTCTGGATTTTTCACTGCACAATCCTTGAGCAAGTGATTCGGCGGCTGGCGACCCGGCGGCCGGCGACCCGGCGGAAAGCAACCTCAAGAGTTTTTAAGTAAAAGTGGAGAGAAATGCGACTCTTTGATTCACACGCACATATTGGTCTCATTACCGAAGATCCGATCGAACAGCTGATGGTCGTTCAGGAAGCAAAGCAGGAAGATGTAGTCGGTATCGTCAGCATCTGCAACAATCTCAGAGATTTCTATCAGGTCTACGAGAATCTGAAAACCGAAGAACACATCTATCATTGTATTGGTGTATCTCCCTCTGAAGTCTCCCATCCGGGGGATGATTGGGAAGCCAGTATCACAGAGGGTAGCAAACGGGATCGAGTGGTAGCGGTTGGCGAGATCGGTCTGGACTACTACCATAAATTCGGAGATCGAGATTCTCAGGTGGAGCTGTTCATTCGCCAGCTGGATCTTGCCCAAAAACTCGACCTGCCGGTGATCATACACAATCGCGAGGCAGGTAGTGACGTCCTGGAGATCCTCAAGGAACGGCTGCCCGACCGCGGTGGTATATTGCACTGCTACTCCGAGGACTTCGCCTACGCCGAGCGCGCGTTGGAGCTGAATCTATACATCTCCTTTGCGGGAAATGTAACCTACCGCAACGCCAGAAACCTGCACGAAACGGCCAAGCAGATGCCCCCGGAACGGATGCTCATCGAGAGTGAATCTCCCTTCATGGTCCCCGCCACCTACAGGGGGAAACGAAACAAACCTTCGTACCTCAAGGAAACGGCGGCTTTTATAGCCGAGATGAGGGATATACCCGTAGAGGAGTTTTCAGAAACCATCTACCAGAACAGCGTCAGCTTCTTCAAAATTGGAGACTGATCGGAGATCAGCTGATATCCTTTCTAAAAGCAGTCGATCTTCCAGGGCTCACCATCCCGGGTAACCTCTTTCTGGCACCCCTGGCCGGACACTCCGATGCTGCCTTTCGATCTATCTGCCTCCAATGGGGCGCCGATCTGTGCTACACGGAGATGGTCTCCGCCGAAGGGATTGTCAGGAACAACGCCAAAACTTTGGAGCTCCTGCAGCGCGCCGACAACGAGAGACTGTTCGCCGTTCAGATATTTGCCTCGGAACCCGGCGTCGCAGCCAGGGCCGTAGAAAAACTTACCATCTTCCAGCCAGATCTCTACGATCTAAACTGCGGCTGTTCGATTGCCAAGGTCTTGAAGACCGGCAGCGGAGCGGCTCTGCTGCGAAGCCCTGAGAAGATCGGGGCCATCGTGAAGGCGATGCGGGAGCAAACCGACAGGCCTGTGTCCGTAAAGCTGAGAAGCGGTTGGGATCAGGGCAGCATCAACTACCTGCACTGTGCCGAAACGGCTGAGCGCGGCGGAGCGGCCATGGTTTGTCTGCATCCCAGAACCCGCTCTCAGGGCTTCTCCGGCCGCGCCCGGGTATCCGAACTGAAAGAGCTGAAAGCCCGCTGCAGCGTCCCGGTAATCGCTTCCGGCGATCTGTTTACCCCGGAGGATGCTCTCACCGTTTTTCGAGAAACCGGATGCGACGGTATCATGTTTGCCCGGGGCGCCCTGGGAAATCCCTTCATCTTCAAGGCTACGAAAGCACTTCTGGCCGGCGTGGATCCGGGCCCGTTGCCGGTAGGGCCACAGCGTTTGGAAACCGCTTTGCGGCAGCTCAAGGCTGCGGCCCGTTTCAAGGGGGAGGTAAGAGCCTGTAAAGAAATGCGAAAGCACTTCTGCTACTTCAGCAAGGGCATGAGCGGTGGCGCCGAGTTCCGCGCCCGAGCCGTTCGGGCCGAGCGGGTTGATGATTACCTGAATCTGGTTGCAAAGATTTCCGCCTCCAGATAGTTTCAAGTACCTGCATTTTCGGGGTATAATAGATTCCAGTGTGGCCGGCATCATTGAGTATCTACAAGATATAATTTTCGCTCTATTCAACCGTAATCCAGAGGAAACGGAGAGGCGGCGTCACTTGCGGTCTCTCAATGACGAATTGAGAAAGATTCACCCCCTGTACTACCGCCGTTCCAGTGGACAGGTCCTTCCCGGTTTTGCCGTCTCGGTAATGCAATTAGCCCATGTGCTGCGTCCGCTGCGGGAGGTATTCGAAAAAACAATCGATAATCCGGACCCGAAATTGGCCCAGATGTACAAGGATTATCTGATCACGGCCAGACTCCCCGAGGAGTTGCAGAATCTACACTCCTCTTTCTCCTACTCCTCCCTGAAAAAACGGGTTTTCGATTCTGCGGACCCGGAAGAAGAGTTGGAAACGGTCAACAATGATATCGCAAAGCTTCTCTACGGGTTGAATACATCAGAGTTCCATGGTTTCAACAATTCCTACACGGTGTTGGTCCGACTCATCCATCTCTGTCGGCACGACTTCCTGCCGGTGCTGCGTTTATTCGATCCTGCGTTGAAATCCTTGAACAGCACGGATCCGGCGGTCTTCCAGCCGGTCCCCGGGGAGGAGATACTTCAGGAGCTGCTCGATTTCTACTTCGTCCTGGCCGGGTTTGACTACTCTGAAGGCGTCGAAGGTAACATCGGCATGCTGTTGGAGCGTTTGTCCCGGGAACGTGCGGAGGAGGCAAAAGCCAGACTCAAGAAGGTCCTTCTGCGGCTCCGGAATCTGAGCTCTGAAAGCCTCGGCCCCCAAACCGTTTTGATCCTGCTGCGCTTGATCCAGAAAGATCCTCAGTTCGTTCCCCAATCGACCCACGAGGAAGGCTCGTTTCTGGAAGCCTATAAGAACCGGCTGCAGATCAGCTATCAGCGTAGCAAAGAACGGATACAGCAACAGTTACGGGAGCTCGCCGTAGCGGAGGATCTGAAGCGGCTGTTCCCCGACGGACAGCCTGAGCAGATCGAGGGCTACAGAGAGGATATCGATCAGGCACTGCAGGAACGGGATTTCGACAGCTTCCTGCACATTCGGGCTCTGCGGATCATTAAGAACTACCTCCACTGTCATTTCAATAAAGAGCTCAAAGATCCGTTGAAACGCCTGATCGTCGAGGGGAAGTTCACGAACAAGGTGTTCGAGAACATGCTTACCCGACCATATTATCAGTGTACGGAGTTGGAGAGCAAAATCATCCTGTTCGAGGAGCAGCTGCAGGGGGAGAGCACCCAGTCGATCAAGAAATTGTCGAAGTATATCGAGCTGCTGGATCAGGGCAAGCCCGTCCACAATATGGTCGCAACTGTGCTGGAAACCGTCGATAAGGAATCACGGTACCTTGTGGAGGAGGGAGCGAACAGCTTTTACAATCTCTTCGTGAATGTGCTCGATATCCTAAACGATGCCAAGCTCAAGAACCCAGTCAAAGTGACGAATATCAAGTTTCTCACGGGGGGAAAACAACAGGATTTTCTGAAACGCGTCAGTTACGGGCACAACAACCTGTACCTTTTCACCAAGATCATAAAGAACTTCACAACGATCAAGCAACTGACGATGACTGAAGAATCCTAGGGGAAGCCCGGAAAATCCTGCTGCCGGCGTATCTCATAGAGAAGAATTCCGGTTGCCACCGACACGTTGAAGGAGTCCACCCGGCCCCGGGCAGGGATCCGAATCAGAAAATCGCAAGCCTCTCTCACCAGCCGACGAAGTCCGCGGTGTTCTCCTCCCATCACCACTGCTACCGGTCCGTTGAACTTCTGAGCCGCCAAGCTCTCCCCCCGCATATCCGCCCCATAGATCCAATAATCGTTGCGCTTGCACGTTTCCATGGCCTGGACAAGGTTCGATACCGCGATCAGCGCTACATAGCGACTTGCCCCGGCGGATGCTCTAATCACGGCCGGGGTTTCGGAAACGCTTCGGCGAGTCGTGGTGATCACCAGATCCACGGCCAGCTGATCCGCCGAGCGCATGATCGCTCCCAGGTTATGCGGATCGTTGAGCTCATCGAGCAACAGGATCAGCGGAGAGGGTCCTTCGATTGCAGCCAAGGCATCCTGCAGGTTTCTTCTCTCGGGGCCAATGGAGGCCTCGGACAGAAGCACCACCCCCTGGTGGCGCTCATGCCCGCAGATCCTGTTCAACTCTTTTACCGAAACAAGCCTGAGCGCAACTGCCCGATCTTTGGCAAGGTTCTTAAGAGAATCGACTCGGGAATCACTTCTGGATACTAGCAGGGAGCCCTGAGCGCCGGAACGCAGGCTCTCCTCTACGGCGTGAAATCCGCAGATGACCATGCTACTGTTCGTAGTCTTTTACCAGATCGATCTCTCCGTCGAAATCGCTGTCCATCTCATACTTCAGGATGTACATCCCGTCCAGATACACCCAAACATCGACGGCGCCGTCGAAGTTCGAATCGATCTCCTGACGGATCAGCTTGCCGTCCTCGAAAAAATAGAAGTCATCCATCTGCCCATCATGATTGAAATCCATCTCTTCGTATATTTTCTGATGTCCCAGATCGTATTCGACATTGTAGTCGATCACGGTATCGAAGTTACGGTCCATACTGACCTTTTCTATCCGTCCGGCCGATACTTCGTACCACTGATCGAACTTGCCGTCACTGTTCGAATCCACCGCACTGCCTGGAGAGGCATAAAGCATGCCGGCGGCGCACAGGCAGAGGATGAGAAAACAACTTAACTTCATATTTTGATAACGGTCGAAAATCTCTAAAAAATTACAAGATTTTCAAGACTCGGCTCTCGATCCCGCTTCGACATACTCCAGGATCGGTTCGGTCCCGGCCAGGGTTCCCTGAGCGGCCAGCGCCAGAGCCTCCATCTCATTCTCACCCGGGAAAACCAACAATTGTCCAAGGAAACTCACCCGCTGCTCTATCTCCCGAACGATCCTCCGGTTCCAGGCCATTCCCCCGGTCAGGACCACGGCATCGATGCGTCCGCTGACCACTGCCGCCAAAGCGCAGATTTCTTTGGCTACCTGGTAGCACATGGCCCGCACCACCTCCAGGCACTTGGCTCCGTCCATATTGGACTGGAGCTCTCGATTCTCCAGATGAGCGGCAATCACCTCTTCGATTCGCTTGAGATCGTTGTTGCCCAGGTGGGCAACGATCCCGCCCCTGCCCGTCAACTTCTTTTGCAGGCTCTGCGGGTCTTCGCTGTGGGAGAGAATGTAGCGCAGCCAATCCCCAGAGGGAAGCTGCCCGGCCCGCTCCACAGAGAACGGTCCATCCCCGTCCAGGGCGTTGTTTACGTCGGTGATCCTTCCCTCCTGATGTATCGCTACGGAGGTGCCCCCGCCCAAATGCGCCACAATCAGGTTGCACTCACTGTAGGCCCTGCCCAGCTTGGCCGCCGCCTTTTTTGCCGTTGCTTTCTGGTTCAGCGCGTGAAGAATCGATTTCCTGGTTATCTCAGGCAATCCCGTATAGCGGGCCAGAGGGCCCATCTCATCCACCACGATCGGATCGGCGATCAATGCCTCGGCTCCGTACTCCCCTGCCAGAAGATCGGCCAGAAGTGCACCGAGATTCGATGCATGGGCACCGTAGCGGGCGGAGCGCAGATCCCGCTTCATCACCTCATTCACTCGATACACTCCGCCCTCCAGTGGGTGGAGCAGTCCGCCGCGACCGATGACGGCGCGTAGATCCTCCGGCCGGAACTTTTGATTGCTATTCAGCAAACTGAGGATCACCTGTTTGCGAAACTCGAGTTGATCGAGAATCGAAGTAAAACGGCTCAGTTCCGCCATGTTGTGTACGATGCGCTCGTTGAACAGCTCGCTCGATCCGGAATACAGAGCCAGCTTTGTCGAAGTAGAACCCGGATTGATCACCAGAACCATCATCTTCCCTTCTGTCTCATATCTCAATCTTCAATCTCAACAACCGGGCAGTACCACCCGAAAACAGGCACCCCGCTCTGTCGGGATGTAGGCCAAGCTCCCCTGATTGCGCTCTATCAGAGCCTTGGCCAAAAACAAACCGAGACCTGTGGATTGCCTGCCGGAAACCGAAAGTTCGAAGAGGCGGTTTTGAAGCTCCGGCGGCACGCCGGCACCGGAGTCAATGACCTCGATCACACCCTGGCCCTCGGCAACACGGGCACTGATCATCACCTTCCTCTCTGAGCCTCCTGCCTGAGAGCTCACACTGTCCATTGAATTGCGCGCCAGGTTCACCAGCGCCTGCTCAAGCTCGCCCCGACGAACAGTTACTCGCACGGGATCTGGGATATCAATGCGAAGTTCGATCCCCTCCCGCCGGCAGCCGCTTCGAATCATCCGCAGCAGCAGATCGAGATCGGATCTAAGCTCCACGGTAACCGCTTGTTCCCTGCCCCGTAATAGAAGCTGATCGAGAAGCTCGGTCACGGCTTTCTGGCCCGCCTGGGCCTGCTCGCAGATGAGGCCGAGGGCCTGCCGCGTGCCTGCCTGGTCTTCTGTGCGGGCGGCGAAATCGGCGCTGGTCCGGATCAGGGACAGTGTGTTCTTGAACTCATGAGCCGCGCCTGCGGTCAGAATACCGGTGACGATCAACCGATCCTGAAGCATCACCGTATTTTCGGTCTGGATCAACCGGGTGTAAGCCTCTCGGAGTCTTCTCTGCTGCTCCCCCAGACGAAGGTGCAGGCCTTGCCAACCCCTTCCTTGCAGATAGGCCTCTTGGGAGAGCAACAGCCCGCAGATCACAGCGTACAGCAGTCCGGAAAACACCCGCAAGCGGACCTCGGGGAGCCGGGTGCCGTAGGACAGATAGTCATACAGCAGGGCGGCCAGTTGCGCCGTCACGGACAACAGATACAGGTATAGCAGGGGGTGGGGATTGGACCGGCAAATGCCTGAAAACAGGATGAGAGGGTACAGTGAAAGCAGGACAAACAGAAAGGAGTACAGGAGGTAGAAAGGCAACGTTTGCGCCACTCCTATCATGCGTACGAAGAGGAATATCGACAGGACAATGCCAACTCCCCCATGCCACGCCCACACTGCTCTGCGTTCTGCGCAGAGGTAACGGGCATACATTCCAAAAGTCCACAGGATCACCAGTGAGGATATACCGACGGCTGCCGTCGAATCGGGCAGGAAGCCCGCTGCAATCACCACGATCAACAACCCTGAGAAGCACAACAATTCCAGCTTGCTCGGCGTGAGAGCAAAGCGTATGGCCAGCAGAACCAACTCGAAGAGCAGAAGTGCCGCCAGGGCAGCCCTGAACCAGATCATCCTGAGTTTTAATAGGGTTATACTAATCGCTTATTGTAAATCTGACAATCGCACGGGTTTAGGATTGGACTTCTCCCCGGTTAGGGAACCCAGCTCTTGCAGCAGGGTTTGGGCTCTTCCGGAAACCTTAGTGGGGATCTTCACGAGTATCTTGATGTACAGATCTCCCCGGTGATCGGGGCTGCGCAGATACGGAACGCCCTCAGCCTTCAAGCGCAGCATCTTTCCGTTCTGCGTTCCCGGTGGGATTTTCAGTTTGACCTTTTTGGAGTTTTCCAGGGTCGACACATAGAGTTCAGTCCCCAAGGCAGCCTGACTGACGGAGATGGGAATGACGCAGTACAGATCGTTGCCGTTTCTCTCGAAATATTCGTGGGGTAGAACCCGGATATAGACGTACAGATCTCCGGGAGGGCCGCCGTTTGCCCCGCCGTCTCCCTGACCCGGGATGCTGATACGCTTGCCCGTTTCGATCCCGGCAGGGATAGTGACCTTTATCGTACGATTTCGGGATACCAAGCCCCTGCCCCCACAGGCGGCGCAGGGTTTTTCGATGATTTCCCCCTCCCCGTTGCAGGACGGACAGGTAGTGGCGATCGAGAAAAATCCGGAACTGCGCCGCACCTGGCCGGCGCCACCGCAGGTGGGGCAGATCTTCTTCCCGCTGCCCTTGTCGGCTCCGCTTCCCTTACACTCCGGACAACTCTCGTTGCGTTTGAAGGTGATCTCCTCTCTTTCTCCGAATACCGCCTCAGCGAAAGGTATCTCCAGCTCGTAACGCAGGTCGGCCCCGCGGCGGGCCGAGCTGCGGCCCCCTGCCCTGCGGGAGCGGGGTCGGCCCCCTCCGAAAAAGGAATCGAAGAAACTGGAAAAATTAAAACCGTCAAATATATCTTCAAAATCCCTAAAAACTGAGGAAAAGTCGTGGGCTTCAAAGCCCATACCTTCCAACCCGGCAAAACCGAACTGGTCATAGGCCTGGCGCTTTTTCTCATCCGCCAGAACCTCATAGGCTTCCGTCGCTTCCTTGAACTTCTCCTCGGCGTTTTTGTCGCCGGGATTCCGGTCGGGGTGGAATTGCACGGCCAGTCGCCGATACGCCTTCTTAATCTCGTCCCTGGAGGCGCCTTTGGCGATGCCAAGAACTTCGTAGTAATCTCGTTTAGCCAATCCTAAAGGCTCTTATTCGTTCTTCGGATTTTCATCGTCGACGACTTCATAGTCCGCATCTTCGACGGTTTCCCCGGACCCCCCGGGCCCGCCTCCGTTGCCGGAAGAATCAGAGGCGCCCTGGGAGGCCGTATCCCCGGATGCGCCGCCACCGGTTTCCTGCGCCGCTCCTTCAGCGGCGCCTTCGGCCTGGGAGGCGGTGCTCTTGTACACCTCTTCGGCAAGCTTGTAGGCCGCCTGCTTGAGGGCTTCGACCTTGGCCTTGATCTCTTCCAACTGATCGGATTCCATGGCCTTGCGCAGATCGGTGATTGCCGTCTCGATGTTCTTCCGGTCATCCTCGCTGATCTTCTCCCCATAATCGCGGAGAGACTTTTCGGTGGTGTAGATCAGATTATCCGCTTCGTTTCGCGTTTCCGCCTTCTCCCGCTCCTGCTTGTCTTCCTGCGCATGCGTCTCCGCCTCTTTGACCATGCGCTTGATCTGTTCATCGGAGAGGCCGGAGGAGCTCTCAATACGGATCTTCTGTTCTTTGCCCGTACCCAAGTCCTTGGCCGATACGTGTACGATGCCATTGGCATCGATATCGAAGGTTACCTCGATCTGGGGCACCCCTCGGGGCGCGGGGGGAATTCCCACCAGGTCGAAACGACCCAAGGTTCGGTTCTGAGAGGCCATCTCCCGTTCTCCCTGCAGCACGTTGATGGACACGGCGGTCTGGTTGTCTGCAGCCGTAGAAAAAATCTGGCTCTTGCGGGTCGGAATTGTAGTGTTGCGTTCGATGAGCCTGGTAAACACAGCACCCAGAGTCTCTATGCCCAGAGAAAGAGGAGTGACGTCCAGCAGCAGCACGTTCTTCACCTCGCCGCCCAGGATACCCCCCTGGATCGCTGCTCCGACAGCTACGACCTCATCGGGATTCACCCCCTTGTGAGGTTCCTTCTGAAACAGCTCTTTGACCAGCTTCTGTACCGCGGGAATCCGGGTCGAGCCGCCTACCAGGATAATCTCGTCGATGTCTGCGGGTTTTGCCCCTGCATCATTCATCGCCTGCTGACAGGG
>Ga0114922_10007178_pt1 | contig 10204 bp, 9 predicted proteins | sample AartaG_FD_100975 | JGI IMG/M metagenome (GOLD analysis project Ga0114922, IMG submission 100975) | Deep subsurface microbial communities from Aarhus Bay to uncover new lineages of life (NeLLi) - Aarhus_00045 metaG | ecosystem: Environmental > Aquatic > Marine > Oceanic > Sediment | place: Aarhus...
TAGATGAAAAATCCGTAGAAGAAGGACTGAATAAAATTTTAGACGGGTTTGATTCCATAGATGTATTAATCAATAATGCATACCCATACAACAAAAATTATGGTCGAATATACGAGGATATTGATTTCAAAGATTGGCGAGAAAATGTTGATATGCACCTTAATGGGTATTTTAACGTGACTCACAAAGTATCTAAAATAATGATGAAACAACGAAGGGGGAATATCATAAACATAGGCTCAATTTATGGTGTTTTGGGCCCTCATTTTGAGATATATGAAGGAACAGGGATAACAATGCCTGCAGAATATTCTGCGATAAAAGGCGGAATAATCAATTTTACCCGTTATCTAGCAACTTATCTAGCAGTTTATAACATCAGAGTTAATACTATAAGTCCTGGGGGTATATTTGACGACCAATCGCCAAGGTTTGTTAAGAGATACTCTAAAGAGGTCCCTTTGGGACGAATGGCTAGTCCTGAAGATATTGTGGGAGGGGTTATATATCTATCATCAGATGCTTCCAGCTATGTAACGGGGCACAATCTAATGATTGATGGCGGATGGAGTATATGGTAGGATGGTGAACTGATATGAAAGAGGTAAATGTTTTATTCCCATTACAGAGTGGGACAGCCGAAGAAACAATGTATTCTATTGGTAACGAACTTAAGAAAATATCCCAAGGAAAAGTTAATCCGATCTTCTTATGGATTACTAAGATGTTCAGAAAACACGCTAAAGAGAAATATATCGGAGAAGATTGCGTAGAAGATATAGTTAAAAAATATTCCTTAGATCCTGCTTACATTGATGCGTATTATCGCGCATTAAGATATGACAACATAGATATTGGCAATGTCGCGCGTATAAATATGGTCGAAACCCCCCAGGTATCTTTAGATAATCTCTTCAACCAATCCATAATCTATTTACATGCTTCAAAGAACTATTTGATTGATAAGAAAATTGATTGTATAATCTTTATAACGGCAAGAGGGTTATTCCAGAGAAGTATTGGCATAATGGCACGGGAAATGAAGATATTAACATTGTATCTCTGTGATGCATTAATTCCAGGTGACGCATTGCATATATGGGATTGTGAAAACGATGCTTCAGATGATTTGAGAAACATAAAATTAAATGAACTGACAGACAGCGAAAAAAAGGAGCTCGATGAATTTATAAAAAGCCAGAAACAAACCAAGTTGATATCTGAGTCCCCTTATGAAAAAGGTTCTATATATAAGAAAGTGAAACCTTTTTTTAGGATGGTTTATAGTAACCTGTTTATCGATAGCGGACTTTATGGTGCTAAGGGGCCTTGTGGGCTTGCAACAGACGAATTACTCAAAAAGATAAGCCCATATTTTGCCAAAAGATTTTATGACAGAACGCCAGTAGATGAGATAGGTAAATATATACTTTTACCATACCAAATATATTATGATCTACTACTGCCACTGATGTGGCCGGAATATTCAAACATAGAATATCTTACTGATATATGCGCAAAAGCACTTCCAGAAGGTTACAAGTTAGTGGTAAAAGAACACCCGCATTTTAAGGGTGGAACGCCACTTAGCGAACTAAAGAGGATATCTAAGAAAAAGAATGTCGTATTAGTACCGGTGGAAACAAACATCCAAGATCTAATCAAACACTCCTCTGCAGTCATAGTAGTCTGCTCAAATGTTGGTTGGCAGGCTTTGATGTACTACAAGCCGGTAATAGTCCTAAATAGCACATATAATAAAGATTTTAGATTTTATTATGACGATTACGGCATAACATTTAATGTCAAAGATCTCTCTGATTTGCCACATGCACTAAAAAAGTCATTAGGTACCAAATTGGATACAAATAAAATTAATTCGTTTTTATATAATGTCATTATGAAACAACGTAAGGGTTCAAAGATATTGTGTCCTGTTGATTACAACAAAATAGGAGAGGAGGGCAATTATAGGATAGTGGCAGAGTTTCTTTTAAAGGAACTTCAAAAAAGAGATTTGGTATAGTGATGACATGAAAAAAAGAGATGTCAGAATAGTTGGACTAATCCCTGCAAGGGGAGGGAGCAAAGGGATCCTTAAAAAGAACATACGTTTCGTAAATGGGAAGCCATTAATCGCTCACTCAATAGAATCTACCCTTAATTCCGAGTATATAGACAAGGTAGTCGTTTCTACAGATAACAAAGAAATTGCTGAAATCTCAAGAGAGTATGGAGCGGAGGTAATTCCAAGACCTAAAGAGTTGGCAAGGGATGAATCCCCAACCATTGATGCAATTATGCATGCACTTAATTGGCTTGAAGAAAGGGATGCGTGTTTTGATGTAATAGCATTAATCGAGCCTACATCACCCCTTAGAAAAGAGAATGATATAGATGATGCAATTGAGCTTTTTATTAGAAATTTCAATAAATCTGATTCATTAGTAAGCCTCGGTGAGGTGCACTTGGAAAATCCGTACATCACAAAAAAAATTGAAGGGGGGTATGTAACACCACTCATTGAAATTGACAAGACCATTCATCAGAGACAACAGCTGCCAAGGGTTTATTTTCCATATGGTGTGATCTACATATCAAAGATTAATTCGTTGAAGAAATATCGAACGTTCTATCAAGAAAGAACAATTCCTTACTTTATTGAAAGGTGGCAAAATTATGAGATAGATGACTTTTATGACTTTTTATGCGTTGAACGGATAGGAAAATACAAAACAAAGAAAAGTATAACTTATCCTGATAAACCCATCGAAGGACAAAAGATCAGACTTAGAGAGTTTACAGACGAAAACCTTTATGACAAAAGATACCATAAATGGCTTCAGGACATTGACATTGTAGAAACAATCGGAAGACCAGAGTATTTGACCCCAATCCCTTTCAACGAGGTTGAAGAATATGTAAATGAACTAAAGTCGAGTGATAATAACTATTTCTTTGCGATTTCTTTTAAAGACAACGATGATTTTATAGGTACTTTAAAGATCGGATCGATAGATTGGGAATCTAAAATCGCTGATATTGGGATACTTATCGGTGATACGAATTATTGGGGTAAAGGCATTGCCAAGGATTCAGTATATGCTGCGTGCGATTATGCATTCATGCGGCTTGGGATGCGGAAGATAACCGGGGGTTCCTTTTCGACTAATATTGCGATGTGTAAATGCTTCGAAAGTCTCGGATTTAAAAAGGAGGCAGTATTACGAAAAAAATGTCTGTTTAGGGGAAATTTTGTTGATCATGCCCTTTATGGGATATTTAAGGACGAATTCTATCATAACAATTAATAAGGGGTAAATAAATGAGGTTTTTTATTGTAGGATTAGGCTCGATGGGGAAAAGGCGCATCCGAAATCTTCAATATTTAAAAGCTGGTGAAATTGGAGGATATGACATCAGGGATGAGAGAAATAAAGAAGCTGAAGAGAAATATAACATAGAAACAGTAGACAACATAGATAGTGTGGACCTTGCCGAATTTGATGCAATCATTATCTCCACTCCCCCTGACACACACAATGAATACCTGAGACTGGCAATCAAAAACAAAAAGCCAGCTTTTGTAGAGGCAAGTGTCATATTAGAGGGTCTAACCAGAATAAATGAGCTTGCAAACAAGAATAATGTTCTTATAGCCCCCTCATGCACGCTGAGATTCCATCCCGCTATAAGAATAATTAAAGAGATGGTAAAGAGTGGGAGATATGGAAAAGTAACCAATTTCAGTTATCACTCTGGCCAGTATCTCCCAGATTGGCATCCGTGGGAGGATGTTAAGGATTATTATGTAAGTAAAAAAGAAACAGGTGGTGGGCGGGAGATAGTTCCCTTTGAGCTTACTTGGATAGTCGATATCACAGGTTTTCCAAAAAACATAACTGGATTTTATGGAAGAACAATGGATGTTGGTGCAGAGATAGAGGACACCTATGCGATATCATTGGATTTCGGAACAATATATGGTAATTTATTGGTAGATGTGACCTCGAGGTATGCAACAAGGTGTTTGATATTGAATATGGAATATGGGCAGATCATCTGGAGATGGGATGATGATTATGTGAGGTTGTTTGATGCAAAGAAGAAAAAATGGATGAAACAAGGTTATCATAAAGGCAAGTCGGCTGCAGATTATAACGAAAATATCATTGAGGAGATGTATATTGAGGAAATACAATCCTTTATTGATGCAATCAAACGAAAAGGCGTTTTTCCAAATTCTTTAGATGATGATATTAAGGTCTTAAGTCAATTGTACAAAATGGAAGGTTCTTTATGAAGATAAAAAAAGGTATCGAACTTTGGAACAGGGCAAAGAGGATAATCCCAGGTGGGACACAATTATTATCCAAACGCTCAGAGATGTTTCTACCAGAACAGTGGCCATCATATTATAAGAAAGCAAAAGGTGTGGATATCTGGGATCTTGATGGTAACAGATTCACAGACATGTCCATAATGGGCGTTGGGACATGCATTTTGGGTTATGCCGACGACGACGTGAACACAGCAGTAAAGAAGGTGATAGATGATTGTTCAATGTCAACGCTGAACTCCCAGGAGGAGGTTGAATTAGCGGAGATGCTGGTTAAGTTAAACAAATGGGGGAGTATGGTGCGATACGCCAGAACTGGAGGAGAGGCAATGAGTGTGGCAGTGAGGATTGCTCGCGCATATTCAAGAAAGGATAAGATCGCATTCTGCGGTTACCATGGGTGGCATGACTGGTACATATCTGCAAATCTTGCAGACAATCAAAACCTAGATGGACACTTGCTTCCAGGATTGGAGCCTTCAGGAGTACCAAGATTTCTAAAAGGAAGTGCGATACCCTTTAATTACAACAAGATAGATGAACTGCAGAGTATCGTTGATAAAAATGAGGATATTGGGACAATCGTGGTGGAGCCGATAAGACATCATGAACCGAGAGCTAATTTTTTGGAAAAGGTCAGGGAGATTGCAAATGAGATTAATGCAGTCCTGATTTTTGATGAGATAACATCCGGCTGGCGCATGAGAGTGGGTGGAGCATATGAGCTATATAATGTATACCCGGACATTGTTGTTTATGGAAAAGGAATGAGCAATGGTTTTCCGATGGCCGCAATTGTTGGAAAAGAAGAGGTCATGCAGGCTGCTCAAAGCAGTTTCATTAGCAGCACATATTGGACTGAGCGGATAGGGCCTATTGCTTCAATAACCACAATAAAAAAAATGCAGGATAATGATGTCCCCTCTCATCTTTGCAAGATTGGTAATCTTATAAGTCAAGGTTGGCGGAAGCTGGCAGATTTCCACGATTTGAAAATAGATATCATGGGCATTCCACCACTAACTACTTTTGCATTTGATTACGAGGAGGAACAGACATTGCATACATTATTTACACAAGAAATGTTAAACCGTGGATTTCTAGCATCAAAAAGTGTTTATGTATCCTACAGTCATACGGAAGAACACATCGAAGACTACCTGGAAAACCTTGATGAAGTATTCAAGATGATACATGATTCAATCGAAAACAAGACCGTTCATGACTTGCTTAAAGGGCCTGTTGCGCATTCAGGATTTAAAAGATTAACCTAAACCGATAGAGTATACAAATATTAATGGTAATTTTTAAAAGGGTATTAGTAAAGGTAGTGCTATGAAGTACGAAAATCAGAAGGAGAAACATGGAGACGAAAAATGAGATACTGTAATAGATGCTTGATGCCGCACACAAGACCTCGGATAAGCTTCAACGATGAAGGTGTTTGCAATGCCTGCCAATGGGCAGAAGAAAAGAAGACTATTGTTGATTGGAAGGCTCGCTGGGAAGAGCTGGAATATTATTGTGATAGATATAAATCAAAAGAAGGCAATTTCGATGTTCTTGTTCCGGTGAGCGGAGGGAAGGATAGTTGTTACGTCAGCTATAAATTAAAGCATGAGCTTGGTATGCACCCCCTTACAGTTAGCATTGTGCCCCCAATTTCTTTTGAAATCGGCGATAGAAATCTCGATAATTTTATCGCTCATGGGTATGATTGCATCAAAATTTATCCTAACCCCCAAATTGCCAGACGGATTTCCAAAAGAGCTTTTTTTGGATATGGGCAGCCTTTAATGAGTTGGATTATTAATGTGCAGGTTGCTGTTTTCAAGGTTGCAATGAATTTCAAGATACCTTTTGTCATGTTTGGGGAAGAAGGTGAAGTGGAATATGGGGGGTCAAATAAATTAAAGAATACTCCTGCGTATGCTATTGAGGATAGTATTAAAATTTATTGTAGCAACATTCAGTCACAAGAATACCGCGACGAGTTCACAGAAAAAGAACTCTACTGGTGGATTTACCCAACAGAGGAAGAATTTAGAAAAGCTCAATTAGCTATTGCTCATTGGTCATATTTTGAAAACTGGGATCCCTATAGAAACTATTTACTTTCTAAAGAAAAATTTGGTTTACAAGAGAGAGATGGGCCATCAGTCGGCACATATACTAATTTCGCCCAAACGGATACCCCTATTTTTGATTTACATCATTATTTAATGTATCTGAAATTTGGATTTGGTCGTTGCTCAGCCGACGCTTCTATTGACATAAGAAGAGGAGCGCTTGATAGAGATCAAGCTGTAGAGCTTGTGAAGAAATTTGATAATGCATACCCGGAACCCTATATCGAGCAATATATGGAATTTTTTGATATGACAAGGGATGAATTTGATGCGGTTTTAGATAAACATGCGAACAAAAATCTGTTTAAGAAAGTCAATGGTCGCTGGTTCCCGACTTTTGAAGTAAAATAAACCATGATTGCAATAATTGATTATAAGATGGGCAATATCCAATCTTTGAAGAATGCTCTAGATTTTTTAGGAGCTGAATGCTGCGTAACTAATGATTTAGATGTAATTATGGGCGCAGATAAAATAATTCTTCCAGGCGTTGGAGCATTCAATATAGCGATGAAAAATTTGCAGGAATTTAATTTAATTAAAATCCTAAACCAAGCAGTTTTTGAGAACAAAACTCCCCTCTTAGGAATATGCCTGGGAATGCAAATACTTGCTGATATTGGCGAAGAGGATGGCCCCACTGAGGGTTTAGGCTGGATTGAGGGTCAGGTGAAACGTTTTTCTTTTAGTGATTTGAAACTAAGAATTCCACACATTGGTTTTAATTCAGTATATTCTGAAAACAAAAACCCAAATTTATTTAGTGGACTTAGGAATGGATCGGATTTTTATTTTGTTCATAGCTATCACATGGCTTGCAAGGAAAATTCTGATGTTTCGTCTTGGGCATATTATGGGGAAAAGTTTGTTTCTAGTGTCCAAAAAGATAATGTCTTTGGGGTACAATTTCATCCCGAAAAAAGTCAGAGTAATGGTTTAACAATTTTAAAAAACTTCATCTCTTTACGTGGAGGAGATATTAAATGTTAAAAAATCGTCTTATTTTTACGCTTTTATATAATAATGGAACACATATGCTAAGTCGAAATTTTCGGCTTCAAACCGTTGGAAATTTAGAGTGGGTAAAAGAGTATTATAATTTTAACGCAATCGCCTTTTCCATAGACGAATTAGTGGTGTTAAATGTTGAAAGAGGGCAGAAAAATATTGAGAAATTTTCAGGATATTTAATTCAATTGAGTAAAAAATATTTTCTACCAATTTCTGCTGGAGGTGGTATTCGTTCTTTAGAAGATGCGTATAAATTATTAAATTCAGGTGTAGATAAATTGATTGTTAATACTTCTATTATTGAACAACCAGAATTAGTTTCATTATTAGCAAAAACTTTCGGTAGTCAATGTGTAGTTGCTTCAATAGATTGCAAGAAAGATCAAGATAATTATTATGTTTATATTCACGATGGATCCAAAAACACGGATTTAACGGTGGAAGAAGTTCTAAAAAAAGCAGAAAAATTGGGTGCAGGAGAAATTTATTTAACATCAATTGATAGGGATGGGACAGGACAGGGGTATGATATAGAACTTATTAGACGCACAAGTAATCTCACAAAATTACCAATTATTGCTTCTGGAGGAGTTGGAAAATATGAGCACTTTATTTACTGTATGAAAAGCGGGTATGCAACAGCGACAGCAACAGCAAATATTTATAATTTTATAGTGGATGGTTTAATCAAAGCCCGACAAAATATACAAAAACAGGGCATAGAATTAGCTACATGGGATTATAATTTACAAAAGTTTCATGACTATTTTAAAATTTAAAATGTAAATTGAGGCGGTCCAGCAGTAGAGTGATGTTATGCCATTGTGGTGTGGATTCTGGAAGTTCTGGAGATAGAAGAGTTCATCATTGCGCTCGACGCGAGGCATGCTTTCAAGTTGCAAGACATCAAATGGGAATCAAAATCCACACCACGGGGATATCCCCTATGGGATACGCTATGTTTCGTATTGAGGGAGGACGGGAAAGCTCACGACATCACCCTCTTTGGGAACTGGTCGAGCAGATAAGGTCCTTCGGGATCAAGGAAAAGTATGAGATAGGCGATGGCGCGTATGATGACAGGGAGTTCTACTATATCGTCAATCAAATGCTGGGAGCGGAAGGGATTGCACGATACAACCCAAGGAGAAGTGGATTCAAACGGATCTTTGACACTATCTATAAAGCACTACACACCGCTCATAAATAAACTCCTCCTTTTCCTTTGATCGGCGTAAACGCCATTTTCTTTATAGTGTAGCTTGAAAACCGATGTAAATGTTCATCCATTATATTGGGATGAATAGTATGCGCCAAGCATTCCGCTGGTGAATGCTTTATCTGACGAGTTAGGATTGAAATTGGAGTTTTTATTCAGTAAGATGCTGGATTCACATAAAAGCAAGATTGAAGAGAACTATAAAAGTTTCATTGAATACTTTGCATTTAGGGCTATATTATCACCCGAACTCCAAGCTCATTTTAATCGAAAGGGCGTAAAGAACCCTCTTCTAATATGCGGGGATCATATGGATAATTTATATCATATCAGAAAGGAGGTATTAAATACTGTAGGTAGGATATTCAACCCAAAGTTGGATGCCGTAATTTCCGCATTGGCGGGATTCCCTTTTTCATTGCCGAGTTTGTGGTGGCAGAAGCAGAGAAAGTCGGTATACAATCATCTGCTATATAAATTAATGTATCCGATGGTTTCAAAAAATAAGGACAGGTTAACGCTCAGACCCTTTCTTGAATCTATTGGCATTGACTATAGGGAGCGGAATTCTTTGCCTGTACTCTATCTATCCTATCTTTTTCATTCGCTTAGATTATGTTCGGAGCTGCAAACCGAGATGGTAGCACAAAAACATTATAACGCCGTTTATGATTTCAATGCTGCGTATGTGACGTCCCATAGTTATCTGCTCAATCATTTTTTAAGTCACGAGCTTTTATTACATAATTTGTTCAATATAAAATATCAGTTCTATATGTATGCAAATGAAGTTTTAAAAGATAGATCGGTGTGGTAAAACATTCTATGGGATTGCAAGAGAGGCATTGGATGACTTTCGCCCTTCTCTATTTTATCCAGTCAAGGCTGTTTTGTCTTATGAAACAAAAAAATAGAAAATAGATTATCTAAACCAAAAAGTCAATGCGTTACTGTCAATGTAGCTGACACAAGTGAACGTAATGTTTTTATGATGGAGATGCTAAATATGATGCTTGATGACAACTATACACCTATCTTGTCAAACAAACCGGAAATGCGTTACCTAATCTTGAAGAAATCTTTCAAAAACCCAACCTCCTCCCTTTCAATCCCCTTCAACAAAACTAATATTACAAAATAAACCACAGCACCAACACCAATCGAAATCAAAACATTCAAAGTGTCTATCGGATTCAATTTCCAGATAAGCAAAGACATTATAACCGACGCTGCGGTGCTTTTCAATATGAACGTTAGATTAACATCAAACTTCAAATATCTAAAAGCGACACACACGGTGATTACGCTCGCAATAGCAAAACTAATAAGAGTTGCAATTGCAGCACCCAGTATTCCAATGTAAGGCACAAGTACAACATTCAGCGATAAATTGGTCAATGCTGCCATACCCCAGATCAATCCATATATCTTCGTCTTCTTAACTAAAATGAGTATCATTCCAATAATCGAATAAAAGCCAGACAATACCATGCTCAGAGCCACAAA
>Ga0114922_10007179_pt1 | contig 10202 bp, 4 predicted proteins | sample AartaG_FD_100975 | JGI IMG/M metagenome (GOLD analysis project Ga0114922, IMG submission 100975) | Deep subsurface microbial communities from Aarhus Bay to uncover new lineages of life (NeLLi) - Aarhus_00045 metaG | ecosystem: Environmental > Aquatic > Marine > Oceanic > Sediment | place: Aarhus...
CCAGTCATTCCTTGAGTCATAGTCTTCTTGTTGATTTTCGTGTTAATGTTATAGCTTTTCGCTCTTTTAGTTTGTGCTTTCTAATTCATATCAAGCGTGTGTTATGCCTACATAAATATGTTGCTCGCGGTAGATTAGGAAGGTTGCACAGGAACGCTCAAACTCACACCCTCAAGCTCAGTTGGCACAGATAAAAAAAGAATGTTGCTACAACGATCAATGATCTTGCCCCCTTACTCCTTTCGAAAACAGGCCCAAAGTACCGATCCGAGCGGGGGAGAAGGTTTATTAGAAAGACAAGATTCCTGCATGAAGAGGACAACCAGGTTGTTCATATCGGAAACGGATAACAAAGCATAAATCCTGGCAACATGAGATATTTCAATCACCGGCAATCCTTCAATCAGCAGCTTAAGGTAGATGAGGCGTGAGGAGTTCCCAAGCCTCATCTACCTTCATTCTTGTATTTCAATAAAGGGACAACCTCAACCACAGTGTTGACTCAAAGGCGACGATCAACAAACCGCCCTATTGTTCAAACCAACGCATTCCCGATTTCCAGTCATTTATCCGAGTACCACAGGGATCTTCAATGAGCTTGAAGATGAGCTTGGCAGGTCCATCTCCCTCTTTCTGAATTTTGACCTCATACGTCCCGTGTCCACAACCATCGTTGACGTGGAACACGGTGCCTTCAAACCAATATTCAGCTGTTGCAGACGGGTTAGCATCCAAATCGCTCATCTTCCAGGCGACGGTAAACGTTCCATCTTGGTTGAATTTGTGGTAACCCGAATCGCCCATAGCGCGACCGCTCCAGATACCGACCATGTCTTCAATCTCGGTAACACTCACTTCAACTGGACCAGTAGTGGAAGCCTGGTCTGGCGGTGGAGGGAGTTTCGCGAGGGATTCCGGGGGTATTGTTATGGTATAGGATTGGAATTTTCCGTCTACGATTACCCCTTCTCCAAGGACATCCAACGATTCAACACCGATATTCCGCCACTCGTCCATCCCGAATTTTGAGGTAAAGTTAACCATGTCCCCGTTCACATGAATTTCAACTAGTTCATTGAAACCGTTCAGCGCTGCATTGCCTTCGTACCAGGCTCGGATCTGCTCTTTGCCTGTAAAGACTCCGCTCATACCTGCCGGCGGCGGTATTATGGTGATCGCGGCGTTGTCGTCCAGGTACTCGAGGGCAGCGTCCACATCCCCTTCGTTTACGGCATCATTCCAGGATTTGACCACAGATTCTGGATCGGGAGTGGATGCCTGATCTGGCGGTGGAGGGAGTTTCGCGAGGGACTCCGGGGGTATTGTTATGGTATAGGATTGGAATTTTCCGTCTACGATTACCCCTTCTCCAAGGACATCCAACGATTCAACACCGATATTCCGCCACTCGTCCATCCCGAATTTTGAGGTGAAGTTAACCATGTTCCCGTTCACATGAATTTCGACTAGTTCATTGAAACCGTTCAGCGCTGCATTGCCTTCGTACCAGGCTCGGATCTGCTCTTTGCCTGTAAAGACTCCGCTCATACCAGCCGGTGGCGGTATTATGGTGATCGCGGCGTTGTCGTCCAGGTACTCGAGGGCAGCATCCACATCCCCTTCGTTTACGGCATCATTCCAGGATTTGACCATGGATTCTGGATCGGGAGTCGGGTTGCATGAGGATAAGGAAATTAGCAGTATGGACAGCAGGATAGTAAACGTGATTCTTAGCGTACTCATTTTTGTCTCCTTTTACTTACAGCTTCTTTTGAAATCCGAAATAAATAGGATAAAGCATCTTCGTTATTTCATTTCATTTTCTACTTTTATGTAGAATAAATTTACAGGTTTCGAAGATGAACGAAGGTTTGAAAATCCTTTGGTATACTCTTTATACAAAATCAACGTCGATAGAACGTCGAGAATCCGGCGGGGAAATGTGGGTTTGAAATTGGGATTGGCAGTCTGGACATACCTCAGATACACCTTATCAGTTATTGCTTTACTTGGATCTATTTGGATGGGATAGTGATATGACTGAAATACTAGAAATCACTCTACTGGGGACCCCACTGGCGAACATTGAAAATAAACCAGTAACAGGTTATGTCTCATCCAAAGCGGAGGCGCTCCTGTACTATCTGGCGGCTTCTGGACAAGCGCATCGGCGTGAAGTGTTGGCGGGTCTCTTATGGAGCGATTCGCCTGAAACGACTTCCAGGAGAAACCTGCGTGACGTACTTTCTAACTTGCGCCGCCTGGTTGGACCATATTTGCACATCAGTCGACATATGGTTGACCTCAACGCTGATTCACAAATTGTAGTGGACAGCCAGATATTTTCAGAAAAAGCAGCCGACGCCCGCACGACGAGGAAGCCACCATCCCAGACGACGCAGTCAGAAGTAAAATCTCTTGAGGAGGCATTAAGCCTTTATCGGGGGGAATTCTTATCGGGATTCTACCTGTCAGATGCTCCCTTATATGAAGAATGGTTATTAGATGAACGGCATCGTCTGCAAAGGGAGCTCGAGGAGATTTTAGAGCTACTCGTCGAAATATACGCTGCCCGGGGAGATTATCGCAGCGCGATAAGCCATGCTCAGCACTGGTTGTCTCTTGACCCACTTCGAGAATCAGCCCACCAGGAACTGATGCGTTTATATGCTTGGGATGGAGACCGCGCGGCTGCCTTGAACCAGTACCAGAAGTGTTCAGATGTATTGATTGAAGAATTGGGCGTTGAACCCGCTCCTGAAACCCGGTCGCTTCACGAGTGCATACTTTCGGGTGAGCCTATCCGTGAAGAATTTTCAATTCGAGGTTACGAGCTGGATGAGTGTATTGGTGAAGGTAGTTTTGGCGCTGTTTACCGCGCCCGCCAGCTCCAAACAGATCGCCAGGTGGCGATTAAAGTCATCCGCCCGCAATTCGCCAACCAGGCGAACTTCATTAGAAGGTTTGAGAAAGAAGCACATCTTGTCGCCCGCCTTGAACATCCCCATATCGTACCGTTGTATGATTTCTGGCGAGAACCTAATGGGGCTTTCCTGGTAATGCGCTGGTTGCGGGCAGGTAGTCTACAAGAGTCTCTCGAGAAGGGCGCGTGGGAAATCGAACCTTCTATCAAGCTCATCAGTCAGATCACAGAAGCACTGGCTTGCGCCCATAGCCGTGGGGTGGTACATCGTGATATCAAGCCAGCCAATATATTACTAGATGAGGAAGGCAACGCTTACCTATCCGATTTTGGGATCGCTAAGGATATTGAGAACCTGCCAGGCACTCCCACACCATTCGGAGAGACCAGCTCGCCTGCTTATTCCTCCCCCGAACAGCTCATTGGCGAGCGCGTTTCTCCAAAGACGGACATATATAGTTTGGGGTTGGTCTTTTATGAAATGTTGACCGGTGAACATCCTTTCTCAAAACTCTCAAATGAAGAGATGCGTATTAAGCAGCTCAACGAATCCTTACCCTCTCTCAGAGAGAGCGACCTCGAAATTCCGCCAATCTTGGATGAAGTGATTCAAAGAGCTACGGCAAAGAATCCAGACAAAAGATACCCAGATATACTCAGCATGGGCGCTGATTTTGGGAAAATATTAGCGCCAGTTGATCTGGAGAAACCAGTGAAGGGCGGTCTTCACCTGCTGGAACCGGAAAACCCTTACAAGGGCTTGCAGCCTTTCCTGGAGGCGGATGCAGAAGACTTTTTCGGTCGGGAAGCGTTTATCGAACAACTTCTAGCTCGTCTTGCTCAGCCCCACATTGAAAGCGTAGAATCCAAAGGAGATAAAGTTGAAATAACACACGCTCGATTCTTAGCAGTGATCGGACCTAGTGGGAGCGGGAAATCGAGTGTAGTACGAGCCGGGTTAATCCCCGCACTCAACAGAGGCGCCCTACCAGGGTCGCAGGATTGGTTTATGGTGAGCATGCACCCAGGAGAGCACCCTCTTGAAGAACTGGAAAACGCTTTGCTGCGGATTGCCGCTTATCCACCTAAATCCTTGCTGGAACAGATCCGCTCAGATAGACGAGGGCTCCTCCGGGCAATCCAGCATTGTTTGCCAGACTTAGATAGCCGGTTTCTGTTATGTATTGACCAGTTTGAAGAAACCTTCTCGTTAGTTGAGGATGAAGATGAAAGAGATCACTTCATCAATAGTCTGTACACGGCAGTGACCGCTCCAGATAGTACGCTGGTACTGATTATCACCTTGCGGGCGGACTTTTATGACCGCCCCCTTCATTATCCGGAATTTGGTGATTTAGTACGTATGCACCAGGAAACGATTATGCCGCTTTCATCGGAGGAACTATCGCGAGCGGTGAGTTGTCCGGCGGAAATTGTGGGAGTCCAGTTTGAACCTGGTCTGGAAACACAAATCATGGCAGATGTGGTAAACCAACCGGGCGCGCTCCCCCTCCTTCAGTATGCCATGACAGATCTTTTCGAACACCGAGATGGTCGTCGGCTCACATTGGAAGCTTACAATGCTATCGGTGGTGTATTAGGAGCATTAGGCAGCCGAGCTGAAGAAATCTACGCAGGTTTGGATGGAGATGCCCAAGAATGCACGCGCCAGCTTTTTCTGCACCTGGTGACGTTGGGAGAAGGCGTGGAGGATTCGCGCCGCCGTGTAAACCGTTCTGAGCTTGAATCGCTTTCTTGTTGGGGGAAGTTCATTGAAAACACGGATGAGCTCAATTCACAAAAGGTAATGTGCGATGTGATCGACCTTTTTGGTCGCTACCGGTTGCTCACTTTTGATCACGATCCTATCACCAGGGTGCCAACCGTTGAGATCGCCCATGAAGCGTTGCTGCGAGAGTGGAGCCGATTACGCTCCTGGCTTAATTCCAGCAGAGAGGAGATAAGGATTTACTTACAGCTATCTACCGCTGCTTTGGAATGGTCTTCCACTAACCGAAATCCGGGCTTCCTGCTTCAGGGCAGCCGCTTAGATATATTCGAAGATTGGTGGAAAAACACCGACTTATCGCTTTCACCTTTGGAGGGCGATTTTCTCGAAGCCAGCCTGGAAGAACGGCGCAGAAAACGGGGCGCAGAGGAAGCCCGCCAGAAGAAGGAAAAGGCTTTAGAACGTCGCTGGCGCTATATATTAACCACTCTTGCGGTGGTTTTAGCAATAGCTGCCGCTGGCGCCCTTTGGTTGGCTACTACAGCGCGACAACAGGCCAACATAGCGACATCACGAGAACTGGCAGCCTCCGCCTTAGACAATCTTCTTGTTGACCCCGAGAGAAGCATATTGCTATCCCTGCAAGCGTTGTCCACTACGCATACTCTGGAGGCAGAAAATGCGTTGCATCGTTCGTTGCAGAATTCTCGGGTACTACGAACTTTATCGGGTCATAATGGTCCTGCTTATAACGTAGCTTTCAGCCCAGATGGAACGCGATTGGCTACAACAGGTCAGGATAAGACTGTTAGAATCTGGGATCTTGAGACAGGCGCTGAAATACTGACGCTCGAAGGTCATCTAGACGAGGTCTTCGGCGTGGACTTCAGTCCAGATGGCGCACGCCTGGCTACAACAGGCTATGACGGCGCCGTGATAATCTGGGATGCGGAAAGCGGTAAGGAAGTTTTTCGTATTCCTGCGCACGAGGGGGAAGGTGTCGTAGTATATTTCAGCCCGGATGGAACCCGCTTGGTAACCAATGGTTTATATGACGGCAAAATAAAAATTTGGAATGCGGATACAGGAGAACTAATACTCGCTTTCAATGCCCACCAAGCGCCTACCTGGCACGTCATTTTTAGCCCTGATAGCACCCGCCTGGCTACTGCAAGCATGGATGGAACAGCAAAGTTGTGGAATGCAGATTCTGGTGAACTGCTGCTTGTTCTTAAAGGTCAAGGCGGCGTCACTCGGGTAGGTTTCAGCCCTGACGGAAGTCGCTTGGTCACTGCCAACGAAAATGGTACTGCAAGCGTGTGGGAGACCAGCTCAGGGGAGGAATTGTTAACAATCGAGGGACATAAAGACCTCGTTATCTGGTCCAGTTTCAGTCCGGACGGGGAGCGTCTGGCAACCGCCAGTATGGATGGGATAACCAAGATTTGGGATGCATCATCCGGAAAACATTTGCTAACACTTGCTGGTCACACCAGCGTCCTGTTTGGGATCGCTTTCAGTCCAGATGGGACGCAGTTAGCCACTGGTAGTTATGACGGAACAACACGCCTGTGGGACCTTTCCCCGGAAAAAGAACTGTTCACAATCGCAGAACACACAGACTACGTTTACAGTGTTGATTTCAGCCCAGATGGACATCACTTCGCATCAGGCAGTTATGATGGAACAGCGATTATCTGGAATCTTTCAGAGGTGTTTCCCATAAAACACCCTGCCGTAGATGCTACACCCGTTCAGCAGTTCATCCTTGGTGAGAAAGGCGACCGTGATCGTATCCGCTCAGTTTCATACAGCCCGGATGGGAAAAGGATCGTGACCACAGACGCCTATGGAAAAGCGACCATCTGGAATGCTGATACCGGCAATGAAGTGCTCACACTGTCAGGTCACGCCCCCGGACAAACTGTTGAGACTGTTTGGAATGGAGTTACTGACGCGGCTTTCAGCCCGGATGGGTCGCTTCTGGCAACATCTGGGGATGACCTTACCATAAATCTCTGGGATGCGACTACTGGTGAGAAGTTGCATACTTTGCTCGGTCACATGCCTGGTCCGGCCAATGTTCCACCTTTTGAAGGGGTGGTTGCGATTGCTTTCAACCCGGAAGGTACTATCCTCTTATCCGCTGGCGCTGATGGGACTGCAAGATTGTGGGATGTGCATGATGGCGATTTAATTCTGAAGCTAAACGCACACCCAGACAGTGTAGTAACTGATGTAGCCTTCAGCCCTGATGGCAACAACTTTGTCACATCTGGGTTTGATGGAACGGCAATAGTTTGGGATATCACCTCAGGCGAATTGCTTAATACTCTATCAGGGCACTCCGGACCTGTAATGGATGTTGCTTACAGCCCCGATGGACGATTAATTGCAACAGGCGGTGACGATGGCATAGCCAAAATTTGGGATGCAGGAACTGGAGGGATACTGCTTAATTTATACGGACATACCTTGGGGCTTTTGGAGGTTGCATTCAGTCCAGATGGGAAATATTTAGCGACTTCCAGCCAGGATGGAACCGTTCGGTTCTATGTTCTTTCATTACCGGATTTGATTGAATTAGCCCAATCGCGCCTTACACGCCATTTGACTGAGCAAGAGTGTCAGCAGTATCTCCATGAAGAAAAATGTCCGGATAGTTGACATCCCCGATTTAATGGCCGGACACGAGCAAAAACCATCATGAAGCCGGATCACAGATCAGTTATCAATTAGTAAACGCGGGATTGTTTTAAAAAGGCATCGTAGCGCTTCACCGTATGCCCGCTACTGTTCTGTTAACTCTTGCTTTTGATTACATTAATCTAAGTGTCCGACACATTTTTGGACAATCGCACGCCTTACCTTTTAATTAGGGTGTTGATCAAGCCCTCGTCGTAAGATTGTTGGATTGTATATCCGGGCTGAACGATGAGAAATTCCCCCTCGCTCCACTCCCCGTTGATCAGCATCTCCACCAATCGCCGGTCGCCGGTTTTGCGTTCGAAAACCCAACCCTCATTTTTTGCCTTATCACGCGCCATCTCTTCATACGGCTCGCAGTTACCCAACCCCGTGTCAATAAAAACAGCCCGGCTGTAGTGTTGAGACCATTGGCTCATTGTTTCCATCAACATGTCGGCAGTTTCTTTACCGAACTTGCGGACATATTCTTGATATTGAGATTCTTGGATCAGCATATCGGCCGCACCCAGGGCAACATTGGCTCCCTCATCATTGCGCTCGATATAATCCACACTGTACCAATACGTCCCTGGATGCTTGTCAAATTCCTGTTGGTATCGTTGTCTTGACCCCAAATACAGGCTGATGCAATCGTGGGCACGCGGGATTACAAGAGGTGTACGCCTTGCCGTTAACCCCACAGTAGATGTGCCGCACATCCCATAAACAAGCAAGATTGCATCGTATTGTTCAGTGTCGAGAGCATCGATTTCCTCCTGTAAAATTGTACGCAGTTTCTTAGGAGTGTTATGCAAGCCCTGCTTGAACAGGCGCACTGAGATTATATTTTGAGAAGTTGCGGCAGAGGCGTATATGCTGCGAGCCATCGCCTCACAAGTCAGCGCCAGGTAGTGTTTCACGTTTTAGATCCAGGTATTGGCATTACAGATTATCGCTCTCCTTTCGTTGGTCCAGCGCCTAATCTGGTTTTTGTTCTCTCCAGTATGTAATATACCTCATCCCGAAGTTATCACGTCCGAGCAATAAATCTGTTGCCCGAATGGTGAGACCCAGTTTGCGGGGATGTGTGATCGCGCATGTGGCTCCGGCGCCCATAGCAAGAGCCAGGAATGATTGGTTAACTGTGTGCCTATCGGGTAACCCAAAGGAGACATTGGAAGCGCCCAAGTTGATATTGACGCCGAATTTTTCCTTTACCAATTCTATCGTTTTGATTGTAACAGTCGCCGCCTGGCTGTCGGCGCCAACGGTCATCACCAGGGGGTCGACAACGATGTCTTCAATTGGAATGCCGGCTTTAGATGCCCGTTCGATTATCTTCGCAGCGATAGCAAGCCTTTTTTCTGGATCGCTGGGGATGCCGTCGTCGTCCATAGTGAGTGCAATTACTGCGGCATTGAATTCCTTGACGAGAGGAAGTACTGTGTTCAGAGATGCCTCCTCACCATTAACTGAATTGATCAGGGGTTTGCCCGGCGTGACGGACAGGGCTGCTGCGAGCGCCTCAGGATTGGGCGTATCGATACAGATCGGTATATCGACTTCATCTGTGACAATTTGGATTACCTCGGGCAGCAGGGAGACGTCATCCAGACCCGCGACACCAACGTTAACGTCAAGGATATCGGCGCCATTTGCAATCTGGGTAGCCGCAAGCTGGCGAATATAATCAAAGTCTCGCTCAGAGAGGGCGGCTGCTAATTTCTTATGACCGGTAGGATTAATCCGTTCCCCAATTATACGAAAGGGCTGGTCGATTCCGATCCCGATTTCCGTGGTTTTTCCTTGCAATGTGGTTAGCATAAATATAATTCTCTCCTTCTTGATAAATGTTGCTGATGACTAAATATAAAATGTGCTGTTCCCGGTTTAAGGGAAGATCGATATCTATATCGATGGATTAAGAATGAAAAATATCGTGAAAATAATTATTGTTACAACTGTGTATACCGCGAGCACGTTATTGACATAGTGCTTGTCCTTGATGTTTTCTGGCTTGATGTATAGGGGTACTATGAAGGGGGGCGGAAGGATCAATAAAGTAAAAAGTGCGGCTTCGAAAGGTTTCCCTAATTGCAGAGGACCGCGAAATAGATATACGATCAAGATCAGGGCAAGTGGGATGAGAATGGACAGGCGAAGTGCAACAACCAGGGAGGCATCTTTGAAACCAAGTCGGTCGAATTTGATACCGTAACCTACAATGATCAGTATCAAGGGGATCGTCAGGCTCCCAAGATATTTGAGCGTTTCCATAAGAGCCCCAGTGACAGGGAGTTGATAAAGTAAACCTTTTACACCCATAATGTTTAACAGAATCCCTAACAATATGGCTATGCTCACCGGGGACTTTAAGAATGACTTAATTAATAATTTGGAATCCTGAATTCCATCTCGCTGCAACAATAACAATGCCAGGAAAACGGACCAGATGAAGATTTCGTGTCCCAGGTCCACGATAGCGATGTAACCAATATTCTCCAATCCATAAGCAGCCCCAAAGAGGCTTATCCCCAGCATACCATATTCAAAACCGGTTGTCACGAAGGGGAAATACGTGTGTTGAATATTGAATTGCCTTTTGAGGAACTTGCCAAGCCAATACAGGAGCATACAAAGCATGAACAAGATAATAAAGAGGACAAGATATTTTAATTCAAGTTGAATATTTAGAAACGATATAAATAGAACGGATGGCAGGGCAAAATTAATTACTAACTTCTTGATGTCGTCTATAGTGCCTTGACTTAGGAAGTGGGTCCGGCGAATCCAATATCCAAGAATTATTAATAACAGAATAGGTAAAACTCGGTTAATTATCTGCGCTGCCTGATCCATTGA
>Ga0114922_10007180_pt1 | contig 10200 bp, 7 predicted proteins | sample AartaG_FD_100975 | JGI IMG/M metagenome (GOLD analysis project Ga0114922, IMG submission 100975) | Deep subsurface microbial communities from Aarhus Bay to uncover new lineages of life (NeLLi) - Aarhus_00045 metaG | ecosystem: Environmental > Aquatic > Marine > Oceanic > Sediment | place: Aarhus...
AAACGTAGGCTTCACTGACACCTCCGGAGGATGACAGAGGCCCGCCTTCAACCGTGTTGGGATAGCCCACGTAATACTGGTAGTCCCCGCCGATCACCGGCAGCTCCAGATGCAGCCCGTCAACCGTGACTTTATCTTCCCTGCCCTCCTGAAACGGCCCACGGTTCTCGAAAGTATAGGCCAGGCGAACTACCGGCGAATTGTTGTAAAAATAAAGGCGACAAATGTAGTGGAAGCCTGTGCTGCCGGCGGAGCCTTTCAAGTCGCCCTCGGCTTTCAGCACCAGCCGCATCGGGCCGGTCGATTCGACCTCGAGATCGGCCGACTGGTCGTTCGCGGCGTTGTACTCGGCACCGTCAGCCATCAGAATGAGGCCGCCTTCATGCTGGTCCACGAGTTGACTATTGTAGTCTTCCTCCGGCCCGGCAAGCCAGACCTTGTTGAATACATTGAAACCGGGGCTCAATACCTCCACCCGGACCTTGCCGGTGGTAACTGTAAGCCCGCCTGTGGTTTCAGCTATCTCGATCTTTGAATCGATTGCAGGCTGCGTGCCTCGATCCAGCGAAAGACTCAATCTTCCACCGGCTTCGACCGAGACCTGGAAGTCCATGTGCACCCAGCGCAAACTGCCGTCCGGCCAGTAATCTACCTCCCGGAACTCTGTGGGCAGCGACTCGCCGTCAAGGCCCAGCACCAGTTCATCCACCGAGCGGGCCCAACCCTCGGGCAAAGGCACTCCCGTGGTCACCGGTTCATCAATGCGCTCGATATTGCTGCGCTCCAGTACTGTCAGGTCCAGGGCCAGAACCTGCGAACTGAAACACAAGCCAAGTATCAAGATTATTCGAGATAAGCTATTCTTTTTTATAAAGACAGTCTCCTCTGTTCAGGCAAAGAACACCATTTGCCTTCATTAACCTTAAATCCGTGCAGAATGTTGCAGGCGCTACATGGTGACAGCGGAACCGAAAACGAGATGAGAGCCGCCGATACTCGAATCCGCATCCCCCTTGTGGACTTTAAGCTCCCTGAGACAGACATGGCTGAATTTATACTCCAGCATAAGGCTTACGGCCCGGTTTAACGGTAAAACGCCTCCGATCGAAGTCTGGAATCCCGGGCCGCGCCACTCGTATTGCTCCCTGTGCTGCCAACCGATTGTACTTTACGTGTGACAAACACAAGCCCCCACTCCTGAGCGAAAGACAACAAAGTGATTCCTGGAGGAAAAAGGCTCGTCTCTCCACCAGGCGGTTCTCCACACCAGGTTGGCCAGGAAAAAATTAAGACCGTGCGAGATATCGAATTGCTGAATGTGATCGCCGAGACGGCAAGTCCCCGCTACCGGCTGATTCGCCACCATGCCGGCGGCCCTGACATGTGCCTCAGGGTTGGAATATACCTTGGCATGTATAAACTCCATCTCAAAACCGATTTTAGACTCCCTGGTGGGAAACTTCGAAACCCGGAGTCCATAATAAAAGGGGAGTTCAAACGATCGGTCGGCCCATTTGACTTTGTGATAGCTTATATCATCGCCGGCAGCCGGTCGTCTAACAGTCAAATCCGACCGTCCGGGAAAGAACTTGCCGGCGTAAAGCTCCAGACGCCATTCGGCCTTGAGGGGAGTATAAATGCTCAGAACTGCCAGAAAAACAACAATTTTCGCCGGGTTCATAGCCCCACCCCCTGTGTCCGAGCAGAGATTGTGTTAAATATTTAGAAGTTAACATACAATTACTCCAACTGCCGGACCGCTTGGTGACGGCCGATGCCGGGAACAATCTCAGCACAAAAGACCGGGCTTAAGCGGCTTTTTCCGCTTCATGCCGGAACTGTTCGAGGCGATAGATGATGGCCCCTAAAACTGCTGCAAGAACGATCATCAGGATGCCCTTGATATAAGAGGTGAACAGGATCGATCCCAGCCCGAAAACGAACGAGAAAAGACCCACCGCACCAAGAACGAACGAGATGAGGTTAAAGGTAAGCGGCGGCCCGGCAGGCAGCTTTTCGGGGTCTACCTGTCTGGTGATTCTCTGCCAGAAAGGTCCACCGGGATTGACTTTCATCACAAAACTTTTCAGTTTCTCATCCGATACAGGGTTGGTCAGAAAGGCCACGGTGACCCAACCTGCAACGCTGAAAACACAGATCATGATATAGCGGTACGCCTCGGGGAAAACTATCCCGTACATCTCGAGCACGTTGATGGCCACACAGCCCACTACCGAGAGGATATAGGCGGTGATCTCCGCCCAGGCATTCACCCGCCACCAGAACCAGCGGGCGATCCACACCGCACCCAGCCCGGAGAAAAGCTCAGCCATAAACTTCCAGGCATCAGCCAGCGAGTCGGTCATCGACCAGACACCTATTCCGGCAGCGAGTACCACGAACATGGCGCCGCGCGCCACCCAGATATAATGCCTCTGGGAAGCGCCCGGCCTGACAAAACGCTTGTAAAAGTCGTTGATCATGTAGCTGGAACCCCAGTTGATCAAGGCGTCCACCGAGGACATGAAAGCAGCCAGGAAGGCGGCAAACATTATCCCTCTCATCCCCGCAGGCAGATATTTCTGGATCATCATGGGGTAGGCCAGCTTGTGGTCGGTGAGCTGCGGGAAGTCGGCCATGCTGATCAGGGCCACCAGGATCCAGGGCCACATCAGAAAACCATAATAAACGATATTGAACCACACTCCTGCAAAAAAAGCGTGGCGGTCGTTCTTGGTGGCCATGATGCGCTGAACGAACATCCCGTTGCCGTCGGATTTTTCGCCGATCCACCAGAGAGCCAGGATGTACACCAGAAAAAGGGTCCAGGTAAATTCGTTCCCGGCTTTAACAAAAGGCTTGGCCACCTCTTCGGTCGGAACAAAACTGAGCAGCCCCTGGGCGGTCGAGCTGCCGAAAACCTCGGCCAGCCTGACCTCGATTCCGGAAAGTCCGCCTACCGCACCGACTGCGATAACGGCCATAAAGACCGAGCCGAAAAAGGCTATGCAGAACTGAACCACCTCATTGGCCACTACTCCCCAGAGGCCCGCAGCCAGGGCATAGATCATGGTCACCCCGAGAAGCACTGCCAGGGACAGATATTCGTTCCAGCCCAGCAGCACGGTGATAAAAGACTGCATGGCCAGCATGATGAAGCCGATATTGAGCGCGCTGAATGCTATGCCGTAGAACATGCTCTGGAAGCCCCGCAGGAAACTGGCAGAGCGGCCCTCGTAGCGCTCCTCGATAATTTCGAGCTCGGTGAGTATTTTCGCCCGGCGCCAGAAGCGGAAGAACAGGAAGGTAGCGCAGAGGTTGCTCAAGGCAAAACACCAGAGAAACCAGTTGCCGGCTATCCCGTTGCGCCTGACCAGCTCGGTGACCATAAAAGGAGTATCGGCGGCGAATCCGGTGGCGGCGAGCGAGGTACCAGCCACCCACCAGGGCAGTTTGCGGCCGCTGAGGAAAAAATCCTCCATGCTTCTCCCGGCCCGCTTGCTGAAATAAACCCCGATACCTATCACCATGATGAAATAACAGCCGATTACCGTAAAATCCAGAGCGTTTAAATTCATCAGAGATGTCTCCAGTGCGCGCTAAAAATTAAAAATTAAAAACAGAATTTCGATATTCTCAGCCCAAATTATTCTAAAAAGGTTGAACCAGGTTTGCCGCAGGTGCCTCGGATGCGGGCTGGTCTTTTTAAAATTCAAAAAGGCATTAATCTACATAAGCGGTACGTTTCTGCAAAGTATTTTTTCGGCATGAGGCGGATAATCTTCCGCCCCACTGTGGTGGGCCTGCCGAGGATGACTCCGGAGGCCGTTCCAGGAGCTGCCATCTATCGCCTCTAATAGCTCACAAGGAAACAGAGCAACTCGCTTCAGAATGATATGGCCCACAGGGCAGGTAAACTCGATATTTAATTCAAGACACCAGGCAATTCTCATCTCAATGGACACGGCAAGTCATGATCCCCGAAACATGGTTTCCTCGCGCTCAAACCATCGTTTACAGCCGTAGAGACTCAGACCCGCCAGGACTATAAGTGAGATATACACTTCGGCTAAAAGTCCAGGTGCAATGGTTCCGGCAATGATTTCTTTCGAGGCCAGCGAAACATTCAAGATCGGTATCAGCGCAGTTTTAGCATTCAGCTCAATGCCTGGAAGCAAGGCCAAAAAAACAGGTAAGATAACAACAATGTTCAGAGGACCAATAATACTCTGAGCTTCCTTGAACGATTTGGCGAATATAGACAGAGAAAGCATGCAAGCCGCAAAAAATATGGACAAGGGAAGTAACAGAGAAAGCACCATTACGATAGATTTAAACTCCAGGATACCCAAGACTACATCCAGCAATTCCGGCGGGAGTTCTTTCACTTGACGTACGGCGATGAATAATCCTAAGATGGAAATGGCGGCAGCCGAGATCCCGGCCAGGACAACAACACTGAACTTACCCATTACGATCTGGAATCGGGTGGCCGGGGAAGACAAAAGAGTTTCCAGAGTTCCACGTTCCTTTTCCCCGGCGCCGAGGTCGATAGCAGGATACATACACCCCATAAAGCAGAAAAGGACAAAGAGATATGGCAGGAATCCTCCTATCTTTTTCCCGATCCTTTCCTTCATGGATGCTATATCATGCTCTTTAATATGAATCGCTTCAACAATCTTTTCATCCAGGTTTAACTTCATGAATCGATCTGATATTAACCTCTTTTCAAAATCATTTATCAGAGGCCGCAGACGTCCCCTGGTAATATTAAGATCCTCGGTGGATTTGAAGTAGAGTTCGACTCTGCCTTCCTCCAGATCCGCAACTTTCTGATCAAAATCCTCACTGAACAAGATAACCGCATCCAGGCTGTCTTTCTTAATAAGAGACTGTATGCTATCGGCCTGGATGTCTTCCATGATCCGCAGATCTTCCCGATTCATCAGTAAATCTCTGAATGCCTGCGCATTTCCATAAGTCAGCAGTCCGATCTTTATTCTTTTTTCTTCCGCTTTCTTTATCTGTTTGACCTGGACTTTGACCACGATACCCATGAGAACTGGAAAAAGCAGCATGGGAATGACCAGCATCATTATCAGGGTGCGGCGATCTCTAAGTGTGTCAATTAATTCTTTTTTAAAGATCGTAATGATTGTATTCATAATCAGTCTCGCTCCACCAGACGAATGAATTCATCCTCCACGGACCTGGTCTGCATCTGGTTTATAAAATTTTCATAGGTGTCGTTGAAGCATAGTCGACCTTTATGGATGATGGCAAGATCATCGCTGAGCAGACTCACCTCGCCCATCCGATGTGTGGAGAAAATAACAGTTTTTCCGTCTTCTTTGTAGTTCCGGATTAACTGTATAATGTTTCGTGAAGTAACGACATCCAATCCGGCAGTCGGTTCGTCGAATACTATCACCTCCGGATCGTGAATTATAGTACGGACAATAGAAATTTTTTGGCGCATTCCGGAAGAAAGTTTTCCGATTCGCCGATTGGCGAAATCATGCATGTCCAGAAGATTGAACAATTCCTCACGACGGCTTTTGTACATATTTTTATCCATGCCGTGAAGGTCTGCGAAATACTTCACAAACTCGTTGGGGGTCATTCTGTGATACAGTCCGGTATCCCCGGTGAGAAATCCAATCCGGCGTCGTACTTCCCGGGACTGTTGAATCACATCATATCCTGAAATGGTGATAGTGCCGGAGGTGGGTTTCAACATGGTGGCAATCATGCGCAGTGTGGTGGTTTTTCCGGCACCGTTGGGCCCCAGAAGAGCGAATACTCTTCCAGGATGACAGGTAAAACTGATTTCCTTGACGGCATCAATCTTTGATCCTTTAAATCCTTCACCCATCTCTCGTTTCTGCTGGCGCGATAATTTGAACGTTTTTGTTAACTCCTTGACAGTTATCATTACTTTTTCTTCTCCTTTTAGTATTCCCTCTTGTGGTGCCCTGCCTGTAGTTCATCTAATGTCGAAAAAACGCCAACTGCCGATCAGGTAGCCCATAAAAACCTGTCACGACCGGAGGCTCGACTCTACCGCCGCCGTTTAAATCAGCGGGTGTTGACGCCTGAGCCGATCCAGATAAAAGTCAAAGCAGAATAAGGAATAATAAAAACAAACTTTATATCAAATCCAGCTAAGGATTCTAAGGATTTTTCTTAGAAATCCCAACCTGGTTCGTTCCGGAATGATATCCTCTCCGCTGTCAGGGCGCACGTTTTCGTATTCTTTTTGAGCATCCTCGGCGGCGCTGCCGCTTAGCTCTCTCTTAAAGCGCTGGCCAGTGTCCTGGCATTCCCAGACCGCAGTTCCAAAAGTCCGGTCACCGCTGTAGCCCACCAGAGAATGTTTATTTTCCAGGCTTTCGCCGCAGTACGGGCAGGTCTTCATGCTTACTGCCTTAGGTTTAAATCATTTCTTCTGGTAATTACTCAGGAGTTAGAATTAAGGGGTCAGAAGTCAGAAGACAGAAGTCAGAAGCCAGTCATCATGAGCCGGTGGCTCACCCGAAAATGAATAAAAATGTTTTTTGCAGGGGCTCACCGATATGTGCGTCCACATGTAGGGCACAGAGGGCAAGGCTCGTGAGCGAATGCGCCACGAGTGGTGAGGGGGCCGTGCCCATCTTGCGGGATGACTTATCCCTAAGGATTATTCCTTAAATCCTGAAAACACGCACCTCTGGGCGCTTATTTTCGGAACATGATTAAAGAGCAGGTACAAAGCAGCCAACAAACAGAGAAGCCAAATACATGAATTCATAAATAGTGTAGCGTATTTTTCTAAATCAATCCACAAATTCAGCCCTGTTCGGGCGACCGATCGGTCGCCCGAACTTTATCCCTTTGTCCCTCTGTCCCTTTGTCACTCTGTCTCTTTGCTAAGTTTTCCGGATATGCTCATCCAGCACTGTCAGCAGCTTTTTTATCGTTTGCTCAACGCTGCTGTTAGCGGCCTTGACTATTTCTCCGCTTTTTAACTGGAGCTCTACAACACACCTGTCGCTTTTCTCCCCTAGCGGGTGGATAATAACTTTGCCGTATTGCAGCAAAGTCTTGATAATTTCCAAAGGCGTGCCGTTCAACTGTCACCTCCGCAGATGAGAGGAAAAATCAGGTTTTCAAGGTTAATGACCAATCCGGATTAGCACAATTCCTACTCCGACCACCCCGGAAGCGACAACGTTGTCTGGTAGTTGGAGTAGTTGCATAAGGGATTTCGCCGCGGCTTGTACAGCCGGCCCTGCCTGGGGTTGTCGTCCTGGGTATAGACCCAGATTTCATGGGGATCCCAGACCACCACCTCGTCGCGGCAGTCACCGGTGATATCCAGCACCGCGTTGCACATGTCCGGGTGCCCGTCATCCGGGAAAGCCACCACGGGCCGGCCCCAGCCGTCGAACATTCCTCCCTCGACAATATTGGGCGAATGCACGAAATACTCCGTCCCGGTACCGGTCCAGTTTATGGGCAGGCACATGCTGCCGTATTGGTTGGGCTCGAAATCGTGGTAGATCTCTCCCCGGCTGTTGAAAAAGTGGATGATCCCCTGGTTGCCCCAGAAATTGATAGTGACAGTCTCGAGGCCGGGCATGTCGGGCCGGAAATCCGCCACCGCCGGGTTCTGGCCGTGACCGATCCAGTGGTGCTTGAGAATCTCGCCCTCCAGGTCGGTAAAAAACACTCCGGCATCGCTCGCTGCATAGAAAACACGGGGGCGCGAGCCTTCTTTTTCCATGAAATCCACCACCGCCACCCCATCCGCATGATCATCGACCAGGGTGTCGAGGGACCAGAGCATCCGGCCGTCGTCATCGAACAGCGAGTAGCCGATTGCCAGCTCATCGCGCCCATCCTCATCTACATCGTAAGCAAAGGGGTAATGGCCGGTTTTGCAGGCGCCTTCCCAGAGCACCTGCAGGCGGTCATTCAGCGCCCAGAGGTGCCAGTAGCGGTCTTTGATAATGATGTCGCGCGGATGTCCCGTGCCCCGCAAGTCGCAGAAATAGAGACAGTCTCCGAGGATGTGAGGAAAGCTGTCTGCAGGAGCTTTGCTCACGGGCGTTGGAGCCTTGTATTTGGTTTTTCCGGTGGCGCCGGCGACAACCACCAGTTCCATGTTCATGCAGTAGACCACCTCATTGCGTCCGTCGGCATCCAGATCGTGAATCTGGAAACTGACATCATTGGTCAGGTGGTTTTTCTCCGGGTCGGGGGTGCCGATTTGCCAGAGGATTTTGCCGTCAAAAGTCATGGCTGTCAAGCAGCTTATTTCGCTGTAGGAGTCGCGCGGCCATGCATGGTGCTTCACCTGGCCGATCAGCACATCACACTCGCCGTCACCATCCAGGTCGCCGAAACGAAGATTCCGTCCCACCCCGAAACCCTCGGTGCTTATTTTCTTCCACAACACGAGCTTAGGGTTGGCTGCGCGAAGCTTTTCCAGTTCCCTCTCTCCGCGCGCCCTGAGCTCTTCAATGCTCCTTTTTTCCTCCCCGGTAGTGGTAACCTTGACATAACTGTAGCGGGCAGGCACATCAGAGGTCAATCCCACCTTACCGCGCGGGAAAGTCGAATCCCTGGCTTCGAGCAGCACAACATCATCTATCCCGGCGCTGATACGATCGCCGGAGACTGTGACCACGGCCGTGTAATAGTTCCCCGGAGTCCAGTCGAAATCTTTCCGGTCTAGAATTTTCTCATAGGGCTTATGAAAATCGGTGGCGTGCCTGATGAGCTTGAGCACCGCCTGAGAGCCATCCAGGCCGAAAAAGTAATAGCAGCGGTCGTTGCGGTAACGAAACACAATCCCGGCCCGGCCGGAATCCATCTCCGGAGCGAAACGGACCTCCAGGGTGTAATCCGTCCATAGGGTGTCGCCGGTTATCACCATGGGGTGAGTGTGTTTCCTGTTCTTGTTTTCAAAGGTCTGGGCCATCACCCGGTCGCCGTTTTCAGCCTTTACCTGCCAAGCTCGCTGGGCACCACGATCCGGGCTGAAACAGCTTACCGCCCAGTTGCCCCTGGGGGCCGCCTCAGGCAAGTAGTGGTACTCGGTATGCGGACCCACCGGTGCTGAAAACATCCCGGTATCCAGCCCGCTGAAATTATCCTCGAGCAAAATCGCTTCCTCCGGTTCACTTCCCGAGCAGCCGAGAAAGATTGCACAGACAACAAGACCGTTAAGAATTGTTTTTCCTTTTACCATTTTTCCTCCTAAATGGTTTGAATAATACCTGGACATTATGATATAAGGGCGAGGTATGCCTCACCCCTTCGGTTAATTTCTCTGTGTTTTAATAACAGCAGGGACACGGCGCGCCGTGTCCCTGCGGAATAAGCTTTTATCCTTCAATGAGTTATAACCTCGGAAGCTTATCAAACCTTGCGTTCGAGGACCCGGCTGATCAGGCGAGTGAGTTTTGGTTCGGCCTGGCCGGCCACTTTGATAATCTCGTTGATATCAGCCGGCTCCAGTGCATCCGGCATGCAAAGGTCGGTAATGATCGAGACTCCCAGAACTCGCATTCCGGAATGCACGGCCACGATAACCTCCGGTACGGTGCTCATCCCCACCACATCGGCGCCGATATTACGCAGGAAACGATACTCTGCCCGGGTTTCCAGGTTGGGGCCGGGCACCGCCACATAGACCCCTTTTCGTAAGACTATCCCCTCCTCCAGGGCGATCTCCTCGGCCAGGCGGATCAGCTCATGGCTATAAGGTTCGGACATATCAGGGAACCTGGGGCCAAGGCTCTCATGGCTCGGGCCGATCAGGGGATTGTCTCCGAGCAGGTTGATATGGTCCTCGATAACCATCAAGTCTCCCCTGTTCCACATCGGGTTCATACCTCCGCAGGCGTTGGAGACCACCAGTATATTTGTGCCCAGGGCTCTCATCACCCGTACCGGGAAAGTGATCTGCTCCATTGAGTAACCCTCGTAGTAATGGAAGCGTCCCTGCATGGCAACCACATTTTTGCCCGAGAGCCGGCCCAGGAGCAGACGGCCGGAGTGAGTCTCGACTGTCGAGGAAACGAAATGCGGGATATCCGGGTACGGGATCTCGCTGTGGACTTTAATCTCGGAGACCAACCCACCCAGGCCGGTGCCCAGGATGATTCCCACTTCCGGTTCGAGATTACAGCGGCCGGCGATAAGTTCGCT
>Ga0114922_10007181_pt1 | contig 10199 bp, 6 predicted proteins | sample AartaG_FD_100975 | JGI IMG/M metagenome (GOLD analysis project Ga0114922, IMG submission 100975) | Deep subsurface microbial communities from Aarhus Bay to uncover new lineages of life (NeLLi) - Aarhus_00045 metaG | ecosystem: Environmental > Aquatic > Marine > Oceanic > Sediment | place: Aarhus...
AACACAAGAATCTCCTGGGTTCCGGAAGGTATCACGAACAGTGGCTCGCGATGCATACATCGTCTGAAAAGCAGGCTACTATGAAGTGGTTCAAGGAGGCGCGGTTCGGTATGTTTATTCACTGGGGACTCTACTCCCAGGCAGGAGGAATGTGGAAGGGAACCCGCATCGAAAAGTCACCGTATCCAGGCCCTGGCGTCGCCGAATGGCTTATGTTCAAGTTTCGAATTCCGCGTGACGAATACGCCAAACTGGCACGGACGTTTAAGCCCGATCGTTCTTTTGCGCAAAACATTGCCCGGTTGGCGAAGGACGCGGGGATGAGATACCTCGTGATTACCTCCAAGCATCATGATGGGTTTGCCCTGTTCAACTCAAATTGCTCGGCTTTCGACATGGTGGATGCCACTGCCTACCAGGCCGACGCCATCAAGGAACTCTACGATGCCTGTCAAGAAGAAGGAGTGGCGTTTGGCATCTACTATTCGCATGGCCACGACTGGAGTGACGGAACCGATGGCAACTACGCCACTGTGAAAAAACACAACGACATACTGGGAATCCCCACACGATACCAAGGAAAGAACCTTTGGGATCCGAGCCCAAACTCCTTCGCAGAGTATCTGGAGAGCAAGGCCTACCCGCAGATCGCCGAACTGCTCCACCTCATGCCCAAATTGCGTTTGATCTGGTTTGATGGGGAAGGCCTCATCACGGAGGAACAGGCCTTTCGTTTCTACAAGCTCATCTACGACATCAATCCCAGTGTCATTGTCAACCGCCGGATCGGATACGGGTTCGGCGACTATCTTGACGCCGGAGACAACGTCATTCCGTCCACCGATGAATCACTGAGCAAACATTGGGAAACCTGCGGTACGACGAATAACTCCTGGGGATACAAAGCCTATGATCAGGATTGGAAGAGCACGAGAGAGCTTCTGTACTACCTCATCGATATCGCTTCTAAGGGCGGTAATTATCTGTTGAATATTGGTCCCGACGGAAAAGGGCGAGTGCCCGAAGCCTGCGCTAACAACATGCGACAGATGGGCGAGTGGGTGCGAATCAATGCCGACGCCGTCTATGGAACCACCCGCTGGAAAATCACACACGAAGGGCAGGGCGAAACTCTTCTTGAAGGTACCGGTCATCGTGCGGCAAAAGGATTCTCTCGGAAATTTACCACCGAAGATTTCTGGTTCACCGCCAGAGGTAACAAGGTGTATGCCATATCGCTGGTGCCCGCCGGTGATATAGTACGCATTCGCTCCCTGAATAAGTCCGCCGGAAGAATCAAGCAGGTTCGTCTGCTCGGCAACGACCGCATCCTGTCTTGGAAACAAACAGAGACTGCGCTCGAGATTGACTTTGCAGGTATGAAAACCGGCGAAAACGGATTTGCGATCGAGGCGGTCCTTGAATGATCTGAAATCGGGTCCGCCCAAAGGGGAGGCCGTCCGCAAAGATTTCTTTTTCCCTGCTGGAATCCCAAATGCGATAAACGCAATTTTCCAATATGGGCATGCGCCCTGACGGACTTACATAGCCGGTTTGTTGCACTTTGAAGTTAGAACCGTATAAGAAAAAGAAAACATATCTTATCAACTCGCGTAGCTATGCAAACCGGGGAATAACTTGGACAGATTTACCCACAAAAGAGTGATAATAATCGCCAATAATCCGAGTAGGGCAATAGCGCTATTCATCCAGGCGTGCTTTTTACCAAACATATAACGAAAATGATAATAGCCCAGATAGACCAGCCAGGAGACCAGGGACCATAATTCCTTGGGATCCCAACCCCAGAAATCTCCCCAGGCATATTTCCCCCAATAGCTGCCTGAAATCAAACCCAGCGTCAAAAAGGGAAATCCAAAACAGATCATACGGTAGGTAGCTCCTTCGTATCCTACCAATTCCGGATTCGAAGGCCCGGAAGATTTAACGAGTTGTCCCACTGCCTGCGCGGCGGCTTTGGCCATTAATACGTAGGAAAGCATATATACGGCCACGTGTGGCGCAAACAACCAACTTTGCAACGCAGGGGGTAAGTTTTGTGGCTCAGAATGAAAGATAAAACCCGCCGGAAACAGAATGATAAATCCGATCAGCATGTCCGCACCTTCAGCGCCGACATGTAATATCAAGCGACAAAACAACGAAATCGGCGGCAGGATCATGCCCAGGCATAAAAACACTTCGAACATATTCTGTAAGGGAATATGTTTCACGTGCTGCCAGCGATAGCCAAAGGCAGCCACAGCTACGAAAAATCCCGCAACGTAAAGTACGCGGCCGAAATTTTTCTGTCGTGCGATCGTAGCTAAAAATGCCAGCGCATAGGCAGCCAGTGTAATATAAACCAAGTAACCTTGGAGATTATACTTAATTTCCATTCTGATTCCGTTTCCCGAAATAACGAATTATATGCTGCAGCCAGCACTGCCAGAATACCCCCACACAAAGCAGCCAATAGCCCAAAAATACCACCGGTACGCCCGAATCCGAAACCACTTTAAGAACCGTAAAACCCACCGGTTTCATTCTTCTTTGCTCACCGGCTGTCGCGGGCACCTCGGTCTCATCACCTCTGTTTTGATAAAAATGATACCCGCCGTAATGGAGAGGGTGATTCACTTCAATGGTCTGTCGATGCTGCCTTCGATTCTTTAAATCGATTACCGAAATATCACTATAGTAGTCTTTGACATCCCATCGCTGGGGTTTGACGAACATATAAATAAACATGAAGCCATTCGTCTGGAATCGATGAGGCATATTCAGAGGAAAAACAAACCGTCTGTCCCGAAATCCATCCGCCCATTCCAGTTCCACAAAAAGAGCGGGATTCATGGTATCACGGGGCCGATCTGTTACACGATCTCGAATTTGCAGTTTGCGAATCACCTGCAAAATTTTCAACTTTTTTAATGGCGCGGGCAGTTCGATTTCCTCGCCAATCCGATCGGGTATCAACCAGGTTTGTTCCGGTTCCTTACTCAATAACTTGAGTACGGTGCGGTTCGGATCATCCAAATCGGGCATCGGCTGGACGGGATATTTCTGGATCAACAAGTGTCCCTCGGGCCAATAATAATCCATCCAGTAATCTTCCAACCGAAGTGTAAAGGGAAGACGTCCCACCTGCTCATTGAGAGTTTCATTCCAGAGGTGGCTATCTTCCATCTCCTTCGGCCACTCGGAAAGGTAGAGATATCCTTTATAAAGCTTATCTCTACCCAACAGTTCCTTTTGCAGCATATGGCCTTTTTGGGAACTTATCATAGCGCCGATGAGAATCACTATACCTCCCAGATGGATGCTCAATAAACCGGGCTTGCGCAGCAATCGCGGAAAGAAAAATATTCCCAGTGCCAGCAATCCCGTCAGAAACACCCAAAAAACCACCAGCGGCTCAGAATTAAATAGTTTACTCGCTTTGTCCGCTCCCTTGAAAGATACTGTCACCGACAAGACCAACAGCAGGATAATCATCCCCAGCGTCACCCACAACGACGCTCGCCGTAGGATGTACATCTTCGATTTTGAATTTCCCATAAATATTCCGTTTCCAATATTTGGACTTTACTATTTCCAGGGTAAACCCACAATAGGGTTGGCTGTTCCGTACGCCCCCTCCGCTATATAGGAATTTCAGTTATTATAGACCGCCCGTTGGGCAAAAAGCAAAAAATTACACGTATTTATTTCCTTAAAAATCCTCCGGTTCCGGGTATTCTTTCGGTGAATGATTCTGGCCATGACAGGTCAGATAGTCCGAATGGCGTTGATAATCCGCAGGTCTTATCCCCAGGCCGGAGAGTAAGAAATTTAGGCCGTAACGCGAATATTTTCGGAAGCGTTGGCTTCCTGCGAACCCGGTATGTGGTGACGCGGGACCAGATAGGTAGGCTCTTCTTTACGCATAATACGATAGAGCGTGCCGACGACCCTCGGGCTGGAATAATTTTCCAACACTTTTTTACAATTGCTGCGAACGACGCTTCGCGCTATGCTGCGGCGCCGCTCCGGACGAAACATCCGCAGCGTCGCTCGCAACGGAGCGCTATTCTTCTGCAGCACCATACGCAGGTATTCCGGATCGTCCAGTTTCTTGATTTCTTTCAGACGGCGATTCAGTCCACCGTCCGGTTCATCGGTTCCCAGATCGGCATAATCACTGCCGTTCACCAGCAGCACTGTGTAAAGGTGATCCAGCGATAGGCCCGCTTTCGTGAAATCCATCGTTACCGAAGGGAGATTGCGGCCAATAACGCATTTCTCCATGACCCAAGGCTCGATGAATACAAAACCGAACCCCTCCAATACCGACGTCGTAACCACCATGCGGGCGATCGAATACATGTCGGCAACGCCGTATTTCAATATCCGACCGGGATCCGACGGATCGTACTCGCGGTGCAGCCCTACGATGTCACCGATGTCGATAGTCACCGGCAGATTATTTTCGCGGACGAATTCCTGCAGTCGATTGGTGTATTGCTTTTCTTCTGCGCTGCTGCCGGACAGCGATACGACCAGATGTAACTTCGTATCCAATTGATACCTTTCTCGAAATTCCGCCTCCGAGGCCAGATTGTTCAGCATCCGGGTCAGGTAGATTCCCTCTTCAATATTCTTACGCGGTATCGCCCGGACCGGATAAAACAATATCTCCGAGTCCGGATCAATGCCTTTGGTCTCGGCCAGAATCCGCCGCAAATCCTGACACGGCTCCACACATTTCTCCAGCGCGGTGTCAATACTATTGGGGACATACCAAACCCGCGTCGGCTCAATACCATGATCGAGCAGACGATAGTAATCATTGGTATTGATTGCTATATATTCGATGTTTGGCGTCGAGGGATACAATATCTGGTGCCAATCCGGCATGTCGCTCGGCAGATAGGCCTGAAATTTCTTAATATTATGAAAATTCGCCGGTCGCTGCTGGGCAAAATCATGTACGCGAACCAGAAAACGTTTGTCGCTCTTGGCCTGATACTCCCAAAGCGACCACAAATAAAACGCATAGGCCACCGCCGGATGGACGCCGATCGACAAATTCTCCATCAGCACGACATCTACGTCTGCCAGCTCCTTTTGCAGCGTTTCGGCGATGTTCGTCCCGTGCCAGATATAGTCATGAACCTGTTGAATCTGGATGGATTTACCTTCCAATCCCGGGATCCGATAGTCGGGAGACATCTCCTCCAGATTGATATATTTCAATTGATCGTTATGCCAGGGCAGGAAATTATCGATTTGGGGGGATGCTCTGCCAAACAGGGTGATTTGCAGAGACGGATCGTTTTGCAGCAATTCGGTTATGGTTCGCCAAATTACCGTATTGACGCCATCGGTGGAACCAATGAAGTAATGTCCAATCGCTATATGCATGGCTCTGTTTTTCATCGGTTCGCCTGCCTATAACACTTTCGACGAATCATCGTTTTACCTCTATATTTATAGAATAATTATAGGCTCAAACAGACAGCGATATATATATGCTTTTGGCGAATCGTTATAATCATTATATTTTCTAACGTAGAAGCCGACAAAGGAATTCGACCCTGCATACTCCTAAGGCATTTACTGACAAGGCTTTACGGAATTTTTCCCGCAATTGCACCGGTATTTCTGCCTATGGGAATCTTCAAAGTGTTGTTCCTATTGCAATCCCTATTATAATACAACTCCTTGAAAACTCGTATGATCATAACCATAGATGGCCCCGCAGGTTCCGGTAAGAGTACCGTAGCCGCCGCCTTGGCCAAGCGACTCGGCATCGCTTATCTCGATACCGGAGCGATGTATCGCGCCGTTACCCTGGCCGCATTGCAAAAACAAGTTTCGCTTGATGATCCGGAAATGTTGGAAACAGTGATCAGGGATTCCCGGATCGAGGTAGCGCAACGTGACGCGTCCGATCGAGTTTGGCTGAACGGCTGCGATGTAACCGAGGAAATCCGCTCCCACGAAGTTACCGAAAATACCCACAAAATCGCCGGCCAGGCTCGACTACGCAAACTGCTCGTGGTGCAGCAGCGCCATATTGCCGAACAGGCCGGCGCGCTGGTCGCTGAAGGCCGCGATCAGGGAACCGTCGTTTTCCCGGACGCCAGGATAAAATTTTATCTGGACGCCGATCCGGCATGTCGGGCCCGACGACGCTGGGAGCAGCTCAAATTAGATGGTTCCGATATCTCCTGCCGGGAGGTGCTCGCCGAGCAACAGCAGCGCGACCAACGGGACCGAACCCGCCCAAACAGCCCTTTGCGGGCGCCCGAAAACGCCATTGTCGTTGACACGACAGACATGACCATCGAACAGGTGGTGGAAACGTTATACCAATGTGTAAATGACGAATGACGAAATTCGAATGACGAATAAAGAGTATGGCTACGCTTCGCGTAGCCATGCCACCCAGCCTTTTGACGGTAGCGTCAGGGAGAAGTATATACAATGCGCTGGTGGTATCAATTCTGGCAACGTTCGTCCCAGGTGGTGTTATCCGCCTGCCTGGGAGTCCGTGTTTTCGGCCGGGAGAACGTCCCGAAAAGGGGCCCTGCTTTACTGCTGAGCAATCACCAAAGCTTTCTCGATCCGGTACTGTGCGGGATGGGACTGCCGCGCGAACTCGATTATATCGCCCGCAACAGCCTGTTCCGAAAACGCTGGTTCGCCTGGTATATTCGTTCCCTGAATGCGTTTCCCATTCATCGTAATCAGGCCGATTTGGCCGCCGTTAGAACCATCATCAAACGGCTTCGCTCCGGACGCGCCGTCTTATTATTCCCCGAAGCCACCCGCACCCGCGACGGACGCATTCGACCCATCAAAGGCGGTTTTGAACTCATCGTACGCAAGGCGGACGCCCCCGCTGTACCCGTGGTCATCGACGGCGCCTATGAAGCCTGGTCTCGTACCCAGCGATTCCCCTCTCTCGGATGCATTACGGTTAGCTACGGCAAACCGATTACTCCTCATCAGGCAAAAACCTTAAGCCGTCAGGAACTGGTCGAGTTGCTTAATCACCGATTACGCGAAATGCAAACTCGCATCCGAGGGCGAACCGGTAGATTACCTTATGAATATCATACGTATCCAGGCCCCGACTCTATCCAAGCCCCGACCGTAAGGGAGGGGATCGAATAAAATGACGAATGACGAAACCCGAATGTCGAATCAATGACGAATAACCAAATGACTAAACAATAATAATGGATGGCGCCACTAAACTTGCTATGTTCGCTTCAATCTGCCACCCGGTTGTTTGAAACATTTGGATTTTATTTATTTATATTTGTTTCGGATTTCGATATTTGGATATAATTTTAATTAACCGCTTACTAACGTGCGCGACTTGGACAGGTAAATGAAAGTACTCGTGGCGAAAAAATGCGGCTTCTGCTTCGGCGTCGAACACGCCATCGACCTGGCAGGGGAAATGCTCGCCGAGGGCAGAAATGTGTATTGTTTAGGCGACTTGATTCACAATAAGTTTGTCGTCAGCCAATTGATCGAGGCGGGCCTGCGCGTAGTGGATTCCCTGAACGAAATTCCAATAGATCCGACCCCAAATGGAAAGGATACTCCTACGGTTCTCATTCGCTCGCACGGATGCCGACCCGAATTGATTCAGGAAATCAAGCAACGCGGTTTTTACGTCGCCGACGCCACCTGCGTCCTGGTAAAACGAGCTCAGAATCTGGTGCGCCAACTGCATCAGGAAGGCTTTGGCGTAATTGTCGTAGGCGATCCCAATCATCCGGAAGTGCAGGGCCTGATCGGATACGCTCCGGCGGTCCGCGTCGTCGCCGAGGAAAAAGATCTGGAGAATTTACCCGTGAGCAGCCGCTGGGCGATAGTTTCGCAAACCACCTTCTCGGCCGAAGACTTCGCCTACATCGTCGGACGGATCGCCGCCCGAAATTTTAAGGAAATCAAGGTGTTGAATACCATCTGCCGGGAAACCACCCGACGCCAGCAATCCGCTATCGAGCTGTGCCGACAGGTCGAAGTGATGTTCGTCATCGGCTCGCTTCACAGTGCCAATACCCGAGAATTGGCTCAGATTTGTCAGCGACAGGAAGTCGAGACCTACCACTTACAGAATTGGCAGGAGTTCAAACCACTTTATATTGAGGGTAAGGCGACCGCCGGTGTTACCGCCGGCGCCTCTACGCCGGATAGTATCATCCAGGAATTTGTCGGTAATTTAAGGCAGTTATAAGCCGACAACGCTCGAAAAACCGCCAAAGTAACAATACTTCACGGATTATATAGTTGACGAAAAGCCGTTTATCCGCTTTAATTATATATTGCTCTTTTGGCAAAACGTTAAATACGTCTAACAAAACCGACGGAAAGCGGAGTAACCAGAGGCCCCGGACGTACTGGGTCAGTCCGGAATCGCCCCTATTTGTACCCAATGCAGGATAGCCAAACAGGTTAGGTATTTCTATGGTGGATAAAAGTATCTTACGGGAAATTGAAATTGATGAACAGGAAATTGATCAGTCGATAAGTGAAGCCCTCGGCACTTCCGACCAGCAGGATATACTCGATGTTATCGACAAAACCGTCCGAAATTTTGAGCCGGGAACCATCCTCAAAGGGAAAATCGTTAATCATGTCGGCGATGATGTGATCGTGGAGGTCGGACTCAAAAGCGAGGGTTCCGTCAGCGCCACAGAGTTCGACGATCCCCAAGAAATTCGCATCGGCGATGCCATCGAAGTGCTGCTCGAAGCCGTCGAATCCGATAGTGGACTCGTCATTCTCAGTAAACGCAAAGCCGATCGCATTCGAGGCTGGGAGCGCGTTATCGAAAATTATAAGGAAGGCGACACCATCAAGGGCAAAGCCACCCGACGGATCAAAGGGGGCCTGCTCGTCGATGTCGGCGTGCCCGTCTTTCTGCCCGCGTCGCAGATCGATGTCCGTCGCCCGGGCGATATCGCCGAATTCATCGGGAACGAACTCGAAGCTAAAATTCTCAAAATCGATCAGGAGCGGCGCAATATCGTTATCTCACGGCGAAAACTACTCGAAGAAACCCGCGCCACCGCCAAGCGAAACCTCATGGAAGACATCGAAGTAGGACAAATCCGCAAGGGGATCGTGAAAAACATCGCCGACTTCGGCGCCTTCGTCGATCTCGGCGGACTCGACGGATTGCTGCATATTACCGATATGAGCTGGGGACGCGTCAACCATCCCTCCGAATTGGTCAAACTCGATCAGGAGATCGAGATTAAAATCCTCTCCATCGACCGCGAAAAGGAAAAAATCGCCCTCGGACTGAAACAAAAATCCGAAAGCCCCTGGGTCTCCGCCGAAAAACGATATACTATCGGCGCCATCGTCAAGGGGACCGTCGTCAATATTACCAACTACGGCTCGTTTATCAAACTCGAAGAGGGAATCGAAGGTCTCGTACATATCAGCGAAATGAGTTGGACCAAGCGAATTTCCCATCCCTCCGAGATTATGCAGGCCAACAGCGAAATTGATGTCGTCGTCCTCCAGGTCAACCCTGCCAGACAGGAGATCTCGCTGGGCATCAAACAACTCGCCGAAAACCCATGGACCCAGGTCGCCCGCAAATACCCGCCCGGCAGCATCGTCGATGGAAAAGTACGCAACCTGGTCAATTACGGCGCCTTCATCGAAATCGAGGAAGGCATCGATGGACTGCTCCACGTCTCCGATATGAGCTGGACCAAGAAAATCGGACATCCCGGCGAGTTGATCAAAAAAAACCAGACCGTAAAATGCGTAGTGCTATCCGTCGATGACTCCAAACAACGCGTCGCGCTCGGCCTCAAACAAATGACCGAGGATCCCTGGTTCAAAGCCATTCCCGATAAATACCTCCCCGGACAGATCGTCAAGGGCAAGGTCACCAAAATCACCAACTTCGGCGTCTTTGTCGAGCTCGAACCCGACCTCGAAGGGCTGCTGCATGTCTCGGAACTGTCCGATCAGAAAGTCGATGCCCCCCAGGATGTCGTCAAGGTTGGCGAAGAAATCGAAGTCAAAATCCTTCGCGTCGATATCGAAGATCGCAAGATCGGCCTCTCGCTCAAACGAGCCCAGTGGGCCGCCGAAGACGACCAGGAACAGCAGGAAAAGCAACCGCAGCGCGGTGGTCTGGATTCCGCGATCCCGGCAGTCGGATTAGGAGA
>Ga0114922_10007182_pt1 | contig 10198 bp, 6 predicted proteins | sample AartaG_FD_100975 | JGI IMG/M metagenome (GOLD analysis project Ga0114922, IMG submission 100975) | Deep subsurface microbial communities from Aarhus Bay to uncover new lineages of life (NeLLi) - Aarhus_00045 metaG | ecosystem: Environmental > Aquatic > Marine > Oceanic > Sediment | place: Aarhus...
CAGCGAAAAGCATCAATCCAGGGATACAGCCCCGTATGACTTGAACCGGAATGGGGAAAAACACTCATTTTTGTGCCCGGTATTCTCGGACGAGCACTCGAGATTTCTGATAATATCATAAATGTCTCCTTTCAATCATTATTTCGGATTCAGGTTTTACTAGAACCCGAGTCTATTAAACTAATATAAACGCATTAAATAATATGTCATTGCGAGTGCAACGAAGCAATCTCGTATAGAATCATACAGAAGAGATTGCCACGCCCTTGGGGCTCGCAATGACAATGGTAAAACATTTCGTTTTTTATAGATCAGTCCCCTGTTCAATTTTTTTGATAAAACAAAGTCTGATCTCACTCTCCATTTAAAATCTCATTCCCAGACGGTAGCCATCCTGGATGGCATCGATGCCCCGCCTCACCCATACACAATCACCGATAATAGAAATATCGCCCTTAAAGGAACCGTAGCTCAGCTCGGTGTTGGGAACAAGTCTGGCCAGGATAACTGTGTCGGCGGGCACAACCTGGTCTTTAAACGATTGTTTCTCCTTTGTTTTCCTGTCCACGATCGTCCAGTCAGCTTTCACTCCTTTGTCAGTAATTTCCTTGACCTGTCCGTTGGTCAATTGCTGAACCTTTGCCTGCCTGAGCCTGAGTCTGTATCGCCAGATGTAGGAAGGGTTCACATCCCAACCGAAACGAGGAGCAGGATCGATCATTGCCAAACTCGAATCCTTGACTCCTTCTTTCTCCAGCTTATCAATGACAAAAAGTGTGAGCGATATCGCTGCACCTGATCCCCCGAGGATAACCACCTTCTTGCCCAGTTTCGCTTTTCCTGTAAACACATCAAACATGCTCACTACGTGGGATTTATCTGCCCCGGGAATATCCGGGATTTCGGGTACAGCGCCCGTGGCGATAACAAGTGAATCCGGTTTTTCCTTTTCCAGGAGCTTCTTGGTCACCGGTGTGTTGAGAACGAACTTGGCGCCGAATTTGTCACACTGGGCTTTCATGTGATTAATCCATCTCATGAACTCCTGGTCATCCCAGTATTTATTGGATTTTTCACCCCAGGGATTCCGTGACGCATAGTACCACTGTCCGCCTATATGATCGGTTTTTTCATAGACTGTGACATCATGGCCCTTTTCAGAGGCAATACATGCGGCCTGAAGGCCAGCGATACCCGCACCGGCGATAATTATTTTTCTCTTTTCCTCGGCTTTAGGAAAACCGTGGTAGCCCCATTCGCGCTCTCCCTCATGTCCACAGGAAGGCCGGACCGTGCAGGTTATGGGAGCATCACGGAAAAGCCGGGCCAGGCAGACCTGACAGGCGATACAGGGAGTGATATCCTCCTGCCGGTCCCACATAATCTTGTTGGGCAGGGCTGGGTCGGCGATCATTGGCCGACACATCTCCCAAATATCCAGCTTGCCTTCTGAAATCGCCTTCTCAGGAATCTCAGGGACGAAAAGCCGATAAGCCATGCTGATTGACACCTTGACCGCTTTCTTTGTGCGTTCAGCCACATAGAGCCATTTACCCATCGGGATATCCCTGGAGATGACCGATCCCAAGGACTCCTGCCAGCCGACCGTCACACTGATGTAGTCACAACCGGCCGCTTCGGCTATCTTTATCGACTCCAAGCTCTCTTCTTCTGTGTTTCCCTCTACCTCATCCAGCATCTCCCAGGCGCAGAGGCGGATGCCGACTGCGATATCAGGGCCCACTTCTCCACGAATCCCCTCGATAATCTTCCGCATGAATGTGCAGCGTCCTTTGATGTCGCCGCCGTATTCGTCACTCCTCCAATTGGTGTACTTAGAAACGAAGTTAGATATGAGGTAGCCCACAATACCGGATATCTCGATTATGTCGTAACCGGCTTCAACAGCCCTGCGGGCACCGTCTATATGTTCCTGAATACACTCTTCAACCTCGGGAATACTCATCTTCCTCTGCGGGCGGAACCGGCGCAACCTCTGCTGTATCGCTGAAGGCCCGACTGTGTAAGGAAGGTTTATCCCACCAACCCGGCCGCAGTGCATCAATTGAAGGCAAGCCACAGCATCGCCTTTATGGATAATATCAGCCATCTTCTTCAAACCAGGGATAAACTTATCATCCCAGATGCCCATCATGCCCACATAGCCCTGTCCTTCTCCTCTCGGGTCAGTGTAGGCTCCTTGAGTTGTCACAATCCCTGAACCGCCTCGAGCATGGGCTTCTATGTAGGCCAGTTCCTTCTCCGAGACAAATCCGTCGCTGTAATTGTAGTTTGTCTCAGTTGAGGCGTACTTGATCCTGTTTTTTGCCCACACCTTGCCTATCTGAACCGGGCTGAAGATATGAGGGTATTTCTTGACTCCGGGTAACATATATTCCTCCTTCCAAAGCGCTCGGTAAAATCACCAGATAACCCTTCCTTCACTGTCCATCTCTGAACAATCTGACTTTCCATGATATGTAAGAAAGATTATATAAAAAAAAACCAATTTGCAAGAAAAGAGAAAGCAGGGTCGCAACCCCCATTTGATTTTTATTTTCTTAACGAAAAAGGCTGGCGATTTTTTTCCTGCTAATTAGCCTGGATTATTCACGAGTCGAGGTTGCTGTAGACTCTGTTGCGAAGAGCGTAGCGAATGTGGCATTTTTATTTCAAGCAAAAGGTTGAGATTGCCACACTCTCTCCGGTCGCTCGCAATGACAGCGCTCGACTTGAAGTTGCCGTTCACCAACAGATCGCTCGTGATGACAATTTTTTTAAAAGAAAAATGCCGTCAGATTTGCTCGCCTGAAATGACTTCGATAAGCGATTGCTTACTTTTATCGATTGTATTGAACGCTAACCGATTTATAATTGATTTTATATGCCCGAGAAATAAATATCATAATGTAGGAAGATGTCAACGATGCACAACGTTTATCAGCTGATCCTGTTAGGAGAAGAGTCATGATTTTAAAAAAAGTATTTCTGATTTTAATCATCATAATCCTATTTTTCGTCTTATCGTTTTGCCTTTTTGCGGAAAAAACAGATGAAAAGGCTCCATCCAGAAAGGCATATGACCTCACCGATCCTGCCGAGAAAATCCAAAATTGATTAAAAATCTTGAGCCTAAAATTAAACACTTTCTGAAAATCACAATCGGAATCAATCAAGTACTGTATGCGGAAAGTTCCTTTCCATACAGAATATGAATTCAATATAATTAACAAGAGAGGTATGGTGTTCCAAAGAAGGATTGGATTAGATATACGGACCTCATTCCTTGCGACTCAAAATTACAGAGGTTTCAGGGAAGAAAAAATAAAGAGAGCGATTACTCTGGGGACGAGGGGGCTGGATCACAGCCCAAAAATTGTTGATTCAGTGAGTATTATCTGCAATGTAAAGGTTGAATAATGGAAGGTGCACTTTGTTTAGTAATTATTTGAAAATCGCCTTAAGGAATATCAAAAGGTACAAGGGCTATTCGTTCATCAATATCGCCGGTCTGGCTGTCGGGATTGCCAGTTGTCTGTTGATCCTGCTCTTTGTGAAGAGTGAAATGAGCTATGACCGGTTTCATGAAAAGGCAGAGCGGATTTACAGGGTTGGATTCAAGTTTCACGTCGGAACGAACCAGTTTGATGCAGCGTTGGGTCCTTGCCCCCTTGCAGATGCTCTGCTCAGAGATTTTCCAGAAGTGCGGAGTGCGGCCAGGATCTTTGCCAGACAGAGCCGCGGTGGAGATGTGTTTGTCCGGTATGGGGATAAGCGTTTCCAAGAAAAACTTTTTCTCTGGGCTGACCCTGCGATATTTGATATCCTGACTATTCCTTTCCTCAAGGGAAAGCCGGATGATGCGCTCGAACAGCCGAATTCGGTCATCCTGACCCCCGAGGCAGCAGAAAAATATTTTGGCCGGGAAGACCCGATGGGAAAGATGCTTGAGCTTGAGGACGGCTCCCTGTACATGATCAGAGGTGTGACCGAGGGATGGCCGGAGCCTTCCCACTTCCACTTCGATTTTCTCGCTTCCTTTTCAAGCCTTCCAAAGAGCAGAGACCAGGATTTTTATGATACGGCTGTGTTCACTTACATTCTGCTCCAAGATAGCTCTTCGATCGAACGCCTCGAACCCAAATTATCTGAATTTTCAGGAAAATGCATGGCCCCGATCATCGAGAAGATCATGGCGGTTCCATACAAAGAGTTTTTAGAATCCGGGAACTTCATCGGATTCATGGTGCAACCTCTCCTCGATATCCATCTCCACTCTGACTGGGGCAATGAATTGGAGCCCCAAGGGAATTTCAACACCGTGATCATCTTTTCTGCGATTGCACTCCTCATCCTGGTTGTGGCCTGCATCAATTTCATCAATTTGACAACGGCAAGGTCCACACTGAGGGCGAATGAGGTGGGAGTCCGTAAGGTCGTCGGCTCAACTCAAGGCCAGCTCATCAGACAGTTCTTGTCTGAATCCGTATTTGTGAGTTTCATTGCCATACTGATGGCCGTGATCATTGTGCAGTTCTTTCTTCCTGTGTTTAACAACCTGGTCGGCAAAAAATTCTCAGCGGCTTATTTCCAAAACTTATCCTCTATTCTGGTTATTATCTTGGGTGCTCTAATCATCGGGACGGTTGCTGGCTTTTATCCTGCCTTTTTATTGGCTTCCTTCCGTCCTGTTACCGTGTTGAAAAGGAAGATGCAATCCAGTATCAGAGGACGAAGATTCCGCGATATCCTGGTCGTCTTTCAATTTTGTGCATCGATCATTCTCTTGCTGGGAACGACTGTGATTTATGGACAAATGCACTACATAAGAAACAAGGATCTGGGTTTCGAAAAGGAGCATGTTGTCGTCATCCAGCGAGCCGAGAAGCTCGGCCTACAGCAGCAGGCGTTCAAGAATAGACTCAAACAGAATCCTGATATCCTCAGCGTCACATTCACGGACAGTCTCCCACAGATGCTCCTCGAGGCCAAAGTTTTTCAAAAGGAAGGAGAGGGAAGTAACGAGAATAACACCCTGATCACTATTTCCGCAGATCATGAGTTTGTGGAGACCTACGATCTGCACATTCTAGAAGGGCGTTATTTTGAACAAGACCGCTCTTCGGACTCCGCTGCTATCATTCTGAATGAGGCGGCTGTCAAAGCGCTTGATATCCAAAATCCACTGGAAAAGCGGCTTATCCGGGTAGGTCTTAAAAGGAAACCGATCGACATTATCGGCATCATCAATGATTTTCATATGGAGCCGTTGCACGTCAAGATTGGCCCGATGGCGGTCATTCTGCTTGGAGAGAGGCCGGGTGTTCTGCTTTCGGTTCGAGTGCGGCCTGGCAATCTTCAGAATACCCTGAACTACATGAAGACGCAATGGAATCAATTCACAAACAATCAACCCTTCGAATACGTCTTTTTTGACGACCAGTTCGATTCGATCTACAAATCAGAGATCCAGGCGGGCAAATTGATCACCACCTTTGCCTGTCTCGCTATATTTATCGCCTGCCTGGGACTTTTAGGCCTGGCTTCCTTCACGGCAGGTCAAAGGACAAAGGAGATAGGTATCCGGAAGGTACTCGGAGCCTCGGTTGCAGGAATCTTCTTTTTATTGAATAAAGATTTCATCAAGCGCGTGTTGATAGCGAACCTGATTGCCTGGCCTTTGGCTTACTACGCGATGAATAAGTGGCTGCAGAACTTTGCCTACAGGATCAGCATTAACATCTGGATGTTTTTAGCTTCTGCGGCTGTGGCTCTCATCATCGCCCTGCTGACCGTGAGCTATCAGTCTGTAAAGTCCGCTCTGGGAAATCCTGTCGATTCCCTCCGCTACGAATAAATTATATACGCGGAAAGGATAATCCATTACTTAACTTAGCAGAGTCAGGCATATATATAAAAATTGTGGCGATTTTGTGGACGAGCTTTACCGACAATGTCATCCGATGCACACTGTCTTTTATGGTGTGGTCTTTCATTATATTAAGAGATTCCTACAAGTGTTAGAGAGCCGGTTTTAGATTCGGATAACTTATGTTGTTTATTGCCAGTATGGTATCAAGTTTAGTCTGAACCGTTTATCGATTGTATAATCCTTTCAGCGATTTTTCGTTTATTTATCAATTAATAGGCAATACTTTTTTGTGTGATGGGTTACGTTCAATCCTATGATTTTCATTCTGCAAATGTTATATCAAAATTATGAGGCTATTCTATGAATGATAAAAGGGACAATAAAATTAAAATCAACCGGCGGGATTTCATTCAGCGTTCTTTGGCCGCATTCATTGGCCTGGGTGTCACAGAAAGAGGAAAGCTCATCGGTGAATATGCTGACAATTTGACTCGTGAATCTGTGGTAGAGATACCCCGGATCAAGGAGTTCCGGACATTGGGGCGCACGGGTTTTAAAGCTTCTGATATTGGTTTTGGTGCTGGAAATTTGACAAATCCCGAGATTCTCGAAGCTGCCCTGGATATGGGGATTAACTACATCGATACCGGCGAACACTATACCCGGGGTAACTCGGAGAAAGCCATCGGAAAGGTCATCAGAAATCGCGACCGAAAATCGCTCTTTATAACGACCAAATCGAATTTTTCGTGGGGGAAAACGGATAAAGAGGGATTGAAGCAAAGATTTCTGAAATGTCTGGAACGACTGCAAACTGATTATGCAGACTGCCTGATGATCCACATGGCGCCATCAGTCGAGCAGCTAAAACACGAAGCCTACCATCAAGCCATTCAAGAGCTTCGAGCAGAAGGGAAAGTCAGGTATACCGGTCTATCCAACCATGGAACCGAAAACAGGTTTGCCGGAGATACCATAGATGACATGGAAAAGGTGGTTCTGGCTGCGGCTGAAGACGGCAGGTTCGATGTGGTTCTGTTTGTGTATAATTTCATCCAAAAGGAAAAGGGCGAAAGAATTTTAAAGGTGCTTAGAGAAAAGAAGATGGGAGCGACCTTGATGAAGACCAACCCCGTGAGAGTCTATCTGAGAAGGGAAGAATACGTCAATCGCGCCAAAGAAGCAGGCAGGGAAATCCCAGAGATAGCCTGGAAAATACTCGAGGAGAATAAACGCCATGTGGATAAGGCCGAAGACTTCAAGAAGAAATACGGACTTACCAGTTTCAAGGAGATAGATGATGCGGCCATCAAATTTGTCCTCAGTCATCCCTATGTCCACTCTGCCTGTCTGACCATCGACACTTTTGAAGAGCTGGAATCGTTTGTAACTCTCTCGGGGAAAAAGCTCGAAACAGCTGAAACAGACATGCTTGCTGATTATGAATCAGTCTATGGACGCTATTATTGCCGTCATGCATGCGGTCAGTGTGAACCATACTGCCCTCACTCGGTTCCGGTCAACACCATCATGCGTTATCATCATTACTTCTCAGCTCAAGGGCGGAAGAAATATGCGATGGAAAAATACAATTCTCTGCCAGGAAAGAATGCGACTGTATGTTCTGACTGTGTTGGCTATTGTGAGTCGGTTTGTCCTTACTCCGTTCAAATCCAGGGTTTGCTGATCCTAGCTCATCAAACACTCACCCTCTAGCTATGAATATTAGAATGAATAAACTGTCTTTTATCTAGAAAAAAGATCCTTGGAGGAAAAAAGTGTTTATGAATAAAAAAGGGATACTCTTAATGGGACTTTATTTAACTTTCTTGGTCTTCAATTGCTCTCAACAGACAAAAAATGATTTTCCTATCCTAAAAGGACCTTATCTAGGTCAGAAGCCGCCGGGGAAAACACCTGAGGTCTTTGCGCCGGGAATTGTCTCAACTGAAAGTGTAGAACTGAACTCTGTATTCATGCCGGATAACTCAGAGCTTTATTTCACGAGGAAAACGCCTGAAGCGTTATATGTAATAATGATGATGAACAGGAAGAATGGTTTATGGACAAAACCGGTTCCCGCTTCATTTTCCGGTGTATATGAAGAAGCTGATCCTTTTATTACATCAAATGGTAAACAACTTCTTTATATCTCAAAAAAGCCATTGAAAGGACTTGGACCGCCGCATGATATTTTAATACTCAACAGAAATGGAGATGAATGGTCTAAACCATATAATCCCGGCTTGCCTTTAAATACGGAGCATAATGAAATATATCCGTGTCTGACTGCAAAAGGCAGCTTGTATTTCAACTCAAACAGACCGGGAGGTTATGGAAAACGTGACATATATAAATCGGAATATATAAATGGGAAATTCTCTGAACCGGAAAACCTGGGCGGATCTATCAGTACTGAATATGATGAAGGAGATATATTTGTCCCTGATGATGAGTCTTATCTTATTTTTGTGTCTCGTGACCGTCCTGACAGCTTGGGAAGCGGTGATCTCTATATTTGCTTTAAGAGTAAAGATGGAAAGTGGACAGTTCCAATAAATATGGGCGAGACGATCAATGCTCAGGGCTATGATTATGGCCCGATAGTGACACAAGATAAAAAATATTTTTTTTATACCAGAAATAACGATATATACTGGGTTGACGCAAAAATCCTTGATTCATATAAACCTGATGAGTTAAAAGACAGGGAGAAATAAAACGTCGCATTATATATATTTCGCGACGTTAGTAAGCTGTTTACATATCTTGACCACTTTAGATATATTTTCAAATAATTTGATGTCCTTTCATATACCCGGAGATAGTTTGTAAGTTACTGATAAGATTAACGATCTCCGTCTGCTGGCTGCATTTCCCACACGAGAGAGACAAAGCCTTCCATAATTCAATTATATTTTTTTTTGTTTTTTAGAAATGCTATAATCTTGAGCATGAAAAAAATCATTTCGAATCAAAAAACCAAACTTCTCTCCATTCAATCCATTTAAAGGAACAAGAATATTGAAACCACAAGTTGTGCTCAGTGTGGAGCAGGCTCTGACTATGACCTACGCCACGCTGCGGTTTGTCCACCTGGGGTGGCGTGTTATTAAGATCGAGCCCACACCCGTGGAGGGACGAAAATCCAAGGGCGACCCGAACCGTTACATCGGCCGGCCGGTAGCCGGCGAAGATCGACACAGCTATTTCGTGGCTCCCAATGTCGGCAAAGAGGCTATCGCTATCGACCTGAAGCAGACGGAAGGACAGACGCTTTTGAAACGGCTTATCCGAGAGCTCCGGACAGATGTATTCTGTACCAACACCATGCCCGCCCGACACAGGCGGCTGGGCATTGATTTTGAAACACTGCGCAAAGAAAAGGAAGACCTTATCTGGTGCTGCATTTCTGCCATGGGATTGGCCTATCCCGAAGTCCCGGGATATGACCCGGTAATGCAGGCGCTGTGCGGATACATGGACCTTACCGGGTACGCCGATGGCCCTCCGCTGCAATGCGGGCCGCCTTTAGTGGACCTCAAGGCAGGAGACGAAGCTTTTATCCAAGTTATCCTGGCACTGATGGAGCGCAGCGAAACCGGAAAGGGGAAGCAGATAGATATATCCATGGCCCAAGCCGCCGTTTCCTGGTTACACACCTTCCTCCCCATGCTGGACATGGGCAGTCCGCCCTCTGAGCTTAAACGGTCGGGTAATGAGCACCGCCAGTTCATCCCGGTCAACGCCTACAGGACAAAAAATGGTTTCATTTATATGGCCATCGGCAGCGACGCCCAGTGGAGCCGAATCGCCAAGACGCCCATGTTCAATTCTTTGGAACAGGAGCGTTTCAGCACCAATGAAGGGAGACGGAAAGACAAAAAGGAGCTCCACCGCACAATAGAAGCCATCACACAAAAGCATCCATCTGATAAGGTGTCCGAAGTGCTGACTGAAGCAGCCATACCTCATTCGCCCATCACTCCCGTTGAAGAAGTTCCCAATCTTCCCTTTGTCGCCTCAGATGCCCTTAAAACCACTGCACCTGACGGCCGTTCTGTCCGCCTTCCGCCTCCATCCAAACAGACAGACTATCTCAAACAAATCAACGGAAGTCTTCCCTTCGCTCCAGCCTACGGGGAACATACGGATACCATCCTTGCTGAAGTCGGTCTATCCTCTTCTGAAATCGCCTCGCTCAGAGAACGAAAAGTAGTGGCATGAAACATTTTAAATACTACAAGCCGCTATCCCTTAAAGAAGCCTGGGAGCTAAAAAAAAAGATACACGGCTCTCTGTTCATAGCGGGGGGGACAGATGTGC
>Ga0114922_10007183_pt1 | contig 10198 bp, 5 predicted proteins | sample AartaG_FD_100975 | JGI IMG/M metagenome (GOLD analysis project Ga0114922, IMG submission 100975) | Deep subsurface microbial communities from Aarhus Bay to uncover new lineages of life (NeLLi) - Aarhus_00045 metaG | ecosystem: Environmental > Aquatic > Marine > Oceanic > Sediment | place: Aarhus...
GTCGCTCAGGGCCGAAAGGCCTCCAGGTCGAACGACCCGTGGTACCATTTAGTTTCGCTTATTCGTTTCGCGAACGGCGGGACTTAGTGGCACAACATCCCGGCCGTAATCCCGACCACAAAAAGCCGGGACGGGGCCAAAGCCCCTCATTTTGTGTTTCTTGGAACGCTTATGGAACATTCGATCTAACAAAAGTCAAACGGAGACTTGACCCGTTCATGAGGTCTTCACATCATCATCTAGCCCAAGTTCCCTTTTTCCAATTTGTTTCTTATTAGAATTGGCTGAACCTGCTTGTCAAACTAATCAACTACGACCCCTTTTCACACACTTTATCGGTGAGTTTAACCACCAAACCTCCTCTGTATATAGGTATGAATTTCATCTACAGGTAGTTCTTTGGTTGAGGCACCAGCCCTGATGTAGAAACGTTTATTGTTGCCATCATTGACATACGCTGGTGCACTACCGGGCGAGCATTTCACAACTAGGATGGGTATATTTGTGTGGTTGTCAATTCGTGGTTGAATGTAAAGCATATGGTGAGAACCAATTTTGTTACTAATTATATTGTCGAGGTGTAACAAAATGTTATCGGGGCTAGCAAAGCCATCAGAGTCAAGACCAAGAATCTCCCCTGAATCGTCAACCCCAATTAACAAATACCCACCGCGGGTGTTGAGGAAAGCTGCAATTGTTTTCAATGAAGCATGTTCAATCTTGCTGTCCTTCTGTCCGGTGTGGAGATTGACTCGCAGGGTAGACTTGAATTCCACGGTATTCGATTCACCCCGAGCAATAAGGTCGGTGGCTGAAATGACTTGGCTATCGCTATCCTTTTCACCTTCGGTAAGACGTGTATACCCGGCCTTGATAATTTGCGCTAAAAGTCGTCTTCGTTCTGTTAGAAACTCATTGTAAGGCATATTCTCCCAACCTGGAGGCAACGCATGCATTTCCAACATAACTGCCAATTTTTCAGGACTGGCTTTGAATCGCGCCATGTATTGGGGGAAATATTCAGAGGGTGGAGCGTTAGATATATGGATGTTATCATCCCATTCAACCAATGCAAAGTTGGCGATTTGGTTTCGGTCTCGGTCATCTTTGATGTCAATTGAGGCAAGATAGTTCTTTGGGAATAAATGGTGCCGCTCAAGCGCGGCTTTTTTTGCATGCATGACGGGATCAAGTAATTCTGAAACTTTCATTTTGGAAAAAAGAACTTGAGCATCAAGCAAATTCAGAGCGGCACAATAAGCAAACCAAGAGAGACTTCGAGCCGCAGCCGTCGCTAAGTCATTTGGTAACGTAATGGACCAAAAATCGCTGGTCAACTCACTATCAACAACACTTTTAAGGTGAGCGATATATTGCTCAGCTCCTTGAACTGTGCGCAGATTAGCTAGATCCTGTTCCATGCGAGATTCTGGTGAACTTGAATATCGTCCTGTTATGCTGCTCATAAAAAACCACTGAGCAATCACCCCGCGCAGTGGATGGGAATCAACACCAAAATCATATTTACCAATCAGGAATAACGCATAAGAATAAAGCAATGCGGTTTCTGAAGTAATCATCGAGGAGCTTCGATAGCCTGCACAGACAGGTATTTTCATAAATTCATGCCAGTTTTGCAAATCAAGGACTTTCCCCTGGGCTTTTTTCAGTTTATTAAACTGCTCCTCACGGCTTTTAGGCGAATATTGTCCAGATTCGAGATCCTTGCCTCTTAAGATTAAGTAGGCATATTTCAAGCGTGCACGCTGGAATCCGATACCTATGGCCACTCGCAGCAGTTGAGCTGGATCTGGTTCAATGAAATAATTGTATGATGATAATTCTTTAGCTCCCGCCTTGCGAGACTGTTCACAAAATGCCTCTAGGGCGTTTCGGCCTTCCTCCCAGAAAACTGACATCAGGGTAAGGATAAAGTCAGCCTGGTTCAGGTTTTGCCCCTGGCTATTCACACGGACAAAAATATCCGCAACATCTTCTTCATCAGTCGCTGAATTGACCTCAAGGGCGGAAAATGGGTATTTGCGGAGCTGGAGAAGTCTTTGGATATTCTTGGCTATTGCCTTACGAGAATCGGGATCAATCTCTTTGCTTTTGCCTATTTCATCAATAAACTCAGTAATGAACTCATAAGAGTCTTCGTAATTCCGGAACACTTCACTGATATCTTTTATCCAATCGGGGCTACGCCCATGCGCTGCTGTAGAAACGGCGAAATCTCCCGTTAATGGTCGGAATGCAATTTTAATAAGTCTCTCTTGAAAATCTTTGTTAAGGACTCTTTTCCCCTTCATCACTGCATATAGAGATGTTAATCGTTGCTGACCATCAATAATAAGTGTGGATGGCGTATCGGTCCCATGCACAGCCGTACCGATTTGTTTAGTGCCTTCATTCTCCGGCGCTGCCCATAAAAGAAGATAGCCTATAGGATAGCCGCGAAACATGGAATCAAAAAGATCTCGAACCTTGGATGCTGGCCAGATAAAGGGCCGTTGGATATCCGGTAAACCAATCGTACCTTGATCTATGGACGACACCATATATTCAACATCGCAATCTATTCGCTTAAAAAGTGGTCCACTCATAATACCTTTCCTCATATGGATTGTTTATCTAACTTTCAGGCCTACACATTTAGTAGAATTTTAATTTTTGTAAAAGTCTAGGTCTGACCTCTCTGTTTTCATTTACTACCTCAAGGTACGTTAAGCAATTTCCCATTTCATCATGTTATTTAATTATTTAAGGGCGTTCCCATTCACACAAAAGCCAAGCGTAGATCTGACCCCTTTATTGTTTTTATTCTGGATACAATGGCATAATCTCTTTTGCCCTATAGGTTATAATCTCCGCTGAGGTGTTTGATTGAAAAGCAACAGTACAATTTGGACCACCAAATTGCATAATCCAGTCCATACAACTTCCGCATGGTGTAAATTTTTTTCGTTTCGCAGCAATAAGAATTACATAAAAATGCTTATAACCAGCTGTAACCATATTTGATATTGCATTTACTTCTGCATGAACATCATTAATTCTAAAAATCTGCTCGACATTGCAGCCAGTAAATATCTTCTGATCATCCGTATAGAGTGCAACACCTACTTTTGTATTTCCAAATATTATAGCTTTATCTCTAGCAACCCATGCTGCTTGTGAAAGTTCCTGAAGAATTTTATCTGATATATCAGGAAAATTATTATTTTTTTCCATTCGATATTCCTTTTTTTCTATATCATTGCCATCATTCTTAAGGATTATTTTTCATTTTCATTATTCTCTCCAGTTCATTTATCTTCACTTTGATTTGATCTAACTCATCTAATTTTTTAACATATTTATGCTCAGATTCCATTTTTGAAAGACGGATTTTTAACAAATTGATTTCTTTTCCCAATGGTTCACCTGGAGACTCAATGTTAATAAGCCGAGTCTCAAATGCTTTAAACTCGTCTTCCCAAGGTTTGCCCACATAGTATTGAAGCATAAGAATAATAGTAACTATAATTGTCAGTGCTATTGGGATACTACTAGAAATAAAATTTTTAACTTTCCGTGCCTCTTTAACGGCCTCTTCATTGGCAATCGATCTTGATCTGCTTTCAAAATCGATAAAATCTTTAGATAATTTTGGTAAACTGTTCCGAACTAACTTAGGGACTTTTATTTGAGGATTTACTTGTCCTGGGAAAAATTCTTCTTTCCCCCATGGGGGTGTCTTTTCATTTAACTCTATTAAAAGAAAAGAACAGATAATATCTTTATGTTTTAATATAAATTCGTCCTTTGCCATATTTATTACTGTAAAATGTAGGTGTCCTTCATACCCTGGATCAACATGCCCCATATTGGTTATTAGCATCCCTTGCAATGTTATCCAGGATGGTGCAAAGCATAAACCGGCAAGATTATTTGGAAGTTTTATTTTTTCTTTAGTTCTGATTAAAGCTGTTTGAGCTCTTCTTAATGTATACCCATCAGTTATTGGATTTTCTCTTCCACCCCGGACATCATTTTTCGTTTCCGGGATGTATATCTCACCAATATGTAAGTCTACAGAACATTGCTGAATATGAGATTCCTTCGTATAACTTTCATCAAAATTCTTTTGAAAAAACCCATCACTATCATTAATTAGTTCTCTATTGTCTTTCAATAAAGAAATTATTGTTTCTCTTGACAATAAATTCATAAGCATACCTCCTTTTTTGGAGACTTACTTTCTATATTTTATTAAGTGTAAAAATGACATCATGCTCTAAAATATAATTAATTACATGATTTTTATTCTATAGAGCAAATTGTATAAATTCGAAAGATCGACTGGATGTCATATTTGTCTAGATTAAAATTAGCTCTGATAACATCTTATTCTTCAATAAATGACCATCCTCGAACTTCAGAATCTTCCCACACTTTCTTGCACGCTCTGGACAGGAAAAAACTTGGCTCGCGACCCCTCCCCAGTGCTTTACCCATATTTCCGCACTGACTTCTTGCTTTTGCACTCAGGAATTGCCTCTCTTTAAGCCATGTAGCAAGCCCCCACCATGCTTTGGGCCCCTTCGATTTGCAGAATTCGATAACCTCTGTCTCTGCCTTTATTCTTGGATCGTAATCATGATTTTTGGAACCGGGAACTATAAACGCTTCTTCAATTCCTCTGGGGAGTTGATAATCCAGTTCTAAAAGTTTTTTCCAGCAATCCTCATTCTTGCACCATTCTGTGACATTTTTTTCCGTCTTCCTTATGTGTTCATTAACAATCGATGACATTTCCTCAATGGCCTTTTTTATACTGTCGTGTATAGCCTGCTCTCTCCAGATTTTTTCCAGATCGATTTTGCTTTCTGACAACTCAAATATCCATGCCAGAGTATATGTCACGATGTTGTGTCTGTATCCTTCAAAAGGCTGTTTTCGGACAATCTTTTCGGCGGTTTTCCATAATAAAACAAGTGCCACAGTTCTTTTGAAAAACTCTTTCAGGTCCTCCTCAACCTGTTCTTTAAGCCACATATTAAAATTTGCAAAATTCTTCTGGGCACCGAGACTTACCGTGTACGGCTTTCTTAGGTATGTATTCCATGCTTTCCCGAATATACTTTTATCAAACCGCTGGTTCTTGGGATATAGAGCCTCAAAAGCCCTCTGTTTTGCGGGAGTTCTGGCCTCAAGCCTTTTCGTCTCATCATAACTGCCTCGTGCTTTCTCATAGAACCAGTAAGTTTGCCGCGATCCTCCAGTTGGATCAGGTGCCTGCAGATGTTTCGATATTTCGTGTAATTCGGGGTGCGGGGGATCATTGGCGGATAAATCTACCATACTAACGCGGTTCTGCGTATTCGAATACTCACTTATTCTGGGGACAAGAGCATCAATATAATCCTTATCATTAACAATAATGAGTTTCATTTGAACTGATATCTGGGATATTTGTGCTTTCTGTTTCTTGCTGGCATGGTAGATTGAGGCAACTGTTTGGCCACCGTTTACTATCTGGAAACCTGTGGCTTTTGATATTCCAACCAGAACATTATCAATTGGTGTGTACTCTATTTCCCTGGCAAAAACGGTTATTCCATTATTGTAGGCACAGAACATCTCAGGATCATTGACGATAGTTTCCCTGATTCCTTTGTTAACCTTGCCCCGTGCTGACAGGAAGACTCTTACATTCATATCAAGTAATCTCGTTCCCCATCTGGAATACATGTCTGCTAAAGCCTGTCCCGTAATATATGCCAGATATACTGTGTATCTTCTGTCTTTTGCGTTTTCCACCAGACACGGAATAGGACCTCCATTTTCTGTAAAATCTATAATAATTGGTTCTCTTTCACCTGTTTCCGTGAATTTCAGTATTCGTTCTATGTCCCATATTACCTTGGTTACTTCTATACCTTCAATATCAACAACTTCTGCGTGTCTTTTGGGACATACACCATCAGTAATCAGAAATATTTTGACAGCGACGATTTCTTTTTTTGTTTCATAAATGAGATGTGCAAGATCATGAGCCTCATTGGCAACCTCTATCTTACTGAAAAGTGCCTTTGTACTCCGGCTGAAAAAATTTTCGCATCTTTTAAAAATATTATCGATTTCCCTGGGTGTAACTCTTGATTTTCCCTGATCAGTCTCATCTATCCAGTGGGACACGATGAGATTTAAAATGCCGAACTCTTCATCATAATAATACCCGTCAACCTTTAATCCTCGTCCCTGATATGAACATCTGATACAATCTTCCAGCTCACCTGCCTCAACGAGAATTTCACCAACGTCTTCAACAAACTTGTGGTCTTTCAGAAGGTCAAGCTCAAGAGCCGTGGTGCTGATATCCGAATGAAATCTTTCTGAGGCTTCTTTGAGATCGCCCATACGTTTCATCTTCCCATGAAATTATTTATTGCTTTCTCAATCTTTAATTCAAAATCAGAGCAGGCCGAGATTGTTATTGTATACGTGATATCTCCCACACCACCGGGAAGTTCAATAATTCGAGGGAACCCACTTTTTACTTCAAATGTTTCTTGCTTGTTAACTTTATATTCACCCGTATACAATGACGCATGTGCATCAAGAAATCCTGCATCCCGGAGTGCTGACTCGAATAGATTCTCAGAAGATATGTCGCCCTTTATCAACACCCTGATTTCATCCACCAGTTCCGGAAGATTCTGACCCCCGGAATCTACTTTTTGCAGAGTTAAAATGAAAAGGTAGAGGAAGTCGAATCCCTGATTATCGAGCTGTCTTTCACTGTTGATACGTACTTTTCTTGGTTCTTTTGTCATGGTTGTTTTAACTTCAACGACCCTTCCATTATACTGAAAATCGTGGAAGTTTCTCCGGCAGCCTTTCCAAGATCTGATTGCGGAAGTGGAATTCATATTGCGGGATAAAATCAAACCGAGCCATGTGAGCTCCCCGAAAAGACCTTGCTGCATCTCCCGGGATAATCCTTCAGTACCGTATTTCTGGAAGAAACGACTCCATCGTTCTATGCAGTTCTGTAATTCCTGAACACGAAAGCCCGAGTCCTGTACTTTTATCAGCGTATCAACTATGTCATAACACACCGTTGAGAATACAGATTTATGTTCCCTGTCTGAAAGAAAGAGTCTTATATGACGTGTTATTTTTTGAATATCCAGAGATATTATCTCAAATCTCATCCCCATCCATTTTGGGGGTATGAAGGATTTTTCTTCCTTTTCATCAATCTGTATGAGTATTTCCCTTATTTTACCCGAGGCAATCACGCCAAGCCGTATTCCCTTGTCTTTATCGGAATCAAGTCTTCTGTATATTCGGTTTTTAGTGGAATCTTCACGTTCAATTTCCACCTCAAGCAGACCCCATATCTTTTCCAGATCATAGTTCATTATCACACTTCCTCACACACTCAGGTCATCGTTTGAATAAACATCTGGATTAACCATATATCTGATGGGAACTGCGGTGTCACTATCAGGAAAACTTATACTGAAGCCGACTACTTCCTCACCCTTACCACCGTATGATTTTCCCGGATTTTCACTATGCGGTAAATATATCAGTAAAAGTCCGCGTTCTTTGGGTCGAATCTTTCTTACAATATTCCTGATATCACGACTTGCAGGAACACTTCTGTTGCCCCATAAGACATCTTCCTTAGCTTTCTTCCTTTCTTCATCGGTCAAATCCAGTAAATAGTCAGTGGGGCTGATAAGTGTACCAAGGGAAATTATATCACCTTTAATTCTATTTGCCTTCCGGGAAACACACCCGATATCATAACCACCAATATTTACAATCCGGCTGGAACCGGAACCTGTTTCTTTATGAACTATTACAACATCCCAGTTTGTGAGTTCATTATTATTTGTCTGTCGTTCAATGTATTTCGCCAGAAGTTCCGGTTTCACTTCCCTGATGGCAGAATCCTGTATTTTATAATTATAGAGAAAATTAATCACCGTATCAGATGATACACCACGCCAGTGGTAATTTTTCTCCCGCATTAAAGTGTAGCTTGATCGTTCGATTTCCTTTATCAATTTCTCAAGTGCGTTCATGTTATTTTTTAGCAGATTTTTATCGAATATTATCGTTGCCTTGTTCTGACCGGCATATGAGAGATCGATTTCCTGCGCATTTCGTGATTTCCCTGCGGATGTAACAGCGAGTCGTCCGGGATGACTCCTTACCTTGAGACCGAATTTGTCGGGGGTCTCACCAATTGAGGCCATGTAGTTTACTTCCTCACGAAGCTCCATTGTTGCATTTGCTATATGCCTGTACCATGCTGAAAGTTCGTAAGTTGTGTATATTCTGCACAGATCGCTGTATCCGTCCTTGTAACCGAACCATCTTCCCATTTGCATGAGGGTGTCATACATTCTTGAAGCACGGAGATAGTAGCTTACTGTAAGACCATCCAGCGTTAATCCCCTTGACAGTTTGTCGCCCCCGATGACAATTACATTTAATCCCTGCTCTTCCCACGGAATTTCTTCCCCCGCGGTTTTTCTGGCATTAACGTCGAGTTCAATTTCCCGGTAATCGAGATAATCCTTCGCGGTTCCATTGATAACTTTAACCCTGACTGTTCTTGTGGTTTTATTCAACTGGCTTACAACATCGAACCAGGAGTGTTCAACTGCATCCGGGAACTTGATATCTGACATCTTTTTTGTGGTCGGTACGAAATCTGACTCCCAGATCTCCCTAAAATCGTCTAGATTTTCACCACTCATTATTCTTGCTGCCAGTTTGCGCAATTCTGTTTCAACAAGGTTTGCTACAAGACCCTGGACAGCTGTGAACCTTGTAACATGTAAAAGCATTGAATTATGCGGTGTTCCTTCCTGTCGTAATGATCTGACAGCGCAGCATAATACAAAACTTTTTATTGCATGCACCATGCTTCCCGGTAATTCGCCGATTACTGTGGTTTTCTTGTGCCTGTCGGGGATAATATCACTGTGATCATCAACATATCGAATTAAAGGCAGTGCCTCGATTTCATCAATCCCCCTGTCAGAATCTGCTTCCAGACCGAAAACCCTTTCCGGTCCGACATAGTTAGTTGGAGTGGGAAGGCTTATTATGAAACTCCGCGGGAACAGGTCATCACCCCAGTTGGGATGTTTCTTGTCTTTATGAATAAAAATATTTGCATATGGTGTAGCTGTGTAACCTACATAAGCAGACCTGTCGAATATGTTAAGAAGCCTTCTTATAAGAAGATTGGTCTTTGTTGGATCCCATTCAGAGTTAATATTTCCGTTTTCATCCAGTTCCGGTTCTCTGGTATTAATGGATGCATAGTCACATTCATCATCAATAATAAGAGCAGAAATAATGGGAAGATGTGGCCTGCCTTTCTGGTCGAAATCATCAGAAATCGATGAAAGCCAGTTAATCAGATTTTTCAGGATACTGACATTTTTCTTGATAATCAGTATTATTGGTGATCCTTCCGTTGAGGGAAATATTCCAACCTGTGAAGCGATTTGTTTATTAAAATCACCACGCTGGCTGCTGCTCGTCAAACTATAGACCACTCCATGATTTGGATTTAATTTTTTTACTCCTATGCGTTTTTCCATGCCCGTGAGCCTCTGAACCCTGTCCAGATCATAACCAAGAAATTCGTCATTTAGCCTTGACTGCGTCTGGCTCCGAAGGCTGTTATGAACTCCCGCCAGAACAATAAATAGCTTGTAGCCGGCATCGGCTGCCTTTGTAATGAGTGCAGTGTAATTCGCAGTTTTCCCGGATTGTACATTACCCATTACCATTCCCCGTCTATCCCATTCTCCGTCCCTTCTTGGTTCTTCTATCCTTGACAGAATCTGGCTGGAAAGCTGGTCAATACTGTTAACAACGTTCTTGGGCCAGTTTTTCGCTGTTGACACATATTGTTTGTAATCTTTCCAGAATTTCCATTCAAAATGATTTTTAATCGGAATATTTGTATATGGATTAAACCAGTCAACGTGGTCTGTATTGTTGTCAAGAACATCCATCGTCCCGACATTAACCGAATGAATAGCTTCGAGTTTTTGAAAAAGCCAGTTTTCGTTAATTGGTTGCTCAGGGTAGAATGATTTGGATCTCTCTATGAATTTCCTGATCTCTTCAGGTGTGACCTTCTTATCCTCGAAATATGCGTGTGACATATTCA
>Ga0114922_10007184_pt1 | contig 10198 bp, 5 predicted proteins | sample AartaG_FD_100975 | JGI IMG/M metagenome (GOLD analysis project Ga0114922, IMG submission 100975) | Deep subsurface microbial communities from Aarhus Bay to uncover new lineages of life (NeLLi) - Aarhus_00045 metaG | ecosystem: Environmental > Aquatic > Marine > Oceanic > Sediment | place: Aarhus...
CAGGGGGAATCAGGAGTTGCCCTGCGGCTGCTGCGACGGGCGGAGGAGCGAATCGCCAAGATCCTCGTGCCTTTCCCCTACAACGCCCGGGCCCGTGTGCTTACCTTACGGATCCTGCAGATCAGCGATCCCGATGCCTTTCGGCGCAGGATCACCGAGCTGTACAACGATGCACTTGCGCGACGAAATGAGAGCCCTCAGGAAGCCTATGCCGTTTTCAAGGACATCGAACAGATTCAACCTCAGTATCCGGGACTCCAGACGGCGATCCGCAATATCGAAATCACCCTCGGGCTGCGCATTCCTCCGCCCGATCCGGCCAAGATCACCGAATCCCGTGATTTATACCTCCAGGCGAAGTCTATTCGGGACAGGAATCTGCGGGACCTGTATCCGGTGGCTCTTGATCAGTTGAACGAGGCAATCCGCCTGAATCCGGATAACCGGGATGCCGTGGCCTTGAAGGACCAGCTACTGATCGTCACAGGGGGTGAGAGAGAAGATGTGTTGTCCAGTGACGATCAGCGCCTGCTGCGGGAGGCGGAGGCCAAGTATCTATCCGGACGGTATTTCGAGGCCCTGGCCATCATCGAACAACTACTCAGGAAGCCGAGCAATCAAAAGAATCGGGAGCTCCTGGATCTTGAAAAACGGGTCCGGGCAAAGACGGGGTAGGAGAGGTGTATATCTGCACGCGGACAGTACAGGCGATTTTCCCGCTCTTTCTTCTCTTCCTCGTTTTGCTTTGCCTTCCGGTGGGTGCACAGAGTTTCTTCTGGGAAACCCCCCGAGTATTGGTTCCTGAAGGGGCGCGGTTTCCCACCGCCGTATCCGGAGGCGGTCTGGTTGCCGTCGGCTGGCAGGTGATGAAAGCCAATCCCGACGGGGGAGGGCAGATCTACCTGTCGATCCAAACCTCTCGGGATATTCGGACCTGGAGACGGAACGACCGCTTCGTCGGACCCATAGCCTATGAGGATCAGGAGGTACAGCTGTACTCGATCGCCGTCGATCCCAGCGGTACGATCTATCTTGCCGTGGCCGCCGGGGACGAACAGACTGTTGTGTACCGTTCCTCCGACGAGGGACAGACTTTCATCCTGCTCTCCACGATCGAGGCCGGGACGGCCAGCCTGGCCCCCACCATCTCTTTGACCGACGGCGGTAACATCCTTCTGTTTGTCACCCGGGAGAGGGGCAATTCCCTGTTCGTCTACTCCAGCGTCAGTGAGAACGGAAGAAGCTGGAGTCCCTTCGAACCGCTGGTACCGGGGGAGCAGCTGCCGATCAATTTTCTGCCGGCTCACACCTCGCTGAACGGGCGGGAATACGTGGTATTTCAGGCCTGGCCAAGTGGTACGGAGGCGGAGAGAAACTATCAGCTGTACCTGGTCTCCAGCAGCGACGGGGGCTACACGTGGAGTGCTGCCAAGCGGCTCCCGCTTGCCGAAAGCATCAGCGGCGAGCAGCTCAACCAGGGTACCTACTCGAATCAGCGGCCCTTCATCAGCACTGTGAACGGGAACATTGCTATTGCTTGGGAGCGCCAGAGGGGGGCGGGAGTCCCGCAAATTTTTTTCGCTGAAATCCGTACCGACGGCACCGTGGTGGACGAGGCCGAGGCGGTCACGGCCGGTGAGGGTGTTGCCCGCTTTCCCAGAATCGTGCACCCGCGCGACAAGATCCTGCTGTTCTGGTTCGACAGCCGGCGGGGAGAGGACCACATCTTTTTCGCGGAGAAACGAGGCGCTCTGTGGCAGGAGACGGATTTGAGCGATATCGACGGTTCATCCTACTTCGCCTATCCGATCGATCTGAACCAGCAGCTGTACGTGTTTTGGGAGAACAGGATCGGTAATGCTTCGAGAATCATGTTTCTCGAACCTGATCAGACGGTCAATCCTCCGACCGTGCGCCCCTTGAACTTCGACCCGCGGCGAGTCTCCCGGCAGGACGACGTGCAGATCCTGTGGACCCTTCCCGGAGATCCATCGGGGATCGCCGGAGTCGACTACCTCTGGACCCAAGTCAGGGAAGAGCCGCTGGAACAGGAGCTGCGCCTGCTCGCGGATACCACCTCTATCCAGCTGACCGCCGATCGCGACGGCGAGTGGTACTTCCGCCTCGCGGTTCAGGATTATGCCGGCAATTGGTCCAGACCGGTGTCGGTCACCTTTGCCAGGGATACTCTGCCGCCGGAGAGCCCTGCGGTCGTGCCGCTTGAACAGGATGAGGAGGGTTTTGTCTCCTCAAACACCTTCGCCGTTTCCTGGCAACCACCGCCTACACTTGAGGATCTCAGCGGGTATTCCTACTCGCTTGTTTTCCTCGGTTCCGCCGATCAGGAGGATCCGACCGTCGAGCCCCGGCTTGCTCCCCGGGCTCTGACCTCGGTTTCGGAAACCCCCACATACAACAACCTGGACAACGGTCTCTGGGCGTTTTCCGTAGCGTCGGTAGACCGGGCAGGAAATATCAGCGATCCTGCTACGATCCTGCTCAGACTCAAATATTATATCCCGGTAACCTACATCAGTTACGTAAACACCCAGGCGGATCCCTTCGGGGTGTTGTCCTTGAGTATCGGAGGGCGCGGATTCTCGGTGGGCGGGCTGGTCAATCAGGTGATTCTGGATCAGGACGGCAAGCCGCCCTACGACTACTCCTTTCCCCGGGCGCAAGGCCTGTTCAACGTGGTCAGTGATCGGCTGATCCGCGGGCTGAACGTCGTGGACATCGAGGAGGGGCTGTACCGGGTCGGGGTGGTGCATCCGACCCGGGGGAGCGTGTTTACCGCCCCCACTCTGCGCATCGAGAGCCCCGGAACCGTTAAATTCGGGGATTTCTCTTTTGCCTACACCAGGCCGTGGCGGAGCGTCCGCCGGATTGCTTACGGCTTGAGCTCTGACAACCTGGTAGTGTGGTTGGTTTTGGCCTTTCTGGCCGTGCTTTTTCTGGTGTCGGTTAGCAGGCTCGCCGGGATTGCCCAGGAGAATAGGCTGCTGAACACCGAGGTGATGGCGGTCATTCGGGGAGAGGTGTCGATTTACAGGAAGGAAGAGAGAATGAAAGAGTTGGAGAGAAGGGGAGTCGGTCTGCGGCTGAAGTTCACCTTGCTCGTTATGGTCCTGGTGCTGATCACCGTGCTGATGGTTTCCATCCCCCTGGGAGTTTTTATGATCAGCCGCCAGAGCGAGAATTTGACCGACGGCTTGCGTCAGAGGGTCGATGTCCTGATCGGCAGTGTGTCTTCCAGCGCGGAGAACAGCCTGTTGATTCAAGACAGGATCGAACTCGGACTGCTGCCGGATCAGATCGGTTCGATGGCGGAAGCCCAGTACCTGACCATCACCGGTGTGGGGATCAGCGATTCACGGAACTTCGACTACGTCTGGGCCAGCAATGACGAACAGATCGATACGAAATTGCGAGCCGGCGCCTTCGATCAGGCGTCGGTCGGGACGGTGCGTATGCAGGATGACCTGAGTGCGGTGATCGGCCAGTTGGCGGAGGATGTGAACACCGCCGCGGGGCAGCAGGCAGCGGAACTGGCAGCGGAGGTGAACAGGCTGTCCATCCAAGCCCGGGAGCTGGCCCGGAGAGCGGCAACGGATCCCCGGGCTCAAGCGGAGCTCGGCGAGATCTCTCAGGAGATCAGCGAACTGGACTCGCAGATTCTCAGTGAGCTGCGTCAGATCGGCTCGGTTACGGGAAGCTTTCCGGAATTCGATCCCGAAAACTTGCTTCCCTTCTACACCTTCTACCGCCCGATCGTATACAGGGTGCCGGGGGAGGAGATCTACTTCCGGGGGGTGGTGCGGATGGGCGTCTCCACCGAAAGGATACGCGCCGAGCTTGCAGCCTCCACACGCAACCTGATCATTCGTGCCGGAATCGTCGCCCTGATCGCCGCCGGCCTGGGACTGCTGGGCGCCATCATCATGGCCTCGATCACCATCAACCCTATCAAGAAACTGGCCGCAGGTGTGGCGGTGATCCGGGATACCGAGGACAAGGAACAGCTGCGGGAGCATGTGATCAACGTGCGCTCCAAAGACGAGATCGGGACCCTGGCCACCACGGTCAATCAGATGACCCAGGCCCTGGTCAAGGCAGCCATCGCCAGTAAGGATTTGACCGTTGGTAAAGGGGTCCAAAAGATGTTCATCCCCCTGGAGCTGGATCCAACGGATCCGGCCGGGGGAAAAGGTGCCACGGGAGGCGAGCAGGACGAGAGCATCGAGATCTTCGGCTTCTACGAAGGGGCCAAGGGGGTTTCGGGAGATTACTTCGACTACCGCAAGCTGACCGACCAGTACTACGCCGTGATCAAGTGCGACGTAGCCGGCAAGGGCGTGCCTGCGGCCCTGATCATGGTGGAGGTGGCGACGATATTCTCAACATACTTCCGAAACTGGACACCGAAGGATCCGGGACTCAAGATCGACGATCTGGCGGGCTTGATCAACGACATGCTCGAGGAGCGGGGGTTCAAGGGCCGCTTCGCCGCTCTGACCCTGGCCATCATCAACTCCGGGACCGGCAAGAGCTACTTCGTCAACGCCGGTGACAATATCCTTCACATCTACCGGAGCGCCCAGAGGAAGATGGTCGAGATCAAGCTCCCCGACGCGCCGGCAGCCGGAGTCTTTCCCAAGGAACTGGTGGAGATGAAGGGCGGATTCAAGATGGTGAGCCAGCAGCTTGAGTCCGGAGACACGGTGTTTCTGTTTACCGACGGGATCGAAGAGGCTAAGCGCCTGTTTCGAAACGAGAGATTCGACCTCATCTCCTGTGACGAACCGGGACTCGGGGAAAACGAGGAGCACGGAGGAACTCACCTGAAGGGCAGCGACAATGAGGAGTTGGGAATGATCCGCATTTACGACCTTCTCAACGCCGTGTTCAATAGGCAGGTTTTCCGGCTGATCAAGTTCCACAACCCGATCCCCGAGGAGGATCTGATCTTCGATTTCACGGAGTGTGCCGGTACGGTGGAGGAAGGGGTCCTGGCCATGGTGTCCGTGGAGAAGGTGTTCCGTATCTACCCGCATTCCGATGCGACCATGGAAGACCGGGTGTCTGTGGAAAAGAATATCGATGCTTTCCTGAAGAAATATTTCAAGCAGTTCGATCGCTATTTCCATTCACCCATTCACAGCGAGGAGGAACAACCCGTGGCGGTCTACGGCCGTCTCAAGGAGGACGAGCAGTACGACGACCTCACTATCCTGGCTATTCGCAAGAAATAAGGATTTTCTGCCTGCACGTTATGAGTTCGGGCTCCGAAGATCAAATTAGATCCTTCTGGAGTGTACGATGAAACGGCTTATCTTGAGTGCGGTTCTGATCGTGGGCGCGGCAGCTCTTGCCCAGGCCAATACTGTGGTGATCCAGAATGCCGAGAACGCGGTCTTCCACTACGTATTGGATCCGCCGGAGCTTACCGCCTTTGACCCCTCGGCCAGTATCTTTCCAAACGTGGTCTATGACTACTTCTCCGAGGCTCCCGCCGCGGAGGATGATTTCGTCGGCTTTGCCGGGCTGGATTCCGGTCAGTCGGTACGTTTTGAAAATCTGTCCGAGGGAAAGCATCTGCTGGTGGGCTTTTTCGTAATGCCCGGAGAGAGGCAGTTCCCGGTCCGGGTGATCCATCTTCAGGCGGGGGGCGAGCTGGACGAGAGGATCTACCAGATCTACAGCGAGCCAAGTTTCATCTCTGCCCGGGCGGGCAGGGGACGGATCGCCGCCTTCCTTCCGATCCCCCCTTCAGCGGTGGCCTCGGTACGGGAGGTTGCCGAAGCCGGAGGGCCCGGCGAGCTCGCCGGAGTGCAGGAACCCGCCGCTACAGAGGTCCCCGCGAAACGAGGGTTCTTTCGATTCCAGATCGATAATCAGTACGAGGATTGGGAGGCCATCCCAACATTTCTTGCCTTTCCCGCGGATCATACCCTGCCCAGCTTTACCAGGGAGCGGTACGGCGGCGAGTTCGAAGTTCTGCCCATCAGCCAATCACGGCACTGGCGTACCGGCGGCTCGGCCCTGAATGAGATCAAGGTGGTGAATAATCTGCAGGACGTATATCTGTACCTCTCAACGCATTCCGCCCTGTCCGTCGACTTGTCCGTGTTCCTCTACTTCCACAGCGACAGCAACCTCAGGCGCCGTGGAGCGGAGAACCAGTTCACTCTGGAGCTGGTGCCCTCCCGGGCCGAAGAACCGGGTCTGGTTGTTCTATGGGAAAAAAACAGGAAGCCCGAGGTTGTCGGGAAGTTGGCATCGGGGAGTTTTTTTCTCGAAGCAAGAATCGAGAAGGCGCTGCTCTTTGATCTGCTTTCCGCCAGACCGGAGATTACTTTTTTCGATTTGACCACCAGCTTCTTCAACCGCCAGGAGCTCACCTACGAGGAGTTTCACATCGCCTCGGTAAGGCTCGCGGAGATTCCCACGGAAAAGACGATCTACTGATCTTTACAGGTTGAAGCGGATCATCACCACGTCTCCGTCCTGTACCTGGTATTCCTTCCCCTCCAACCGCAAGCGGCCGTGCTTGCGGGCTTCGGCAAAGCCGCCGTCGGCCAGAAGCTGGTCGCAGGGGATCACCTCGGCACGGATGAATCCCCGCTCCATATCGGTGTGGATCTTCCCGGCCGCCTTCAGGGCACTCGCACCTTTCTGAATACTCCACGCCCGTACCTCCCGATCCCCCACGGTGAGGAAGCTGATCAACTCGAGCCGGGAGTACAGGGCATTGAGGAAACGGTTCTTGGCCGGATCCTGAAGACCCAGATCGGCGAGAAACTCCTTCTGATCTTCCGGGGACAACCGGGAAATCTCCATCTCCTGAAGACCCTGGATAGGAAACACGTCGATCCCCAGCTCCTGAGACTGCCGCTGCACCCCGGCGATGTCCACCGAGGCCTCTCCCATGTTGATCACCACGATCATCGGTTTGGCTGTGAGGAACTGAAAACCCGCGAGCAGAACCCTGTCTTCTTCGTGGATCAGATCGGAACCGATGCACCGCCCTTCTTCCAACCGAGCCGAGATCTTTTCGAGACCCAGGTACTCCCTGTCGCCCTTCTTTCCCTCCTTTTCCAACCGTTCCTGCCGCTTCTCCACGATCTCGTAGTCGCTGAGGATCATGGAGTCCAGCAGCCTTCGTAAATCACGCAGCGGGTCCACCGTACCCAGGGGGTGGACTACGGCGTCATTTACAAAGGCTCTCAGCACGATCGCCACAGCGTCGCTGGTCCGAAGCTCTCCCAGGGTCCCGGAGGCGATGCCCCCCTGTTCGCCGAACTCGAGATGCAGGTCTTTGAGAAGCACGGTGGCGTGGATCATTTTCTTCTTATCGAACAGGGCGGCGAGCTGTTCAACCCGTGGATCAGGGACCGCAACTTCCCCGAGGTGGACCTGCTGATAGCCCCCGGCCTGCTGCCCGGAAAGGGCGTTGAAGATCGTGGTTTTTCCGCAGAAGGGCAGACCGACGAAACAGGTTTCCATAGCTCTTTATAGCAGGAAGCATAGCCTTCCGGCAATTGCCTTTTTTTGCCCGTAAAGGTAATAATGTAGTATCTGAAACGATGAAACTGCGTTTTTTCTGCGACCTGTGCGGCACCGAAGTTCCCCGCAACACGATACGCTGCCCTACCTGCGGCCGCTATTTCACGGCGATCCAGTGTCCCCGCTGCGGATTCAGAGGGGAGGAGAAGGACTTTGCTCAGGGTTGTCCGAAGTGCGGGTACATGAAGATCCCCCGCCCCGCTGTCACCGACGCGCAATCGAAGAAGACTGGGAAGCGGCAAAGGGTAACCGCGGATGCCGCGGCGGGCCGGCCCGGTCCTTCCGCCCCCGCCGCTGTCTACCGATTGATCGGCCTCATCCTGACCGTCGTTTTAATCGCCCTGGTGGTTATCCTGTTCCTCCGCTGAACCCGATCCGGACCCGACATCGCCCCTCCGAAGCTTTGAGTTCGGGCCTACGATTGCAGTATCCGCCGGTCTAGTTGAGAAGCCCCAATCCGGCTCCCCCGAGCAGGTAGTAGGACCCCGGCGGGTCGAACTCCCCGGCCAAGGAGAAGGAGAGAAACAGCTGGGTCTTGGGGATCAGCCAATGCGCCTCCAGGGCCGCCTGAAAGGGAAGATCCAGGCCGAAACCCTCGTCGAAGGGGAGGGTGCGCAGAGTTACGGAGGCTCCCAGGGATAGAGGTGTCAGGTCGAGGAGCAGACCGAAACGGCCGTAGAGCCAGCCGTAGATATCCGCGTTGGGGGTGATGCTCGAATCGTCGGACACGGTCCAGGGAGAAAGGATCACCTCCGGGGAAAAAAGCAACGCCACGGGACCCATGTGAATACTCGTGGGCAGACCCAGGGACAATCCGCTGAAGTTGGCCAGGGTATCGGTATAGACATTTTGATAGGTCAGTTTGGCCTGGACGGCGCTTGCCAGGTCGAAACCGTCTGAGGGCGTGAGCAGCGAGACTTTGAATGCGGCGCTGGCGAACCAGGGCAGATAGAAGGTGTCTTGGTGATAACCGATGATCCCGCCGACGGAAGTATCCAGCTCGAAGCGGTTCTGCTCCCCGATGCCGAAGCGAAGGCCCAGGCTGACGGGCACCCGTACATTGGCGCCGTCGGAGTCGATGCTGCTGTGAGCCAGAAACAGGGTGGAAACTTGAACGCTGCCGCCGGGAAGCACTTCAGCAGAAGGGGCGTACAGCAGCCCCGCGCTTCCGCTCCACAGGCTGCGGTAATGAAGAACGATGGTGCTGTCGATCCGTAGGCCGAGCTCGGCGGTCAAGGTCCTTCCATCCTGTTCCGGGACCGCCTCGACGCGCACCGTGTACCTGCCGTCGGCAAGGGGCGCTCCGTCCGGACCGCGGCCGTCCCAATCAAAGCCCTGTTCCCAGGTGCTGAAGCGGCCGAGATCCCGTGTCAGCACCACTTGGCCCTGGGGATCGGTTATCCAGGCCTGCCCGCTTCCAAAGCTGGTCACACGGAAACGAATCCCGGCTGAGCCCAGAAGACCGCCGTTACGGGGATTGAAGGCCGTTCTGCTGGACTGCAGGTCGGACAGGGCGAAGGCCGTCTTCTTCAGGGTCACGCTGAGCCCGGTCACTTTTCGCATGTAGATCTTCACCGAGCGGCCGGTCTCTTCGTATCCGAACGCCCGGATACGCAGGTAGTATGAACCGACGGGAAGCTCGTGCAGCCTGCTTGCGGGAAGCCACGAAGAGTCGAACTTGATCTGTGCTTCGGGAGGAAAGACCTCCACCTTCAGAAAACCGGTGATCTCCTCCAGTTCGAAGTAGTAGGAATCGGAGCCTCCGGAGTAGTCGATCCATTCACTTTCACTGTAGTGTCCCTCCAGCTTCAGGGTGAGCTTGTGCCGTCCCGGCTCGACATCGTCGAGGAACAGGGGAGTGATCCCCATGTAGCGATTGTCCAGGTACACGTTGGCGCCGCGTGGATGGGACCTGATTTGCAAACCGGCAACCTCGGGATCCTCCTGCTCCTCCGGTTCGACGGGGAAGGGATACGGATCTTCGTTTTTGTCCGAATCCTTGGAGGTGGATCTCTCGACCGTGCTGTCCTTTTTATCCCTCTTCGCCGCATCGTCGAGCAGGGTTCCCTTGGTCGTGGAGCATGCCAGCAACCCCAAGAGAAGGAGTAGCCCTAGAAGCACGATTCCTATCCGCCTCATGGTACCAATGTAGCCCACCTCCAATCGAGAATGCAACTTAGGGTTAGGCTTTTTTTGTGCTCAGGAACAACCGATAAACTAGGAGAAAGAGCATGGCACGAAACTTCTTTGTTTTCCGAGCAGCCCGAAGCTTCTACAGGAACGTCCGCAGAGAGAACCTGCCCAAGCTGGTTCTGTTTGTATCTCTTCTGGTCATTCTGGGCGGTGTTTTCGTGTTTGTCGCCGAAACCGGAACAAACCAGGGGATGTTCGGCCGCTTGTTCGATTCGATCTGGTGGGCATTCGTCACCATCACCACCGTTGGCTACGGGGACCGCTACCCGGTCACTCCTCTGGGGAGGGTTTTGGCCATCGTGCTGATGCTGATGGGGATCGTGACGATTTCCACACTTTCCGGGACCATCGCCAGCATTTTCGTGGACCGGAAAATCAGGGAGGGTAAAGGCTTGCAGGATATAAACACCCGTTCCCACGCCGTGTTGTGCGGCTGGAA
>Ga0114922_10007185_pt1 | contig 10197 bp, 1 predicted proteins | sample AartaG_FD_100975 | JGI IMG/M metagenome (GOLD analysis project Ga0114922, IMG submission 100975) | Deep subsurface microbial communities from Aarhus Bay to uncover new lineages of life (NeLLi) - Aarhus_00045 metaG | ecosystem: Environmental > Aquatic > Marine > Oceanic > Sediment | place: Aarhus...
ACTGCTGACAAACAATTGTCAGCTTTGGAGGTAGCTAAAGCTAGGGAAGAACTGTTCCGCTGGAACCAAAGATTAAACGGCCCTATGTCAAATACTTGTGAACAGATCGCAGACGACGCAAGATTAGAATATTTGTCAAGTCGTATGGTTGAAAACGAAGACGGCTCTAAAATTTGGGAAACTTTTGAAGATTATTTAGCAGAACCTGATCAACCACTAGCTTTAACGGCGAGATTTCAGGTAATGCTTTACCTACAAGGTATGGAAGCAGACTTCTTAGATAACACACCGGAAGCAGTAGCTATGCGTGAAGTTGAAACCGAACTAACAACTATTGCTAAAGAACTAGCTAAGGCGGAAGTTATAGAAGAGGAAGAAGCGGCTGCAGCCAAACCGAAGCCCAAAGCAAAGCCCAAAGCAAAGTCTAAGGCAAAAAAGAAACCCGGGCCAAAAAAAGGATCTACTCGTAAGAAAAAGGTCAAGGAATAATGAATGACCTTAGTTTTGATGAGTTAGAAGAGCATATTACCACCGTCAGTACAGGCATCAAACTTATATGGATTGAGGGCGCTGACGGTGGTTCTTCTCTACTTTTTAAACAGGCAACATCTGAGGAAAAGATGTTCGCTAGATTTGTATATAAACAAACCTACGAGCGCGCTAAAAATGAGGGCTTAAAAACTGTAGAAGAGATGGAAGATATTTTAAGAGAGCGTGGTATAATTTCTGAAGAATCAGATAACGCAATTGAAGCTCTTGAAGCTAAGATTAAGGGACAGCGTGCAATTTTAGCAAAAACACATAAAGTCCAAGCTAAACAAGAAAGGCTTTTAGGAATAATACAAGGCTTGGAAGAACAGCTTAGGGAGCTAAGAGCCAACAGAGACAAACTTTTAGGTCTTACTGCCGAAGCGAAAGCGAACGAATCAAAATTATTTTTTCTTTGTAGTAAATGTGTTTTTAAATCGGAAAATGAAAGGCTGTGGGAAACCGAAAAGGATTTTAACAACGAAAGGGATTTAATGTTTAGAATGGATGTTCTAGCGACTTTCTCTAGATTTGTATCTGGTTTACCTACTAGCCTTGTTCGTTATATAGCAAGAAGCAATCTTTGGAGGATTAGATACGTTACCTCCACTAAAACTGGTGCTGATTTATTCGGAAGAGCTATTTCTGAATATAGTCCAGATATGATTAATTTACTTTACTGGTCTCATTATTACCAAAGCATTTACGAAATGATGCCAGATGACCAACCAAGTGATGACATTATCGCCGACGACGCTGCACTCGATTCTTATATGGACGCTTATTACAAAGAGATGAAGAACGAGAGAGCAGCTAGATCTGGAAAAAAGCCAGGAAAATTAAACGCTTTTGATCAAGGTGATGAAGTTATTGTAACACCCGCACACGAGCTTCACAAAGATTTCGATTATGACAAGCCTAGAGAAGCTCAAAGAATCAAAGATCGTGCCGATATTAAGAAGAAAGCGAAGAAGAGAAAAAGGACTTGAAAAGATAGGATCGATTGGGACAAAGGAAATGCTCTGCAAAAGAGGAAGGAATAACAGAGCGTAACAAAAAGGACAACCGATAATCAATCTAGAAATGTATCTTTTCAAGGAGGACAACTACTTTGGCTGATAAAGTTCTAACTGTGGACGTGAACGTCACTTCTAAGGACCTTGGTGATGTTCTGGGGAAGGCACAAGCCGGTACACTTTCTGATAAAGAACGCCGCACTTTCTTCTCTAACCTAAATAATACCCTTATACAACTTAAAAAAGTCCTTGAGCAGTTGCAGAAAACTATGGCACAGCAGCAGAAGGCTACTGGTGCACCCGCAGCTGTTAAGGGTACTGGTGCGCAAAAAGAAGACAAGGCACGTAAAGAAGCAGCTAAACAGGTTGATAAGTTTAAGGATGATATTAAAAAGTCGGGCAGTTGGATTCAAAAAGAAACAAAAAAGTCCGGGGAAGAAATAAAAAAGAGTGGTAAGAAAGCAGCCAAAGATATAGAAGAGGCTGGTAAAAAACAAGCCGAAGCGGTTGATAAGGGCGCAGAACAGCAAAAAAAGAATGTTAAAAAGATGGAACAAGCCGCTGCTGAAATGGAAAAAACTGGCAAGAAACTTACGGAAGCTGGTAAAACAGCTAATAATTTAATAGCCGAGTCTAAAAAACTTCTTGTTCAGCCTTATAAGGTTCCTAAAATAGATCAAAGAATGAACGAGATTGATAAGATGATGAGTAGATTTAGTGGTTCACTCACTAATCTTATCGACTTTATTGAGAAGCAAGCACGAGCAACAGCAAGAAAATCGAGAGGAAGGCTTGAAGTTCTTGGTGAACCTGGTCGTGGTTTTCAACTATCCGAGCGCGAACTAAAACTTGAAATAGTTGATGTTAAAGCACTTATAAAAGAGATAAAAAATGTTTCCGACAGAATCGGCGAAACATTTGAAAAACGTCCTGGCGTGAAAGCCGAGGATCTTTTCGGCGAATTAAGAAGCCGTATTGCTCGTGAGTTACGTCTTGAGCTTCCTGGTTATGAAAAGCAAGCACAAGAGATAGCTAAAATTATGTCCAAGGAGATGGGCAAGGTTGTAAAAGCAGCTGAGTTAATGAAAGATAAAACTGAGCAGCAACTTGAAGGTCTCTTTGATGAAAAAGTTATACAAGCTGAATTCAACAAACTGAGAAGAGAACTTACAAAAACATTAAGTCTTCCACGTATTCAAGCAACACCGGAACGTGGTCCGTACATTGAAGGTAGAACTGGTTCTCAAAAAGGTATAATCCGTTTTGCAGAGTTCGAATCTGGTATGGATAGAATCTTTAGAGCAGTGGAAGGCAGCCTCGGTTCTGTTGCTAAAGCACAAGATAAAAACGTTAAGGAAGTAAGAAAAGAATTTAAAGAACTTAAGTTAGCGATAGCGCAAGAAACCACACAGCCTGGTGGAGCTAGAGCTGCGGAACTTTCTAAACTCGTTGTTACTTTACTAAACATGGCTGAACAGGCAGGTGGTCCTGCTGAAAAGTTAGCACAGGCTGGTACAGCCCGTGCAATAGCCACAGGTGAAGCCAGACGTGCTGGGGGCGTTTCTGGTGCCGCTTTTGAAAAGCGAAGAAGAGAGCTTGAAAAATTACCAGTCGCTGAGTTGGCAAAACAATTTTATAAATTTTCTGATGATCTTAACATTACTACAAAAGATATTATTCAGTCACTTGATAAATTAGATTTTCAAAATATTTATGATAGAATTCTTAATAATTTAAAACAGGAAGACCAGCGTGGAAGATCAACAATGAAACGTTTCTTCCAAAATCTAGAAGCTGGATATACCTCTGCACTACGAGACTTTGAAAAAGGTATAGGTGCAGTAACAGATCTACTTCCACAAGTAGCTGCGAATCTTCCAAAAGCCGGTGTAGCAGCACGTGAAACTACAGCTGTTATTACCGCCCCACCAAAAGTTGTTCGAGAAGGTCAATATGGGCCGTATCTAGAAGAACGTGCACAAAAAAGATATCAACCAGAATTTACACAACGCGAAATAATAGAACTTAATCAGCGTTTGAAGAGTTATTTTAGCGACCTCGCTGTTACTGGGAGACTTATAGATAAAGAAGTTCAATCACTTTCAACACTCGGAGTGAGTGAGTCTGTTGGTGCAACTATTGACCAACTTGAAGGATTAAATAAAGTTCTCTTTAAGATGTCTTCTTTGGATCTTACCAAACTAACTCCATTCGGAGAACAATTCGCTAATGCTGCTAGAGCTATGAGTCAAACTATGCGTGCTCTTAGCGGGCCACAAGCACAATTTCCAAAACTACAAACACAAACAGAACAAGGATTTATAAAGCGAGGCGAATTCGGCCAACAAGGTTTTGGCTATAACGTTGTGACAGAGCTGCGACATACAGCTGACACGTTTGAAGATCAAGTTGAAATAAGTGGTAAATTAACAAAAGTTATGACAGAGACTGTAAGAAAGATTGTTGTACCAGCCGGTACGGTTCCAGAATCACTTACAGCCGAAAAGATTGATAAAGTTGGAAATGAAATAATCAAACTTCTCGGAGCACGTCAAGAAGTCAAGTTTTCTGCCGATGAAACTTTTGTAAAAGACATTAGACAGGCGTCAACAGTTGTAACTGGTCAGGATGTTGATGTCCAGATAATTCAAATAATAGAGAGATTTTTCGCTCAGTGGGGACGAAAAATTACCACTAGAGGATCAACAAAAGGCCTGTCTGCTTTCCCAGCCGACCCACAATTAAGTTTATTTGGCGAAGCGGCCAAAGGTGGTGCTAAACTTCAACCGGCTGAAACATTAGGTGTTGCTAAATTACCAAAGACTATGGGTGAGTTAGCAGTTGAAATGTTGGAAAAACAGTTTGGAGCGACTGATGATGTATTCAAAAAACGGTTAATCGAGGCTGGTAATAAGTTTTTTATTGATATCTTTTCTGGTGCTAAGTCGGCTTTAGGTGAAACACAAGGCAAAGAATTAAAAGCACTCCTAGAGGATTTAAATGCAGAGTTAGGTACATCATTTACCGCAAGTGTTGCTGGAGTAAAACGATTTCAGAAATCATACATGGATTCTCTCGGTGACGCGGCGAATCTTTTTAAAGAAGTTCCAATTGAAGCACGGATAAGTCTTCGTGGTACAGCTAAACGTGGTGTACAGTCAGACCTTCTAGAATCGTTTGCTAATAATTTAACTGGTGGTGTTGAGACAGTACTGCCAGATAAAGTAGATATTGAAAAATGGCTAGGCAGTAAGGGTGTGTTCGAAAGATACCTTGAAGCTCTCGGATTTATAAAAGAAGCGAATGAGCAGATAGCTGCTTATTCTGAAGTAATAGAAAAGGGCGGTGTTAGACAAGGTTTTGTCGGTGAGAAATTTCTACAAATCACAGAAGAACCACATCTAAAAGCTCCTTGGCAAGAAGAAGATGTTGAAAGAGGCACAAAGGGTCTCAGATTAAATCTTCAAGCGTTTTCAGCACTGTCTGGTATTTTCGGTCAACAGTCTGAATATTTAAATGAAATTTCTATGGCGTCGCGTTCGGCGTCAGAGGAAGCAAGAGAACTTATTACTTCCATGTCGTTAATGGGTAGTAAGTTTGATGATTTAAAACCACAACTTCAGGCACTTTTACAAACTGTTGATGTTGGCGATGTAAAAGTATTCGAGAAGGCTTCTGGATCATTTGAGGAAATGCAAGGTACAATTCTCGATTTACAGAAGTATGCTCAATCCTTTATCTTAGCTTTTCCTGAAGCTGCTGGTGGTGGTGCGCTTCTCGTTCCTGGCGGCGCCGCAAGAAAAACATACCCAGAAGAGCTTACCGGTGGTCGCGGACCAATAGGCTTAGCTAGAAAGCTAGACTTGGTGGTAGACGCAGCGCACAAAGCTTTAGAAATTGCTACTGGTACTGGTCGTGGTGGACAGGAACTATTTTCTAGCGACGAGGTAATACGTAATTTTGAAAATGCTTTAGATAAGCAAGTTAATATACTTACTGAGTTTACAAAAGAAGGTAGGAGAGTTGATGAAAAAGCTGTACAAAAAGCATTTAGTGAATTACTAAAATTTCTACAAGGCGGAGAAAGAGCACCAACTGTTCCAGCTATTTTTACACCTCATAAAGCAAGAGGGCGCGACAAAGGACTTCCTTTAACAGAAGTAGAGACTGTAAGACGCTCACTTGGGCATAGATTGGGTGTAAAGGGCGGCTTAGAAGAAATAGCAGGGACAGCATTTAAAGACCTCCCAAGAAAAGCAAAAACCATTGCAAATATTTATGCAGATATTGGTCGGCAGATCAGAGACATTGTTGTTGGCTCCGAAACTTGGGGCGAAGAAGTAGAAGTTACAACTAAACTTCTTGCAAGAATGAAAGAAACTGGCGAAACTATTATGACGCCAGAATTATTAGCAGGTTTAGTTCCAGATCCAGAAAACTTTGTCGAAGCTTTGCAAAAGAGAAAAAAAGACTGGGGTATTTTCGCTAAAGAACAATCAGACATAGGTTTTCTTCAATCAAATCTTGAAAAGCAAACCGAGCGTGCTGAATATATACCAAAAGTTCAAAGATTTTTAGAAAGTCAAGAAGAAGATGCAGAGAAGACTTTACGTGATTTTGCAGCCAATACAAAAGTAGAAGTAGAAAAATTCTCTAAAGAAGCATTAGATAGAGCTGTCCAAAGACTAGCTGGCGCAAGAACACGTTACTCGGAAGAATTAGGTAGATCACTACTCGGCAAGGGTGGCGCAGTAGACGTTGGCCTATTCCAAAAACAAGTTCCAGCAGCACGCGGTCAGGTAGTAAACCTTAAAGTTGATAAAATACCAGAATTAGAGGCTGCGTTAGCTAAGCTGGAAGCACTTGATGCTGGTACAGGAGAGCTTTCAGAAAATATCGTAGGCTTAAAAACTGTTATAGAAGAACAGAAAAAATTAAGAAAGGAAGCTGCCGCCGAAGGTCGCCCATTTGTTAGAGAGGGCGAGGTTCTTCTTCCACCAGAGAAAGCAAAACTTCTTGGTGAACAGGCAGCAAAAGCACTCGAAGAAGGAATGCAGCTGTTTGTAGAAACAGTGAGATTTCCTGTTACAGGTGCGCCAAGTTTTCAACCAGCACAAGCCAGATTGATGGGTCCAGAAATGGCTGGCTTTTCACCTACCGCAATAGGACTTCCTGGTAGAGCGCCATTAGATATAGACGCTGTGTCTAGATTTATAGAGCCGCTCAACGATCAAATTAACAAAACAAGAATGGAGCTTGATGGCCTCGACGCTTCTGTTAAAGACGGAAAGTTAACAGAAGATGATGCTAAAGCTAGACGTATGGAGTTGGTTAGTGAACTCCAATCGTTGAAAGACATAGTTAGTTCCACAACAACCAAGTTTGCACCTTTTGAACAAAATCTCGATTTTGACGGTGACGCCATTTTTGTACATGCGGCAGCCACAAAGGGAGCAGCAGAAGAAATAAGAAAGCATTATGAATCGCTTCGCGGCATGGACAAAGACATATTTGCCGTAAGACAGGCAATCTTTAATGTAATTAATGCTATTCAAGAAAAAGACATAGCAAAAATAGCTGATGTCGCTGGTATTTTTGGAAAACAATTTCCAGAAGAAAAAGGATTTGGATTCTTGAAAAGACCAGGACCACGCTTTGCTGAGGATCTAACGAAAGACGAAATTCTAAAAGCTATTGAATCTTATCTTGGTGAGGATACTGGTAAGATAGTAGCAGAAAAAATAGGTAAGGGAGTTTCTGAAGCTACAGAAGAAGAGCTTAGAATATATCTCACTGATCTTAAATTAGCTGAAGACATAGTAAAACTGGTTGGTCATAAGATAGGTATTGGTCAGGTTACAGAGACTATGAACCGGATGGCGCGCGCCGCCGAGGTTATTGTAGGAATGGGTGGCGGCATTGCTGGCGGCGGGACGCCTCCTACTGGAGGATTCTTAGAAAGATGGAAACCAGGTCTTGCTCTTGGAGAAGATCCAGCTAGAGAATTTCAATTTAGACTGAATGAGATGTTAAGATTTGGTATTAATGCTGCGTTTAAAACTAAACACGGCGGTGGGTCTATTTATGAAGAGCTTACCAGTTTACTCTCCACTGAAAGTGGTGGAGCAAGACTTAGAAAAGAATTTGAATCTGGTAAAGGCCCGTTCGCAGAGTTGGCGGAAATAAATGCAGAAATACAGGCTAGTATAAAGGATAGATTAAGACAATTCAGTTTCGAAGAAATAAAAGAAGAAGGTAGAAGGCTTGGAGTTTCAGCTAGAGGTAAACGAGAAACTATAATCAATAGAATAGTTGAAAAAATTGATTTACCAGGCTTTGTTGAAGAGTTACATACTGTTTTATTTGAAGCAGCTGTTGAAGCTGAAAAAGTAGTGTTAACGAAAGAAATGTTAACGCAAGGCTTCGAGCTTCGCGGCACAGATTTTGGAGAGCGAGCAAGACTTAATGTCGAAGAGAAACTCGCCGAACGCGGCGGCGCACTAAATATAAGAGAAGATATTACAGATATTTTACAACCACTCTATCAATTAAGAACAAGCGCTGCAGATGTTGATAATATATTCAGACAGTTTGGCGATACTTACGAGCAAGAAATTCCTCAATGGGCGCAAGTAACAAAAGAAATTACTGACCGAATGACAAAAGTTAAAGTATTTTCTGATCATTTGTCTCAAAGTATGCGGGACACTGCCTCAGGGTTAACAGCTTCTGGTGACGCGGTAACTGCAATGATGCAGTCTTATGCTAAACAGTTGCTCGATATCATTAGAATTCAGAAAGCTTTTGCTAAGGAATTTCAATTAGCTACTCAGCCAGGAGGCGCAGAACCAGATTTTTCAAAACGTCTCGGCAAGCTGTTAGCAGCTCGTGGTTTAGATAAAGAAACGGTTGAACCTGGAGATATACCACGATTAATGTCTGCGGAGCTTGAGAAACTTGGCATCGCTGATATTCCAAAAGAACTTAAAGAAAGTATAAGAGAATCTGTTACCGAACGTGCTTTAGAAGCAGGAACTCGTGGTGAAGATATCTCAAAAGAAATGGTAGATTTCATGATGGCCTGGGAAGTTGCTGTAGAGCAGCTGAAACGTATCGCTTCTGAAATAGGAACTCTTTCTTTTAGAGAAGCTGTGGTTCGTGAAACAATACCAGGATTAGAGGCTTTTGCTGGCACACCAGCTGGAGCGCCAAGAGGTCGTAGAGGAGGAAAGTATTTTACAGAAGACATTCCTGGCGGCCCACCACCATTTGATGCAGATGAACTAAGAAAAAAGATGGAAGCAGAAATTGGAAAAGCCACAGCTGAACCAAGCAAGGTGTTAGACACTGTTAAAGATCACTGGAGAAATAATGTAAATAAATTCCGCGCATTTGTAGATGAGTTAGTTGGTGCAGAAGCTAAGCACAAAATTGAAGATACTTTTGGAGGTATGAGAAAATTTCTCGAAGACATAGAATCATTTTCAAGAGATATGCCAGAAGAACTCTGGAAAATTCAGAACGTTATTGGTGAAGAGGAAGGTCGAAAACTTTTAGAGGCAGCTCAAAAATTTGTATTTCAAGGACAGGGCGCCCAAGAACCGCTCGAAAAAGTAGAGGGTGGTTGGAAAGCCCTTATGGATGAAACCAAAAAGGCTGCTGAAACAATGACCACCGGTTTAAAAGAAACCACGCAAAAAGTAACGTCTACTAAAATGGACATGGCCGAAGAATTCGCCGAAGAGCAGAAAGATTTTGATAAGATGCAGGCAGAAGAATCAGCAAAATTAAGAAGGTCTGTTTTCGATCCTAAGACTGGCGCCATGTATGATCCAGAAGAAGTAGATCTTCCACCAGACGTTCGTAAGAGAGTTCATCAAGCAATCTCTGATAATTTTAAATTTGTCGGCGAAAAAACAGCTGAAGAATTCGAGAAAGGCGCCGAAGAGACAAGAACAGCTGCCGAGGAAGCAATCCGACAAGGTAGTGCAGCCTATACTTCTAAAGTCAAAAGTGCTGCACAAGCGGCTGGTGGTAGTTTTGGTGCTGGCGGCGGCGACGACGGCGGTGACGATGACGATTTCTTAAAGAAACTTAATGAATTAAGAGAACAAATGACAGCCGCGCTGTCTATAAAAGGTGCAGACAAAAAGATAGAAAGACTTCAAGAGATAATCAAAGCATTGAAGGAACTCCAATCATTTATTGAAGTTAAAGATCCTACAAGTAAAATACTTGCTTCTATTAATGAGGCAATCATTGAAGCCGATGTTCTTAAAAAGTTTGCTGATCCAGAAGCTATTAAAAAGATAGCTGAAGAAGTTGGTAAAATTGATGATGCACAGATTCCTGTAGATGACATAATTGCTAATTTAAGGGAATTACAGAATTTAGCCGAACAAACACATAAGCTTTATCTAGATGTCTGGCAGGCCCCAGAATTTTTAAAAGATATTATTGAAAAAATACAGCAAAAAGGTGCACGTGGCCAATTTGTAGAAGAGTTTAGAACAGCTCTACAAGATGCTAACATTACAGGTGTGGCTGAAACAGAAGCTTGGAAGAGATACCATCTGGCAAAAGTTGAATATCATTTACGTTCAGCTGAGCAATTTAGACAGATGGCAATTGAGGCCGACAGTCTTGCCAAAAC
>Ga0114922_10007186_pt1 | contig 10197 bp, 11 predicted proteins | sample AartaG_FD_100975 | JGI IMG/M metagenome (GOLD analysis project Ga0114922, IMG submission 100975) | Deep subsurface microbial communities from Aarhus Bay to uncover new lineages of life (NeLLi) - Aarhus_00045 metaG | ecosystem: Environmental > Aquatic > Marine > Oceanic > Sediment | place...
AGACGGTACGTAGAGCACCATACCTTCGTCTGTTGTGGAATCGAAGATAGCTGAAATTGGAGTGGGACCAGTTCCACCTTCTCCACCGCCTGCGGTGCCAGCGAACACAAATGAGTCAGTGATACCTAAGTCATCAGATAAACTCCGAAACCTATCCACTGACCCTTGTCCAAGTTGCACAAAAGAAATTGGGTCAGAGATTGTCTCATGTATAAAGTCGCTGAAACTTTGTTCAATGCCGAGATCTTGAGATACCAACAAGTTGTAGATTGAGCCTGCTGGAGATACTACATCGTTGAGCAAAAGATATTGAGTCAGTTGCTTAGTCGGCACCGGCGACGATGGGTCAAACCCGTCACCACAGTGCGTATGCGTATTCTGAGACAGGCCACAAGACAACATTATCGGAACGCTGTTACGTTAAGGATTGCACCGGCTACGGCTTGGATGACTTTGATATTTTGAATATTACCTTTACCGACATTGAGTATATGGCACTCACCTGCGGCCAGCAACATACCTACTGTGGCCGTTGGGTCGACACCATCGGCCCTGTAACGGACATTCTGTGCCTCGGCTTGTATCATTACCAAACTGCCTGTTCCAGGCACTGAAACGGCAGAAGCCATATCTCCCGCGCCCAATTGATGAGACCCAGTTACTGCGCGAGCCTCCATGACTGATTTGATTGACATGTTTTCCTCTTATCTGAAAGCCGTCACATTCAAAATGGCATTTGCTGCCACTCCGATGACTCTGATGTTTTGGATGTTACCTTCACCAACATTGAGGGTGTGAGTCTCACCGGCTGCCAAAAGAAGTCCGACAGTGGTAGTGGGGTTGACCCCATCCATACGATATCGTACATCTATTGATTCTGCCTGGATCATCACGATTCCACCAGTGCCGGGGACCGGTGCTGCTGTGTCAATAGTGCTCGCTGCCTTCTGGTGATAACCAGTGACCACACGAGCTTCCATGACTGATTTGATAGAAGGCATAATTTCCTCTAATTTATGAAGACCCTACCTCCCCCGAAGGGAAGGTAGGGGTTAAAGATTAACACTACAGCTTAGCTGTAGACGGCGACGGCCATACGGTCGTCAAGAATGGCAACACCACAGAGCAAGTCGAACGTGACCCGCATACCCATGATTTCGCTATCATACTGCATCGTAACACGCATGGCCAGATCCTCAAAGGATGCCACGAAGCTACGAGCGCCAGTGTCGCTAGGAACCGTCACGAGAGGACGATTCACCATCGCAACCGCATCTCGCGTGAACGCAAGATTCATGCCACCAGCGGGACCGTAGAATACGGAATCGCCATCTGTGATTGTGGCATCGAGGGGACGATCCAGAAGAACCGCACTTTCAGTTGTCGTGGTCTCTGTGACCGCGATTACCGAGTAAGAGTGCGAGGACGCGCCGGTACCAAAAGTGACCCACTGTCCCAACTGCGGACCTTTGTTGGCATCATGACCATCCAGGGAAATTTCCTTGGCATAATCAGCAGCCTTGGTTCCATTGACTTCGCCTACGCGATAAACGGTAACAGCAGCCGCAGCGCCAACAGGGCCTGCCAGACCTTCGGTCAGCGTCAAGTCAACAGGATCATTGGCCTTGGAGGCAACCCGATAAGGCTTGCCTTCGCCGCCGAACACGACATAGCAACCGGCGACGATATCAGCGGAGTCAGCGACTGTGGTTTCAATCACAGTGTCGCCAACGGCTTCCGCATTATCAGTCACGCCGGTGCTCACTTGAGCGCTGCCAACGTCAACCCAACTGACGTTCTGGTCCATAAAGCTGTCCAGCCCATAAACCGAGCCGAGGCTTGCTGTCCGCAGAGCGGTACCGGCATCGCCACGCTTTTCGGTCGACACGAACAGGTCCGCACCGAGGGTAGCTTTCTGAGCCCGTGGGCCAAGAACCAAGTTACGACCGGCCTTCGGGGCACGGTTAATATCCAACTGAGTGTTGGCATCCAGGACCACATCATCAGCGTTGGTTTTGTCCATTTCGCCAAGGGCACCGACTTCATACGTCGACAGACGCGCGACCTGACCACAAAGGATCTGGTCGACTTTCTCGGCCAGTTCGCGAGCCGCTGGCTCAAGATATCGCTCAACCAAGTTAGGCAGAGCCTTCGACATCTCACCGTCCTTAATGACGAATGTGACATAGAGGTGCTGATCCAATGGCACTGGGATATTTGGACTGACGGCGTCTTGCGCCACCACACTGTCGGCATCCGTCTTACGTGTGCCACTGAAGTTAGCGGGGCGGCTAGTATTGACAACGTCGCCAAAATTGGCTACCATAGGAGAGAAATCACGGTTCACGAGGTTACCCATGACCATATTCGACATCAGTACGCGCAACGCTTCGCGTGCCCACAGTTCGGGGATCAAAGCGTCATTGTCATTCGCGAAGCAAGTGACTTCGAGAGTGCAATAAAGAGGATTCATGTTGTTTTCTCCATGAAAAAGATTAAAAGGTTACAAAAAAATATTTGAGTTTCCCCGCTCCCGGTAAAACAAGCAGAACCTGAATTTAGAGTCCACAGTGGACTTTGGCTGCATTGGCACGATTGCAACCTTGATTTGGATGGGAGGGCGGTTATGGATTCCGCCCTCCCGATTGGGTTATGTACGAAGTGCAGGCAGACCTAAACGCTGTCTTCCTTCCACTGTTTTGGCCATAGCCATGTAGTCTTCCGTAGAGATGCGCTGTTGATTGACAGGGCCTCCAGGCGTGGCTGCCCCATTAGCAGCAGTTCCTTCTCCAATTCCCTTGGCTACGTTAGACCGGAACAAGTTACCATGAGTTTCCTTCATCAGTTCCACTACTTCATCAGGAGACTTGAGGACCATTGTTATTTCCTTGGTATCCTGATTAGTAACTTTCCATTCAATTTTGGGCACTAGGCGACCAGTCTTCTCTCCGAGGGAGTCAACTTCGTCCACAACCTTTGCCTTTGGTCCCAAGTAGGCAATGAAGTCGTCTCCGTTGAAACCTTCATGCTTAATAGCGGCATCAACAATGGCGCGTTCAGTAGTGCTGGTTTCATACAAACTTTGCCACTTCTCTCGGGCCTCATTAGCCGCACCTAGATCGGTTTCATACTTCTCAGCGGCCTTCTTCTTTTCAAACTCGATCTGTTGCTCCTTAGTCCGCATTTCGGCTTGGACAGCTTCCAAATCTTTTTGCAGCTTTTCACGGGAACTTGATGTCAGAGTAGTTTGTTCCAGAAGTTCAGTGTAAGTTCCTTCAAGGGCAGACAACTTCTCATTAAGGGCTTTAGTCCTTTCGCCCATTATTTTGTTGACTTCTTGTTGGTTGAAAGTACGCTCACTTTTGCCAGCCTCCTCGGCAGCTTTAACAGCCTCGGCAGCTTTCTTAGCAGCTACTTCGGCAGCCTCAGCAGCACTTGCAGCAGCCGCTTCACCAGTGTCAGAATCCGTTGCGTTTTTTTCCTCACCTTCATTATCCATGCAGGTGACTTCCAACTCAAATAGTTCATTCAACATCTCAAACCTCTTTTTGAAAGAGTGACCCGCCTGTTAAACCGCAGGCAGTAACGGTATAAAATTTATCTAAACTTCATAGCTATCAAACTGATAGTGTTCGCGGAGGAACGGTCGAAGTAAGTTAAATGCTTGTGGTGACGGGATCAAGTGAGTCAGATGCTCCATGTGATTACCGTCTCGATTATAGGTATTGCGAACATCTCCGTATGCAGTAGATTTGGTAGCTAATGATTCCAAGTCATAGTCAGGATCTCTACCCGATAAGAGAGCTTTGGCAATTAAATAACAGGCTGTGTCGATTTCTGCCGGAATATCTGTGACATCTCCTCTTGGAAATGACAATTCCTGAGCCAAGTTTGCTTGTCTAATTGATTCTTGGGCCTCATCTGTAGTGCAATCCCCGCCGTCTAGTTCGTTTATTGCCTGCTGCACTGTGTATTTATAACCAACGTAGTTAAATTGTTCAATAAGCTCCGTAGCTTCCGATAATGCTTTCTGCCTATCTTCCACTGAGGCATTGTCCCAATCGTAGCTATGTAGGCGAGAGTCAAAATAAGCATTTCCGCCATTGACAGTTCCGTAATTACTCATCATCGTCTCCTGCTTGTTCCTCAGATGCGCTCTGTTCGCCTTCACCCATCTGCGGGACTCCGCGAGACGCTGGATTTGTCATCTGATCTTCGGGCGAAGTCTGTGCTTCCTGAATCAATGCAAGTTTCTTTGCATGATCTTTTCTAGCCTGCTCTACTTGCCCATCTTCAATCCCTAAAGCCTCGCTGGCCAGTTCATCGCTAATTAAACCAGCCTCCTGCTGTGCTATTACAGCCTCAAGTAATGAAGTGGTGTATCCTGCGGCTTGTATCTCTGACACAATAGACTCGATATTAGAAACATTTATTCTGCCAGACAATAAAATACCGGCCACCATAGAGGTGATGGCTTTTTTTGCCTCATAGCCGGGGATTCGGTCGGCCAGGTCTAAAAAAGATTTGGCCTCCTCTAATCTCTCGCTATCTTCTTTGAGAATATATCTTTTAGGGTATGCCACTGTGGCTACCTTTGGAGATTTAACATTCTCATACATCGCCCAGTAACGTGCAATAGCTTGTTCTGCTTGCTGTAATACTGTGCCAATAAATGAGAGACCTGCCTCAAGGCCCTGTGATGACAGCTTCTTGGCTTCTGCACTTTCTGTTCTGGAGCCTGCCTTGTTGGTTACGGCTAGGTTAATCAATTTGCGTATGTCGTCTTCCAACTTCTCCTGAAGTTTCATAGAAGCGAGTAGAGGGTCTGTCGGCGGGGCTATATAGCCTGGACGATCTAAGCCTGTGTCGTAGTATCGTCCGGTCCCTGCGCCATGAGACTCCACTTGATTCTGTGAGACTTGGGCACCGGATTCTGCTGATAGTGATGTTTTCTTTAGGTGAGCACCAACGGTGCGGAGTTCTTGTTGAATTGTAAGGAAAGGAGAGTTGGACTTTAGAGCCCAGTTTACGTCTCCGCTAACTAGATTCAGCAAAGCCCTTTGATAGCTTGATACATCTTCCAGCAACGATCCACCAATGTCTGCTAATACAAACGGAACTACAGAAATCCCTAGCGGGATACTCCCTTCTGCATTGGAGTCTGGATACATTATGATCTTTTTGTGTTTATCATAAAATCTGCACCAAACTCCGTTTTCATCTTTCCACACTAGCCTGTATCTAGTCTCTCGCCCAGCAGGAAGCTCAATACCATCAAACACTGTTTTATAGTTGATGGCATGGTCTATTAGTAAAACTGCCTTGAATGTCCCGTCCTCTGCTTGATCGTCCAATTTGAAGGAGAGAATGTCTTCTACTCGATAATAATACAGATAAGGAGAGAGTGCCTCTTCCGCCAGCGAGGTTGGAACCTTAGCTGGGGCGTCGACATATACTCCTACCTTGCCCATCACTAACAATTCTGTTAGCACATCAATACCGACGAAGGAGTTCATAGAAGTTCCTTCTCTGTCTACTCCAGATCCCTCTCCTGCCACGGCTGAATTATACTTAGTCGAACCACCTATTCTTGAAACTTCTTCGAGTCGTTGGAAAATGCTATTCCTAATATCTAGAACTGCTGCCTTAGCAAATGTAGGTATTGGAGTACATTCTTTTCTGCGATTGAAGTCACCATCCGTTTCCCGCTCTGAAAACGGCTTCAGATATCTATTCAAATACTCAACCCCACCTCGAAAGGTGTCCCTCCACTCAAACCATTGGTCAGAGTATAAGAGATAATCAGGATGTCGAATATCGGTTATATGGAATGTCGATTCTGACATTTTGTCTCCTAACGGCAATCGTCACAGAGGTCGGCTTTTCCACCATCCATTTGTGCCAGTGGCATACGCCTCGCGCACCTTGAACAAGTCTTATTCAAGCCTTTGCGATCTTGTTTGCGCAGCCCTCTAATGAGTTCGTGGTCGTGTTTATGTGGCTTTGGCCGAACTTTTTCTTTGACCTTGACAGGTCTTGGAGTAACTTTAACCTTAATTTCTCCGATCTCAACTTCTGGAGAGATTCTTGCCTCTTTCACAGCCTCAAGAACTTCGTCTTCAACCTCAGCAGAGTTCATTGGCGTAAACATACTCTTGGTTTCCTCGGCAATGACTTTTTTGAAACTGGGTTTATTTTTTGCCATTTTATCTCCTAAAAGTTGTGAATTGATTCACTCGGTTTAATTGACCGCCCTGTGGCCTTACTGTACGACCTAAAATGAGCTACCTCAGTCAAAGTTAAAGCGTGAGCCAAGTGATCGGATCTATTGTTTAACGTCACATAAACGGCCCTCGGCCTCCCAAACTCGTCAAGTTCATAGGTTCTTGCCAATGCTTTGACGTGGTCTCGAAAGACTGGCGAAATGTTGGACGGAAGTATAATTTTCTGCTTATGCAACCGACCCAGACTCATATCTAAAAACGATGTGCGATCCACTGTAAGTGTGGGAACTTTGTTATCATCCATTACCTCTTTTATTTCGTTGCCAACTGTGCCGCGCCTGTACTGTACTACGGCAGAGTAGCCATAGAAGCGACGGCAGAAGGCTTTTGCCAGAACGGTTTCTGGCTGGAAGTCAAGGCAGGCGTATTGGACCTGCCACTCTGCCATGACTCTATCTAAAACATCAAAATCACTTCCTGGTAGCCGCAATGTTGTCAGCAATTTACAGGTACTATGGATATAAGGCTCATATCCAGGATCTTGGTCGTAAAGGTACTCGGCTATTGCGATATCTAGGTACATGCCAATGTCCACGCCCATAACAATCATCCGACTGCTGTCTTCTGGTCTTGGGTCGTCGGTTTTGTGAGACCCTAGACACGAGTCAATGATCGTATCAGTGACTCTGGCACCATCTATTAGGTGTGGTTTACCTAGTATTTGGTTCGTGAACTCGACTTTTGCTGCTTCACTTGACTCTCCTTTGAAGTAATCTACTACAAGCTCTCCAGGGGTCATGGCCCATGCGTACATCTGATTCAAATGAAAACTTCGATGTCCGTGAGCAACTGCCATAGCTTCCCAAGACGCCTTAGAGAGCCACTCCGTTTTGGTTTCGTGAGGAAGTTTGACTCCACATTTGTCGCACTTGAGGTATGACAAATGACAATCCGGGTCTGTTGACGACTCGCCACAGATTTCAATATTGTCTGGCCAAATCAACTGAATGATCCGGCCACAGCCTATGCAAGGGAACACAAATTGTTCCTGTGTCCCAAGCAGGTACTGTACATTTATGCCATGCTCTGGTAAAGTAGGCGTGCTTAATACGAATAAATGCTTATTTACATAAGCGGACATTCTTTTATGCACTAACGCCAAGGCGTTCTGGTTACACCTATCCCACTCGTCTACTACGGCTGTCCCCACCGGTAGTGATACGAGTCCTGATTCCGCGACAGATCCTCTGATAAAAATATTGGATCTGTGCGAGGTGGTTTTGAGTCCAACATTATTGGTGCCCACAAATAGATTAGCGAGTTCTGGCGATATCGCAACCATTTGGTCCAGTCGAGCTTTTGCAAAATCGCCCGCAAGATTGGCTGTAGGAAGTACATATAAAACATCAGTCCTTACTTGGTCTACCATGAACAGTGTTTTGATCAGCCCAGCAACACTAAAACCGCTCTGGGAGCATTTTTGCACTGTAACTTGTGGCTCTTGGCAGTCAATAATATCTTTTTGCCACGGAAACTTCTCAAAACTAAGCGGTCCAAAGTGTGGTTCTGGAGTCCAAATCTTGTGTTCCGCCCATCTCGAACATGTCACTAAAGAATTGTTTATAAGCCTGTCCGCAATAAGTTGTGCGAACTTGTCTATCATGCCAGAGGTCTCGTGGAGTATATCTTAATGTAACAGAACCAGAGGTCTTTGTTGTCGGCACATATCTTATCATAAGAGCCCACTGTAGGAGTTGAACCCACCTCGCCGGATTACAAATCCGGTGCATCACCGCTCTGCCAAGCGGGCAAATACTTAACAACATACTCCATCAGAGTTAAATTGATGGACCGACAGGCTCACATCGCTCATTTTCCGCACAACTGATGGTACATCTGGGTCAGGGCTGAGACCTGCGGCTAAGGCTGCATCAAATTCAGCTTCGCTCGGGAACCCTAACATGCGAGCCACCAATACCTCTAATCTATCTCCATTGATCCGAACATGGTAGGCATCATCCCTTCCTGGAAAGAAGGCCATTTCAATGTCGCCTTCCAAACTGAATGAGTTTGCAGGAGTTCCTGCTTCTTGTATCGGCATTGTTTTGTTTCCTATATTAGTAGTGTCCCGTGGGGGAGTTGAACCCACCGTTGCCGGGTTGAAAGCCCGATGTCCTAACCGCTAGACGAACGGGACTAAACTCTCAATAGTGGACCACACGAGAATCGAACTCGTCACATCAGCATTGCAAGTGCCAATCGTCCCCTTGACATAGAGGCCCTAAGTGGTGGGTCCAGGAGTCGAACCTGAGCGACGGGGCTTATGAGGCCCAGCGGAGTACCCACTCTACCCACGATAATGTGTGCGGTGCGGGAGTGTTTACCCGCATTTCCTCGGTACAGCCGAGGGTTCTAATTAAACTAACCGCACTATTAAGCTGCGCGGGGAGGGGTCGAACCTCCGACATCACGATTAACAGTCGCGCGTTCTACCGCTGAACTACCACGCATCAGTCTGGATAGGAGGACTCGAACCTCCGGCCTGATGGTCCCAAACCACCCGCTCTGCCAAACTGAGCTACATCCAGATTATTCTTCCTCATCCAATAGCAATATCAATGGCAGCAACAATTTAACCAATGGAATAAAGTATTCCTCTACCCATTTAAGGATGGCTTCCCAATCCCAATCCATGATGCCGCCGTAAAGTCCAGGCTCAAGCTCTGTCTGGCGCATGAGGGCTCGCATGGTTTTTGGGTTCTCGGTCGCTGTGACAACCTTGGCGTATAACGCCGTCTCCATTTGGCCTTCATTGAATTGCTTAACAGCAGTATCTCTCATTGCGCCAGCAAACATCCGAACTCTTCGACGTTCTCTAAACCAAGTCATAAACATCTATTCTTCCTCTGTTGATAAGCTCCAATGAATCAATAGCACTGTGATATTTGCTACTGCTACTGTTGCCGCCCATTCCATAATTGAAAATTTTTGTAGCATTGCGAGGCTGATCCACCACGACGCACAAAACGTGCAGTTTAGTAAATACTCGGTATGCTTGTGGACAGACTTCGGTATGACCTTCAAGACTCCATCCTGGAATCGCTGCCCAACATAGGATGAACAAAGAAGCACAGTCAATGCCCCAGCCGCGAGGCCGCCTAGTATTACGTCTTTCATTTGTCCAAATACTTTTTGACGTGTTCTGCTGGCCTGAACCCTATTTCCGTGCGAATAGCGTATCCTTCGGAGTCCAAGTAGTAAAGAGTTGGATAAGCCTGAGAGTCTCTAGTGTCATCTTTATCCTCAACCAGAGTTACATCGTAACCTTCGGCCACAAGTCTGATTGCTACCACTTTCATCCTGCGACAAGGTGCGCACCCACGTTCCCATACTATCTCCAACGTCGTCGCTTTTTCGATTTGGACTGTGGACCCAGCCTGTTCAACATAGCTATAATCAACGGTGACGCCTTGATGATCTTTTGCCTGATAGACAGGTTCCGATCCAATAAGACACGCCGCAGACGTAAGAATAAACGTAACACAGCAAAGTATCCCCATTAAATGTTTCATTTTTTGGTCCAAATTCTGTATTCGCGGTACCCTCTAAAACCACGAATAGCATAAGAGTCTTTTTGTTTGACCATGTGGTCAATAATAAAGTAATCGACAAAGAATGTTCCTTCTGGTGAACCTTCAAACCTATGTGGCCCACTGACCCACTCTGAGCCCCAACTGTTCAAAATCAACGCGCCTTTGCGTCCGTTATCACACACGCCAATGCAAACCATCGAGTGCTTCCAAACACTCTTGAAGAAAACACGCCTCGGAGGATTCAGGAATCCGTCCTTATCTCGTTTCAATTTTCCATTGCCAAACCCTTGTTTAGATCCGATTACTACTGGATACCCAGCACAAATGGCGTCTCGAAGATCTTCATAAGAGTTAATTGAATAGTATTCTTTGACTGGATG
>Ga0114922_10007187_pt1 | contig 10197 bp, 5 predicted proteins | sample AartaG_FD_100975 | JGI IMG/M metagenome (GOLD analysis project Ga0114922, IMG submission 100975) | Deep subsurface microbial communities from Aarhus Bay to uncover new lineages of life (NeLLi) - Aarhus_00045 metaG | ecosystem: Environmental > Aquatic > Marine > Oceanic > Sediment | place: Aarhus...
AAATCATCAGCGAATATGAGTATAAAATTCGGCTTCTTGCCTTTATTAGCCCAACCTGCCGAATCAGGCAGCATCATCGCTGCAATACTACCACCTACGAAACCCAGGAAATTACGACGGCTTATTCTTTTGTCCATGATGAAACTCCTCTACTTTAATTAATCTTCTCTGCAAGGATATAATCCTTCGACTTTGCTCAGGATTTACTGCTTTTGTTGCCATTCATAAATCGACTTCACCTTCGGAGACGGTCTCGGGGCATCTCCGAGCGGAAAAACTTTGTTGTCTTTGAGTACCACCGGGGCGGCCGTTCCACCAGTTAATTTACCATTGCCGCCATATAAACTGTTGCCTGTTATCTCGGCTCCTAAACAGTCGGACGTGGCGAGAGATACCATGGGCGATTTGCCGTCCTTGAGGATGAAAACATTGCCCTTAATAATATGGTCGAAGCTTGCGGTTTTAGCGAACACACCCGGGCCGCTATCGGCGATAAAACGATTGTAGAGTATCAGCCAGTTTTCGTTCATGCCGCCCATCCAGACGCCCGCTCTCGGAGAGCTGACGTCGCAGTTGTACACCACGTTTCTCGGTCCGTTCGGACCATGTGCCGTGTCCTGCGGCGGTGAAGCCCACATTCCATAGCCATAGCCTCCATGGCCCCGGGCAGACTCAATTACACATTGTTCGATAAGGTTTTCATTCGTCCAGCCCGCGTGCCATTGGCCGTCGCTCTCGTGGAAGACGCTTTTGCGAATGACACAGCCGCTGGCGGCCCACTGAAAAAGGGGTGCATGCCGCATTTTAAATGTCTCGACGTTTTCTATAAGACAATCCCAGCATTTGTCCCAGCCGGTATAGGCCGTACCGCCGCCGCCTTTGAACCAGGCGTCATCGAAAACACAGTCGCGGATTTCGCACCATTTTGCCATCGAGCCATACACGGGAAAGCGGCCGCACTTTTTCACGGTTACGTCTTTTGCCCAGCAGTTCCATCCGTGATAAAAGACCACACTGCTTATCCATAGGTTTTCCGTTTGTTCTATGCGCAGGGATTCAATTCCGCATCGCTGTATTGGGGAGATTTTCCGTACGTAGGAACCATCGATAACAGGAAATTCAATCCGCAGCGGTTGATTAATAGAAATAGTATTATCTTTTATATCGTTGATGATGACCTCATACATACGATATAGCCCCCACTTGCAGGCATTCTTAGTAAGCTTTTTCCAGCGTTCTGTAGCAGGCCCTTCAATAAGGATACAATCTCCAATCCGGAGCCCATCGGTACTTTCCAACTCCAGCGTCATATCACCCCGTTTGCCGTCTTTAGCCAGTTTCAGTTTTCTGCCGGTCGTCCCCTTGCCGGCAAAAGTAATAGCCGCTCGTGTATCAGCAACAAGCCGGGTGTCATTAAACGTTGAATCAAGGATGATTGAGATTTCTCCTGTGCATGACGTACCATCTTTGTATTCTGCGATACCTTTTAACACATGTTTGCCATCTGAAATTTTCCCGACAGCATTTCGGCCATATACAGCATAACCAAATGTATTGCCTGAGTGCTGACTTCGAGTCCACCGGCCAATAACAATATCATCAACCATTATCGTCATTTTCATCAAGCCAGAAGGTTTACAGTGCATTTCAATTCGAGTATTCCTGCCCACCCTGCCACCTGCAGATGGATTGTAAAAAACAACGCCGTTATCGGGGAAGGAATATCGAAAGATTAAACTGGTCTTTCCGGAACCTTTGCCTCTGATAACCACGTTATCGTGGCGTACCGTCACCATACGGTCGAGATAATAGAGGCCCTCGGCAAGCAGCACCGCGCCGCCGCCCATTTTGCCCGCGGCCAGGCACGCTTTTGCCAGAGCTGCGGAATCATCGATTTGGTCGTTTGCTTTAGCGCCGAAGTCCTCGATTGATACAACCCCTTCGACCTCCGGAATCCCACCCTGGACGCCGCATTTCGTCCAGTCAGGATATACGATTCCATCGGGACCGAGCACATCAGCGGCAGTGAGCCGGGCCTTCTCGTTCGGTTTGATTTTATACTGCCTTTCCCAGGGTATCGCCCGGTTGATTTTATTTGATGAGCTGCCGACGGCTGTGCGAGAGAAAATCCCGAACAGTATCAGAAAAATGACCAAAGGCACTACAAGTACAGATATCGCAGGCCTGAGTAATCGCATCGTGAAATACTCCAATGACAGGTTTTTGTGTTACTATAGTATGGTCTTGCTAATAACAGAATCGGGGCGAAAAATCAAGGAAAAAAACGTCTCGAGCATTGGAGATATCACAAAGATTTTGGTAGAATTACTAAGTTGTCATCGACGAAAGTATTTGGTATGATAATACCGCACGGAGCAAATACCAAAATCTTAGGTTTACATAAGGAAAGGCAGGCAAGGAATCTGAAAAACCGAAGAACCAAAAAGACAGATGCCATAAGCCGCCGGAAGTTTCTCAAAAGTTCGGCAGCCGCCGCGGCAAGCACAGTTTTATTAGGTGACACGGCCTTCCAGGCCGTGAACACGGGCAGGATGCCCGTGCCACACTACGCTTCTGTATTTGGCGCCAATGCACCGAGCAATCGCGTAACAGTCGGGATGATTGGAATGGGCAGGCAGGCCTATTACTCCAATCTCAAATCGTTTCTGAATGCATCCGACACCCAGGTTATAGCTGTTTGTGACGTGGATGCATGGAGACTTGGCAACGCAAAAAAGGCCGTGGAGAAACATTACGCCAAAGAGCAGGTTTCCGGTACTTTCAAAGGCTGTTCGATATACAAGGACTTTCGGGAGCTTGTAGGCCGCGCGGACATCGACGCGGTTATGATTTCCACACCGGACCACTGGCATGTGCCAATAGCTATAGCTGCTGCCAGGGCCGGAAAGGACATCTGCTGTGAGAAACCTCTGACTTTGAATATCGCCGAAGGCCGGGTTCTCAGCGATACGGTAAAGCGGTACAATCGTGTATTCCGTACCGACAGTGAGTTCCGCTCACATGCGTGTTTCCAACGCGCATGTGAGCTTGTATTAAATGGGCGAATCGGCAAGGTGCACACAATTCGTACGGGAGTGCCCGCCGGTGACGTGGGATGTGAGCCGCAACAGGAGATGCCGGTACCGAAGGAGCTGGATTATGAATTGTGGCTTGGGCCGGCACCATCGGCGCCATACACCGAGAAACGTGTTCATCCGCCAGGCAGTTACGAGCGTCCCGGCTGGATGAGGGTTCTGGACTACTGTGAAGGAATGGTTACTAACTGGGGTGCGCACCTGAACGACATTGCCCAGTGGGGTAACGGCACCGAACGCACCGGCCCGGTGGAAGTCGAAGGCTCCGGCCGCTTTCCTACAGAGGGCCTGTGGAACGTGCTGCTGAGTTTTGAACTCAGGTACAGGTTTGCCAACGGTGTCCGCCTGTTTTACAATATCAGCCACCCTTACGTGCGGTTCGAAGGTGCCGACGGATGGATCGAAGCCGATTATAACAGCCGTTCTCTGAAGGCCCATCCGGAGTCAATTCTGAAATCAACGATTGGCCCGGATGAAATCCATCTGCCTCTTAAAAGCGAAAAGAGGGACTTCATCGACGCCGTTAAAACGCGCCGGCAAACGCTGGCGGACGCCGAGGTAGGTCATCGAACCACCTCTCTTTGCCAGTTGGGACACATTGCCATACAGGTCGGACGAAAACTAAAATGGGACCCGGACGCTGAACGGTTCACAAATGACCAGACTGCCAATCGTTTGCTCAGCCGGCCGATGCGCAGCCCATGGCGTCTATAAAAAGTTTATCAACAACTTACGACAGGATTAGGACATGAAAAACAAAAAAACCAGCAAAACAAACATAATAACCCGCCGGCAGTTTTTGAAAAATTCGGCAGTTGCTGCGACAGGAACGTTTCTATTGGCTCCGACAATCGTGCCGTCTTCGGTTTTCGGCGCCGACGCACCGAGCAATCGCATAACATTCGGCTGTATCGGCGTCGGGCGTATGGGGCTCGGCGATTTGAGAGAAATTCTGGGATTCAAACAGGCCCGGGTCGTCGCTGTCTGCGATGTCGATTCCAACAGGGTAAAATACGCTCAGCAGCTCGTAGATAAGCATTATAAAGCAAACGGCGACTGTGCCGCGTACAAAGATTTCAGGGACCTGATTGCACGGGATGATATCGACGCCGTTTCAGTTGTTACGCCCGACCAATGGCATGCTCTGCCCTCGATTGCCGCCGCCAGGGCCGGCAAGGATATCTTTCTGCAAAAACCGCTGACTCTGACTATAAAAGAGGGACGTGTGTTAAGCGACACGGTTCGCCGTTACAACCGAATCTTTCAGGTTGGATCTCAGCAGCGCTCCGATTCGAGATTCCGGACAGCCTGCGAGCTGGTTCGAAACGGCCGCATCGGCAAGCTGCACACAGTAAAGGTTGCCTTCGGCACGGACCCGGCTACAACACCCCAGCCGCCAATGCCAATCCCAGAGGCGCTTGATTATGATATGTGGTTAGGCCCTGCACCCTGGGCCGATTATACGGAAAAACGCGTCCATCCTCAAAAAGGCTACGACCGGCCGGGCTGGCTGCGCATCCAGGATTATGGCGCCGGCATGATAACAGGCTGGGGCGCCCACCACAACGACATAGCACAGTGGGGAATGGGCACCGAATACACAGGCCCGGTTGAAATCGAAGGACAAGCCGAATACCCGAAAGACGGACTCTGGAACGTACATGGTGACTTCCGCATTGAATACACTTATGCAAACGGAGTAAAGGTTATCTGCACTGACAATAAAAAGAACCAACAAGGGATCCTTTTCGAGGGAACGGAAGGCTGGGTATCTGTAAGGCGAGGTCGTATCGATGCCGAGCCGAAGTCGTTGTTGACCTCGACTATCGGCCCTGATGAAATCCATCTCTACAAGAGCAACAGCCACAAGGCAAATCTCCTCGAGTGCATAAAATCGCGTGCTGAAACTGTGGCACCGGTTGAAGTCGGCCACCGTTCCTGCAGTGTATGTCTGCTGGGTGACATTGCGATGAGGCTTGGCAGAAAGTTGAAATGGGACCCCGAACAGGAACAATTCCTCAATGATGACGGAGCTAACCGGATGGTTTCCAAGCCGATGCGCAGCCCATGGTGTCTGTGAATTTGGTTATTGGATAACAGGAGACTTTTATGAATCGCTGGATATTTATTGCCACAGTTTTACTTTTAGTCATTGGCGCCTGTTCTCTGTCTCCGGCAGAATATGATGGTCGAAAACAGTCAGGCCCTCAGAAAGTGACGGCAAAACTTGAAAAGAATCATATCGAAGTTAACGTCGGCGGAAAACTATTCACCCGCTACAAGTTCGATGCCTCTCAGAAGTACCCGTATTTCTGGCCGGTATGTGGACCGGCATCGAATAAATCGGTCACTACCGAAACATCAGAGCCGTATCCACACCATCATTCGCTGTTCTTCGGCTGCGACCGCGTCAACGGCGGCAATTATTGGCAGGATATCAACGAACGCGGCCAGATTGTCTCGCAGGGACCGAAGCTCATCAGGGCATCCGGCAACCGGGTAGTTTTTACCGATACATGCTTTTGGCGGCAGCCGGGCAAAGAACCGGTCATTCGAGATGCGCGTCGAGTCACTATCACCGCGCTTAATAAAGACCTTCGATTTATTGATTTCAGGATTGCCCTCAAAGCCCTGACGGATATTCGTATCCTGAAGACAAACCACTCTTTGTTTTCGGCGCGCGTTGTACCGGAGCTGAGTGTCAGGGCCGGAGGCACGATCATCAACGCTGAGGGAAAGACCACCGAGAAAAACACATTCGGCATTGCCTCGCCATGGTGCGATTACTGGGGCACACGCAATGGCGTTACAGAAGGCATTGCGATTCTACAGAATCCGGACAATCGCTGGTATCCGAGCAAATGGTTTACCCGTGATTACGGTTTTTTCTCGCCGACACCCATGTACTGGCTCGAAGACGACCATTTCGATTTGGCTAAAGAGCATATACTGACCTTGCGATATCGTGTTGTTGTACATACCGGAGACGAACAAACCGCTGGAATACAGGAGATATTCGAGCAGTACAAAAAAACCGCCAGACGTTCCCTTGCACAAAAGGCACACATGGAATTTCTACAGCGTCACGTTCTATCAAGACTGCATAGCAAACGATAAGTTTTTTACAGGGAAAATAAAGCTGAATCATCAGAGAAGTCTGCATAAATATTTAGAAAGAAGGAGGTTTTGCAAAATGAGACACTATTCTACAATAAAGCTGTGGATGCTGATACTGCCGGCTGTTTTTCTTTTTATTGGTACAGCCCAGGCAAAAAAGATTGATGCGATAACGCAGGCCAAAGAGATTATCGATATAACCGGCGTGCAGGGCGGCATAGTGGTCCATCTTGGTTGTGGCGATGGAAAATTGACTGCGGCCCTGCGAATAAATGACAGTTTTACGGTTCACGGGCTCGAAGCAGACCCGGCCAGGGTGCTGCAAGCGAGAAGCTATATTAAAGAAAAAGGCCTCTATGGGCCGGTCTCCGTTGAACAGTATTCAGGTTCGGTGCTTCCTTACGCTGATAATCTAATCAACCTCGTTGTCGTGCATAAAGCCGGTGGTATCACTCGGGACGAGGTAATGCGGGTCCTGGCCCCCGGAGCAGTGGCCTGCGCCTGGCGCAGGGGACAGTGGAAAAAAATCGTTAAATCCTGGCCCGACAATATTGACCAGTGGACACATTTTCTGCATGACGCAAGTAACAATGCGGTCGCCGACGATTCCGTTGTCGGACCGCCTCGAAGCCTTCAGTGGGTTGCGCCGCCCCTGTGGCTTCGAAGCCATGAAACACCGTCCGGAATTCAGTCACCGGTCTCGGCGGCCGGCAGGCTGTTCTACTTCTTCGACGAGGGGCTGATAGGTATTACCGACGAGCGTCTGCCCGATCGCTGGTCGCTTGTTGCGCGGGACGCTTTCAATGGCCGGTTGCTCTGGAAACGCCCGCTTGATGCCTGGGGCTGGAGGCAGTGGAATCCCGAGCAATATATTGGCAAAGACTGGACCACGTTACGAGGCAGGCGCACTGACGTACCCAACGAGAACCAGCGCAAAATAGTTGCCGACGTTGACCGGCTTTACACGACTCTGAGCTACCGCGACCCGATGTCTATCCTGGACGCGGCCACGGGTGATATCATTGATACGGTTGAAGCGACACGGGGCACGAGTGAGATTCTTCTCAGCGACGGTATCGCCGTAGCATATACTCGACAAGTTCCGGAAGGCATTGCAAAGCGCAGAGGAGTTCAAGATATAGGAGCTGCTCTGGTTGCTGTTAGCGGCCGGACTAATAAGGTGCTCTGGGAGAAACAGGCAGGCTCTATCCGTCCTCTGGCATTAGCAATTGACAATGGACGAGTTATCTATTTGAGCGGAAAAAATCTGGTCTCGCTCAATTTGAAAGACGGCCGCCAGTTATGGAGAGTTCAACCGAAATTTACCACCCCCAAAACGCTGCTTATTTGCGATAATGTTGTTGTCATGCAGGGCGGAAAATTTGTCGCCGCCCATGATGCAAAGGACGGAAGACTGCTCTGGGATAAAACTGTTCCACCTATAGGCGGGGGTGAAGGAGATGACCTGTTCGTAATCGATGGACTGGTTTGGCGCGGTATGCTCAGCGTGGACGACGATGGCAAGGTGGTACGCAAAAGCCCGAATTCGCTGGTCATCGGCTGGGACCTTCGCTCGGGTGCCGAGAAAAAACGCATCCTCGTAAATAACCTGCGAAGTCCGGAACACCATCATCGCTGTTATCGCAATAAGGCAACCATCCGATATTTAATCAGCTCTTACGAAGGCGCCGAGTACCTCGATTTTAAGGCGGATAATCATTCCCAGAACAACTGGCTTCGCGGCGCATGCAAATACGGAATGATGCCCGCCAACGGTATGCTGTATGTCCCGTCGGATCAATGTTTCTGTCAGCCCGGTGCGAAATTTCTGGGATATGCAGCAGTAACATCGGGGCCGGACGTTGCTCCTGAGGCGGTCCCGGATAATGAGCGCCTCGAAAAGGGCCCAGCTTACGGAACACCTGCCGATGCCGTTACCGGCCCCGGCAATGACTGGCCGACGTACCGCCACGATGCTTCTCGCAGCGGCACAACGCGCAGCCGTGTCCGCCCTGATGTAGCTGTCAGGTGGCAGACCACTCTTAAGGGAGCTTTAACTGCCCCCGTAGCTGCCGCCGGTAAGGTTTTTGTTGCCGAGCCGGATGCTCATACATTACATGCTTTGGATATGGCGAGCGGAAAAGAGATTTGGCAGTTCACTGCAAACGGGCGTATCGACTCGCCCCCGACAATTTACCGAGGGATGGTGCTTGTAGGCTCTAAAGACGGATATGTTTACTGTCTGCGAGTATCGGACGGCCAACTCGTATGGCGATTTTTAGCGGCGCCTACTGATAGACGAATTGCCTATTTCGACCAGGTGGAGTCAGCCTGGCCTGTCCACGGCAGCGTGCTGGTCAATAAGGGCGTGGCCTATTTCACGGCGGGACGTTCGACCTATCTCGACGGCGGTATCCGCGTATATGGGCTGGATGCGGTCAGCGGAAAGATTCTCCACAAGGGCCTCTTGGAAGGACCGCATCGAGACGTGGAAAAAGATCGCGACCTTGCCTTTTTCATCCTGGGGGCCAATTCGGACGTGCTCGTCAGTGAAGGCGGATACGTCTATATGCGACAGAAGAAAATGACGCCTGAGTTGGAGGAGATCAAAGTGGAGGTCCTTTCGAGCAAGGGCGCTCAGGATGTGGGAATGCATATTTTCTCGACGTCCGGCCTGCTGGACGACTCCTGGTATAACCGCACGTTCTGGATGTACTCGAAGCGATGGCCCGGCTTCCAGTTGGCGAACCAGGCCCCGAAGACAGGACAGCTCCTCGTGGTTGACGACGAAAAAACTTTTGCCGTCAGGGTGTTCTATCGCCGGAACGTGCACAGCTTGATGTTCTTCCCGGGCAGGGAGGGCTATCTGCTATTCGCAGACTTCAATACGACCGAGCCGCAGATTGTAGGAGACAAAGGTTGGCGCAAGCCCCTTGCGTGGTTGCCCCAATCGCACATCCCTCGCGATGGCAATCCCGGCCTGGACGAAGTGAGGTGGGGATTCGGGGCGGACAAGGGCATTGGATATACGCGGGCGGAACAGCCGCTCTGGACGAATTGGCTGCCGGTTCGAATCCGTGCCATGGTCAAAGCAGGCGATACTCTTTTCGTGGCCGGTGCACCGGATTTCTTTGACTCGAAAGATCCCTACGCCGCCTTCGAGGCGCGCAAGGGAGCCAGGCTTGTAGCCGTGTCAGCCGAAAATGGAAAAAAACTCTCTGAAACAGCGATTGACTATCCCCCTGTGTTCGACGGCATGATTGCAGCGAATGGCTGCCTGTTCGCTTCCTTACGGGACGGAAGTGTTGTGTGCCTGGCGGGGATATAGTTGTGGCTCCGCGTAAGTAGGAGATAGTAAAATTGAAGGTTCGAAATAACACTCTACAGCCTCATTGCAGCCGGCGCGACTTCCTCGACCTTCTCGGACGCGGCTCGGTCGCATTTGCCTTTTTTGGTACTGCCGGGCAATATCTATTAGCCGCCGGAAACGAAAAGACAGCCAGGCGGAATATTGTCTTTGTGCTCAGCGACGATCATCGCTACGACTTTATGGGATTCATCAAAGGCGCGCCGGAGTTCCTTCAAACGCCAAACATGGACCGCATGGCGCAGCAGGGAGCACATCTTACCAACGCGTTTGTCAGCACCTCGTTATGCTCACCGAGCAGGGCGTCTATACTCACCGGGCAATATATGCACCACCATCGCATCGTTGATAATCAGCGGCCGGAACCAAAAGGAACAGTTTTCTTTCCGAAGTACCTGCAGAAGGCCGGCTACCAGACGGCCTTCATAGGTAAGTGGCACATGGGCCACGAACACGATGCCCCGAGACCCGGCTTCGACCACTGGGCCAGCTTCAAGGGCCAGGGAACCTACTTCGACCCGATACTCAACATCAATAACAATCACCGCCAGTTCGAAGGATACACAACCGACGTACTGACAGACCAGGCGCTCGAATGGCTAAAGAACGGCAGAGATA
>Ga0114922_10007188_pt1 | contig 10197 bp, 11 predicted proteins | sample AartaG_FD_100975 | JGI IMG/M metagenome (GOLD analysis project Ga0114922, IMG submission 100975) | Deep subsurface microbial communities from Aarhus Bay to uncover new lineages of life (NeLLi) - Aarhus_00045 metaG | ecosystem: Environmental > Aquatic > Marine > Oceanic > Sediment | place...
AGAAGAAGTTGGTATTGGAGGATTATTTGGATAAAAATTTAAAATTTTTTTTAAAAATATCAATAAAAAATACAATTTAATGATAAAAAAACAAAAAAGAGGTTAAAAATTATGGAAAGTATTTACGCTGCCTTATTGTTACATAAAGCTGGAGGAAAAATTAACGAAACGAATGTAGAAAAAGTATTAACTGCTGCTGGTGCAACAGTGGATAAAGATCAAATCGTTAAATTAATTGCTGGATTAAAAGATACAAAAATTGAGGATATTATCAAATCTGCTAGCTCAGCACCTGTTATTGCCGCTCCAGCTGGGGGCGTTGTTGAGAAAAAGGAAAAAAAGAAGAAGAAAGAAGAGGAACCCGAAGAAGAAGAAGAGCCAACAGGCATTGGGAGTCTCTTTTAGTTTCTGAGAATCAATATGAATAATGCAAAATTGAACCAGAGCACATGAAATTTATTTAAAATTTTTTTAATTTATTTTTTCTACTATTTTTATATTCGACGATTTAGATTTCCTAAAAAATCAGAAATCTGCTAACACATACTAGATAAATCAAAAAGTTTTTTTAAAATTCTATTTTTTTATAAGTTAACTTTCTAAATTAAGAACTTTTAATTTTTACAAAAAAAGATAACACTCGTTAAAGCTTCTAAACTGAAATACCATGACTGGAAGATTCCTCAAGGCCTTCTCTCCGTTCGTAAGGATAATGCCTGAGATTAAACAACCGCAAAGAGAGGTCCAATTTAAAGAGAAACTACTATGGACTATTGTTGTATTAATTATCTATTTGATAATGTCAAATATACCACTTTACGGAGTCACTTCTACTGAAACGACAGATTATTACTACTGGCTAAGAGTTATATTAGCAAGTCAAAAGGGAACACTAACAGAACTAGGGATAGGTCCAATAGTAACTGCAGGATTGATAATGCAATTACTTCTCGGTTCTAAAATTATAAAAGTCGATATGAGCGATCCATACGATAGATCTATGTTTAGTGGAGCTCAAAAAGTATTCGCAATGTTTTTAACAATCCTTAACATTGTAGCATATTTGATAGGAGGTGCTTTTGGAGATTTAAGTATCTCGAATGCAACCTTTGTTTTTTTACAATTAATCTTCTCGGGAGTCATAATTATCTTACTCGACGAAATTTTACAAAAAGGATGGGGTATTGGAAGCGGAGTATCTCTTTTTATCGCCACTGGCGTAGCAGGACAAGTTTTTTGGAGCATGTTTAGCTTTATTGACGCAGGTCCGGGTCAGGGTGCAAGAGGAATTATCATTGCTTTCTTTCAATCTTTAACAAATCCTAATATTGATACTGCTGCTTTATTTTTTAGAGCTGACCGACTACCTTCCATTTTTGGAGGTCTTACCACTTTGGGAATATTTCTAATTGTGATTTGGTTCGAGTCCACTAGGATCGAGATTCCTCTTGCGTACAAGGGCTATCGAGGTTTTAAGGGGAAATACCCTATGAAGCTATTATACGTTTCGAATATTCCAGTTATTTTAGTAAACGCTTTGTACGCAAATTTCTTATTTTTCGGGCAGATACTAGCCGGCCCTGATTCAGCCCTTAGAAATCCAGACACTAATTGGCTGATAAATCTGATCGGCCATTTCAACCCTGCGGATGCTGGCGGAGCAACAGGTAGTTATTTAGTTCCAGATTATGGTCTACTTTATTACCTTACTCCTCCTCAAGGACTTGATCAATTAATTGCAGATCCAATTAGAGCCATAATATATCTCATCTTCTTTATATTCCTCTGTGTGATGCTCGGCCGTGTCTGGGTCGACGTGTCAGGCTTGGCGCCAAGAGATATCGCTCAGCAGATAATAGATTCCGGAATGCAGATTCCCGGGTTTCGAAGTTCGGACAAAATAATCGAGCGAATCTTGAAGCGCTACATTCCAACACTAATAATTATAAACGGCTTCATCATTGCAGTAATGAGTTTCTTCGCCGATTCTTTGGGTGCATTGACTTCAGGTACGGGACTTCTAATCGCTATAGGCATAGTGCACCAATATTCAGAGTCACTCGCGAAAGAAATGGCGGCCATGCAGTATCCAGGCATGCGGTCTTTCTTGGGTATGGATTAATCTCAAATTATAATCATATTCCATTAGAAATTTTTATCTGAAAAGTTTAATAAATTATCAAGATTATCTCAATATAATTATGCTTTTGTTACTATTACAAGAATCAAATCCTTTTGTACAATGGCTAAGCTTTCCTCCGGGATCCATGATTTTTATATTATTATTAGCTATTGTAACAGCATTAATAAGTACGGGTTTAACCAAATGGTTAGTTGATACGGACGAGATAAATAGAAAACAGGTTATAAAAAAAGCACACGATGAAGAAAAAGAGAAGATTATTGAAATTGCTGAAACTGACCCAGAAAGGTATAGAAAGTTAAGAAAGAGATGGGAACGGCTGGATACTATGATAAAACAATCGCAACAAAAGTTAGCGTTGAAGCGTATGTTACCTAGTTGCATAACCTTTGTTCCAATGATAATTATTTTTTCCGTTGTAAGAGGGTTTTTCGGCACAGCAAATCCAGTTGCGTTATCGCCAATGAACGCAAACGACGTACCATTAATAGGTTCTATGATGGCAGGTATAACTGGCCCTGGAGCTCAATGGATTCTTCTTGTATATGGAACTCCTAGGGCGATTGGAATCGGCGCAGGTTGGATAAATTTTACAGCTTGGTATTTCCTATGTAGTTTTGGAATAAACACCCTTATACAAAGATTATTGAAGTTGCAAACTCAAGCACAAGGAGGGATGGAACAAATGATGGGTGGTAGTAAGGCTAAATCTTTAGAATTTCCGGATGTTTAACCAATATTCTATATGCTCTAATTAAAACGCAGACAGAGGGATTCGAACCCTCGAGTGTTCTCACACACTGGTTATCTGGTTAAAGTTACCGTTCCAGACCAGCGCCGTACCGCTTGGCTATATCTGCAAAAAAAAAATGTGCTAACGACGCTATATAGCGACGCTCAGCTATCAATTCAAAGATGTTTCTTTGTAAATAAAAAATTACATTGTAGGAATGGAAACGGTTTCTTTTAGTTTCTTTTCTAATTTAGCTTTTTTAACTGCAGCTTCAATATCGCTATGTGAGGCTCCTTTTTTGATTTCAATCGTTTCGGTTATAGGCTCAAGATGTTTATAATTAGCCCTTCTTCTTCGAACATTCAAACCATCTATCAAAATGTAATTTTTATCGATGATATCAACGACAACGCAGTATTTTCCTGCTTCCCTTCCGGTTGTTTTAACGCAAACGCGTCCTATGTCATATACACTCATTTAATTTGTCACCAAATTATTCTAGATCATCTATCGTTACTAAATTTTATGATTTTCAGAAAAGATAGACCTTTTTTAGTATATTAAGGAATAATTTTAATAATAAATTTTTTATGATTTTTATTGAAATGATTAACTAAATTTCGTCTAACTCTTTTAGGATTTTATCTACTATTTCTTCAATTGTTAAATGCTCTGTGTCAATAATTAAATCAAAAAATTCTATAGTGGATTCTTTATCACTTAAGTCAATATTATATAGCTTTTTGAATCGTTCTAACTCAGATTTTTCCCTTATAGTTGTTTCTTTTAATTTTTCTCCATATGACGATTCATCTCTCGCTGCCATTCTTTTTACGCGTTCTTCTAACGAACAGGTTAATTGAATTTTAAAGTTTGCTATGGATTTAAGTATGTGTCCACTTAATTGACTATCAATAATAATACTACCTTTCTTTGCCATTTCAACGACTTTATTATCTAAATTTTTATCGACATCAGGATGTTTCTCAACAAATCTCGTATATTCTTCTAACGACATATTGCTTTCTTTCGCAAGATCTCGAAACGCTTGACCTGTTGAGTAATAGAGGATGCCCAGTTTATCTGCTAATAATTTGGCAATAGTAGACTTTCCCGTGCCATGAAATCCAGATATAGTGATTATCATTTTACGCATCTCAAAACTGAATTTAGTTAATATATGAAATTATAGATTATTTAATTTTATCGATATTTTTAAAAACAATCAATCTGTAGGATGCCAAATAGCTTCTTTCAGAATTGTTTGTAAACAATTAGCGCAATACCTTCCGCTTTCAGGGCGATTTGCTCTCCTTGAAACTCGGTTTGTTTTTTTAAATTGTGAAGGCCTTAATTGTGGAATAGCTTGTAGTGGTTTTTTACATATAGCACATTGAGCCTTACTAGGCTTATTTCTCCAATAGTGAGTAACGTTGATGTTTCCAGGAGTTTTTAGCTTTTTACGGGCTTGAGCTTTAGATCTTAAACCAGGTCTTGGCAATTAGATTACCTTAAGTACATTTATTAGTAATGTTCGATATTTTAACTGATATGGTGTTAAAGTATGAAAACTTAATTAATTTTATCATTTTTACTCAATTTAAAGATTTAATTTCTCGTTAAAATCTTTAAACACTTCGTATAAATCGTCCGCTACTGAATCTCTAAACTTTTTATGACTAACGATTTCCTCTCCATTTTTTAAAAATTCTTGATAAATTTTTGAAAGTTTTATTTTACTTAATTCTAAACCAGGAAACCTATCGAAATTTTTCTTCAAATCTTTAATAAGGTCAAATATGATCTCGTTATTATCGAAACTCTCTAATTTCAAAGCGTCCATCAAAGTTATGAATGAGGAAGTGATTTCAGAAGTAAGCCTTGGAATTTCAAGAATGGAAGAACTTGTTGATTTTGAAAATTGGTTAGGCGAAAAATTAAGCGAAGAGATTTTATTAATGATATCGATAGCCTTGTAATAATCGTCTGTAATATTCATTTTAGCTAAAAATTTTGATAGTTCTAAACTATTCTTATTTAAAGATAAGTTTATCTTCAACAAATCGTTCATGGCACTTTTTATTGATCTTTGAAAAAAATTTTCTTTAAGATTACCACTCTGATATTTTTTGTTTAAGGTCATTATAGTATTTACGGTAGCGAATAGATCCGATTCAAGTTCAGAAGATATATCGGAAGGAGACTTTTTTTGATTTGTCATTATCTCGGTGTTACTAATACAGTACTATAATATAAATGTAGGACGTAAAAAGTAAAAAAGTACGGCTATAATTATCCCTATTGCTAACGATGAGACGAGTACTCGAAATGTGGATGAATTGGATAATTCTCTAATAGAAAGAGAAATCAGAATAGGAATCCATATACCAATCGTAATAGCATCGATAACATCAAGAACTACCCACAATGGTGACATAAAATAGGGGTCGCTGAAAGGAGAAACAAGAGAAGTAGTATCTGGAATGGTAATGTTCGGCATTCCGATTAGAATTATTACGATTTTAACTGCTGTAATTAATAAATATGGAGCAAAGGCACATAACATCATTGAGTATTTCTTCGCTTGCTGTTGATGTAAGGTTCCTCCTTTATAGATGCTAAAAGGGCTCATCTCCGCTTCGCTATATTTTTCTTTTTCTTCTCCCTCTTTTCCAAAACGAGATTCCAAACGTTCTGAAAAATCTACGGCAATATTAGCACCTCTAGAAAATATCCATATTAAAAATACACCAGATATCAAATAGGTCGCAAACCCGAAGGCGAAAAAAGCTATAAAGGCAGCTAAATCTATGTAGAACCTAAGAAGGCTCAATGGAGGCATGCTTAAAATATTAATACGTGAAAATAAAACCAAACCCATCAGTCCATATAAAAGCGCATAAAACAACAGTATTTTATACGCTGGAGCCTTTTTTCTCTTGTGGTTTATACTCCAAAAAGCTCTATTAGGTTTAGTGAATAACCAAAGAATTAAGATATACCAGCGAGCGGGAGAAGTGAAATCTTCTTCAATACGCTTAAAAATAGAGAAATTTTCTATCCTTTCGACTCTTAGTCGTTTACCACAGAACGCGCAAACGAAGCTATCCGATCTATTATCATTCCCGCATCGAGGACATCTATTAGCTCCGGCTGTTGACATAGTTGTTTAGTATAGTATAAGTTTTTATATCTATCATATAACATTAATCATTTAAAAATTTCTTTTATGTAGGAATTTAATTTGAGTAGCAAAATAATTGATTAATTCCTTCTTAACAAAACCAAATTTTCGAGATTTATAAATATTGCATTATCGAAAGCTAATTATAGAATATTTAGCGTGTTTTTCAATCTTATATTCTCGCGTAGTAAAAAATTTAATTAGATCTAAATTTGTTTGAGTATGGCGTGTAATTTCAGATACTTTAATGGATGAGGGTTTTTTAACATAACCCATTAGAGGAATCAATTGATCACATAGATAGTTGTCTACTGGAATTTCGTTCTTGATATAGGTTAGCAGTTCTTGTGCAACGATAAACCCTAATTTTCCAGACGACATTTTTTTTTCACCTAGAAATGTTCCTGTTGAGATTATAGCTCCACTATCAGATTGCGCCCATAGAGATGCACCTACACCGGGACTAATTGAGTCTACCCACGTATACTTAATATCTGTTTCAATTTTTACATTTTTCTTAAGTTGTTGTTGAATAGACTTCTTTATTCTTAAGCCAATATTATCCCTATTTCGTCTTAAGTGGTTCGTAATGATAATTTCACCTTGAATCAAGTCTATAGTTCCTAACTCCGTTAAATTAATTGGTTTTAGTTCTTCTTTTGATGGATGAATTTTGCACGTTAATATCGCACCTCCTTTTGGATAAAATCCATGTTTTTGAATATCTACATCAAGTTTCAATCCCGATCTTTCAAATATTTTATAAGTAACTTGTTTAAGATAATTAATGCTTGGAGCCCATTTTCCATATGTTCCACCACCTCTAGTAAATATCTCTATTTTATCGGACTTTTTAAGTCCTAAGCTAGCTATTTGAATTGGTTGTAAGAGTAAACCAATACTCGCCGCAGTACTTACACTGAGTTCTGAAAAACTCTTTACATCGTTGAGGGAATGTGGAATTAAAGATATCTCTTCAGAGCCTATCCCACATGGACTTAAAGAGCTGTTTGTTACTTCAGATAATAATTTTAAACCAAGAAGGTGTTGTAATCTTAATCCGGGCTTTGGTCGATTAGCACGAATATTTTTTATTTTTATAGGGCGATTAAATAATATTGAATAAGCTGCTCCAAGACGTAAAATAGATCCTCCTCCTTCACCATATGAACCATCTATTTCTATTAAATTACCTTCAGTCAAAGCAAATCTACTTATTTAAATAATATTTTAATGCGTTCAATCCCATTATAATTTTCTATTAAATTTACGACTTCTTTTGGTACTAGACTCCTCCAATTCTTGTTCTCCTTGCTTATTAATTTCCTAACATTTGATCCATTGTATTTTTTCTTAAAAATTTCTATTTTTTCACCTACATTTATTCCTTTATTTTGAAATAATTGTCGAACCCAATCGCTATTAGAAAAAATGGTATCAAACTCTCCTACTATAGAAATAACGTGGTCAACCCATTTATTTAAGTTAAATAAATCTGGAACAGGGAAAATTTCAAATCTATTAGGATTGATTCCTCTCTTTTGGAGAGCAGAAGATATGAAATTTGACCTTTCTTCATAGGTAAATGGATCGCTTTTAATTTTTGAAAGTTGAGAGCTTCCAATTCCAATTTTTAATTTCTTATAATTTTTTAATATTTTATTGAGAATATAAATATGACCATGGTGTAACGGTTGAAACCTTCCTATAAATAACGCGATTTCCTTTTTCGAAGTTAAAACCTTAGTTTTTTTGACATCTAATCCAAATTTTGCTGTTAAATCCATATTGAGTAATAAATTCCATATTTGTTTTGAACGATCAATTAGTTTTTCATTCTTAAAGAGATTGATCATTTCAGATTTATCGTAAAAACGGCTTTCTTTGATCTCTAATTCATTGGGATTAGGATTTAACCTTACATCATATTTAACTAAACCCAAAAATATGTAAGCAACCTCAGTTGATTTTTTATCTTCTTCGGAAATTAAATCGTAGAACAATATCTTTTCAACAGATTTTGGAGCTATTCCAAACTCCTCTTCGAGTTCCCTTTTTGCTTCCTCCTCAATATCTCTTAATCTTAGATTTTTTTTATATAAAATGTGCCCCGAGGCAGAATCCGTATAGTATTCTGGAAAACTCTCCTTATAACTACTTCTTTTTTGAACTAAATATAATGTTTTCCCATTAGGAGTAAAACTCACTAAGAAAAATCGAATAATCAGATGACTGATTTCTTTCTGATGTGCTTCCTCTCTGGTCATGGGAAATACGTACTTTGCCATCTGTCCAGAGTGTAAAAATCTAATATTTTTATCCAAAATGCACGCTATGGTTTCATCGTTCATTTATTCTTAACCTCTGATAATAATACTGTAATAATATCTCCTACACTTACCCCCAGATCAATAGCAGCATTCCCTTGGTTTTTAGAGATTTCCAGGAACCCACTTGAACCAACTAAAAATAATAATGAACCTTTTATAACTTTTTCAAAAAACTGGACAAATTTACCATTAAATTCTGCTTTCTTTAATTTTACCCTTAAATGTGCCCCATCTTTTAGTGATAATGAGCTAGCTTTAATATTCGTTATGATATTTCCAAAATTATCAATATATTGAATCGTGCATTTTATTTCATTATCAGAAATTTTATTAAATTCAATGGGATAAGAGTTGAGTTTACTTGGGTTAAAAGCTGCACCAAATTTGCTAAGAGAAAGACCCTTAGTTATGTTGGCTGCAATAGGAGCCATAATGTCCCTCCCATGAAAGGTTTTTGAAATTGGTTTATTATAAAACTCTTCGTTGGTAATTTCTATACATTCTGAAAAATCATTTAATTCAAATGAACTTAAAAAAATCCCATTATTCGGTGCAACGAGATAATAATTATTTACAGTTTTTAAAGCCAATATCTCTCGAGAACTACCCACTCCTGGATCCACTACGATAATGAAAACAGTTCCTTCGGGATAATATTTATATGTTGTTTTGAAAATATAAGAAGCTTCAATAATTGAAAACGGAGCGATATTGTGAGAAATGTCTACAACATTAACTTCGGGATTAATATTGAGAATTACACCCTTCATGCTAGCTATATAATGCTGTCCTTTAGGACCAAAATCAGTTATTAATCCAATAATCCTTTTACGTAATTTTGCCATCTTAGAGAGACTTTTTTAAAGAATTTTAAAAAATAATTGAGTGCTATATTATTCTTTATACTTTTCATCGACTTTATAGAATTCTTCAAGAGCTTTTGACTTCAACCTATACTCTTCTTCCTTATTAAAATCAACCAATTTCTTTGAAAGATCACTAGCCTTTTTATAAGAGATATACGCAGAATGAAATTCTTCGTTTCTAAGAAAACTTCTTGCATCGTGAACATGTTTATCTCGTTGTTTCGCCATATTCGGAATGATTCCTGAAAAATTAGCTTTTTCCTTTAAAGATTCGGCGATATCGAGGACATATAAATCTTGAGCAATTTCAGCAGCTTTATTAAACAATTTCGACGCTTTCTCGTACTCTAACGCTTTTAAAGCGGCGTCGGCATTATTGAATATTTCTGATATTTTCAAATGTTCTCCTTCTTCTACTTTTTTTAATAAATCTTGAGCAATTTTTCTTTCTTCCTTCCCACCGCTCAGCATGAATTTAGTTATCGCGATAATGTTAGTTTTTAAAACTTCTGGTTTAAGAATATCAACTAATGGTTCTAGATGTTCTAAATAGATGTCTTTTAAGAGGGATTCAAATTCTGTTTGCTCCATTTTTAAAAGATTTAATCCTAAAACTTCAACCGCTTCTGCTCCTTCTTTTAAAGCCGATCTATATTTTTCAGGTTTATCATTTTCGTTAAGCAATAATCCTATAATTATTCCAGACGCTTTTCGCGATAATTTTCCTTTAAATTTGTATAGATAAGAAAATATCTGAAAATCCTTTAATTTAAGTAGGCCATATTCATCTTTTGAATGATCCAAATTAAGTCTTAGATACAAATCATTCGTGATTTCAAAATTAGATTTTCCTTCTTTATGGTAATATCCCAAAATCTTATAATCGGCATCTAAAGGGAGTAATACCACAAAACTACCCGTTGGCAAATTTATACAACTCT
>Ga0114922_10007189_pt1 | contig 10196 bp, 10 predicted proteins | sample AartaG_FD_100975 | JGI IMG/M metagenome (GOLD analysis project Ga0114922, IMG submission 100975) | Deep subsurface microbial communities from Aarhus Bay to uncover new lineages of life (NeLLi) - Aarhus_00045 metaG | ecosystem: Environmental > Aquatic > Marine > Oceanic > Sediment | place...
ATAAATCCCCATTGCGATTGCAATCCAAAAAGCTCCAAGACCAAGATATACTTGGTAAAAATAGAGAAGTAATGCAGCATATATTCCAGAAATTATTGATCCTCCTAATCCGGATAAACTCCATATGACTTTATCAGTTTTAGTGAATGTTGGTATTATACTTTCTTTTGACATAAAATCATCTCAATAATCTTTTCTTAAATTGTATTAAAATAAAATATTTCAATTATATATTTCTCAAATCTAATATAAAGCTTTTCATCTTTTCTTCTAATTTTTGTTTGATAATCATTTGATTAATAAATAACTCAAAATAAAGTTAAATAACAATTATATTAAATAAATAGAGGTGTTAATCATAGGACAAGATAATATATTAAACAATCTTAAATTTTTCAAATTTATGAATTAAATTTCTTATTGGCTCATTTTGTAAAAATTTCAGATTATGCGTATATCTCTTAAAAAAGGGTTAGTAGTAGAGAAACATGCTGGTACTCATCCCGTATTTTTTCTCATATTGAAAGGCCGCGGCATATTTACAACGGGTAAGGGAGATTTTGAGTTAATTGGTAGTGATTATGTTTCTTTGGAACAAGATGAACCAAGAGATATTAAAAGCTTAGAAGATTTAGTCATCCTTGGCGTTCGAGACTAATCAACTTGATATATATGAGTATTAAATGGGCTTAAAATCGTTTATTTTATTCAATAGATTTAGGCATCCTAAATAAAGGATTTAAAATTTTAATTTTTCGAATACCAATATTAATTATGAAATAAAATTAGTTAACTAACTGCGATTTAAGAGAGAATATTAATGGGACATAGAAAAAAGAAATCACAACAAGAGGACTTCGATACCGAAATAGATTTAAAAAAAATAGAAATAGAATGGAGAGAAAAGATAATGAAGAATACGATTAAATTCCTCAAGAAAGCCCCCAATAAATATGTAGAAATAACATTTAAACAGATAATGGATAAGACTGAAATTAAATTAGAAGAACTTGAAGCTCTTTTAGAAATTATGATATATAATGGAGAATTAGAAGCAGATATCAGAGGAAAGATCTTAATATTTAAGAAATAATTTTACTAAACTTTGATTTTTAGATGAGTCTCTTTGTAAAAATAAAGATTTAAAAAACAATTGTAGTATTATTGTTTTAGTTATACTTATTTTAAATTTAAATGGAGTTAAAAAATGTCCGAGCTTACTGATGCAAAAACGTCTTTAAAGGAAATTATCTCAACGATAGAAGAAATGAATAGCGTAAGTGCAGATTCATTACCGAAATTAAAAGAACATCCAACTAAATTGCTTGAATTGATTGAACAATTTGAAGAAGAAAAAAATAATAATGTTAAGACGATTGAAGCAAATACCGATGAAATTAATTCGCTTAAAAGCAAGATGGCACAAGATAATCGCGATATTGTTAGATTAGATGAGGAGAATACTGAATTGACAAAGCAACGTCAAGAGTTGTTAGATAAAATTTCAAAACTTCAACAGGAATTAGCTGACACTCAAGAAAAAATAAAAGGGAAAAAGGAAGAATTAGATACACGCGGTCAGCGATTAGAAGGGCTAATATCAAATGTTCAAGAGTTAACTGCAATTCAGGACGATTTTGATGAAAAAATGAAAAAAATTGAGACCGAACTTAAAACCGAGTTTGAAAAGAAAGATAAATTCGCGAGATCATATATAAATAGAGTTGCTGCGATGAAAGCTTTAATAAAATCTAAATATATTAGCTCACAACTATTACAATTCATTTTATCTCTACAAAAAGATGCGACTTTAGATTTAAAGAATATTCTTGTAGCTATTGATATGAGGGAAGATACTGCTAAAACTATTTTAAAGAAGATTATTGACCTAAATGGGCCAGTCGAGTATGATGAGGGTGCTGGAACAGTAACACTAAACGAGGAGGTTGACTTTCTGTAATGAGTTCAAAAGAAATTTTATCTTTAATAGAACAATTTGAGACCGCTTTTGATACATACCATCAACTTTTAAATAAACATAATGATGCAATAATTAAAGATCTTAGTAAAGCGTGGAAGAAAATGAAATTAGTGCAAGCTGAGAATGAAAAACTAGTTGATAAAATACGTGAACAAAATTCAGAGATAACAGGGCTAAGAACAGAATCTGAAGGAGTGGAAAAAAAATTAACTGAAACAAAAGAAAAAAAGGATGATTTGAGCAAAAAAATCACGGAATTATCTACAACATTAGAAACTACTGCTAACGATATGAAGAAACCGGAATTTGAGCTTGAAACTCTCATCTCTAAAGTGAATTCTATAAACGAACAAATAACTACAAAAGAATCCGATAAAACCACATTGGATCAGAAAAAAGTAGACAATGAACACCTTGAAAAAGATATGAAGGATGATTATGCAAAAAGGATGGCTGAATTGGATAAAGAAGTCGCAGAATTAAGGAAATCGAGTTTCTTCACTTCTTTTATAATGGAGAACTCTGATGAGGAAATACCAGAAGTAGATGTTTTAGCAACAATTATGGAAAAAGGCACAAGCAGTTTAGATGGATTGAAAAAATTAATGGATATTCCCCCAATCTTAGCTACTAGAACCATCAAACAGATGGCAGTGAAAGGAATTATTAATTTAGATGAAAATACCAACAAAGTTTCATTACCCTAATTCATTTATTTAATAATTTGATTATATTTCTTATTTTTTTTTAATTTTAATCCTTATTTGAGAATCTAATTCAAATTTTTTTCAAATAGTAAATATATGAAGAAGATTTAAAAAGTGAAAGAAATAACTATGATTTAACAATATATAAAAAAAATGAATTAATATAAATAAGGTGAATAAATATTCCTCTTTCCACAGTAGGCTGGCTAAATGGTGCTACGGCGGCGGGAGTTTTTGTCTTTTCATGTTTGCTTGGATTATTTTTTGTGTATAAAGCAAAAAAAGTGAATGCAAAGCTCCTTCGATATCTTGGATTTACCTACTTTTTCGCAGGTCTCATATATTTTGGAGATTTTCTTGATTTTATAACTATACTAATAACAGGAACCAATGTAGATAACAGTACTGGATTTATTGGAATAATAAACTGGATGTGGTTCCCAGGAGTTGTGATCTTTGCGCTTTTATTAGGCGCTGAACTGATGACCCCAAATAAGAAGAAGCTGATAATGATCATATATATCGTTTTAGGCATAATTTTTGAACTATTTTTGTTTTTTGATACAGCAAATTCTATTACATACTCATATCCAGCGGTAGCCGGTGAAGATTTAATAAATGATAATATGGTCGAGGATTCTATAATGTTTTATCTGACATTGTTCTTTTTAGTATCAATTATAATTTTTCTCGGCTTTGGATTTTTAATCAAAGCTATTCAATCTAGAGGTGACATACGAAAAAATTTCTTATATCTATCCATAGGTGCTTTTGTCTATACAATAGGTGGTATTATGGATGGATTATTTTCTCCAGGGATAATATTAATCCTTATTCGTTCTGCGATGATTGGTAGCTCAGCGCTGTTTTATTTAGGTTTAAGATCTTGAAGATTAAAAAATAATTTAAAATATTTTTCTTTTTTTTATAGTTTTAAGATTTCACCATTCTAGACTGTAGATATTCATAATAATCACAGAATGAGGAAAGACTGCTTGCTGCATCTCTCAGAGATAGAAAATAGAGCGCTCTTCTCTTGTTTAGTATTTTTTTAAGAGTATTGAACTTTTTTGCTGTTTCTATAGAATCAGCTATCGATGGAAAACAAAATACAATTGGTTTTGTTGTTCTTTCCTGAATTTTAAAAATTTTGGTGACTAAACTGGAAGATACTTGAAATGACCATAGGGGTAAAACCATCATATCAATATTTGGATCATCGATACAAATATTTACACACTTAACAAATACATCAACTAAAAAGCCTATAGCACCTAAATCTATTGGATTTTTAGTACTGGTATTTACATCGGGGATTAATTGCGCTAATTTTTCTTGAGAATTTTGAGTTAAATTAGGTACTATTAGATTATGCGAAGCTAAAATGTCTGTCATATTAACACTTGAACCTCCACCAGGGGTAACAATCACCACATTTCTTCCCTTAGGTATATAATTAGGAAATAATGATTCAAACGTTTTTATTACATTCCACCATTCTTCATTATCTCTTACCAATATGGTACCTGTTTGTTTTGCCATTGAACTCCAAATCATATCATTCGAGGCTATTGCTCCAGTATGAGAAAAAGCGGCACGAGCACCATCACTAGTATGACCACCTTTCCAAAGAATGACTGGTTTCTTCTTAGTTGTTTTCTTCAATTCAGTAAAGAATTCATGACCATTCGCAGATCCTGTTGATTCTAAATATGCAGCTATTATTTTAATACTAGGTTCATGTTGGAAATATGTTAGAAAATCTAGACAATTTAAATCAATTTGATTTCCGAATGAAACACCGTATCTTAATCTAATATCACGCTTCACTCCTATTTCTATTAATTGAGTTGCATGCCCACCAGACTGCGACATAAAACCAATAGTAGAACCATTTGAGTCCCCTAGAGGCCATCGAGATGAGAAGGTTAATTTATTTACTGTATTGAAAGGCCCTAAGCAATTTGGTCCAATTATCCTTGTAGTAGAACCCTTAATTATTTTTAAAAGTTCCTTTTCAATCTTTTCACCTTTTGTGTCTCCAGTTTCAGAAAATCCTGAAGCAAAGATAACAACCCATTTAACTTTTTTTTCCACACACTCCTTTACAACTTTCGGAATATGGTTAATTTTTAAGGATACGTATGCTAAATCTACAGGAAATGGAACACCTAATACACTTTTATAACAATCCCAGCCAAGAATTTTTTCTTTTTTTGGATTAATAGGATAAAATGTATCAGCCCATTGCGAATTTTGGAAAGATGTTAAGTACATCATCGCTCCAAACGTTGAGCTCTCAGATGCACCTATAAAAGCAATATGCGTAGGATGGAAAAGTTCATTAAACTTTTTATAATCATCTTGTATAAAATCCATTATTTAGGAAAACACAAGAACGATTTTATTTGTTACGAAAAGTTGTAAAATTCGAGTAGAGAATTTTAAAATTAATTTAAAGAACTATTTCTTTTTTCTTCTAAAAAAAATCGAAATTTATATAAAATTAATATATTATATTATCAATTAATTGGAAAAATAAAAAATAGTACATTAGCTTTGAAACCAATTTTTGACGATCTTTGGATACTAACTGGAAGTGGGGTTGTAGTTTTTGATCATGTTGTAGATGTTCAGTTAAAATCACAACTTTTTGGAGCTTTAATGAGTGCTTTGAATTCATTTGCAGAACAATTAGCAGAAGGAGGACTCTCAAATTTTGAATTGAGTGAGAAACGCTTTATTATTATGAAAAAAAATGAATTTCTATTTGTTGCAAGTACTACTAAAAAAGTTAAAGAGAAAACAGTAATAAACCAATTGGAAAATATAGCAAATACTTTCTTCGAGAAATATTCAGATCTTCTTAAAAATTGGGACCAAGATATTAGCGTTTTTTCTGATTTCAAGAAAGAAATTGAAAGTTCATTAAATGCTAATGTGAAAAAATTCTGGAATGGCTTCTAAAAGGATTTTTTAATAAGTAACTCACACCCAACAATTTATTCTTAAATTTATGACTTCTAATTATTTAGGATTACACTGCTAAATCTCATTATCTAATCTTTTTTTATTAATAATATCTTGGAGATCATATTTTCATTTTTAGAAATGAAATTTCCAAGTTTTTACAAAGAAATTTCTGAAAAAACAAATTTTTAATTTTAACTACAATTAATTCTAAACATAATTATTCGAAAATTTCTATGGAGAAAAACTTCAAAATTTAAGAAATAAATAAAAAAAGCGGAGTTAATCTAATTTTCTATAGAGATGAGATAAATAATAAATAAAATACTAAAAAATAAAATGGAGTTAGACGAAAATGGGAAGACCTTCACCCTTGGACGTATATGCTTTACTAGATAAATCAAATTGTAAAGATTGTGGCCGGGAAACTTGCATGGCATTTGCCACAGACATGTTGGAACGAAATGTTAAACCACAGGACTGTACTCATTTAATGCAAGAGCCAAAGCAACAAAAAAATCTTAGAAAATTAATTGAGATTACCACACCCCCTCAAAGACCAATAAACATTGGTGTGGGTGACCGAGCTGTCGTTGTCGGTGGTGAGGAAGTACTTTTTAGACATCAGCTTACTTATTATAACGAAACAGCAATTTTCATAGAGATTTCAGATGATGATCCCGAATTAGAAGAAATGGCTAAATATTTAACAGATTTGAAAATAGAAAGAATCGGCGAGGTTCTACAAATTAATGGAATTGCATTGAGATGCGTATCGGGAGATGTGCAGCAATTTAAATTAGCTGCGAAAAAATTATCAGAAAGTTCAAACCTTCCAATCATGTTATGCTGCTTTAATCCGGATATTTTACTTGCTGCTGCTGCTGATATAAAGGATAAAAGACCATTATTATATGCTGCAACTAAAGATTCTTGGGAACAAGTTGGAAAATTTGCTGTTACAAATAATTTACCCCTTGCAGTAGTATCAAGCAATTTAGATGAATTAATGTCTTTAAGCGCTACCTTACAAAAATTAGGAGTAAGGGAACTTATCTTAGATTCAGGAACCTTTTTTGGACCGGGTAATTTAGCAGTTACTTATGATAATATTATACAAATAAGAAATGCTGCTATAGATAAAGAGGATCCTAATGCAGGTTGGCCAGTAATGGGTGTTCCAGCTGCTTATTGGACTCAAGTCGAGGTTAAAGCAGACGAAGAGCTATGGGCACATCAATACCAAGAAATGATAATGGCTGCACTCATGGAAGCGATTGATACATCTTTAATAGTGTTACATACAGGTCAAAAGAAAGAAGAAATTTGGGCTTTATTAGCTATTATGACCTTACGACAAAGTGTATTCTCTGATCCAAGAATATATCCCACTGTTGATCCTGGATTGTATCAAATTGGAGAACCTGAAGATTGGTCACCTATATTTGTTACAAGTAATTATAGAATGACAAAAATTCCTGTGGAGCAAGACCTTGCGGGAGCAAATATAAATGGTTGGCTCTTAGTAATAGATAGTGAGGGAATTGGGATTGAATCTGCTGTTGCAGGGGGTCAATTTTGTGCAGGTACTATAGCAGAAGCTGCAAAAGAGTTCAAAGCTTTTGACCAAGTTAAGCACAGGATACTTATCATTCCTGGTATGGCTGCTCGATTAAGTGGGGCACTAGAAGACGAGGCGAATTGTTTCGTAGTGGTGGGTCCAAGAGACAGTTCCGGTATTTCGAAATATATGGATACTCTATGGGACCCAGAAGAATTTATGAAACAGTATGAAGAACGCGGAGATTAAAAACCTTTTTTTTATTTCTTTTTCTTTTTTTATGTTTAATATTTGGTTATATCTAGACTTATTTGCCTTCAAATCACTAATTAAAATAATGAATAAATCAAATCGGGTGTAATATCACTAATACTGTTTAATATGATTACTGTTGAGCTTCCATCGATTTTCAAATCTTCCGAGGTATGATTCCCTGTTAATACACCTATAAACGGACTTTTCAGCATGTCAGCAAGCTCTTTATCATTAGGATGATCTCCTATTACGACAAATTTATATCCCACATAATTCGCAAATAAATAGTTTATTAATTCTGATGCTGTTTTACTTTTTATTTTATCCGTTTCTCCAATAATATAATCAAAATAACCATCAATTTCTAAAAACTTTAACAATTTTACGGCTATTTCCTGTTTTTTCGAAGTGATAATCCCTAAACTAAACGAATTCTTTAATTCTTCCAGTTTTTCTATTGCTCCATGAAATAGATTTGCTTGATAAATTCCCTTTAGACTATAATATTCTCGAAATGAAGTTGATAGTTTGGAAGGTTCTAATTTACTTACTTTTGCAAACATTTGATCTAAGGGGAGTCCAATCATTTTTACTATTTCCGCTTTCTCAATAAGGGGAAGATTAAACTTCTTTAGGGCATAATAAAACGAATTAATGATCCCTTCTCTATTATCAATAAGTGTAAAATCCAGGTCAAAGCTTAAAATAATTTTCGGATTCTCTTTCATTATAATAGGTATTATTAGTAATTTCTAATAAAATATAGCATTAGTCAAATGATATAAATTCTTCAGAAAAATCCCTTATAATATGAGTTTAGAAGGAGGTTGTAATTGTTTAAATAAGTTTAATACAAACATAATTTCTTCTGAACCCTCGATAAGTCGCCTTAATCTGAAAGGAATATTTTCTACTTTAACTGGCGCTCCTGCAGATACCCAAAGTATAAGTAATTCAATTAATTCTTTATAGGCATCAATTGTTTTACCATTCGATTCAATCTCCGACAAAATTTCCAATGCTTTATCCAATTGTCCGTTAAGGATACTGGACAATGAAGCTAATACGTACGAATGAACAATATGTGAATAACCAATTTTTTTAAAATTCGCCGCTTTATAATAATATTTATATACATTATTAACCAATCCCCTTAAAATTATATCCTGAGCAGTATCAAGTTGTTCATAAAATTTAATGCTTTCTAAAATAAGTGATGCTGCCATGAAAAATTGCTGGTTCTTTAGACCCTCTTTAGCTATTTTATTTAGTCCTCTCACAATTTGATTAAATATTCCAAATCTGTTAAATTCAAAATTACCTTTTACTGCGAGATCATATGCATTTAAATAGCTCTCAGTAGATTGATTTAAGTTTGTGACTTTCCAAAAATCATCGCCAGCCTTAACAAAATGTTTATAAGCCATTTGTAGATGATTTAACTCTTTAAACACATTAGCAGCATCAGAAAAATTAATAGCAGCTTCATCATATTCTTCAATTTTTTCAGAATAGTTTCCAGCTAACACAAAACATGAAGCACATTCTATTAAATTATTTTCAATTTCTAAGTAGCATAATCCAGCACCTCGATAATACCGCGCGATTTTTTGAAAATTCTCTCGTTTTTTTTCAAGCCTCTCAGCTAAATTAATATAGCTCCCAGCTTCTTTCTTAGAGTATTTAATAAATTGGTCATTATCATCTGAAATTTTATATAAATTTTTTAGAATCTGGCTTATTTGGGATAATGCTAAATTATCATTCTTTTCTTCAAATGCTTGGTATAAATTGGAAAAAAAATCGACTGCTTCTAAAATACTGTTCTTAGATTGATTGTAATCATCCAATCCTTCATAACATGAAGCTATTTGCTGATAGGAAAAAGATAGAATGTCATAATAATTATACATCTTAGCAAGTTCAATAACTTGCTTATAAAAATTAATAGCTTTTTTAAAATATGATATTTTTAAATATAATTCTGCAATATTCTGAAAGTTTTGCGTAAGTTTTCTGGCTTCTATCTTCCCAATTATACTAAAATCTTTAATAAGACTAATCTCTTGTGTCAAATAGTTAATACTTTGAAGAATGCTACTCTTTTGAGCTTTAGTATCTTCTAATTTCTCCCCATATATATCCGAGATTTTAAGATAGATCTCAGCAATCTCGTGTAACTTAGCTTGAATTTTTAAACTATCAAGTAATTTTTCCCATAATTTAATGTTATGCTTATACAGTTCTAATCCATTTGGAAAATCTTGCTCTTCCAATATTTCTGCCGCCGAATATAAAAATTCACCTGCTTCAAAATAATCCTCAGATTTCGCAATTTCATTTGAAAATTGAATAGATATTTTTACAATGCGCTGAATTGATCTTTTTTTTTCACGTGGATCTTCAAATTCTTGAATCTTTTTCAAGGAATCTCTTAAGTGCTCTAAAAAAGTTGTGTAATCGGAAAAATCTGGTTCTTCAAGAATTTTATCTTCAACTCACTTGTTTTCAATTTAATGAAACTTGGACGGTCTAGAAAAAATTTTCAAAATAGTTAAAGTTTACCAATTAGATTGAAAGTTGAATAAAATATCGGTTAATTAACATAAGGATAGACTATTTTCAAAATTATCAATTAATTTGGATTTCAAAGTAAACAAACCAAAATTAGAGCTAAATTTAAAAAATAAACTTATAATTGTAAGCAATCGCTATTAAAAAG
>Ga0114922_10007190_pt1 | contig 10196 bp, 6 predicted proteins | sample AartaG_FD_100975 | JGI IMG/M metagenome (GOLD analysis project Ga0114922, IMG submission 100975) | Deep subsurface microbial communities from Aarhus Bay to uncover new lineages of life (NeLLi) - Aarhus_00045 metaG | ecosystem: Environmental > Aquatic > Marine > Oceanic > Sediment | place: Aarhus...
GGATCACTTGATGGTCCTCAGGCGGCTTGCCTTAGTTTATTCGGACCTCGGCCTGACAGACCGGGCTATGCAAACTTATGAAAAAGCTCTGGAGATTCACCCGGAAGACGCCACTCTGCTGACTAATTATGGTTTTCTCCTCAGACAGACAGGAAACCCCGGCCAGGCTCTGGAACTGTTCCGGCGCGTCGAAAGCCTGGACCCGGATGCCCCGGAATTGAATAACAACATCGGTCTTACCCTTTTAATGATGGGGCAGCACGGCAGGGCCATCGAGGCCTTTAAAAAAGCGCTCGAGATAACGCCCAATGATGCTCAGGCATGGTATAATCTTGGAGTGACTTACCTTATGCTTCGCCGGATGGAGGATGCGGAAGAACAATTCCGGGAAGCGATCCGCAGAAATCCCGACCACGCAGCCGCCCATTCCAATCTGGGCAACATCTATCAGAATACCGGACGGCTGAACCAGGCGGAAGAAGAGCTCAGGCTGGCCCTGATCCTGGACCCCCGTCTGCCTGAACCCTATATGAATCTGGTACTGCTCTATCGCTCGATGGGAAGGGATTCCCTGGCTGTTGAGGTCGCCCGCCAGGGATTACAGCGGTTTCCCGGCGACTCCCGCTTTGAGAATCTAACCCGCCGGGGCAAGACCGACTAGATCGATTTCCCCCTGGTTTCCTCAGCCTTTCCGCCAATTCTGTACTTAACCTGGATTATTTCTAAATCACCGCAAACTACGTAGGGGCAGACCCATGTGTCTGCCCTAAAATTTAAACATTTTGATATTTCCAGAGCGCACACGCAGGTGCGCCCCTATAAAAATTTGGTGGGGTCTGGTTTTATGAATAATTTTGATTAAGTATGTGCCGTGAAAACCTGCTGTCTCCCGTTAAATTATTTCTGTTCTGCGGCCGGAGAGCCGCACGGAGCAATGGAATCACTTTTCCACGGCAGTCGATTCGATTCGCTCCAGATAATTCCGGGCCGTTTTATCATCCGGGTTGATCTCAAGCGCCCTGCGGAATGCCTCACCGGCTTCAGTATTACGGCCCAGCCGGTAGAGGGCTATGCCCAGTCCGGACCAGGCGTGATAGCTGTCCGGCTTGAGCCGGGTGGCTTTCTCGAACAATTTCTCAGCCGAAGTCAACCGCCCGCTTCCAAGATAAATCGAACCAAGATTGACCACCGCATCGAAATGATACGGGTTTATGTTTATTATCCTTAAATAGCTTTCTGCCGCTCTGTCTCTATTCCCCGTTTGGAAGTAGCAGAGAGCGAGGTTGAAAAGGGCATCCGTGTTATTTTCTGCGATCCGAACCGCTCTTTTGAGGTATTTCAAGGCCTCTTCCGAATTGCCGGCAGCAATTAGCGCAAGGCCCAGGTTGCTCATTAACTCGGGGTTATTTTCTTCCAAAGCGAGGGCTATGCCGAAATTCTCAGCGGAGCTTTTGTAGGCGCCCATTCTGAAATCGATGTTCCCCAGAGCAGAATAGATGTCGGCATCAAAAGGCTTCATCGAGGCCAGTCGGGTAAAAACTTCTTTAGCTTTGATATATTTCTGGTGGGAAACCAGGGTCAGCGCCGCCTGCAACTGCATGGAATAGCTCTTCGGATGGTATTTCAGCAGGGATTCCGCATAGGGCACCTGGTTCAGATAATCCTGGGAATACCGCCTGATTTTGCAACTGGAAGGGTTGGCTGCAGATGCATTCGGGTAGTCTCGGCGCAGGAGGTAGCCCTCGGACCGAAAATAAACCTCCAGACTGTCTTTGAGCGCCTGGGCTTTCTCCCCTTCCACTCCCCGCAACACAGGAAAAACTCCTTCCCTGTGTCTTTCCAGCATCAACAGTATTTTCTGTTGAGCGTCTTTCTCCGGCAAAGTCAGTTGATAGTAAGGCAGGTTATCGGTACTGATTTGCGCCGATTCGGTCATCTTGCGGACGGAATGCTCTCCCAGCAGGAAACAATCCAAAAGCTCCAGGGGACTGTCCAGACAAAAGGGAGCGAGATCAGTTTTAACAGGCTCGTATGAAAGCTTCTCGGCAAGCTCGGAATAAGAGATGCTCAGTGGTTCCGGAAGGCCCACGACCAGGGAGTAATCATTGATGAACCAGATACTGGTATGCGGAAATACCTGTTGAAATGTTTTCACGATAGTGCAATAGGTCCGGGGTGTTCCTGAATGCAAAGGAAGCCACTGGGCCATTATCCCGCCGGGAGCGAGTCTTTCACGGCAGAGCTGATAGAACTCGATAGTGTAGAGAAGCCAGCTGTCGGTGGATATCGGATTAGTCGAATCGGAGATAATCGCGTCGAATTTCTTATCCGTCGAATAGAGGAAGTTCCGCCCGTCCTCCACATGAATGCGGACCCGGGGATCATCCACCACTCCCCGGTTCTCCTCATAGTATATTCTCGAAGCGTCCACCACGGCAGGTTCCAGCTCGACAACATCCAGCTCCTCTATACGATGGCGACTCACCGCGCCGCTGGCTACTCCTCCTCCGAAAGTAACCATCAGCACCCGCCGGGGGGAGCCGGAATGAAGCAACATGGGCAAGTGACCCAGGAGCTTGAAAGTCTGCATGGAGGAAAAGTCGGTGGGGACTTCCTGCACCGAGTTGATATAAAGGGTCTTAACACCGTTTATTCTGTCTTTCAGCACGGTTACAGTACCGGAGAGTCCTTCGCGATAGAACAACTGCTCGGTATGTTCCTTTTCTCTCAGCGAAAATAAGCGGATCTGGTTGGCAGGCAGAAAACACAGGGCGCAGAAAACAAGAACCGAGGCCATAAGTAAAGGGATCTCTCTGGTCAGCGCACGTTTTGCGAGAAATGATTCGTACAACAGCACGACGCATCCTGCAATCAGGTTTGTCGCCGCCATCAGATATAAAGATGGTTGGATACCGATCTGCGGGACAAGGAGAAAACCACAGATCAAGGATCCGGCGACTGCTCCCGCCGTGTTGACCGCATAAACGACTCCTACATCCGGCCCTATGTTGTTTTCATCTGTAAGATACAGCCGGGACAGCAGGGGAAAGCTCACTCCCATAACCACAGCCGGTAGAAACATCGCCGCCGAGGCGTAGAGGATCCTTACCGCGACCAGATTGTAGAAGGCGGTGGAGAATGGAAGAAAAACTTCGAGGCCCCTGCTCCGGAAAAGGATTGCGCTAAAAAGGTAACAAACCACCATGATTGTTCCGAGGGCTATCTCGATAAACCCCAGAAACCGGAGCTTTTGGTTCAGCCGGTCAAGCCATCGTGAGTAAATCAAGCTCCCTGCGCTGATTCTCAGCAGGATTGTCGACAACATTATAGAAAAAGCGTAGAGCTCGTTGCCCAGGATATAGCTGAGAAACCTTGCCCATATCACCTCGTAAGCCAGCGCGGCTGCTCCGTTGAGGTACGCAACCAATAGTATCAACCCGTAGATTCCGCGAGAAGATGAAACCGCCGGTGCTTTTTCGTTTTTTCGCTCGGCTGCTTTAACCGGATGAGACTTAATCCTCGAAAAATACCTCAGAATTAAAGATGCAAGTGCTACCAAAAAATTGAGTGCTACCGCCAAACCCAGGGAGGCTGACAATCCCCAGGCCCTGAGCAGCCAGAAACCGGTAACCGCACATCCTATTACCGCACCCAGGGTATTCCAGCCGTAAAGTGCACCGATCCTGCGCCCGGCCGCCTCCAGGCGATAGGTCAGAAAGTGGGTGAGAACGGGGAGCGTGCCGCCGATCAGCACTGTCGGTACAAGTAAAATCAGGAATGAGACCAGCAGGCGGAACAGGTTGAGGGAAAAAGGCGAGAAAGACAGCCAGCGCTGCAAGCCGGGAACCAAGTATCCGAGGTGAGGAATTGCCTTACCGATAAGTATCGCCCCAAGGGCGATGCCAAGCTCCAGAAAAACATAGATCAGGAGGATGTCCTTTTTATGCCTCACATATTTGCCGATAAGCCAGGATCCCAGAGCCAGCCCGCACATAAATGCCGACAGAACAATACTGGTGGAAAACAGGCTGTTTCCCAAAACCAGGGTGAACATCCTCAGCCACAGCACCTGGTAGACCAATGCAGCTACTCCGGAAACAAAAAAAATCAGATAGAAGCCGCACACCAGGAAATTACTTTGCTTTACAATCAAACCTGAGTGGTAACTTTGTGGTTCTCGGCCGGTCATGGATTTGGAACTCCCCCGGGCCTGAAGGAGTTTCTCACGCCTTCCTGTTTGGGAGAAAACGGCATTTTATGAAACTTCGCCCGATAAATCTATGTTGTACTCAAAGTCCGAGTTAAACCTTTCCTTAATCAGAGCAAGCTGAAAAACGACATTGATTTTTTCAAAGTAAAGACCCTTAAACATTATCAGGTACAACGTAAGGATGGCGGTATTTTCTTGTCAAATAGCTGTTTGCCAGATCATCTCCTTCAAATCGTTCACTGTGAGCATCAAAACAGAGCTGTCGGTCAAGACGATAAGAAATATTCGCTAAATGACACAGGGACGACGATAGATGGCCTTCCAGAATATCAGCCGTAAGATCCGAGACCTTCCTTGATCGCACCGCTTTTATAAAATTCTCCCTATGCATGATCCTGCTGGATGTATGAGCGCTGGTTTCATCAAAGCCTATGGGTCCGCCAACAGCACGGTCGCTGGATATAATCACTGCTTTCATGCCGGGGCCGGGCTCATTTTTTCGGCCTAAATAAGTGCTGAAACCACTTATATCGAGATGCATCCAGCCTTCAGTGCCATAAAACAAGTTTCCGATCTTAATTCCGTCTTCAGCGTTAGTATAGAGCCCACGTACTTCAAACTGTAATATTTTACCGTCTTCCCATTCAAAAGTGGCCGTTTGTGTGTTCGGGGTTTCCTGGTCTGAATCAAAAGCAAAATATCCACCCGGGCTGTGAATTTTTTTCGGGAGCGTATTTTTATTCAGGCCCCACCTGGCTGTATCCATTTCGTGAACCCCTTGGTTGCCGATATCTCCACAACCATAATCCCAGAACCAGTGCCAGTTATAGTGGAAACGGTTCTCATTGAATGGACGTAGAGGTGCCGGCCCCAGCCATAAATCATAGTGGACGCCATCCGGAGTCGGTCCGTCCTGTTTTCTTCCTATACTATCTCTGGGTTTTATGCAAAGGCCTCTTGCCATGAACACATCACCAATAACGCCGGCATGCAATAGTTTAACCGCTTCCTGAACATGCGGAAAGCTGCGCTGCTGAGTGCCGGAGGCTACGATGCGATTGTATTTCCTCGCAGCTTCAACCGCCTTTCGACCCTCCCGGATGTTGTGCGAAACGGGCTTTTCAACGTACACATCCTTGCCTGCCTGGCAGGCCCAGATTGTCATTAGCGAGTGCCATTGTTCCGGCGTGGCTATGGAGATTGCATCTATATCCTTGTCTTCTAAAACTCGGCGGAGGTCGTACTCAAAATGGACCTTTCCCGCACCTAAATCCTTAGCAAACTCTGCAGCACTGGAGTACAGGCGTTCATCAACTTCGCAGATTGTTTTAATTCGCACGCCGGCAATAGCATTAAAACATCTGAAATGACTTTTCCCCTGTCCGTGAATTCCCACCACAGCCATGGTGATCTCATCGTTTTTCGCAAAACTTTTTTTGCCCGGTGTTCCGAACAACATAAGACCGGTGCTGATCTTAACAGCATTTCCCATAAATTTTCTGCGTTTCATGGCTACCTCGCTCAATTGAATTTTAATTGAGGTGTTATACACTGATCGTTATGAAAACGGTCGATTTTTTCTGTTGGACGGCCCGGGAAAACGCCGCAATAGGGAAAGGCCGCGGAACCTCATCCGCCCTCGCTCTCCTGTTTATTCTCTGAAAGCCGACAAGATGACCGCTTTCTCCTGTCCCGTATTCTGTCTGACTGAATATTCTGTCAGATCTGTGAATACTCCATGGGCCGCAGGATTATATCAGTAATATTGGAGACCGTATCCTTGTACTCTTCCTTGACACTGAGTTCCTGCCACCCCGGGGAATCGACGAACACTTTCCAGGCGGCGTCGCGTTCCGCCATGTCCTTGAAACAGAGCATGTAGTTCAAGTTCGGCATCTGCGGGCCGACCAATGTCTCCCCAAAAAAGACAGGATTGAGCCCGGTTTGGCGGAAGAGCTCTATTTCGCCGCCGGCGTTGAACATCTCGATTTTCTTCTTGCTCGCCTTTGCGGTGTGGCTCTCGTAGGTGCGAAGCTCGAAAATTCTCTGTTCCCTAGTCCCCGCGGGCGGTGGCATTTCGATCCTTGGCATCGCATCGAACGCCACCATAAGCGAACTTTCCATGCGCACGTATAGCGGTTCGCCGTAGGGTGCATCGAGGAAGGAGGATCCGGCTTGCAGGTAGGCGGTATCGGCCAGGAGGCGTGAGGTTGAGGAAGCGAACGATTCGAGCGACTTGTGGGGCATGAGCAGGTAATATGCAAGCATCGGATAGTTAGGCCCATACATCACGTTGAAAACACCCACCGGCTCGATCCCGATGCGGTTCATCGCAGGCAGGGCTGCATTGCGCATAAAATTATGAAAGCCCTCCTGCTTTGAGCGGTTGAGAAGATGATATTTTCTCAGCTCGTAGTACTGCTTTCCCTTTATGCCGTCACCGCTGTCCGCAGCCGCATCGGGCAAGGTCGCGGCCCCGGTAAGACCCGCGGCCGCCAGCATCAAATCCCGTCTCTTCATCCTGGAACACTCCCTGTTAATGATTTGTGAAGATAATTTCCACCAGGCCGATGAAGAAATATCTATTAAAAAACCTTATAATTTCGCTCTCCTCTCAAAGGACATCTTATCCAACATTCCACATATAAAAGCTGATGGTCGTTATTTTAGCCTGTTTTTTAATTTTGAGCCCAAGCTTTCGTCTTTCCCGGCTTCAATTGAGAAATTGCTTAACATCTTCAGGGATAGATTAGCCCTTTTCTCCTTGAATATCAAGTGTTCTAATGGGTTAATCCAGGCAAAAAAAGAGATATCTCAACTCCTGCAAAAACCGTTGTGGCGGCACAGGTGATCGCTTAAAATAAAGGGCTTGCCGTTTCCAGCAAACCCTTGCTATTAAGTAGATCTGGTTTATCAGCCGATTCCCGGCAAGAAAACGATCAGTTCAGGCTGAACGGCGGATATCTGTCAGTAGTCAACAAGATAGAGTACGCTCCCATCCTGATAGTCCATCTGATAACGCCGACCACGAAATCGAACATTCCTCTCGGGTAAACACCGGCAAAAAGAATGGCAAACCAGGCTATTATCGTGCATACAGTCACAGCGATATACAGAATACAGAGAACGATCAAGTGAGGAATAACTAAAAACCACTTCACCAGCGGCATTGCCCGGTGAAGTTCTTTTTCCGCCTCCGGATAGGCAATTTCAATGTGGACCGCTTGATCTTCATCCGTAGAGGGATACTCGTGTGTGAGCAGGAGCAAATAAGAAAGTACTCTGGTAGAGAACCTGGTCAGTGAAAGGTTCCAGTCGAACCACCACCTGGGGTACTTTTTCCGGAAAAGAATCATCAATAGAGTCGGAGCGACTAACAGCCCCACCCCGACGGCATAGTAATTCTGGTCCAAGGGCCCATACTGAACGCCGCCTAACAGAACCAGGATGATCAGAATCGGGATTACAGTAAAAAGTCGGAAGAAAGTAGTGAGCCGACCGGCTTTTGCAGGGTAATCGATACTCACTGCGACCGGGTAAGCGTTGTTAATTTCGGCCATCAGCCCTCCTATAATGAAGAAAAAAATGAGGGAAGATTGTCAGAAGAGTATTTACTCAGGGGAACTAATAGGTTGGCTCTCGAAAACCAAGTTGCGTTTTTCACGCCGTAATACAAGTGTAGAGTAATTATTTTATCAAAAATAAAGGGGATGTTTTTTATAGCAAACTCTTGGTATAAACTGACGGGGCCGACGAGACTATTTTAAAATTCTGTCTAAAATTTAGTGCAGGAAACATTCGATCAAATAAACCTATTCCTATCCCTTACGACCTTTCACTCCTTTGTTTGAAAAGCCTTTTCTTTATAGCACCATTTCTGGGGATAGTTAATCACTTTTTCAGATCTGGTTAACAGCAATCTACTTAACTTCCCAGCTTATCCTTTTGAGCAGGTGAATCACTTTGTCCGGAATCTTACCTTATTTGATATCGTTCCTCCAATAATCAGCATGATAATTTTTCCCATCCTTATTCCAGACCTTGCTTACAATATCACTATCACCATCGCCGTCAACGTCTCCTAATACAGCGTCATGCCAACCAGGATTGTCAACATGAATCAGGACACAGGTAAAAGATGGGTTTGTAGGGCTGGAGTTCAGCCAGATTACTCCTCGCTCTTTCAGACCGGGGGGCTTCATTGACAGCAGCGGTTCCCGGCCGGTCATTGTCGAGTCTTCCTGTTCACCGGCAAAGATGTCTAAATCACCATCCCTGTCGAAATCGGCAACACCTAAAGAATGGAACGAGCCCGTCCCGGACACACTTCCAGGTGGTGTAGGGGGATCGGGCAGCTTGTGCCTTTTCCACTCTGCGCCATTGCCTAAATTTTCAACCCAGTAAACATGCGAGTGTCCGGTATCACAATCACTGTAAACAATGTCATTATCTCCGTCGTTATCCAGATCGACTACCCAGGATCGAATACTCGTCCCGTATGTTGCATGCATTATGGGCACATGCGGCCATTCGTGCCTATTCCATATCCCAACACCGCGGCCGGGATTCTCAAACCAGTAACCTGGTATCACAATATCCTGATAACTGTCTCCATTCAAATCGCCTATCCCTTTGGGTGCGACACCGCCATGGTTTTTCTCGCCTTCTCCGACAATGATTTTCTTCATATTCTGCGAGCAGTCAAACCAGGCGACCTCGACGCCATGGTAAGCAACGAGATCAAGATAACCGTCCTGGTCAATATCTGCAGCTACGAGGTCATGGCCACCACCATCGTATTCTCCCGACTTCCATACGGCATCCGGATCATGTCCTAGTTTCCCGGGATTTATGAACCAGACATTGTTTATTATAACATCTACAAACCCGTCCCTGTCTATGTCGAGCGCTGTGGCACCGAGAGCCCTTTCAAGGTGCTTTGACTCTCCCATGACATGCCTCACCCATGTCGAATCATTTTTTCTCTCAAACCAATAAGCGCTTAGAGTTTCTCGCCTTGATATAGCAGCATCGAGATCTCCATCTCTATCAAAATCGGCCAGGGCAGGGCCTCCTGTGCCCCAGCCAGATCCGGGCAATGGATCAGCGATAGCAAAGTGTTTCCACTCCATTTCTTCCTGTTTCTCAAAGGCATATACAACAAATAAAGCGCAAGCAATGATTATGGTAACAAGAGCACTTTTCGAATAACTAAGCAAAGATATCCGCGGCATGTTGAACTCCTTTGTAAATATTCAATTTAGAACTGTGGAATCTTTTTCAAATTAACAGATAACTACTATTATCTCAAGAGTTCATCCCAGTAGCCTCCTGCGTTCTATGCAGCGCCATCGAAGATTTTAGATTTTTTATACATTCAATCCCCTTTATCTCTTGCCCAAAATCAGGTCGAGTTTGAGAATAAGGCCAACGAAATTATTTTTCCGTCGAAAAAGTGGTCACAAATCGCAGAAAAAAATGGACGCTGTATGAGAATAATAATCAACAGTCACCAGTTTTAGACGAGCCGAGACCTTTGCTTGCTCATCGGAACCGGGCTGCGACCAACTGCTATGTAACTATATTTTGAAAAACGGCAGGGAAAGTCTTCAACCCTATGCCAAAAATCAGATAGAAAAGTTGCTGATGGAAAACGACTAGGGCCTGCATTGAGAAGCTGCTGAGACACATCAGACACAAAAAAGGCTCTGCCCGCCGACCTTTTGTGTCAATTAATCGAGCAAATCCTTATATTTAAATGGCGGGACCGACGAGACTGTTTTAAAAATTCTGTCTAAAATTTAGTGCAGGAAATGTTCGATCAAATAAATCTAATCTTATCCAAAAGGACTTTCACTCCTTAGAATAACCTCTTCTTTATTAGCACAGTTCCTGGAGGAAGGACAGGAAAAATTTCTTTTTCCCTCTGTGTTAACCAATAGAAACCTTGATACTCCTGAGCAAAACTGATAACTATGATAACAAA
>Ga0114922_10007191_pt1 | contig 10194 bp, 7 predicted proteins | sample AartaG_FD_100975 | JGI IMG/M metagenome (GOLD analysis project Ga0114922, IMG submission 100975) | Deep subsurface microbial communities from Aarhus Bay to uncover new lineages of life (NeLLi) - Aarhus_00045 metaG | ecosystem: Environmental > Aquatic > Marine > Oceanic > Sediment | place: Aarhus...
CTTCCACTCGGATCTGTTCTTCCTCGTTTTTTTGACGGGCCTTTAACCTGTCCGTGATCGTTTTGGCCATGATCCTGACCGCATCGGGTTTAACCGCCAAAAAAGTCGAAAAGATGGCTTGGGGGATGAGAAAAAGCTGACATTTCGTCAAAGCAATGACGTCGGCATTCGTCGGTTCTCCGGTCAAAAGGGATGCCTCCCCCAGGATGTTCCCTTTTCCCAAGAGCCCAAGGCGTATGCGCTCGCCCGTCTTGCTGGTGACGACAGCTTCTGCTTCGCCCTCGAGCATTATCGCCAAGAATCTTCCCGGCTGGCCGAAATGGATGATCATTTCCCCTGGAGAAAAAGTCTTCACATGACTTTTTTTTATCAACACCTCGAGCTCTTTGGCAGAGTAGTTTTGGAATAAAGGCAAAGTTGCGATAAACTTTTTGAGATGCTCCATCGCTCAGCCTAAAACTTCATAAACCATGACCGATTCGGATTTTCCCCTGAGCGTTTTAGCCCCGACCTTTTGGGTTTTGAATTTGCCTTTTACGTGGCGGTGGGTCTCTTCTCCGATCAGGATCTGGTTCGGTTCGGCACTGGATTCCAACCTTGATGAGATATTGACCGAATTTCCGATGACTGTGTAATCCATGCGTTTGGGAGAACCGATGTTACCGGCTACCACATGCCCTGTGTTCATTCCCAAACGCACATCGAATCTTTTATCTGGACTTTCGTATTTCATCATCTCAGCCAGTTCCTTTCTCATCTTCAAGGCAGCCCGAATTGCTCTTTCTGCATCGTCATCTTTCTCCAATGGTGCTCCAAACACTGCCATCAATCTGTCGCCGACATACTTATCCAAAGTTCCCTCGTACTCGAAAATGATATCGGTCATCCTGGAAAAATATTGATTCAAGAGCATGTTGACATCGAGAGGATTCAAGCGCTCGGAAAGCCTGGTGAATCCCACAATGTCTGTGAAAAGAATAGTCACGCTCACATCCTTTGCCTCTAACAAGTCGTCCTTTGATCCTTTGGCGCTCTTTAAAATCATGTTTATGACCTGGGGAGAGTGATACCTCTCCAGCCGGCTCCGCATTTTTTCTTCCTCACGGATTTTTTTATTCAGATTCGCCTGTTCGAGAACCATGGACATCTGGCACCCGATAGCCTTGAGTAGCTCGAGGTCATCCTGGGTGAATTGATTCCCCAATCGTGTGCTATCCAACTGTATGGCACCGATGATCTTTTCCTTCTGCCAAAGCGGAACACACATGGCAGAACGGATGTTTTGATTCACAAGGCTTTCTGTGGGTGAAAATCTAGCATCGGCCATGGCGTTGGATGTAAGCAGAGCCACCCTGTCATCGACTACTTTTTTACACAGGGTTCGGCTTGCCCTTATTTTGCCCTTCTTCCGGTCATCTTTGAACTTGTCCACCACAGGAACAAAATCTCCCTCTCCTGTTTCATCGATAAGGATCAAAAACCCATAATCTGCATCGATAACCATAAAGATAAGATCCATAATTTTTTCCAACAGCTCTTTGAAATTATGGATAATATTCATATGCCGGCTTATCTCATACAATACGAACAATACCTTGTTCATTCTCTCCAATCGAGAGAGCTCGATTTGGTCCTGAACCTGCTGTTTGCCCTTATGGGGAAACACCGGTATACTTCTATCTTTGGGTCTTGGCTTGGTTTTCGGTGTAATCAGCAGAGTTCGGGAATCGATCTGCGTGCAATCTTGAGAACTAATGGCGATCGTCTGATGTTGCCATTCTTTATATTCATCATCTTTTGCAAATGACTGCTTTTCCTCGCGTGAAGGGACTTCTCCCTTTTGTGACTGGAAGACCAGAGAGGCTTTTCCTACTCTTATATCATCCCCATGCTTGAGTTCCACACTTTTTATAAATTCCTGATTGACTCTTGTTCCATTGAAGCTGCCAAGGTCGGCAACAAAATAGTTTTTTCCCTTTTTTTCGATCTTGGCGTGGTTCCGTGAGACCTTATGATCAAAAAAAACAAGAACATTGTTGTCCCCTCGTCCTATGGTTACTTCTTCATCTGTGAGCAAATGGTCATGGACCTTCCCATCGGGATCGGTAATGTGAAGAAGTGGAGATTTTTTTTTCATATGCCGTATTATTTTTCTGTCCTTAAGCGGACGATCTCTCCATCCATCTTCCGGATACGCTGAGACATTCTTTCAATAATACGCAGCGCCAGGGAGGGATCTTCGCTTATCCTCCGAAGAAGGATTTTTTTGTCCACCGTCAGAACGCGCACCTGTCCATGGGCTCGAACCGTAGCCGAACGTTTCTCTCTCTCGAATATTGCCATCTCACCGAAAAACTCCCCCTTTTCCAAAATGGCCAGCCGCACTTCCTCTCTCTCTCTCTTCTGGAAAACCTCTACCTGGCCATCCAAGATCTCGTACATAAAGTCTCCGGCATCTCCTTGTCGGATAATGACCTCCCCATCGTTGAAAATTTTCCCCAGCTCACTCGTCTTCATGACTCCTCCTTTTCTGTTTCCTCGATCGGAAAGGCCATAACTCAATCATAATATTCCAGATAAGCCGGCTTAAAAAAAAGGGATGGGCCATTCGCAGAAGTACTTCACGGTAGGGGGCACTTCCGGTAAACAAATCCCACAATGCCGTGCTCATGCGCTGTGGTGCCTCCTTATTTTGCTGTTCTGTTGAAACCATACGCAGAATGGCACGTCTTGCGAACGGGAAACTCTGAATCAATCCGATAGATGAAAAAATCAATTTCCCGATCCTGTTATCCCGTTCAAGCTTTTGACATGCAGGCCAGAACCGTATCTTGAGTGCTTCCTCCGAGATCCCTGAGAATACGACGGTCGTAGCGGCCGCTTTGGCTGTTTTGTAGGCAGCCCCGATCCCATCCTTATACAGCCGGGAGATCCCGCAGTCCCCTACAAAGATCAATCGGTCACCAAAAGGGTGAGAGGAGCCTTTGATGTTGATCTTGGGCATGCACCGGCAGACTTCCTGTTGGGAATCCCAATCGGGCGGCAGGCAGCGTTTCATCTCCGGAGAATTCAGGAAAGACTGCACAAGTTCTTTATCTATCTTTTTACCGAGCATGCAGACCGTGGCGTACTCTCCTTTGGGGATCATGGCCGCAAATTCTAACCGGGGGATCTTGAGGAGATATGTGTGCATAGAGCTTCCCAGATAGTCTTCGATCTTTTCCTTTCCAAGTGCATATTCACAAATGAACGTTTTGGTTGTTTCCGGAGGAATATATTTGATATCCAAATCTTGAAAAAGCTTGAGCGTCGCTGTGTTCACGCCTACCGCCACCACAAGAAGATCATAAACACTGGGTTCGCTTCCACTCACTTTTACGGCTGGGCGACCATCTTCCCAGCGGATTTCTTCCACACGGCCGGAGATAAGATTTGCTCCCTTATCCCTGGCCAGTTTGAGTAAAAAACCATCGAAGCTGTCCCACTGGGCCTGTTGATCGCCCCGCGGGCCGGCTCCCCTGTGCACGGCGCCTATCCTCTTTTCTTGATGGGGAGTTTCGATCTTGACGCTCCCTACATCCATGTGGAGGACATAGGAATCGATTCCCCTCTGGATAACGGTAGACGGAAGGTTGATGCCTTCGGTGGCAAGAGTTTGGACCAAGGATTCCGAAACAATGCCGCCGCACATATTGCATCCGGATGGGCCTGGGATCGCAAAATCCCGGGATTCGATTATATCCACTTGGATGTCTAATCCCACCCTCTCAGCCATGGCACAAAAAAAATAGCTGAAAAAAGTGCCAGCCGGCCCTGCTCCAATCACGGCCACACGAGAATTATCGTCGAGACTAAGCATCATCCTCCTGCAAAGTTTATTCTAATTTTTCAAAAAGCCTTATTCCAAGCATGAAAGCTTATAGCACAGGGGAAAAACCCTGTCAAACAAAACCAATTCAGAAGAGTTTAACGAATTTTTTCAGTCTCTTGAGAATTGAGTGCTTATTCGTACTGATTTCGATATCTTGGGCAGACAGCTCTTTGATTTTTCCCAGAAACTCCTGATTTTTCTGGTTGCGCTTGCTCACCAAATCTGCCATCACGTCGGCCAATTCTGGATTACTCCCGAGGAGGCGCGAAAAACCTACGGTGTTGATTTCCAGGAGCTCTGATTCAACCTCGACGATTCCCGTAGCGGTGCGGGGCATCCCCGTGAAAAGGGACATCTCCCCGAAAATACCCCCAGGTTCTACGAAGAATTCGGACTTGTACTTTTTTCCGTTCTCCTCGTAAGCTATTTCCCCTTTTATTTTTCCAGTGGCCAGGATAAAACAGGATTCCCCGCCTTCTCCCTGTTTGAATATGTATTCCCCGGGAGCGTATCTGTGTCGTACGAGGAATGAGGCAAACGCTTTGATCTCCTCTTCCTGTATCAAGAGTTCTCCTTTTTTTTCTCCTTCTTGATAGCGGAGGAAGGACGATCTCATCAGGTCTTGAAAATTCCTTTCCGCATCTGTATGCACTCCGGGTTTTATTTCCTTGGGTCCGAAGGATTGAATCACTTCACCGATCTTATCACTCACAGGGATCGGGATTTCGATATTTCGCCGTTTGAACTTGTACCAGATCAACCTCCCCACATCGGTCAAAATCGGATACTTGCGGGCAAAGTGCTTGATCCAAAATTTTAACACATATGAAATGCCAAAATCGTCATAGCTGAGAACATAAGCTTCAGGTGCAGGAGATTCCAAGACCTCCGGCACATCTTTGGCTGCCTCGAGAAGTGCATCCAACACATCGGAGGGAGAGGCATCGTAGCTGGCCTTCACGGGTATGGTCAAAGCTGTTTTTTTATCCGGATAAGAAAAATTGGTGATTTTTTCTGAAGCGACAACATTGTTGGGCAACACGATTATATTGGAGTACCGATCGAAAATGCGGGTTTCCCTCCAGTTGGTATCGAGTACCATTCCTTCATGATCGCCCACCTGGATCCAATCATTCTTGCTGAAGGACTTGGTGAAATGGAGAGACATTCCTGCGAGGATGTTGCTGAGTACTCCCTGGAAAGCCAAACCTAAAATCATGGTCAAGATAGCTGATGTGGCAAGGAAGGGTGTGATATTGATCCCGAGAATGCCATTCAGTATCAAGAACAAGATGCCCAGATAAAAAACTGCCAAAATCAGGCTGTGAAGCACTCTGGGAAGAGGATATTCCCGGTGGCGATAGGCATGCCAGCTGAGGAGAATTCCATCCACGAATCTGATCAAAAGGATGATGAAAAAGAAAACGAGTGCGGCATCGAAATAGATGTGAAATTTTTCTGTGGGAAAAAGGGCCTGTCGGATCGCATCGATCTTAAGAATGAGTGTGAGAACCAAAAAAGCGAAAGGGAAGTTCAATCTTGACAACAGTGCTCCGAGGGACTTTCTCTTCGGGCCTGATACTTTATGGATGAAAGATCGGAACAGAAAATAGAGGATGGATGCAACAGCGACGAAAACAAAGATCAGAAAAATTTCTATATACAAAGCGATCCTCCTTTAGCCTGAACTATTCATAAATTATGCCAACTCCTATATTTATTTTCTTCAATATCTGCCCATTACGTAAACTTTTTCTCCAGCATAACATTTAACTCTTCTCCCATGACCTTCATTACTTCAACGTCGGCATTCTTTCCCCTTCGGGCTAGCCGCTTTTTTCCATGGCTACAAACGTATTCACGAATTTTTCGCGAGCCAAAGATACTATTTCATCGATCTGCGAATCTTGATGGTCTGGATTCAGGTGGGAAAGGAAAAGCTTTTTCACTCCGGCCTGTTTTGCCAGTTTTGTTCCTTCCAACCATGTGCTGTGACCCCATCCCATTCTATCTGATCTATACTCATCTGGAGTAAAGGTAGCATCATACACAAGATTATCGGACCCGGAAGCGAAATCCGCAAGCTTTTGGTCGATCCCTTTTTGGGGGTGTTCCGTATCGGTTGCTATGACGATGGTCTCGTTCTCGTCTCGTATTTTGTAGGCGACACTTCCTTGGGGATGGTTAAGAGGACAACAAAAAATGCGCCTTTCCCCGACTTCAAGGCCCCCTTCGGGCATCCGGTGGAATGTTTTCTCTGACGGTGTTTGATGGAATGAAATCGGGAAATATTTCCCACCCATAAACCCGCTGAGATGTTTCTCCGTTTCCTCGGGCAGACAATCGGCGTAGAAGACCAGCCGAACATCCGGGGTGTAAAGAGGCCCGAAAAAAGGAAGTCCCATGATGTGGTCGAGATGAAAGTGGGTCAGGAAAATGTGCACGCTCGATGGCATTTCCTTCTCGTCAGACATAAGCCGATCTCCCAGCTCCTTGATACCCGTTCCTGCATCTATGATTATGAGACTTCCATCCGGGTTGTCAAAGGAAGCACATGGGGTGTGCCCGCCATATTTTATTGTGTGTTCCCCTGACACAGGACAAGTTCCTCTCACACCCCAAAATACCAATTTCGATTTGTAATCCTCACTCATATCACACCTTCTTTTTCACTCTGAATTATTTACGAGTCGAGATTGCTGTAGCGGCAAGGCAGTGGCCCATATGGATAATTTCATTAGCATTTTTTATAAATAATTCAGAATCATTTTTGTGTTAGGTCATAGACACCCGACCAATCAGCCGGCGGGGGATTTTGCTTGAGTTGTTGGATGCGGACAACATACATTGCAGACAATTTATCATCCTTTATCTTGCTAAACAAGCGCAAAGCATCGTCCCATCCCCTATTCCTATACAAATCAAGTGCTTGGTGAAAGGTCGCTACATTTTCTTGCGTATCTGGAGAAACTTGATTTTTTTCTTCCAAAATCTGATACACGCGTTCGGGTTTGCTTTTTCCCACAACCCTAATAAGGTCCACCTCTCTGGCCTCAATAGCATCCTTTGCCATCTGGAACGTGGTCTCTCCGACTAAGACAGGAACGGAATAGTGTTTGCAAGCTCCTTCGAGGCGAGAGGCCATGTTAATAGTATCCCCCATGGCCGTGTAATCGAAACGGTTGTGCGAGCCCATGTTCCCCACAACCGCAGGTCCAGAATTGACGCCGACGCGCATATACAATTCATGCCCGGATTTCTTAGCAAATTCAGGCCTCAACTCTCCCAATCTTTTTTGACAATCGAGCGCAGCGCAGCAAGCTCTCGTAGCATGGTCTGGTTGGTCGAGGGGAGCATTCCAGAAAGCGATAATGGCATCTCCTTCATATTTATCCAGAGTTCCTCCGTAGGATAGGATGATATCTGTCATCTCTGAGAGGAACTCATTCAAAAGGTGTACCAATTCCTCAGGAGAGAGGCGCTCTGAGATGGAAGTGAACCCAGCAACATCGGAAAAAAAAGAAGAGATGATCCTCTTCTCCCCTCCCAGGCGCAAGAGGGAAGGATCTTTCAACACCCTGTCAATGACATCGGGACTGAGATAATGACGAAACACGGTTTTAACGAACCGTTTCTGACGGCCTTCAAAGCTGTAGTTAAGAACCATGGCTGCTGTGAAACTCAAAACGACAGCAAAACCAGGGGCAACAAACTCCAGCCAATATCCCAATCCAAACGCTAAGCTGGTCACACTGGCTAGGAGACCGAGACAAAAAATCGCGAAAGAGATGGTCATCCAAATTTTCTTCAGGATGGAGGTCCCAACTGCCGTAACAAGTGCCAATAATCCGATAAAAAAGAATAAAACCAAGGGTGATGGGATCCGGACAAAATCCTTGTGCAATAGATTGTCGAAAGCGGTTGCCAGTATTTCGACACCCGGGCAAACAGGGCTGAAAGGAGTCGGGCGCAAATCTAATATGCCGGGGGCACTTCCTCCTATAAAAATGATCTTCCCTTTGAATGTCTCTGGTGGAATCTGCGGGGTCATCCCCTCCTGCAACTGGGCGAAGGAATTGATAATGGCTGCGATGGAGTAGCTGGCATATGTTCCTGTGGGACCATGATACTTGATGATCATCTGGTGCGATCGGTCCAAGGGAATATCGGATGAAATAAGGCTCTCATCTATAAACAAAGTTAGAGCTAAGGGCACCGAGGGCAGTAGCAAATCATTCAATGAAAACACAAGGGGCATCCGGCGATAGATGCTGTCTTTATCCTGGGGCAAGGTCGAATTTCCGACTCCCATTGCAGAGCTCATGAGGTCTGGGACAGGGAGTGATACGGATTTCATTGGAAGTGCCGATTCTGAGAGGAACGGGATGCTATCCAGGGAAAAGGTTTTCAAAACTGGAGAATAGGATTCATCGATTTTTTTTGTGCCCTTGCTCAATGAAATAGGGAGAAAGACATTGTTTGACATGGCCATGGTTTCAGCCAATGTCTGATCATCAGCTAACCCATGAGAAGAACTTTCAGAAAAAATAAAATCGATGAAAACGGCCTTAGCACCCGCCTCCATGCAGTATTCTATGATGTAGGAATACATCTCACGAGGCCAAGGCCATGAAAATCCCTGGTTTTCATACACATCGAGGCTGTCCTGATCCACAAGAAAAAGAACGATGTTGTCGCTTGCCTTAGAAGAATCGGAAAAAAGGCGCAATCTCAAATCCCAGGTCTTCCACTCCCAGACATCGAAAAAATGGGCAACATACAAAATAAAAGTGAGGGCGAAAACGAAAATCGCGACCATAAAACCTCGGAGCAGCTTATTTTTCATTTACCCATTTCTCGCATTTTATTGCCTGAATTATTCACGAGTCGAGATTGCTGCAGCGGCAAGGCAGTGGCTCATGAAGTTGTAGTGAACTACTGCGAATGGGCCACAACGCAGTCGATGTGGTGAGATCGGCTCGCCCGTAGGGAAAAAAATGCTGATGGCCAACCCACCCCACCCTGCATCTAAAGGCAAATTTGAAAATTTGACTTTATTGAAAATGAATGATGTCATCAGCATTTTTTATAAATAATTCAGGATGGCTATTTCATTCCTTTCATGGCGCTCTGAAATCGGCCCGTCCTCGCATGATTTTTTGCGGGCATCGTTTTAATCGAGGATATTTCTTTATTCACCCTTCCGATCCTATCTTTGGCTGATGGATGGGTTTTGAACCACCCCTTACCGGATTCAGACGATGTGTCGTCGATCATGGTATCCAGAAAAGCCAAAAGTCCATTGGCATCGTACCCAGTTCTGGCCGAAGTGTTCACCGAAAGTTTGTCTGCTTCGTACTCATACTTGCGGTCATACCCTCTCTCGATGAGCTTTTCGGCGATATCGCCTAGCGTATCTTCAAAAATATCTGTCAGCTGGGCTAGCCCTTCAGGTGTGTATCTTTTGGCAGCTTCGGCTCCGATTATCCGGAAAGCATCGATCAACCGTGATTTTTTTATGGACCGAAGCCCGTGTTTGCCGCTTACATGGCCCACTTCGTGCGCCAGGATGGTGCCGAGCATCTCCTCATCCTCACATCGTTTCAAAAGTCCTTTGGTGATGAAAATAAATCCACCTGGTGCAGCCAATGCATTGACTTCCTCGGTATCCAATATCAAAAAGTGGTAGCCGGCATAGGTTTCGGGGCGGTCGCTGTGGATCACCACGGCATTTCCCACGCGATTGACGTATTTTGTCAATGCATCATTCTTGTAGACAGGATACTGGGAAAGAATCATGGCAGACACAGCCCGTCCGATATAATATTCTTCCTCCTCCGTGATCTCTGCAAAAGAACTCCGCACGGCCTTGCTGGTCTTTTCGACCGTTTCCACATCGCCGGTGCTAACTTTTCCACCGGTCAAAGTCCCGATATTTTCTTTGATTGTCTGGCAAGTCATAAAAAGCCCCGCTAGAATAATCAGTGCAAACAACTGGACTCCCCATTTCGTTTTGTGGATTCTCATCGGGCACCTCCGAATTCTGCCAGTTTGCCATCCATCAGGAATTTCCGGAGCTCGTCGGGCGTAACTTTAATTCTGAGCATACGATCCACTTCACCAAAACTCATTCCCTTATTCCGAGATTTGTAAGCGTCCTCGACCTGTTTGTTGAAGCCCTTTCCTGCCAAGGCGACTTCATCGGCTGTGGCACTGGTTTTCAAGGATTTGTCCATTGCAGCGATCGTCAATTTTCCTCCTTGGACCGAGTTGGAATGAATCCACCCTTCAACGCCCTTGGACGTTCTCACTTTGAACCATCC
>Ga0114922_10007192_pt1 | contig 10193 bp, 8 predicted proteins | sample AartaG_FD_100975 | JGI IMG/M metagenome (GOLD analysis project Ga0114922, IMG submission 100975) | Deep subsurface microbial communities from Aarhus Bay to uncover new lineages of life (NeLLi) - Aarhus_00045 metaG | ecosystem: Environmental > Aquatic > Marine > Oceanic > Sediment | place: Aarhus...
AGGCATTTTTTCGCCGTAATTTATTCTGCTCGTCCAATCTTTTTAGCTTCACCCTTAAGATAGCCGCCTGTATCTCATCTAACCTACTATTATAACCTTCTACTAAATGTTCATACTTTTTCATTTGCCCATGGTCCCTGAGCATCTTTATCTTTTGAGCAATTTTATTGCCATCGGTGATCACCATCCCCCCATCCCCAAAGGCTGCCAAATTCTTGCTGGGATAAAAGCTAAAGCAACCAGCATCTCCAATAGACCCTGCCTTCCTGCTTCTATATTCTGCCCCATGGGCCTGGCAGGCATCCTCAATGACCTTTAAGTTATACTTTCTTGCTATCTTCATTATTGAATCCATATCTGCAGACTGTCCAAATAAGTGGACTGGAAGTATTGTCTTCGTTTTCTCGTTTATTGCTCCTTCAATCTGAGCAACGTCAATATTATAAGTCCATGAATCAATATCTACAAAGACAATCTTTGCCCCGGTCTGAGAAATCGCCTCGGTAGTAGCGATGAAAGTATTGGGCATGGTAATCACCTCATCTTCCTTTCCGATTCCACAAGCCAGCAAAGCTAGATGCAGGGCATCAGTTCCATTAGCCACTCCCACAGCGTAATCTGTCCCACAAAATCTGGCAAACTCTCTCTCAAAAGAGTCAACATTTTCTCCTAAGACAAATCGGCAGCTATCCATTACCCGCTTAACATGAGCATCAACTTCATCCTTAATTGACCGATAATGCTGTTTTGAATCAAAGAATGGCACTCCCATTGCTTTTTTCATGCCGGCTCCTACCCGTACCTTACTTTTGTATCTCACTTTTCACCTGTCTTTGAACCTTCCTATCTTCGACGTCAAATATAACTTCATCGTTTACCAGCTTAATCCATCTAATAACGGCATCCTTGGCAGCTGGTCCTTTAATACAAGGCTCTTCATTTTTATCAGGTTTAATCTCTGAAGTATCTCTTCTTCTCCACCATTCCGCGACATCCCGAGGTAAGGCATGCCAGTAATCGCCTTTATTCTTCACGTACTGCAACAGCTCCTTATAATACTCAATTGGATACCCACTCTCTGTACCTCTGTCTCCATCCGGTCTTATATAGTCCGGATGAACAATCACCAGCGCCATACCGTTCATCTTTTCAATCCAGTCGATCTTTTGCTTCCAGATAGAGATACCTTCATGCCCGAGAATCTCGAAAAGGGTATGATCCTGAACCAGGGTAATGGGAAGTTCTACCAGATTCCCTATAAAAAATGGGAAGATGGAGAGACAACCACCTGGTTGAGGTTCATAAGGATCAGTATCAGGAAAAGAAGAATCGTATTCAAAGGGCATATTCATCATCCAGTCCGGATTTCGGTGAGTTGCAGGGGACCTAAACCCCACCGCGCCCCATTCAATGGCATATTTTTTGATTTTCTTCATCCTCTCATCAAAAATCTTTTTTGAGTTAAAAAGTTTCCCATCGTGCTTAAGCCCATGAATTCCGACCTCAAAGCCATCATTTACTAGCCTCTCGAGGAGCCTGCTATCAACAGAATATCGCTCAGGCACAAAGTTCCAGGAAGACCTGAATCCGTATCTTCTCTCGATTTCACATATCCTCTCTATATTTCTGAGTCCTTTTTGAGTTTCCACATCATGGGTGATGACAAAAGCGAAGTTCTTCCCATGAGGCCAGAACCATATAAAGGGGATTTTATCACTTGATAAAGGGGATTTTACCACTTGTTCTCACCCAACTTTTAAAAATATCTCTTTTGAGATTCTCTAACTTTTCTTCAATTGGCCAAAGAGGAAATAAACTCCGCACCGTTTTCGCTCTTCTTCTCTTTAGAAGAATCTGCAATTTTCGTGGAATTAAAGGTTTCAAAACATAGTAAGTTTTTAAAATCCTTGCACTGCCATTGTCTTTGTATCTTTCAAAAAGGAAAGTTTCAACTTCCTTATCGTATTTGTTTAAGAAAGCATCAAGATCAATCCCTAGTTTCCAAAATCTCTTCAATTGCTTCATTTCACCCTAAATGCTTATAAAACAATTTTCCGGCCACCCTGGAGATAGTTGTCGGTGTTCGCCGCATGACAAAAGTTATCGTTCTATACTTGAGGCTCTTCTGTTTAGTAGAAGTGACACCCTTAACTGTTGGCCAGTAGTAATAAGGTAGCTCAATTTCATTGGCACCCCATAAACGTTTGAATCTTATCAGCCCTTGATTATCGGGCGAGGCTCGTCCGAGATCGAGGTATTTAAGGCCATTATAACAGCTCTGCTGAATTGTGTGCCAAAGCAAGAGATGATTTGGTCGATATTTAAGATAATCAGCGTTTGAGGCATTAAACTTGTAGTGAATAGTACCTTTGTAAACAAAGAACAAGCTACCGGCTATGGGAGACTTGTGGTATTCGGCAAACAAAAGAATTCCCAGTTTTTTCAAGATTATCTCTTTCCAAATATTCTTGAACAACTCATATGGCTGCGACGGCACGCCGTGTTTCCTACGCGTAGAAAGGTTAAGCTCATAGAATTGGTTCATATCTTTTTCACTTTCAGTTGTTCGTATCTTCACAGGAGACTTTTCAATTCTTTTGACTGCATAACGAATAACCATTGGACTCAGACTTCCCCTAATGGATTCAATACCTTGAGATAGTTGTAGAATGAAAGTTTTATAGTAGTTATGAATACTCAAATGCAAGCTCCTAGGTGTGCCCTCTCTAGGACAACTACGAACTTCAATATAGGATGCTTTTTTCTCCCTGCCGACCTGCAAAGCTGCATGCAGCAAAGCACGAATATCCTCATCAGAGGTTACCAAAGGGAAACAGCTGTCAGTGAAAGGTAGACAGACTAACCGATTACCGGTGAGCCAGCTTTTGATAAGGAAGAATGGACACCCTGCTTTGATCTTCTTATCGGAATCCTCCACAATGAAGTAATAAGGAACATACCCATAGGTCTTCTGTAGCACCCTTGCCCAATTAGACAGATGGAACACGGTTCCTTCGGAATGGTTTCCTACAAACTCATCTCATCTTTCATCTTTTGATGGATCAATACTTTTTATTCTCATAAGCACCTTGTTTTCTGAGCCACAAAGAAATTCCAATGACTCACATGCGGCAGATTCTCCAAACCCAGTATATTCTCCCAGAAGGCAAAAAAACCAATCCACAACCTGCCCACAAGGCTATGCCTATCAAAGGGCAACCAATTATAGCCATACGTTTTCTCAACTAAGAATCCTGTTTGATCAAGCTCGTCAATGGTTTGCCCGCAAGATTGCTTATGGCAGGATGAAGCAAGGTCTCGCTCACTTATTATAATTCTCTTGAATACATTTTTGTACGAAAGCCTATTTATTGTGGTAAAAAGGAGAAATCCATTATTTCTCATCACTCTATTACATTCACTCAATGCGGATAACCTCTCCGTCCTTGTTCTAAAGTAGGAGAAGAGTCCGATCGCAATTATTCCGTCAAAAGAACTTGTAACAAGAGGAAGTGATTTGGCATCTCCCTGAATACAGTTTATGTCTCTTTCTTTGTCTTTCAGCAATAATAGAGCTTTCTTATTCATCTCAACAACTGTAGGTTCATACCCCTGTCTATGCAGGGGGATGGCGAATCTCCCGCTACCCCCACCGACATCTAATATATGCTTTTTTGGATCCCTGCTTTTGATTGACCTTTGAATAAATTCGTCTTCTTTCTGCGTCAAATATAATCCAAACGGGGTATTGTTCCATATGTCGTATCGATATCCGGTATTCTTTATGTGTGCCATTTGTTGGTTTGAGTTTGGACCTCCCAAGAACACAATCCCTTTGGATGGTTTCCTGCAAACTCATCCCATGTCTTATGTTCTGGTGGATCAACAGCTCTTAGTTGCATAGCATCAGGTATTCTCCGACACGGTGATAGCTGAAGGTCTATCTATCTCCGTATCTAAGAGGGACATGTACAGTTGCTCGTATTTCTGTACTCTATCCTCCCACCTGTAACATTTCTCTATGTATTTTCTTGCTCCAATACTCTTTTCACGAATCCCGGTATCATTGTTTATTAAGTCGTCCAGAACTTCTCGTAAGCTTTGATAGTCACCACTTTTGAAGTAATGAGCATTTTCTCCAGCGACTTCTACACTCTCTGAAGCATCGCTAGCTACAACACAATTTCCATAAGATAACGCTTCCAGCAGTGCCACTGACTGTCCCTCCGATTCTGATGGATGCACGTATACAACTGGATTACTGAAGATCTCGGCTAGAAGTGCGTCGTAAACAGGACCAAGAAAGACGATTCTCTCGTCATTCCTAGCGAGTCTCATTAGGTAGGATCCGTAAGCATTCTTGCTTAAAGGCCCTCCCACAATTACCAGCTTGAAATCGGATTCTATGCAGCGGAAAGCTTTTATTAAGTGGTGGAATCCCTTCCTTGGTACAATTCTCCCTACTGTTAAGATGTATTCTTGAGGTCTCAAACCAAGTCGTAGCATTTTGTTGGGCTGCGCAAGAGGAGGGACGACACATCCATTCGTGATCGAACATAGCTTATCTTGCTTTCTTTCCAAGAGATATTCACGATCCGCACAGGAAATAATCACTATCTTATGGGAGAGGTAAGCAACAGCAAATCTACAGAAGTAGAAGTATATCCTCGATAATAGGATCTTCAGGTTAATTAGAGACCTCTCCCTAAAAATTCCCCACCTCAAAACAGGCCACGCTGGTCCGTGTGGTTGAATCACTATCTTCTTACCAAATAAACGTGGAATAAGAGCAAGTGGAGCATTTTCGAGGTTGTTAATATGGACGATGTCAATATCTCGTTTTATGACATCCAGACAACTTACAAACGTATGAATCAGTGTGCCGAAATATCGAGCTTGAAAGGTAGGTAAGTACACCAATCTCACACCCTTATACTCTTTAGGACGATCTCTCTTAGAGTGTTTCCAACAATAAACTAACACATTATGACGGTGTTGGGCTAATCTGGTGCTTATTTCTTCTACAACTCTATCTGCTCCTCCGTAGGCAGCAGGAAGACCTCTAAGTCCAAGGAAAGCAATCTTCATCAGGTCACCTCATCTAACAAAGTCAATACAGTTTTTGAACCTACCATCGATAATGTCGAGTTCCTAATCACACACAACATCTCTACCGAAAAGAAGTCTAAACTTGTTCCTCAGGATCCAAGATGTGGGTTTCCATATACGGTGCTTCATGGCGGGACCAGCAGTTCCCATCATCCAACAGTTCGAGAGGCAGTTTTTCACTTTCTCTCTGACTTCTCTTGCCCTTTCACCACCCCAAATCTCATCAAAACTTGTCTCCTTTATGTTTCCCATTGATTCTTTCATTACGTTACAAGGGTAGACTTCTCCGTATGGATCTAGAAAGAAAAGATCACTACCAGCATTGCAAGGCAGTAGTCTTCTCTCACCGTTAATGAACTTTGTGAGCCCATAGTTAAAATAAGCTCTGAACCAGTCCTTTATCTTCCTTGACTTGAGAAACCCTTTAACTAACTTTCTGAATTCCTCAGTGGCAAAATCTCTATCGTTCATTCTATTATCAAACTTGTGAAAATAGAACGAATTGTGAGCAACCGCAGTTGCTAACTCTACCCCCATAGCTTTGGCGAAATAGTGCATATCCATCAAACTCTTCACGTTTTCTTCTGAAACTGTGATAGCAAAACCAATGTCTTTGATTCCCAACTCCTTTAGTTCAAGAACTGTTCTTAACCCGTGGTCAAAGCCGTCTTCTATTCCAATAACCTCATCACTCATTTTGGGCAGTCCTCCAAGGCTTACTCTTACTGTAATGTTTCTATGCTCTCTTGCTATATCGACGATTCTGTCAGTGAAGTACCCATTGGTGCTTATTTCTATTCTTTTACCTTTTTTTGAGAGAACTCCCACAATGTCTTCAATGTCCTTCCTGAGGAGGACTTCACCACCAGTAATATTTATGGCACTTAGACCATTGGGTAGCTTCTCCATATCTTCTACTTTGATTTCTTCTTCTTCTCTGGTCGGGTATTTCCAAGTGTGGCACATGTGACATCGTGCATTACACCTGTAAGTCACAATAACCGTCGCCTCCATTTTCCCTCCTTATCTCCAATTGGAAAGAATCAAGAACAACCTCCACTTCCTACTCTCGCATGTTTCTTCAGAGCCGCTTTATATACCTCCATCAGCCGTTTATAGTGTAGCTCAGGATTATATTCTTGCTCAACCAGTTTTCTCGCCCTTCGCCCCATCTCTTGTCGCTCTTTCGAGTGCTCAACCATCCACTGTATTTTCTGAGCAAGGTCATCAGCATCTCCAGGTTCAAATAAGAGCCCTGTTTCTTCATCTCTTATCAATTGAGGTATTCCGCCAATTTTCGAGCCAATAACTGGTTTTGCTGAGGCAAAGGCCTCAAGGATTGCATAAGGAAAATTCTCATAACACTCCGATGGCAAGACAACAAATGACGCTCCAGCTATAAGTCCCCACATCTTATCTCTATCAACATGACCAAGAAATTTTATTTTATCTTTAGCGGTTATCTCCACCATCGTTTCTAATTCCTTTCTAAGCGGCCCATCTCCCGCAATCAATAGCTTCACCGAATCATATGGAGAGACAGCTTTGACAAGAGTTTTCAGTCCTTTTTCATAAGAAAGACGTCCTGAATACAAAATATAGCCATTACTATTTAATGAAGGTTTGATACTCTTGGTATCGATAAAATTAGGAATATGGATAACTTTATCTGAAGGAAAACCATATTCAATCATCTTATTCTCCAAAAATTGACTTGGCGCAATAAAAAAATCGACTAATTTTAGAAGCCCTAATAGCCTGTGAATATGCTCTTCCAACATCACCACAACACTGGCTAGATAAGAGTCTTTTCTGCACCGCCTAAATACGGCCTTATAGAATCTTCCCCCTTTGCAGGCTTCACATACTCTATCTTTTGAAAAGAAGATGCTGTTAGGGCAAAGGAGAAAATAGTCGTGAAGTGTCCAGACAATTGGTCTGTTTCTTGCTCTAAGTACATGAAAAATCGAGGGAGTAATATGCCGGTCAATATTCTGAATATGAGCAATATCTACAGGGTATTCATCAAGTAATTGGCTTAATTTTTGTTTTGATTTATTTGAATAAACTGCTCTGGTGAGGACACGAATCCTAGATCGTAATCCCCCTTGTGCAAGCTCCTTGGGCAAATCAATCTCTGGCACAAAGAATTCAGAATATTGAGAGAGGAGATTAAGTGGATGATGCATTGCAAAATGCATAATCTTATGGCCCATTTGTTGAAGTAATTCTGTAACTTGAAAAGTATAGACACAGTCTCCACCACGATAATAATGAAAAGTATTTGCCATCAAAATTTTCATGTTATAAAGATCCTTTTGCCATTAAATTCGATACTGCTTTTAATATCCAGGAGACCTAAGATTGTCGGAGTAACATCCAAAATGGAAAGGTGCTTACTATTGAAGCCACCCTCTAAATTTTAGATAAAAAATACGCCGTGTCTCCTATGCTCCCCAGATATCTTCTTATGCGTTGCATTTAGCGAGGCAATAGGTAAATAGAGACTAGATCCTAAACCATGCTCTTCATAGAGTTCGAATGTTATGTCAGGATATTTATTAATAAACTTCCCCTGGTATATCTCTTCACGAGGGACAATCCACTTCACTACTTTTGCCTCACGATCTCTAATTTGAGCGATCTTCTGCATTATTTCTTCTTTGATACATCTTTACAAGACTTGAGCTAAAATATTTTTAGCCACATCCTCCCATGAGTAAGGCTCAACTATTTTCCTCGTTTCGCAGTGATTGAGCCTCTTTACTTTCTCAACTTTATTTGATAGATCGTTCAATTCATCGACAAAAAAAAGTCCATTGCGCTCACTATTGAACATAGTAGGTAGCCCACCATGTCTTGTAGTTACAATAGGAAGATTACATGCCATAGCCTCCAATACCGATAAAGGTACCTCTATTGAAGCTGTTTCTGAAGTCACAGGAAAGGCATAGCAATCAGAAAGCTCATAAATTTCCTCAATATTCTCAAGATAACCTGTAATAACTCTCACTCCTGCTATTCTAAGTTCATCTAGCAAATCTTTATCCTGCTCTGTACTTGTGCTACCAACAACAAGCATTTGATTGTTATCCCCTTGAAGTTTCTTCAAAACTTGAATATTCCTATTTCTATTCATGTGGCCAACATGAAGAGTTACGAACTTGTCTGCATCTATCCCATATTTACTCCTCAATCCTAATTTCCTTTCTTTTGTTATAGGATGAAATCTCTCTAAGTCCACTGCACTCGGTATAAGTTCTACACAACAACCAAAAGTTGAAAGTTGTTTTAAAACGCTTGCCGATTGAACAAGAATCAAATCCGGAATTAAAGGAGGCATAAGTTTCCGTGACAGAAACGAATATTCTCTTGATTGGAGAGCAACCATTACGACTTTTGTTTTTCTTGTATATAGCCTGAGTACTTTTGTACGCATAAAACTGAAAATAGTTGCAGATGGAGAAGGGATGTAAAGAACTACGACAGGATTAAAATGTCTGATTTTTTTAAATAAAGAATAACTCAAAAACGTCTTGTTCACTTTTAATCTCTCAATATACCTTCCATTTGTTTTATCACCTAGAATAGAAAGTGCGAGAACACTATTATTCTTTGATAATTGTTTAATTAAATTATAAGCAAAATTCTTTATTCCTTCATCAAAGGGAACATTCATTTTCTCAGAAATCACGCAAATATTCATTTAAAAATTCTTTTTTGCCTCCCCAGTGAATATATGATGGCAAGCAAAAACCAAAATGGAAATGAGGAATAACTTGTCCGCCAGATATTGTGATAAAGAATTCCAACGAAATACATAAATATAACCCCATCCAGACCAAAAGAAATTGCTTTCCAGTAATTATCCTTGGTATTTCTAAAGAAGCGAATATTCATGGCAAAAGCCCCAAAAATTAGCCAAAAATAGAATGCGAGCCCTGGATATCCCATTTCAATCAATGTGGAGGATAATTGGTTTGTTCTGGGAGAATATGTCTTATAAAATCTTCCCGTATATTCTCCAAAATAACTCTCTTTGGTGGAACCGAAACCATAACCAATTACAGGACCTAGAGGCTCTTTATTGATCCACTCCACAGCAATTCGAGGGGCTCTAAGCCTTCCAGGAACTTGAGGACCTATGACAGCAGCATTAACCTGCATTTTTAATCCTCGAGTAGCATCTGTTACTAACAGATTAAAAGGTTCTCTCAAAAAAGGAATCGTCAGCGTAAAACCTATGAAAATCGCTAGTATCACAAGCATATCGACCGTTTTTCTAAGCAGTTTTCCATGCAGAGTTTTTCTTATCACGAATATCATTGTAAGGGGAATATAAAGAAAAGCGGCTCGTGCACTACCAAGAGCAAGAGAAATTAATAAAAATGGAATTCCTAGTAAATATATAAAACGCGATTTGTAATGAAGGAAAAATCCTATGAGGAGACTTATTATACCTGTAACAAGTATTAGCATTTCGCCTGTTCCGTGCCTCCCAAGAGTTCCACTTACCCAATCAGACTGTCCATATAGTCTGTATTGGAAAATAGTTATTGGGATCTGGAAAAATATCAACACAATAAACAATGTTATCAACCGTTTTAAATTATTTTCTTTTATATCTAAGTTTATAATGGCATAAAATAGCAATATATATCTAAAAAAATCTTTAAGAGCCACGCCTATTGTAAACAATGGAATACCTTTTAGAAAACCTGACAACACTGCCCATATAAAAAATAATGAAATGGGCAAAAAAAGAGGGGTTTTTTCAAATTTTTTTTGACTTACTCCTAAATGTAAACTTTTCAAAAATAGAAGGACTATAATCGCATCTGAGGCCCATATTGCTTGTCTGGGTAAGATACCGAATATTGGTTCGAAACTTCCTTTGACGATAAAAATAAAAAAGATAAGCCCAGCAAGCAATAAAGTATCGCTTAAAAATAACATGAGAGTGAAAATCGTAACTATTACTAAAAGCAAGCCTACAGGATTTTCTCTTCCTATCAAAGAACCTATTAGTGCAACCCAGAGCAAAAATAAAGGAAGGTAAAAAGATTTATTAATTTTCTCCCTGG
>Ga0114922_10007193_pt1 | contig 10193 bp, 9 predicted proteins | sample AartaG_FD_100975 | JGI IMG/M metagenome (GOLD analysis project Ga0114922, IMG submission 100975) | Deep subsurface microbial communities from Aarhus Bay to uncover new lineages of life (NeLLi) - Aarhus_00045 metaG | ecosystem: Environmental > Aquatic > Marine > Oceanic > Sediment | place: Aarhus...
AAGCATCCCCTATAAAATTCCCACAGTCGTGGCCCATCCTCTGGTATTCATCTCTAAAATGGCCGGTGATGGCAATGACATCGGGTCGATGATTTCGCAGGAAAAATTATCTCACCATTTTCCGATCAAGCTGAGCAAGGATCCCGTATGGTTAACAGAGAGGTTGTTCTATCTCGGTCAGATCGAAAGAACGAATGATTTTGAGTGCCAGAAGCCTATTGGATTTTTAATGAAACCAGAAGGAAAAGAGCCCGATTATCTGTATGATGATACGGCCCTTGCCTACAAATCACCTCAGGGCTTGGTGATCATCACTGGTTGTTCGCATTCCGGGATTTGCAATATCATCGAACAGGCCAAAAAGCTATGTAAGGAAGAAAGGATGATTGATATCGTTGGCGGCCTTCATTTGCTAAATCCTTCAAAGGAACAGTTGCAGGGAACATTGGAGTATATGAAGAAACTGAACCCAACACAGATGCATGCCTGTCACTGCACTGATTTAAATTCAAAGATTGCATTATCCAAAGTTGCGAATCTAAAAGAAGTCGGTGTTGGCTTAGTCCTCCAATATGAATAAATGAAACTGAACAAACATCCCTGAGAATTAAATATTCCCCAGCCATTTGATCCACTTCAGGTCTTTTTTAACTCTGTTGTAGAGGTTTTTATCAGCTGTGACCAACTCAATGCCTTTTTCATCAGCCACCGCCAAGTAGCTCGCATCATACACAGTTAGATTGTATGCTTCAGAAAAATGCATTATCCAAGGATAAAAAGAAGAAATATCTTTTTTCTCTATTTCCAGACACAAAAATCCCTCAACCGCCATAATCGTCTTATCCTGCTCGATCCTTCCTCTTTTTTTGGCAATTTGCAATCCATTCAATACCTCATACTCCAACAGCGACGGAGCGACTATTTCCAACTCAAAGGAAACATATTTATTTAGAAGTACAAGTGCGGGCTGACTGTATTCTTCATCTGCAAGAAACCATTTGAGGACAACACTCGCATCTATAACGATTCGTTTCAAGTCTTTTTCTCTAATTGTTTTTTGGACTCTTCAAATACATCATCCGCGGAAACGTCTGATTTCAAGAAGACCTCTCTTGCCTCCATGATCTTTTTATAACCTTCCAAACGTTTGGAATGTTTGTATTCCTCATAAGGAATGATCACGGCAACGGGCTTTCCCCTTTTTGTAACGATGAATTCCTTTTTGTCCTCAAGAGCATCCCGCAACAGGCTGCTGAATCTTTTTTTTCCCTCGGCAACACTTATTGTTGTGGGTTCCGGTTGTTTGTATTTTTTTATCTTCTTATTGGTCATCTTATATGACTAATTATATAGTCATTTGTGATTATTGTCAATGGGATGTCATTACGAACTTCTGAAGGAAGTGAAGTAATCCCAAGAACAGCTGTTCCTTTAAGCCCACCTATATGCTATAACCTATAAGGGGAATGGAGGCGATTATGAAACACTTGCGTTTTCCAATAATCATTGGGTTGGCCTTTCTATTTACGCTTATTACCTGTCAGATGCAGCCTGGTATAAGCCAGCTTTTGGTCGAAGAGGGCAATGCTGCCTCGGCTGACGGCATCCCTATTCATTACAAACTCTATGGAAAGGGGGAAGTATCACTGGTCTTTGTCCACGACTGGTGCACCAACATGAAATATTGGGAAGAACAGATCCCTTCCTTCGGTGTGAATTTCAAGGTAGTAACTCTTGATTTAGCCGGCCATGGGCAATCCGGAATCGGCCGGACAACCTGGACAATGGAAGCTTTCGGGCAGGATGTGACCTCTGTTGTGGAAAAACTCGATCTCCAAAATGTGGTTCTTGTCGGCCACGGAATGGGAGGGCCTGTGATCCTTGAAGCGGCCAAGCTCATCCAGGATAGAGCCATCGGCCTGGTGGGAGCAGATTCCTTTAATGACCTTTACATGGAATGCGTTGAAGAGGGCCAAATCCAGCTCGCAATGAAACCATATCAAGAAAATTTCCAGGAACAAATAAGAGAACACGTCAGGCTGTCCTGGTTTTCTCCTAATTCCGACCACGGCCAAATGAGCAAAATCATCCTCGACATGATAAAAACGCCAAAGGAAGTGGTTTTGGGAGCCCTCGAAGAATTGCAGCGGTACGACGCTGCCGAATCCTTCAAGCAAGTCCAGCTGGATGTGCGGGGTGTCCAAACGACCCATATGGATGTGTCCTACAATGTGACCCAAACCCATGCCAAATCCATCTGGGTGGAATATCTCGATGGACTGGGTCATTTCATCATGTTAGAGGATCCCCAGGCTTTCAACCGCCACCTTGCCAACTTCATTAACGAATTCGTCACCGGTACTTACTCCTACGAAAAATAAAAAGGGGACGGTTCTATTTTTTTTCTTTCTTGTTTTTTCCCAAAAGTTCAATATCAATCTTATCGGAAGGACGATCTGACATTTTTTTATTCTTGATCAAGTCATCTAGGCCTATAAAAGTGACTCTTTCAGAACCATATTCGCCCGTTACTCTATTCTGCCAGATATCTTGGAACTGAAATCCTTCTAACTTGTTCAAGAGATCGATCCTCAAAGGCTCATACCCGAGTTGCAAGATGCTGCCCTCGCGCATCAGATCCTCGAGGGATACGGAAAGTTCCCCGAATCCGAACTCTTCCAGAACTTTTAGGATCTTTTGGGCATTATCTTTGCTGGGCTCGACAAGGATGTCGATGTCTTTTGTGTATCTGGGTTTGGCATAAAATGCGACGGCAAAAGCGCCTATGATGCAATATTTGACGTTATGTTTGTTTAATAAGCTTAAGAACTCTTCGTAGTCTTTTTCTACCTTCATGGTTTTTATCCTTTTTCAGCTTCCACAACTCTTCACGGAGGAATTGAACCGTCTCTAATCTTTCGGTCGGCGTCCGGGATAAATAGTAAGAGTCATCAAACTCCTGCGCCTCTGCAAATGAATTCGACTTATTTACCCAGATTTTCTTTTTCATAGGGACTGGTACTCTTATGAGTATTATATCCTATTACTGGCCCGATATAAAGATTAGAGATGAGGTTGTTTTTTTTCTCATGAATTGATAATTTAATGGAGATGATTTGAGGGAAGGAACAGCATGAAATGTCCCAAATGCCAGACCGATATTTTAGATGATTCCCAGTTCTGCAGCAAATGCGGAACACCTATCCATCCGGGAGACAAAGTCTTTCTGTCCCACACCCACACCATCCTCAGACCGATCGATGAATTGGTACCAGGTACCGAACTCGTAGGGAAGTACAAAATCATCGATGTAGTGGGAAAGGGAGGCATGGGAATCGTTTACAAGGCTGAGGATACCAAGCTCAAGCGAAATGTCGCGCTCAAGTTTTTGCCACCGGAGCTGACCAAAGATAAAGAGGCCAAGGATCGTTTTGTGATCGAGGCCCAGGCTGCAGCCGCTCTATCCCACCCCAACATCTGCACCATCCATGAAATCAATGAGGAAGAAGGCAAGTCCTTCATAGCTATGGAGTATGTGGAGGGACAAAGCCTGAAGACCAAAATCGATAGAGGTCCGCTTAAAACAAAAGATGCTCTGGATATCGCAATTCAAGTGGCAGAAGGGATAGAGCAAGCTCACAAAAAAGGGATCGTTCATCGTGACATCAAAAGCGCCAACATCATGGTGACAGGTGCAGGCCAAGCCAAGGTCATGGATTTTGGGTTGGCCAAGGTCAAAGGAGGGACGCTGCTTACACGGAAAGGAACAACCCTAGGTACTGTGGCCTATATGTCTCCCGAGCAAGCCCGCGGTGAAGAAGTCGATCATCGCTCAGACGTCTGGTCATTGGGCATAGTGATGTATGAAATGCTCAGCGGCCAACTCCCCTTCATGGGAGACCGGGAAGCCTCTATCCTCTACTCTGTCGTGCATGAAGAGGCAAAGCCCGTCGCTGCCTGGAATCCCGATATTCCTACAGAACTCCAGCAAATAATTAGCCGCTCCTTTAAGAAAAAGCCAGAGTCGCGTTATCAATCAGCCGCAGATATATTGACGGACCTTCAGAAATATAAAGACAGCTTAAAAGCTGAGGAATTGGGCGCATTTTCAATCCGTTCATTTCTCCGCAAAATACGCAAGCCCATCGTGGCTATCCCAACGCTTCTCATCATCTCTGCCATCGTCATCACTGCCTTCTGGTACTCAAACCGTCAATCAAAAATCCGCTATACCCGCCAAGAACTCCTCCCCGAAATCGAACGAATAATTAGTGAAATTAAACCAGGAATTGAAAATTATTATGATGCTTACAAGCTGATTCTAAAGGCCGAAAAATCTATCCCGAATGATCCAAAACTCATTGAACTTCTTTTATCATGTGTGGTGAACAGCTCCATTCATACAGATCCTTCAGGAGCAAAAATTTACATGAAAAAATACTCTGAACCCGACAGCGACTGGGAGTTCCTCGGGATTTCACCACTTGAAAAAATCAGACTTCCTCGAGGAAATTTCCGATGGAAGATGGAAAAAGAAGGATACGAAACAGTCTTGGCTGTCTCTTCCACATTCGACATCGATATATCTAAACAAAGTTCGGTTATTCCTTACACCACAAAAAGAACTCTTGATAAAAAAGAAAGCATCCCGCCAGGAATGGTTCGGGTAAACGGGGCAAAAGTCCAATATTTAAACATCGGTGATCTTCCTGATTTTTTTATCGATAGATGTGAAGTGACAAATAAACAATTCAAAGAATTCATCGACAAAGGGGGTTATCAGAAAAAAGAATATTGGAAGCATGAATTCCTAAAAGATGGAAAAAAACTATCATGGGATGAAGCAATGGCAGAATTTGTGGATCAAACCGGCAGGCCTGGCCCCTCAACCTGGCATGCAGGAGATTTCCCTGAAGGAAAAGATGATTTTCCTGTTTCAGGAGTCAGTTGGCATGAGGCAGCCGCATATGCAGAATTCAAAGGAAAAAGTTTGCCGACCGGAATCCATTGGAATATTGCTCGAGGTGGTTATACTCCCATGGCGTCGTTCAGCGGCCTCTTCTCTATTTTGCTGCCGATGAGTAACTTAAACGGTGAAAAACTTGCGCCCGTTGGCAGTTTTCAAGGAATGAGCGCTTACGGAACTTACGATATGGCCGGCAACGTCAGAGAATGGTGTTGGAACGAAACAGGAAAAGGGAGACTGATAAGGGGCGGTGCCTGGAATGATTTTTCCTATATGTATGGCAATTGGACTCAAGCCTCTTCATTCGATCGCTCTGAAAAAAATGGATTCCGATGTGTTCTCTACATCGAGCCCGAAAATTTCCCAGACACAGTATTTGAACCCGATATATTAGAGGAAGAAGTTGATTTCTACAAGCAGACGCCAGTTCCCGATGATGTTTTCAAAGCTTATAAAAACCAATTCTCATATGACAAGACGGATTTGAATGCAAATGTGGAAAGTAAGGATGAAAGTGCCGAGGATTGGATCAAAGAAAAGATCACATTTGATGCCGCATATGAGAACGAACGAATAGTTATGTATCTTTTTCTCCCTAAGAATGCCTCCCCTCCGTTTCAGACTGTGATCTACTTTCCAGGATCTGGTTCTGTTCATAAGAGATCCAGTGAAAATATTGAGGGTGTTGGCGAATTTAAGCGAAACCTTACTTTTTTGCTTAAAAACGGTAGGGCAGTAGCTTATCCGATTTACAAAGGGACATTCGAGCGGGGAGACCCCAAATTGGCTCCAATACACACCGGTGATAACAGCCATTTTTATACACAATACTTGATAAAGCTTGTCCAAGATCTGAAAAGAAGCCTCGATTATTTAGAAACCCGGGATGACATTGACGTTGAGAAACTCGCTTACTTTGGCTTCAGCTGGGGCGGGCAATATGGAGCGATTATTCCGGCTGTTGAAGATCGTCTCAAAATAAGCATATTAATAGTCGGAGGGATGTGGGGAGAAGGCCGTCCTGAAGCCAACGAAATCAACTATGTCATCAGAGTTAAGGTCCCAACTTTAATGCTCAACGGAGAATACGATATGACCTTTCCGCTTGAGACAACGGTAAAGCCGATGTTTGATCTATTGGGAACGCCCGATGAACACAAAGTATTAAAGGTCTATCCAACAGACCATTTCATCCCAATAAGCGAACAGGTTAGGGAAGTTCTTGCATGGCTGGATAAATATTTCGGCCCTGTTAAATAATAAGGTCAGGCTTTCATAACTTTCATAATTTCAGGTAGATTTCTTTTCGATGGCCGATTCTGACTATGATGATTACTAGCTGATCTTCCTCCCTCCTGAATATTACTCTGTAGCTGCCAGTTCTTAGCCTGTAAAGACTATCCTCTGCACCGCCTATTTTTTTTATATTGTTTTTGAGTACTGTCGGATTCTTTGCCAGTATCAACAATTTCGCTTTGATAATCTTCTGATGCGCTCTATCGATCCGCTTCAAATCTTCTAGGGCTTTTCCCAAGAACTTCAGTTTGTACATCCCTATAAATCCAGGATTTTCCAAACATCATCCGCATCGAGCAATTTCTCCCGCCCTTCCTCCAGGTCCTTCAACCGTTTTTTCGCAAGCTTCAGATCAAGAAGATCAAAATAGACAGTCAGGGCCTTTCCTATGATGTAACTTTTTTTCTCTCCGAGTTCTTTGGCCAAAGTTTCAAGCTCCTTGGATATCTCCTCATCCAGAGTAATGTTGTGCCTAATCTGCATGTTTTCCTCCTGGGAATGCCTACGTATACACATATTATACACACATTCTGTGTATTATCAAGCTCAGGCACATCATCTTATTTCCAGCCTTCACATATATGACCCTGCCTTCTTGCTTTTTTTCTCATTAGTTGATAATCTTTTGGCGCGGGAATCAGGCGATGGAAAGACGATGAAGTGTACCAAATGCCAGGCAGATAATCCCGAAAATGCCTACTTCTGCGGGAACTGCGGGGCCCAACTCAAAGAATCCACAAAGCCTCTTCCCACTCCTCTAAGAGAACTGCGCCGCGGGGCCATTTTTGCCAAAAGATACGAGATCATCGAAGAACTCGGCCGGGGAGGCATGGGCCGCCTATACCGCGTGCTGGACACAAAGATCAATCAGGAAGTTGCCCTAAAAATCCTGCACCCTGAAATTTCCCGCGATCAACAGACCATCGGCCGTTTCAGCAACGAACTTCGTCTCGCACGGCAGGTGGCCCATAAAAATGTCTGCCGCATGTACCACCTGGGAGAGGATGAAGGAACACACTTCATTATCATGGAATACATCCCGGGCCAAGACCTCCAGAGCATGATTAAAATGACAAAGCAGCTCAGCATGGAAACATCCGTATCCATCGCCAAACAAATCTGCGAAGGATTGGCCGAAGCCCACAGATTGAGGGTTATTCACCGTGATCTAAAACCCGGCAATGTCATGATCGACAGGGAGGGAAATGCCCGAATCCTGGATTTTGGGATCGCCCGCTCCCTCGAATCCAGAGGGCTTACAGAATCAGGCCACCTGATCGGGACACCTGAGTACATGTCCCCCGAGCAAGCCCAGGACACCGGTGTCGACCAGCGATCGGACATATATTCCATGGGCATCATCCTTTATGAAATGGTCACAGGAAAAGTGCCATTTTCAGGTGATACCCCTATCAGCATCACCATCAAACACATAGAAGAAACGCCAAAAAGCCCTAAAACTTTGGCCCCTCAAATCCCGGATGTCTTGAACCAACTCATCATGAAATGCCTGGCAAAAAATAAAGAATACAGGCATAAAAGCGCCGGAGAATTGCGCTCGGAGTTGGCAGAAATCGAGGGAAGCCTTAAAGACACAAAAAAAGTCCCGAAGGTGCGAAGATCCATCGCCTTCAAAGAATTCACGCGGCCTTTTGGACTGCCAAAATATTTTTTCCCCTTCCTGGTCTTGATTTTGGCCGCCGCTCTGGTATTAGTGATTTGGAAACCCTGGCAAGCAAAAGAAGCCGCTCCTATGCCCACAGATAAACCCTCTCTCGCCATCCTGTATTTCAAGAATAACACAGGGGATGCTACCCTAGATCACTGGCGGACCGCTCTTTCTGATCTATTAATAACAGACCTCTCCCAATCCCAATACCTACGTGTCCTGAGCGGCGAAAATATGTTCGACATTTTAAACCAGCTCGAGCAATTGGAAACACAGACATACTCGTCCGATGTTTTAAGAGATCTTGCCAGAAGAGGGAGCGTGGAAAACGTCCTTGTCGGCAACTACACAAAAGCCGGCAACATGTTCCGGATAAATGTAACCCTCCAGGATGCCAATTCTGGGGAGCTCGTCGGTTCGGAAAGCGTACAGGGAACCGGAGAGCGAAGTTTCTACTCGATGGTGGACGAGCTGACACGGAGAATCAAAGAGAACTTCCAGATTCCGGATGAAGTCATCGCTGCCGATATCGACGAACAGGTCGGACAGATCACGACAAGTTCCCCTGAGGCATTAAGACATTTTACCGAGGGATCTGAATACATCCGTCAGGCTGATTATGGAAGAGCGCTTGAGTCACTTGAGACAGCGACAGAGATCGATCCCGAATTTGCCATGGCATACGAAGCGATTGCAACAGCCTACAACAACCTGGGATACACTTCCGAGGCGAGAGAGTACTTTCAAAGAGCCTTCGAATTCAGCGACCGCGTATCCGAAAGAGAGCTCTACCAGATCCAGGGAGAATACTACAGGTCAACAGAAACGACTTTTGACAAAGCGATCGAGGCCTACGAAAGATTGTTGATACTCTATCCAGAGGACGGCGATGCCAACAACCGCCTGGGATTGATATACAAGAGCATCGAAGAATGGGACAAGGCCATCGAACGGTACGAGGTGTGCATCCAGAACAGATATGACCGGTTCTTCTACTACGCGAATGCAGCCGAAACTTTCATGGCAAAGGGCATGTACGAGAGAGCCGGGCATATTCTTGAACTCTATCTGGATGAATTTGACGAAGTGGCCTGGATTCATGGGAATTATGCTGTGAATTATCTGTGCCAGAGACAATACGAGTTTGCCCACATCGAAGCGGATAAAGCCCGGGCTATGGACCCAACACACTTCCATGCCATCTGGATAAAAGGAGACATCAATCACGCCCAAGAGAATTTTTTCCATGCAGAAGCCGAATACCAGAAGCTCCCAAGGGAAGCAGAAGAAGTGGCCCGCCTTTACGGCTGGGATTGTCTGGGAGACCTGTATGTGTCTCAGGGAAGATGGGATGATGCTGTTGCGCAAGTCACGCAGGCCTTCCTGCTGGCAGAGAGTGTCCAGGAAAGAGCGTGGCAAGCATGGTTGTCCTCACGCCTGGCCTATATGTATATGAGGCAGGGCAATTACCAGGAAGCATTGAACGTTTGCAACAATGCCTTGCAGATCGATATGGGCGGTGTGCGGCTGGATCTGCAGAGGAGAGCCATGTACTTCAAGGGGCTTGTTGAAGTAGCCATGAATGCGCTGCCAGAAGCACAGAAGACGGCTGCCGCGTTGAGACAATCGACAGAGGGAGGGTTGAATCAAAAAGAGATCCGATTCTTCCTTCACTTGACCGGAATGATAGAGCTTGCCCGGGACAACTTTCCGCAAGCCATCGAAAATTTCAATCAGGCGATTTCCCTCCTGCCTCACCAATATTACAGGCATCCATGGATCGTGGGAAACGACCGGGCCATGTTCCTCGATTCCCTGGCTCTAGCCTATTTAAGGTCGGGAAATCAGGATGAAGCGTCAGAAGAATACGGGAAGATTCACCCGCTCACGTTGGGGAGACTGGATTACGGGGACATCTACGCCAAGAGTTATTACCGTTTGGCAAAGATCTTTGAACAAAAAGGCTGGGACCAGTTGGCCAAACAGAATTACCAGAGATTCCTATCCCTCTGGCAAAACGCCGATCCCGGAATCCCCGAACTCGAAGATGCCCGCACCCGCCTCACCACCCTCCAGTAGCGGCATCATTGCGAGGAGCGTAGCAACGAAGCAATCCCCTGTTGCATTTTTACTCCTAAATTGATATTCTTTTGCCGATGAGCGTAAGGGGAAAGCAAGCATGAAGTGTCCCAAGTGTCTATCGGACAATGCTTCTGACAGCCAGTTCTGCAGCAAATGTGGCACCCAATTGGGGCTTTCCGA